>OGCG01001626.1_pt1 | contig 10762 bp, 9 predicted proteins | sample 1570061 | NCBI WGS metagenome assembly OGCG01 (sample SAMN06268698, study PRJEB24515) | hot springs metagenome | isolation source: Joseph's Coat, Yellowstone National Park, Washington, USA | place: USA:Joseph's Coat, Yellowstone National Park, Washington, USA
ATCATGACTAGAGGGTCCGACACTTACGCTCGGCTGAGACAAAATCATCCATTCCGCTCAACAGTTGGCAGCCCCTCAAGAATGTGCAACGAATTCACTAACAGAGGGGCGCATCCGCCGCGCATCCAAACGGAGTGGCCGGATACGGCGCACCCACAGCGCCGAGGACGCGCCTACAGGTCGGCACTCATTTGATGCTCATGAGACGCTTTTGTCTAGGGCACGAAACTACGAACAATGACCTTGGTCCCGCGCAAACAAGGCGTGTTCGCACGAATCGAGGGGGCTAGTTGAAAGATGCCAAGCCAGAGGTGCACCCCCACCACTTTCAGCCACCGGCCTATCCTCGCGTATTCGTCGGACAGATTTCCCGTCTCAACAGGAATTTGGTATGCCCGGCCAACCCCGCGCTTGGAGACCAGGTTAGAAATCTTAGACTAAAATCAACAAAGCTTATTGAAGCAGTTGATTTTAGGCTCAAGTCCGGTCAGCTCAAGGCTTCGCCTCTGAGATACGGACGCGAAGCAGGCGAGTGCTCTTTTGCGAGAACCACTCAAACAACATCCCCTAATGATTCAAAAAATCCCTTACAGATCACGCCAAAGGGAGTCGTTCCTCAGCACCAAGAACCTAGCAAAATTGGACCTCTCAGCAAGCAAGATGCTCTACGCATACCCAGCTCGCCTACCCCCTCACTTGCCCAGTTCCCTCGATCACCAGTTTCAAGCAAGTGAGTGCCTCGGGGCCCATGGGGCCCCTCCAATGCAGCTTCTGGGTGCTGATGCCAATCTCGGCGCCAAAGCCGAGCTCTCCTCCATCCACAAAGCGGGTGGAAGTATTGAGCAGCACCGCAGCGGCATCGACTTCGGTCGAGAACCGCCGCCAGGACTCAACACTTTGGGTGATTATCGCCTCAGAGTGCCCGGTCCCATATCTGGCAATGTGCGCAATCGCCTCGTCGAGCGAGTCCACTACTCGCACCGCGAGGATCAGGTCCAAAAACTCCCGCTCCCAGTCGGATTCGCTAGCAGGCTTAGCCCGTGGCACAAGCGCAAGGGTGCGCTCATCCCCCCTCAGCTCCACCCCTTGTAGCACCTGGTCGATTCGGGGCAGGAACTCGGGGGCCACCGCCTCGTGGACGAGCAAAGTCTCGGTCGCGTTGCAGACGCCGGGCCTCGAGCACTTGGCGTTCTCGACAACCCGAAGCGCCATTTCCAGGTCGGCGCTGGCGTCCACATAGGTGTGGCAGTTGCCTTCCCCGTCCAGCACGACCGGCACCCGAGCCTCTTCTGCCACTGTGCGCAGAAGCGACGAGCCACCCCTCGGCACCAGGCAGTCGAGATATCCGGCCTGGCGCATGAAGACCACGGCTCCCTCTCGGGACGTGTCCTCTAAGAGCACAACGCAGTCCCCTGGAAGTCCAGCTCGCTCAAGCCCGCGCCGTATCGCTTGCGCGATCGCCCGGTTGGAACCAAACGCGTAAGACGACCCCCTCAGCACCAAGGCATTGCCGGAGCGGATGCAGATCCCGGCCGCGTCCGCCGTCACATTGGGCCTGGCCTCATAGATAACTCCGACCACCCCAAGAGGGACCCTCACCCTCCGAACCGCCAGCCCATTCGGCCTCACCCACCCCTCTGCCACTCTGCCGAGGGGGTCGGGCTGGGAAGCAAGTTCGTTGAGCCCCGCCACCATTGCAGCCACACGGCGGGGGTTGAGCCGAAGCCGATCGAGAAGAGCCCCACCTATGCCTTCTCGGCGGGCCTGCTCCATATCTGAGGCATTGGCTTCGAGGATCTCCCCCTCGGCCGCCGCGACCTCCTCAGCCGCAAAAGCCAATGCTCGATTTCTGGATTCTGGCAGCGCCAAGGCGAGGTGCCGCGAAGCCTCCTTAGCCCTTCGGCATGACTCTTCGATCGAGTCGAAAGCCCCTTGGCCCACCGCTCCGTTGTCCTGCACGAAGCCAAGCTAGCGGAGCCGGCGCCTGCACCAAACAGGCTCTAGGAGCTCTTCTGGGCTCTAGAGACCCCGAGCGCTCGTCAAGATAACGAGAACTCGCCTCCGTATAGCTGACTCAGGGCCACCCAGCGCGGATCGATCTCTGGCTTGCAGCTGCAGGGGCCATTAGCCAGTTCAGCCCCGCAGCGCGGACACAGCCCAGCGCAGTCCGGTCGGCAAAGGGGAGCTGTGGGTAGCTCCAGTATCACAAGTTCCCTTATCATCGGTGCCAGATCCAGCTGCTCGCCAGTGAAGAAGTAAACGAGTTCTTCGTCTCCGATGCCACTCGCCTTCTCCACAAAAAGCTCTGCCACCTCAATGTCGAGCTCGCCCTGAGCGGGTCCAAGACATCTCCGGCACTCGCCCACCCAGGGGGCTCGGATCGACCCCACCGCCACGATTCCCCCCGAGGCCGCCTCTAAGTCCAGCTGCACTCGGACAGCAGCGCCCTGGGGAACCTGGGCCCAGCTCCCCTCGAGACCTTCCATCTCGGCTTCGAGCTGGCGAGACAACTTCTGCCCAGGGTGCCCCCTGAGGCTCGCAACGTTCACCACAAAGGACCGCTTTGGGGCAATCACTTTGTATGCCCGCCTATGTCCTATCCCGGCCTATCTAGTGTCCTGGTCGAAGATCGACCCTTCCAAAATGTCGAGCTTACCAGAAGCACCCGGCGGGACCCCTGCGGAGTCCTCTTGTACCTCGTCGTGGCGAGAGCCGGCTAGCTTGGCCCTCCCCGCAGCCACAACCTTGGCGGTGCGCTCCAGAACTATCTCAAAAGCCGCGAGCTTCTGGTCACAGTAGTCGTCGGCTTCGTGGCGAAGCCTTCTGGCGTCCTCATCGGCTCGCTCAAGGAGACGACGCGCCTCTGCCTGAGCCTGCCGGACCAGTTCCGAGCGGGATACCATCTGCTCAGCCCTTTGGCGAGCCTCCTCAATGATCTCGTCGGCCTCCTGGCGTGCCCTCCTTAAAAAGTCCTCTTTCTCCTTGAGAAGCCAACGAGCCTCCCGCAGCTCCTCTGGCAGCCGAGAGAGAGCCTCCGACAACAAGCCAGCCAACTCCTCCCTACTCACTAGCACCGAAGAGGAAAGGGGTACTGACTTGGCGTTCTCGACCAGCTCAAGCGCTCGCCTCAAGAGATCCTCAGAGTCCCCCAGCCCTTCTTCATGCACGCCGAGCCCACCCCCCCTCAGCCAGGCGCTTTGCCACTGAATCGGGCACAAGTCCTGACACGTCGCCCCCCAAGCGAACCACCTCCCGGATCAGCCGGGACGATATAAAAGAGTGCGGGCTGTGGCTGGGCACGAAGACTGTGAGGATCCCCGACAGGCGCTGGTTCATCTGGGCCATTTGCATCTCCGCCTCAAAGTCGGAGACTGCGCGCAGTCCCCGCAGGATCGCGGCTGCCCCCACTGTCTCTGCCGCTTCTACGGTCAGTCCCTCAAAGCTCATCACCTTGGTGCGGGGGACGTCCCTAAGGGTCTCCGACAGCGTCTCCTGGCGCAGCTCGGGACTGAATAGGAAATCCGTCTTCTGCGGGTTTCGCATAACGGCCACCACCACCTCATCGAAGAGAACAGTCCCCTGCTCGATGATCTCTAGATGGCCGTTGTGGAGCGGGTCGAAGGACCCCGGGAAGATGGCCACCCTTCTCATCCGCTCCCTCCTCCCCTGAGGCTTCTCACCTGCTGGCATGAGGCATCGGCGTTGTCCGGCTCAGGGAGCGCTTCCAGCCGCCTCATCAGATACACCAACGTAGCCCCAAACCGCTTCCTCGCCATCTCCTCCCAGCCGGCGATATCCGGAAGCGGCCGACCAGTCTCGACCACGGCCCAGCGCGCCGGAAGCTGAGCCATCAGACTCTCCCACCTGTCCCATGCGTAAGGGGGGTCTACGAACGCGAGATCGAAATGCTCCCCTGCCTCCTTGGCCTTAGCGACGAACTCCTCGGCCCTGGCGACTACCACCGCAGCGCTCGCGCCGATGCCGGCTACATCGAGCGCCTCTAAGTTGGCCTCGATCCCCCGGGCGGCTCGCCGATCGGCCTCAACGAACTCGGCAGCGCTGGCCCCCCTGGACAGCGCCTCGATTCCCATCGCTCCAGTGCCGGCGAAGAGGTCTAGAACCAAAGCCCCCCTGAGCAGCGCCCTCGCTTCGAGCATGTCGAAGATTGCCTGACGCACCCGGTCCATTGTGGGACGGATTCCCCGGGCAGCTGGGTTCAAAAGCCGCCTCCCTCTCCATGCGCCCCCGACCACTCGCACGGCCAGCTCCGGCCCCTACCCCTTTAGCAGGAACTCGGCCCCTGCGCCGACAAAGTAGGAGACCTCTTCAGCCAAAAGACGCCTCGAGCTGAGGCGTGGATCGGCCTCTAGGATCTGAGTCGCGAGCTGCCTTGCTTCGCCCACTAAGTCCACGTCTCGAACCAAAGAAGCCGCCTTTAAATCGGATCTCCCCTGCTGGCGTGTACCGAGGACCGTGCCTTCCCCCCTCAGGCGGAGGTCCTCTTCTGCCAGGCGAAAGCCGTCAGTAGTGGCCTCCACAGCCCTAAGACGCGCCTCTGCCTCTGGGGTTATCTCTTCTTTGCTCAAAAGGAAGCACCAGCTGGGCAGGCTGGAGCGCCCCACCCTGCCCCGCAGCTGGTGGAGCTGGGCGATTCCAAAGCGATCAGCGTCTTCTATGACGATCACCGTCGCCTCCGGCACGTCCACCCCTACCTCCACGACTGTGGTGGCCACCAACACGTCTACTTCGCCTGAACGGAAGGCGGCCATGGTCTCCTCACGGCGACTGGAGGCCATCTGACCATGCACAAGACCCAGCCTCAAACCGGCCAGTTCGCCCTCGGAGAGGCGCTCAAACTCAGCCGTAGCAGAAGAGGCCTCCAGTGCCCCCGACTCCTCAACCAAGGGACAGATGACATAGCAGCGATGCCCCTCGGCCACCTCACGGCGGACAGCCTCCCAGGCCCTCTGCCAGGAGCGAATGCCCCTCAGCCAAGTGGTCTCCACAGGTCGACGTCCGAGAGGGAGCTCATCTAGGACGCTTAGCTCGAGGTCGCCGTAGTAGGTCATGGCCACGGTCCGGGGGATTGGGGTCGCCGTCATCACCAAGGTGTCAGGAACCAACCCATCCCGCCGAACCCTCTGACGAAGGTGAGCGCGCTGTTCCACCCCAAAGCGATGCTGTTCGTCTACTACCACTGCCCCAAGCGAGGCAAACTCGACCCCCTCGCTCAACAGTGCGTGAGTTCCCACGACCAAGTCGAGCTCACCGGAAGCAAGTCGCTCGGTTACCAACCGACGCTCGGTGGAGCGGAGTCTGCCGACCAAGAGGGCGATCCGGAGCGGACGCGTCCCCTCGAGGGTCGCCTCGCTTGGCACTTCCATCCCCGAAAGCAGCCTGGAGAGCCCCTGGAAGTGCTGCTCGGCGAGGACTTCAGTAGGTGCGAGCAGGCAGGCCTGGTGGCCGCCCTGGACAGCAAAGAGCATGGCGGCGGCAGCCACCAGGGTCTTTCCGGACCCGACGTCGCCTTGTAGAAGGCGGTGCATCGGGTGGGGAGAGGCCATGTCGAGAGCTATCTCTTCGATAGCTCTGAGCTGAGCCTTAGTCGGCCGAAAGCCCAGCCGGCCAAAGAGCTCAGCCACTAAGGAACCCTCGCCCAGGCGGGTGTCATGGCAGATGCCAGCCTCTTCTCGGAGGGAGCGGCGCTTGGCCGCCAACAGTGCCAGCTGCAACCAAAGCAGCTCGTCGAAGGCCAGGCGGCGCCTACCTTGCTCCTTTTCTTCCATGCTTTGGGGCGAATGGACCATACGGAGCGCCTCGCTTCGACCCACCAAGCCCACATCCCGCCTCTCTGCGGCAGCGAGAGGGTCGGCCAGCTCCCCCACCGCCTCCAGCGCCTTCTCTACGAGCTCCGCCACCTGCCAGGTAGACACTTGAGCCTTCTCGGATGCCGGATAGAGAGGAACAATCCGACCAGTGCGGTCCCCTACCAGGTCGACCACGGGGTTGACCATCTGGGCACGACCTTGGTAACGGTCGAGCCGACCAAATACGGCTACCTGCTGGCCCTCTTTGAGCTGCTGAGCCCGCCAGGGTTGGTTGAAGAAGGTCACCTTCAGATACCCACGGCCGTCGCTGCAGTCCACCTCCACCACAGAGCGGCCAGTCCGAGCCCGCCTCGAGCGCACTCTGCGCACCCTCACCACCAGCCAGGCCTCCTCCCCCAGCTTTAGCTCGGAAAGGGATGCCAACCTGGTTCGGTCGAGGTATCTGCGGGGATAGTAGGAGAGGAGGTCTGCAAGGCTCGAGATTCCAAGGGCAGACATCGCCTTTGCCCTGGCCGGGCCCACCCCGCTCAGGGACCCGAGGGGCACTGCCGCCAGCTCGACCCAGCTCCTAGCCCTTGGCGAAACTGGGGGCGGCTGGCGCCTCACTCCAGGCCGAACAGCAGGGCGTAGGTTGGCTGGCCTCCCCAGTGCACTTCTATGCCGACCGTAGCCTGGCCTTCGATCCATTTGGTCAGCTCCTCCACTACCCCCTCTGGGGCGTCTTGGCCCACGATCACGGTAACGAGCTCGTGCTCCGGCCTTATCAGCTTGCCTAAAAGCGCAGAGGCGGCCTCAAGCGCGCTGGGGGCGACCACAGCAATCTCATCGCCGACGAGCCCCAGCCAGTCTCCCACATGGATCGGACCGTCTGGCCCCTCTGCGGGCCGCACTGCTCGGCTGAGCGCTCCTGAAATCACCCTCATGGCGGCTTCGCGCATCCGCCCTGCGTTGTGCTGAGCACCCACTGTCGGGTCGTACTCGCAGGCAGCCGCCATGCCCTCCTGTTGGGTCTTGGTCTCCACCACGGCCACCTTTTTGGTCTCCACCTGCTCCGCCGCCAATCTGGCCGCAGGCAGGACGTCTTTGGAGTTGGGCAGCAGCACCACCTCAGCTGCTGGAGCCAGCCGCAGTGCCGAGGCAAGTTCTTGGACCGAAGGGGCCCCTCGGGCCGAGCTCACTATCTCAGCCGCGCCCAGAGATGAGAAGATCCGACGCATCCCCTCTCCCCACGCGACGGCCACCAGGCTGCATTTGGCCCGCTCGGCCTGCTCCACCCACGGCTCGTCTGGGGAGCCCTCTGGAAGTGCGGTGATCCGAATCTGGCGGGGACGGACCACCTCGAGGGCCGCCTCTATGGCCGCCCCCGGCTCATAGGTGTGGATGTGGCAGCTGTATGTGCCATCCCCTCCGACCACCACAACTGAATCCCCAAAGCTGGCCCAGGACTGCCTAAAGGCCTCCACTTTTGCGTCGGGCGCCTCTAGCAGGAACATGACTTCAAAGAACGCAGGGGCTTCCTCCCTCTTGGGCTGAGTCTGGACCGCCTCAACGCGTGCCTCGCTAAGGCCCTCCAGCCCCCTCGGCTCGCCCCCGGCCAGCTCCGCTCGAAGAGCGGAGCAAAACAAAAACACCCCTGCTCCGCCAGCGTCGACTACCTGGGCTTTGGCCAATACATCCAGCTGGGAGGTGGTGGCCAAAAGCGCGCGCCACGCGGCCTCCTCAACTGCCCGACCAATCGCTGCCAAGGAGTCCTCAGCGCTTTGGCGGGCAGCCCTGGCCACCTCAGAGGCCACAGAGAGGATGGTGCCCTCGACGGGATGCTGCACGGCCGAGCGCGCGGCGCTGGCAGCAGCCTCAAGGGCCGATCTGAGCGCCTCTGGTGTCCCCTGTGCCCTCGCGAGTTCACTAAGCAGCGTCCTCAGTATTTGGGAGAAGATGACCCCCGAATTCCCCCTCGCTGCCATGAGCGAGGCGTGTGAGGCAACCTCTGCAACCTTGTCCAGGCCCGCAGCTTCGTCCAGACCCCGCAGGGCCTCCGTCACGGCCTCCATAGTGAGATATAGGTTGGTGCCGGTGTCGCCATCGGCGACTGGGAAGACATTCAGCTGGTTGATCCGCTCACGCCAGCGAGCAAGCAAATCCCTAAAGGAGCGGAGTATCCGGGTCGTACGGGGCCCGTCGAGGGAAGTAGCGGCCTCCATGGCCGGCGATGCTAGCCTCAATGGCCAGAGGCAGAGGACTATCGCTGGAGGGAGCAATGGCAGCCGTTTGCCAGGTTTGCGGTAAGAAGCCGTGGTTCGGCATGAGCGTGAGTCACTCGCACCGGCGAACAAAGCGCCGCTGGAATCCAAACATCCAGAGAGTGAGGGCCTTAGTAGGTGGGACGAGCCGCCACCTTTACGTCTGCACCTCCTGCATCAAGGCCGGCAAGGTAACCAAGGCTGTGGGCTAGTAAGGGCCCAAGTCCACTCGACGCCCCTGTCGGGCACCTACTTGAAGTGATGTTGCCAGCCCCTCTGCTCGATTTCCTCTCCGTTCCACGAGATGCGGGGCGGGCCCTCTGTGGCATGTCCCACCACCAAAGGTTCCCTCAAGCCTGCCTCCTGGAACTCCCGCTGGACGCGCTCGGGGTCAGGGGCGCAAAAGACTAGCTCGTAGTCGTCGCCACCAAACAGAGCGTCCTCAAGGCTCGCGCCTTCGGCAACTGGGATCGCTTCCAGCACCACGCCTACCCCGGAGGCAAAAGCCAGCTTGGCCAGGTCCGAGGCGAATCCGTCGGAGACGTCGATCATGGCAGTAGCCCCGGCCCTGGCCGCGGCTCTCCCCTCGGCGACCCTGGGCCACGGTCTCCTGTAGGCGGCGACGAGGCGTCCGAGGAGAGAGGGGTCTGTTGGAGGGCGCTGGTGGCGGAGGAGAGCCAGGCCGGCCGCGGCACCGCCCACGTCGCCCGTCAGCATGACCGCGTCGCCCGGGCGGGCGCCGCTCCTTAGGACCGGAGGGGTTGCATCGCAGGCACCGGTGATCGAAACTGCCACCACCACCTGATCGGAGTTGGAAAGATCCCCCCCAACCAAGCTCGCTGAGTGAGCAGATGCTGCCTCCGCCACCCCCTCCAGGATGGCGTCCACGTCGGTATCGAAGGGAGCCGCGAGGCAGCAGAGGAGGTGGAGGGGCCTCCCGCCCATTGCGGCGATATCCGACAAGTTGACCGCGGCCGCCCTCCAGCCGAGGTCCTCCAAGCTCACAAGGGATAGGTCTGCGTGGATGCCGGCGACGCAGCAGTCTGCAGCAAGCAGGATAAAGCCGCCCGTTCCCCTCACCCACGCCGCGTCGTCTCCTATCCAGACCTCCCCCTCGTGCGGCCGCCCGAGCCTTTGGACCAATCGCTCGATTACCTCGGCCTCGTTGCGCCCGAGGCCTTCGCCCCCTACCACCGCACCAGCTCGCGAGCCACCTCTAGGATCTCCTCCACCTGAGGAAGGCTTCCTTTGACCAGGTTCGGCTCATATCCCACGTGCGCGTCCTTGCCGGCAACCCTCCGGGGCGGGGCATCTAGGTCCCCAAAGCAGTGCTCCGCCGCCCAAGCGGCCACCTCCGCACCAAACCCGCATGTAAGCGTGTCCTCGTGCACCACGAGCAGCCGATGCGTCGAGGCCGCAGCCTGGGCGACGGCCTCCTGGTCCCAGGGAGCAAGGGTGCGGAGATCTATCACCGATGCCTGAACGCCCTCGGCTGAGAGGGCCTCGGCCGCTCTCAACGAGCGCTCGACCGTCGCGCCCCAGGTCACGATGGCAAGATCCCTCCCTCTCCTCACCCAGGCAGCCTTCCCGAAAGGCACCATGTACTCCTCCGGTGGAAGCGGGCGTTTCGCGTGAGCCTGGCGGAGCAGATGCTTGTGCTCCAAGAAAAGCACCGGGTCTTCAGCCCGGAAGGCTGTCCTCAACAGCCCGGCCGCGTCGGCCGCATTGGAGGGGAACGCCACCAAGAGGCCTGGGATATGAGTAAAGAACGCCTCCCCGCACTGCGAGTGCCATATGGCTGCCCCAGCGACGTAGCCCCCCACACTCACCCTGATCACCATGGGACAGGAAAAGGCCCCGTTCGACCGCCACCTAATGGTCGCGGCCTCGGAGCGGAGCTGCTGCATGGCCGGCCAGATGTAGTCGACGAACTGGATCTCGGGAGCCGGCCGGAGTCCCCGGAGGGCCTGGCCAACCGCCCTTCCAATGATGTTCGCCTCCGCTAAGGGGGTGTTGTAGCAACGATCCGAGCCAAAGCGCCTCTGAAGGCCAGCTGTGAGCCCGAAGACCCCTCCCTTGCCTTCTACTACTGAGAGCAGCTCCTCGGGGGCGTCAGCTACGTCCTCGCCAAACACCCTGATTCTCAGGTCCTCTGACATGAGGGCCGACAAGGTCTCATTGATCGCAGTCCCCATGGATACCGCCTCAGCGGAGCTCAAGGGCGGCTCGCTCGGGACCGGGAAGGAGACCGGCTCCAGGTTCCATACGTGCTCGAGCACCGAGGATGGCTCCGGCCTCGGGGCGGCGAGTGCCTGAGCAGCCGCCTCGGCGACCTCCTGGCGCGCCCTTTCCCGCATGGAGCTGACCTCCTCGGGAGAAGCCACCCCTGCCTCGACAAGGAGGCGTGCCATGGCCTCTAGGGGATCGCGGGCCGCTTCGTCTTCGAGCTCGTCGCGGGTACGGTAGCGAGACTGCATGTCATCAGAGGAGTGCGAGTAAGGGCGAGTGACGCTGGCGTGTATCAGCTGCGGACCTTCCCCACGTCTCGCCGCTGCCACGGCCTCGGCGCCGACCCGGCGACACTCCAAGTAATCAGAGCCGTCCACCTGATAGACGCCCAGCTCCTTGAAACCCCTCACCAACTCCGAGATGGGGGCCGGCGCCTGCTCCTCCCGTCGAACAGAAATGGCGAGG
>OGCG01001627.1_pt1 | contig 10761 bp, 9 predicted proteins | sample 1570061 | NCBI WGS metagenome assembly OGCG01 (sample SAMN06268698, study PRJEB24515) | hot springs metagenome | isolation source: Joseph's Coat, Yellowstone National Park, Washington, USA | place: USA:Joseph's Coat, Yellowstone National Park, Washington, USA
CGTTACGCTTACTGAGGTTTACTTTTTCTGGAAATATTACGACATTTTTAAGGATTCTTGGGTTTTCTTTCCGTATTTTATCTTCTTCGTTAACTATAGGGCTTTATGGAATTATTTTATATCCTGGCCTATACTCGGATACGCGTTGCCAAATGGAGAGAGAAAAAGAATAAATGCGATCAACTTTAAACCTTTAGCTATACCAGTACTTTTATTGGTTAGTCTAGGAATTTTCTTTCATTTTGCATATACTCCATACTATACATCAATTAACGTGAAGGTTCTTCACATTTGTGAAAAAGACGGAAAAATTTACGGATTTTTACTCAACGTAAGTTACTACCCTAAATCACCTTCTTTGCCTAATTGCATAAAACCTTATTTTAGGATATTTCCTGATGCCCCATCTATCTCGGCAAATGGTTATATTTTCTGCTCTAATGCAACTGTTCTGAAGAAGGATTCTTGGGAAATCGTTAAGTTATATCCTACTTACGAGGGCTATTATGTACCGGCAGTCCCTCTAAAGGTGGAGGCGTATTACTGTAATTTAATAGGAATAACTTCAGTTGAGAAAGCTTGACAGCTCTTTATTTAATCATTATAACTAAATTTATAAGTTACTTTAATGAAATGATCTTATGGACTTTTCAGAAATTGATTTTTCTAAGTGGACGAAAGCTCACTGGTCTTTATTCTCATCACTAGCTGTAGGATTTTTCATGTGGGGGATTATAGCGTCAATCGCTCCAATCTTTTACCCGCAAGTTAATCAAGTTTGGTTTTTGGTAGTCCCAATAATTGCTCAGCTAGTTGGCGACTTAGCGATTTCTCGCCTTTCAGACATAAGGTTGGGAAGAAAAGGGACCTTCTTCCTTACTATGGGGCTTTACGGTACTGGGGCTTTAATTATATTTGGAGTATCCCAAGCAGTAGTCTCCGGAGTAATTTCTACTTCCTCTCCAGTCTTTTTGCCTTTAGTAGTTTTAGGGATAATCCTCGGTTATCTAGGGATAGAGGGAGAAGTTCCCACTGCTTTATCTTACGCTGGAGAAACTATGCCACTTTCCTTGAGGGAAACAATGCTGGTATTTTTACCCAATTTTGATAACATGGGTGCAATGGTTGCAGCAGCAATATCTTACTTAACGTACTATCTTTCTTCATCTTACCTTTTAGAGTTGAGAACGCTCGGTATCCTTGCAATTGTAATGGTGGGCTTTGCAATAGTCATGAGATATTTAACGCCGGAAAGCGTTAGATGGCTTGTTAAGGCTGGAAAGAGGGAAGAAGCTGAAAAAGAAATAGAGAAATATTTTTCTGGTGCAGAGGTAAAGCATGTAACACCCAGGGGAGTTAATGAGGTTTCTTTAGGTTTTAGATATGCATTTCTTTCTATTATAGGAGTTTCGCAATACTTAACTTATGGTTTAATGGCTTATACTATTGCTGACTATTATTTTAAGGGGATTGTTGTAGATGAGATAGTCTTAATAGCGAATTTAGGAGCCTCTATTGCAGGAATAATAGCTTCTTTCCTAATTAAATACATACCTACAAGGAAATTTGCAGTGTTTTCTTTTCTGGGAGGTACTTTAACAATGATACCAATACTATTATTAATCAGCGGAGTACTTCCATTCTCTCTTGGCGTGTTTTACGTGCTCTTACTCTTTAACATGGCTTTTAGTGAATTAGGCTGGGCAACTAGGACAGTTCTAGAACCGTTATTAATGCCAATAAAATCTAGAGCGTTCTATATCGGATTAATTAGAGTAGCGCCCATGCTAGCTTACGCCGGGTCACTTTACTTAACTTCTGGTTTTTCATCTACTCAATTCGTAATATATAACCTTGGCCTTTGGGCTTTAGGACTTGGTGGGAGCTTAGCTTGGTATTATAAAGGTTACGATACTAATATGATACCTATAGAAGAGACAGCTGGAGATACGACATATAGAGTAAAATAGGAGAAAAGAAAGAAAATAACAACAATATATTTTTCCTAATTCTTTTTTTAAAAGTAAAAGAAAGTTCTCTTTCTTATTTCCTAATTTTTATGAATATAATAATACTTATAGCCAACACGATTACAGCGACGAGAATAATGAAGACGTAATTAAGGTTCTCAACTAATCTCTCCACCACTGGTGAATTGACTACTATCACGCTTCCTGGAGATACATTATAAGTGCCTATAAATTCTCCTACTTCATAAATTGGTATAGTGGCGTTGAGTACTATCTTGCTTCCCGCATTGTACCAGGACTTTATTCCGTTTATGCATACTAAAAACTGCTTAATAGAGTATATTGCTAACTTTACTGAAGAATTTACAAAGATTGTTGAGGAAGGATTTATTGAAGTTATTACATACCTCTCATCTTTACAAGGATAGTAAGTGTAATTGATTACCTCTATTTTCGTTCCTTCATTTATCCACGATGTGCCAATAGTCGTTTCTTCGCCGTTTACGTAAGCTTTAATAGGAATTACTGAAATGACGCAAACTAGGAACTGAATAATAGTTTTCAGAGTAACCACGGTATGATTTTCTACCGTGAAACTAGGCAGTGGCGAGGAAATTACACACCTTTCTTTAGGGGAAATGTAAAATGGCACGTTCTCAACTTCGATATGATCGCCCTTATTATACCAACCAGAAGAGAAGGAAACATTACTACCGTTTACAAAAGCATAAACAGGGATCTTACTTTTTACACAAATGAAGAATTGTATAAAACATGAGATAGTGACGTTTAGCGGTTTACATAGCCTTATTGATGAAGGCGTCATTGAGGAAATGATGTACCTCTCATAAGGACAAGGGTAGAAAGTGATGTTCTCTACATGAATGCAAATGCCGTCGTTATACCAACCGGAGGTAAAACTTTCGTTAATTCCGTTAACTTCCGCATATAGAGGTATTTTAGCATAAACGTGAACGTAAAACTGCTCTAAACAGCTAACATTTACAATAATGTGGTCTCCGACAGTAAAGTTTGACGGATTTATGCTTGTAATTATAAATCTAGTGAATGGACATTTATACCATGTAACGTTCTCAACTTTGATATGATCGCCCTTATTATACCAACCAGAAGAGAAGGAAACATTACTACCGTTTACAAAAGCATAAACAGGAATCTTTGCATTAACTTCTACATAATATTGAATTATATAGCTTACCTTAACGTTAACCGGAGAATCTACAGTAAACGCTATTGAAGGTGTTACTGAGGAAATAATGTACCTCTCATAAGCACAGGGGTAGAAAGTGATGTTATCAATAATTATTCTAGTAGAATAATTAAACCACCCTGAAGAGAAACTTTGGTTAACGCCGTTAATTTCAGCATATAATGGGGTCGTAGAGTTTACATTAACATAGTACTGTTGGTAATAGATTGCTATTGCTTTAAAACTCGATATTTCACCCGTATAGTTGAAAGATATATATCTTACTTTACCGTAATTTACGCATTGTTGATAATAATATGTTGAATTATAATCTGCCCATATTAAGCCTGCTAGACTTTCATTTAATTTTCCTGCAGAATAGTAATAGACTTCTGGAGTAAAGTTATAGGAAGAACCAATAACCTTGAATGAAAAGTTTACAAGGTATTCTTCATAGTAATAGAATGTGTACTCTCCTTGTAGAGTAAATTTTCCCTCATTTGAAGAGTTTAATATCCACCTAATCTGGTTATTTTCATAGATACATTTAGGCAAGCAGTATGTACTACCTGCAGGCAATAAGTACTTTCCTTGAGTTATTTCCTCTATAGACCCATTAGGAAATTGAACCTTTATTTTAGGCTCTTCAGGTAAGGTATTTCCTATAGACTCTACCTTAATACAAACCTCTATAATCCTAGTCGTAGCTACAATTTCAAAAGTTGAAGTACAACTTAGCCCACTACTTAATGTGACTGTTAGTATACCTTCTGCGGAACAATAAAGAACGTGGGGAATTAAAATAAGCTCTACGACTTCCTTTCCGTTTATAAATGGCGTAAAGTTATCTACGTATGAAATACTGTTAGGCAATTTTAAACTTAGATTAGCATACCCCATTCCACATATTTCTATATATTCAACGTTATTCTCTCCATAGAATATACAAATCGACTGGGGAGAAATTAGCTTAAGATGGTAACAATATGTTTGAATTTCTTTACCTCCTAATAATTTTACGTACGACTCTCCAGAAATTTTTCCTTGATTATTTAAAATAATTACGTTATAGTTTCCAGGATATAGAGTAATTATGGCACAATATCCGCAGAATTTATACATAGGAAGTGTAGAATTCCATTTAGATTGGGAAAAGCTAACGTATCCACTCCTTATACTAGTGTGAACTTTGACGACGGAGACTTGATTGGAAGACCATATCCGTGCCAGAGATCCTTGGCCAGCTTTCAATACCGACGTTAGCTCACCGCTACTTGGAATATAATAACCGCTTGCAATAACGTTATTGGAAGTTTCTCCTGTATCTGAGCCGAAGTTATATGCATTTTTTATTTCTTGAAAATTATGCCCGTTCCAGTAATACAAATAGAGATAAACGCATGCGTTATTAAAATAAGCGCAAGTGCCTCCTCCTGGGCCTACTATATCGAATTCTATATCGTAAAAGTTTCCAGAGCCTGTATACTGATATCCGTTAATTGTAATATTCACATTTCTAGAATGAGGAAATAGGAAGGTTACAGTATCATAATTAACCCAACCGTGACCGTCGTTGTACCAAAAATAAGCGACGGGCTCTCCTAGGGAGTTCTCACTAACGTTTATCAACATACAGAAATTTAGAGGATAAGAGAAAACGCAAGGACTTCCAGGATAACCATTAGCACAATAATAGTAAAAAGTAACACCACAATAAGTGCATAGTGTGCCTTTACCTTTTACTCCAATAACGTTAGCATATACTGAAGATAAATTCCAAATATTATCTATAAATTTTATTGTATTATTAAACAGCATTATTAGAGCGACGTCTTGTAGCCAGATAGAATACTGATTACCGTTATAACAATACGAAAGCACTACGTTAAGCTGAGCTGAAACGCAATCAGTATTAATACTGCTATCCACGTTCAGACTGTATATATGAGCCTTTGCTAATACTTGGCTAGTATTCCTTATATAAGGCCCGTTAGGGCCTATGCCGTAATCTGCTATTCCCATTGGGGCAGGTTCACTATTGTAAAGTGAGTAAACATTTACGCCTCCCTGCACATGCGAAAGCTTAGGGTCTATTCTTGGAGGATATACGTGAGTAAAACGATTTGTAGTCAAAGAGTGACCGAAATTGCTAAAATAATTAAAAGGAGATAAAAGTAGTAGAATGATAAGGAAAGCTTTTACTAATTTTACTTCCATAAATGTTATTATAGAAAGGAACTAAAAGTTTTATACCTTAATAAGGGGAGCAAGAAGTGATCGTTTACCTTACTAAGGGAGATATAACAGAAATTGAGGCAGATGTGATAGTTAATGCTGCAAATTCCTTCCTAGAGCATGGAGGAGGAGTAGCTTATGCAATAGTAAGAAAAGGAGGAAAAGAAATACAAGAGGAAAGCAGGGAATACGTAAGGAAGCATGGCCCATTAAAAACGGGGGAAGTTGCAGTTACTTCTGCAGGAAAGCTGAAGGCTAAATACATAATTCACGCAGTTGGTCCTAGGTACGGAATTGAAGGGGAGGAAAAGCTTGAGGAAGCAATAAGGAATTCCTTGAGGAAAGCTGAAGAGCTTAAAGTTAAGAGCATAGCTTTACCTGCAATTTCAACGGGAATTTACGGTTATCCCTACGAGGTCTGTGCAAGGAAAATGGCTAAAGTTTTGAAGGAAAATTGGAATTTAGATAAGATTATAGTTTGCCTCTATGCTAACTATGCGTATGATGTCTTTAAGAGAATATTCAAAGAAGAAGGTGTTAATTTCATTGAAGGCTAATCAAAAACGACGTAACATTTTAGGTAATAAAACACTTAAAGCTTTTAGCGGAAAATAGAATTTCGTGGTTCAAGAATTACCTAAACCTTGGTTTAATCTTGAAGCTTATAAGAAGACTAGACTCGAGGAAGCTAAATATGAGGCTGAAATTGCAAGAAAGTTCTTGGAACAAAACCTCATAAGAAACGCTGCAGGCAAAGCATTTCAAGCCTGGAAGGCTTTAGTTGCAGCCTTAGCCGTAGATAAGAGGAACGAACTCGAAAAACTTTATCCAGGTTACGTTAAAATAAGAGGGAATAAGAGAGTTAAGAGAGTCGATTGGGTAATACTTATCATGCCTACTACTCTCTTGAAGGAAGTCGCAATGATAATAAGCGATGAAGTAAATAATTTTACTAACATGGCACTTTTGCTTCACCAATACCAATATAATGGACCGGATAAGGAGGGAGTTGTAAGCTTTTATAGAAGTGACGAAATGGCAAAACAAGATATATTACGACTTTTGAGCGAAATAGATAAACTTACAGCAAGTTAATTTTATCATCAATTTTAATCTATTAATCGAATTTTAAACAAGATTAACTTTTATGCCCATAAAATCATTAACACCCATGAACGTACTTATTCTAGGTTCTGGTTATGCAGGTTTAACTGTTGCACATAGGATAAGGGATTACTCAAAGACAATAGACATAACAATAATTTCTAGGTCAGCTATAGTAAGGGAAAACACTATTTTCCCTCTACTTTTAACTGATGAAATTAAAGTTGAAGATACCGAATTTAATGCTAAGGAAGTGATGGAAAGAAAAGGAGTAAACTTCGTTGAGGCCGAGGTAGAGGCAGTTGAAGATGGGGAAGTAAAAACATCAAAGGGGACGTTTGATTATGATTATCTATTTATTGCATTAGGAGGAGCTTACGAGGAGAACTTCGAGAAAATAAAAGGTCATGAGCATGCCTTTATGCATCATACTCTTGAAGGCTTCTTAGGGCTTAAGAAAGAACTGAAGGAAGCAGAGGACGGAGTAAAAATCTTCGTCGGAAACGCTAAAAATAGCCCTATTGAAGGACCTTCTTATCAAGTAGCGTTAATCTCTGAATTCTTGTTAAGAAAGAAAGGAATCAAGGGTGAAGTTTACTTAGCTACTCAGAGTCCTAGAGGAGTCTTCGGTCCTATTCCTGATCCTAGAATTTCTGAAATAGCAAATAAATACTTTGAGAAGAGGGGAATTCATTTATTAAAAGGTAAATATGTGACTGAAATAAGGAAAGATAAAGTAGTGCTTAGCGATGGGGAGGAAATAGAGGCAGATATTAAGTCAGTGCTACCAGCTCTTTCTGCGCCTAAAGCAGTCAAGGAGTTTACAGACGATTCTGGTTTTATTCCGGTTTCTTTCCCATCATTTTCATATAATGAAAGGATATTTGCACTGGGAGATTCAGCTAAAGGAATGGTGGGACCAAAGACTGCTAGGTCTGCCATGGTTTCCGCAGAGAACGCAACTTATGCTTTTCTTAAGAAAATAGGAATAGATGTTGATAAGCCTTATTATTCGCAAGGAGTACTTTGCATCATGGAAGGAGGCGATGACGGAGGAATTGTTAGGTTCGATAAGAACTCGAAGGAGAGCGTTTCTTTCATACTCTTTGGAAAGCAATATGTAACTATTAAGAAAATTTACAGTAGGCTTCTAGTTAATAGTGCATTCAATGTTCCTTTACACGCTTCATTACCATTTATTTAAATGGATAGAAAACTTTCTCTGAGGAAATTAAATAGAGGAAAATTGAGACGGGAATTTTTGCTTTGCTACCTTCTATTCCAATATCGTCTAAAGTTAAAATGTAGCCTTTTTGCATTTTTAGGTCTCTAAAGTTTCCCCCTCCCCATTTTACTTCAATTCCTATATCATTTACTACGAAGTCCACTTCTTTACCGTTCTTAAAGAATGTGTATCCAACGCCTTCATATTCTCTTGCCAAATGCTCTCCAACCATTCCCTCAATAACGTGAGGTATTTCACTTTCTTGGATATCCCCTCCTTTCGTATACCTTTTGATTACCCTGAAAATAAAGGGGTCTATAAAATACACTTTTTTGAGCGATTTTATATTCACTTTATTTCCTTCAATTTTTCTAAATACTCTAAGGATGAATAGCTTCTCTGAAAGATCGAGGTAAGAAGCTACTGTATTATGAGAGCCTATTGAAGTTTCTTTAGCTATGGTATTTTCTGAAATTCTTGAACCATAAGATTCTACTATTTTACCTAAAATTTCCTTAAATATTCTCTCATCTCTTCCAAGTTTTGCTAAGTCGCTTAGTACGGCATCTTTATAAACTTCGTAAAGCGAATTTATTGGATCACCACTAACGTAATTAGTTGCCAAAAAGCCTCCTTTTCTCACATACACAAGTAATGCTCTATTTAGCTCTGAGATGTAAGGAAGAAGTTTAATTGCGTAATTATAAACACTTTTAACATCATATATTTGTACTGTAGTTGCTTTTAGCTTAGTAAAAAATGTATTAAAGAATACTCTGAAATTTAATGGATAATAGATTATTTTATTTAATGGCCTTCCTGGAAGTGTTTCCTTAAGCAAGGATACTGAACTTGAACCGCTAACATAAATCCTTGTATTCTTAAAATATCCTGCGTTGAATAAATGGAGTAACCCTACGTTCCAATCTTTAACGTAAGTAATTTCGTCAAGGAAAATGAATCCACCTTCTGGATTTATAAAAGATCTATACTGGGACATAAGTGAAATTAGATCTTCCTTGTCCTTAAGAGAGTCGCAAGAAAAGAAAAGTATTTTAGTAGGTTCTTCTCTTTCTAGAAGGCTCATTATTGTTGTCTTCATATAAGTAGTTTTACCCACTTGCCTAGGCCCCATAATTAGGAGGTTTTCATCCAGTGGTTGTACGATAAACCTAGGATTTGAAGATAATGCCCTTTTTACGTGCTCATCATCATAAATTTTATTCCTATCTATCCACCAAGGATTCTGAAAGTTCATTTGAGAAATTAAGGACATCTTGTCAATAATATGCCAAAAGTTAAATAAAACTTGCCATCTAGTTGACTATTTTTACGGAAAACTTGTCATTAAAATGACAAGTTTATGCAAGTATAATGCAAAAGGTATTACGATACTCTTTTTATTTTTAATCTTTCATAATCACGCCAATTAATTTTAAATTTAAAGTAACACGAGACGTTAACCTAAAAAGTATTTAAAGTTATCTTTAAATAAGATTGTTGAGGAAATATTAGTATGCAAGAGGCAGTTGTTGAAAAGAAAATAGAAAAGAAGGAAGAAGATGTGAAAACAATAGATATTACCACAGTGAACAGGGTGAGAGGTTTAGATTAAATGCAGTGCAGTGACCTACTGAAGTTAGTAGTAGAAGGAAAAATAGATAAAGAAATTGGAGCATATTACGACTGTTTTTTAAGTTTACAACATTTTTTAAGGTTTAATGTTGCTTTAAAACTAAAGAGAAAAGTGATAAAAATAGGCAATTACGTATATTTTGATTTGGATTACGATAGACCTTCGAGCTTCATATCAGGAATTGACGACACTACAGGAAAAATATTTACCATGCCGGTCAGAATGTGCGGTATATATTACGAAACTGAGGAAGAAATAAGAAAATGCATGGGCTTTGATTATCACTACTACGAGAAGTTTGAGTATGCTACCAATGTTAAAATAAGGATTCAAGGAGATCTAGTTATGGATGTAATAAGGGCTTACGATAAAAAAGAGGAATTACTGAAATACATAAATGAAAATAAGGAAAACTTTAGGCAACTTTGGGAAAGTTTCGTAAGGGCTGAACTTGGTAAAAATAAGGAAATGCAGAACGCTGAAGTTTTGATAGGGACTTATCAAGAGTTAATGGATTTTGCACTTAATACTAGAGTTTACAAAGAAGAGGATAGAAAGGATGTAATCAAAGTAGTAAAATTATTGAGAATACTGGAGAATGACATACTTACTATAGCTAAAAAATACGGCATAGAAGTTCATAACTTATATGAAAAACCTAGATCTTCAGAACCTGAACGATATAAATGCATTAGATTCTTGGATATTCAAGAATTTGCTAGAAAATTAAGGGAAAAGAAGGCTGAAGAATTGAGTGAAAATTTTAACAACTTCGTTTTGAATCAAGAAAATACAGTAAAAATCAGAATAGGACATTATACAACTCCTCATGAAATCTCATTAACCGGAGTAATAACAGACGTAGTGGAGGGTAGAAGAGTAAATGCGCTAATTCTTAGCCCTCAAAAGATTACTGTAAAACATCCAGAACACGGCGTAAACGAATTTTATGTGCCAAAGCCGTCGTATGTGCAGTTCAGACTTATGGAACCTTTTTAAGCATAAATTCATAGTTTAAGAGATGAAAGATTATGAACTTATTTAGGTTTTTGATTTACATTTCATTATTTTTGCTATCAATACAATTTATAGACGGTATGTGGCTTAACTTATTTGTACAATTTTCACCGTTTACTGGAATGATGAACTTCATGTTTAATTACGGCCCTATCTTTATGTTTCATGTATTTATTGGGTTTATTTTATTTATATTATCACTGATAGAATTTGTGGCATTTACTAGAAACCAGCCAATTGGTGTGTTTTTACCTTTATTAAATCTTTTATATAATAATGGCGGGAATTTCTGGAATGTTATTTATGATGACTGGATTTAGTAATAATTATTACTCATTTATAATGGCAATAGGATTTATTATAT
>OGCG01001629.1_pt1 | contig 10759 bp, 5 predicted proteins | sample 1570061 | NCBI WGS metagenome assembly OGCG01 (sample SAMN06268698, study PRJEB24515) | hot springs metagenome | isolation source: Joseph's Coat, Yellowstone National Park, Washington, USA | place: USA:Joseph's Coat, Yellowstone National Park, Washington, USA
CCGCCAGCTGTTCTAAATTTATACCTTTTTTCTTTTCATTTCTTTTCACGCTTTTTGCCTTCTCTATTCTTGATTTCGCTAAATCTATCACTGCTCTATAAACCTCAAGCTGTTCTTCTTGACTTAAACCTAAAATTTCGCCCATTACAATCTTATCTAGTTCTCTTCTATCTGGTTTTACTTTATCTAATGAAACTTCTTCTGGAGAATTAGCACCAAGCTCTTTTCTATCACTTTGACCTTTTTCAATGTTAACCCCTTCAGGAGAGTTGGTTCCTAACTCATTAAAAATAGAGAAAATTTTTCTTTTAGACATTTTGTCAAATAAAGCTTCAAGTTTTACTTTTTGTTCTGAAGAGAGTTTGTTTATATTAATTACTGGTAAAGGTCTCATTTCAGGACCATAAGCTATAAGAACTCCTTGCCCCATCACAGTTCGTGCATAAATTTCAGTCATTAAAGCGTGGACCGTAGAGTTAAAAATTGCAGCATATCCTTTTTTGTTTTGCTTATCCTTGAAGCATATATAATAAAATGTATGATCCGTGAGTATATCCTCTGATGCTAAGGGGAAATTAAATTTTACATCAAAAAATTGACGAAAGAGTATATCAGATTTAGGAAGTTTAGGTAATTCGTACCACCTTTTTCGCGAACGACATGTTCGTCCTTCATTGAAGCCCTGCTCCTCACCCCATTCTATGTATTTGAGAACGTTTGTGCCTTTAAGTTCTTGTTTATCTTTTCTTATGATTAACGCACGATATTTAATCGCTTTATAGTTGATAATTAACCCTTCAATCTCTTTAGGAGTTTTAATTACATAGTTAGGAATCCATATGACGTTTCCATTAATAAGAACATTATCAAGTTTGTATTCTTTAGCATACTGTGATTTTTTAAAATATTCTCCATTTTTGTCAATCCAAATATCCTCTTTTAGTATGAAGTCTTTTATTTTAAGCCATTCGTCATACTTAACTGGATGCATCCAAAACTCCCTTTCAATACCCCACTTCTGAATCTCCCCCTCAGTTAAGTAAAAGAATTGGTTAGCACCAGTTGTAAACCCCCTTGTTACTTCTGCAACTTCCTTCAGCGGGACAAATATCCCCTTACCCTTCTCCAGAATCCTAAAGAATATTTCTGGTGCCCTTACGTACTTCCCCCACTTAGAACCAATGTACTTTCTTGCTTCTTCATCGTAACCCTCCTCCCAAAGCTCCTTTTGCGTTTTTATGAAGATTCCTATCCTTTCATTCTCATAATATTCGTTTGTGTTTTCAATAAGGTTTGTGAGCTCGTCAATTGCTTTCCATCTTTCGTTTTCATTGGTTGTTGGTATGATATCTTCAAGTCGTTTTTTGAGTTGCACAAACTTAACAATATTGTTATTTCGCTCATTCTCTTTACTACATTTTTCTGCTATTGTTATTACGGTGTTTATGTCGGCGTCTTCAAACCATCTTTCGACTTTGCTTTCTATTATTGCTATTATTTTTGTGTTTTTGAGTAGGAATTCTTGGAGGTATTTTCCATAATCAACATCTAGCCATGAATTGCTTGTGATGTATCCTATGCGGCCACCTTCTTTTAGGAATTTTATGCCGTGCAGCATGAAGTATACGTAGATGCTGCTTCTTTTTCCCAAGCTTAAATCCCATTCAGATTCAATCTTTTTAATGAGTTTATTTTTATACTCTTTAATATATTCTTCCATCTCCTCTTGTCTCGTATATGGCGGGTTTCCGACGAACGCATTAACCGGCGGAATAGAAATCTTCTTCTCCTTTTTCGCTAAAAGGCTTAATCTTTGGTTTATATCAATCCACTTCCCAATAGTATTTGAGTTTACACTAGATTCAACATTGAAGAAATCTTCATTTATTATAATCGGGTAGTTTTCTTTAATGCTCAAGTCTCTTATAGCCAAGTTTATCGTTGAAAGCAGCGCAGGAAACTTTGCTACATCCACGCCGAACAGCCTGCTTATTATTTCCTCGTGTCTCAAATAAGGGTTCAGATATTTCATTCGGGCATAGGCTCTGATAAGAAACGTACCGGCACCAACAGCACCGTCGAGAACGATGGTGTTGGAAGAATTTACGGTGAAGCCTATGATCAAATCCACGACGTCAGACCAGTAACTTCCGTCCGCATGCTTTTGACTTGTAAAGTATTGTCCAAGCTTGTGTCTTTCCTCACCTGGAATAAGTTTGTCGAATATTTTTCCCAAATCCGCATAGCCTATCCGTTTTAGGTCGTATTTCGAAAGGTTTTCGATGAATCTTTTCAATGGGTCAACGATCTCGTCCGGTATAGGAAATTTCTCGATGAAATCAATACCGAATATCGTCTCGTAATCTCCGCTTAATTCTTCAGCTTTTTTGAAATATTGTTGAAGTGCTTTCTTTAAACTTTCGCCGCTTTTTGTTTTGCCAACGCTGAGATCGGGTAAATCAGGAACGTGGGTCTTGAGAACTAAATAGAACATCAACTTGTTAGCCAAAAGATAAAGATACTGTCTTGCAGACCTATTAAAATCATCGTAATATCCCTCATTAGAATTAAGTGGAGGCGCCCATCCCTGTTCAACAAACCAGTTCTGAAAGTCTCTTTTGAAGACAGCATCTGTGTTAAATAGTTTAATTATCGCAAAAGTCTGAGGTGTTGAAAGAGAATCGACTAAAGCCCTCAGATTATATACAAAGAACTCGTCTACGGGTATAGTTGGTAATACCTGTTTGCCGTTGTATATATCCGTAAAGTCTAAAAGGAAATTCCTTAAACCCACTTCCAAACTTTTTCTTACGTCTTCCCTTCTTAGGTCGTTAGGATGAGCTATTGAAGAAATCTTGTAAAAGCCTTTTCTTCTTTCCATTAAAGGAGCTTGTTCAGATGAGGAGAAAAGGACAATATTTTGCATGTTAGAGGTTGCAAAATAAGGTGCACCAAGTTTTGCAGCATAAACTAAAGTCTTGTCCACTATATCTTCATCAATAGGATTATACATCGGTTGTTTAAGTTCGATTACAAGGGCGGCGCCTCCCGGTTGTAAAACACCACCTTTTTTCCATAAAACTATATCAGAAAAATTAGGAGGCTTTTTTAGACCCTTTAATTCAATATCGGAATCAGCGCGCTCAAAAGGCAAATTTTCTTTTTTTATAATTTCGTTAATAATTTCGACGATAATTTGCCTTACCGAATTTTCGACATAGTCGAAAGTCAACATTTTCATCTTTTCTCACCAGAGACCCCGTCTAATAGAGAAGGGCTTTTCACCCTGGCAATTAAATCGTACCTGATGATGTGAGATCGATCCTTTGTCATGCCCACCCCACCACAAATTCCTTCATTTCCTCCCTATCCCTATCCAGAAAGGGAAGATTAGCGTAGTGCCTTAACTGTGTCAGTTCAGTATGCCCTTGGCTCAATGCTATTTCCAAGGCCTTATCTGGAAAAGAAAACAATAGCCATGATTCCCATGTTTTCCTGAATTTCTTAGCCGAGAACCCTTCTATTAATGGAAAATTATAGGCCAGCCATTTATCGAAAGCTATTCTTGATGGCATCCTAATTGCGAAGAATTCCCTCATGACATACTTCCCAAGGATAGATAACCGCACCCATCTCTCTTTGCTTCCTCTTCGCCTTCAGCTGAGCCCACTCTGGTGAATGAATAAAGTTCCCGTCGAACCAGTCGGTATTTCTCCTCAACCTCACAGCTTCCTCATAACGCAGGCCTGTGAGGAGGAGAGCGTCAACTAAGATTTGTTTTTCCCTATTTGTAATACTATTCTTGATCGTTTTAAATTCCGAGGGTCTTAAGATACGGATCCCTGATTTCATAATTGGATGTTCACTCAATATGAGATCTCGGCTTATCACGTTTAATATAAAACGTATAGGAAAATAATCTTTTCTGTTACAAGGATATTTAAGTAACTCATGGAAACGAAGTGAATTTCTATACGTTTTATGACAAAACGTAGAGATATTCAGTTAATCTTGTAAACGTTCATATTCTCCTCTTTGTTTAGCTGAATTGACCCAAGAAGTGTACCACAGCAAAATAGTTTGGTACCATTCTCTCAAATTCAGCAAGATATTAGAAATCCTCATTCCTCTCCCTCTACCAGCACTACAGGGTCCTTGCACTGATAAGGTCTAAGAATCTTGTTGGTAAGTTATCAGTGAAAGAATTACTGTTGCAACTCTCCAGGGTATATATGGTGAAGTACGCAGATGGAACAACAGAATCCCTGGACATACCAACCAAGGTGGAGAGCATCATTGAGGCACTGGACCTGAACATATTACCTAAATCTTAGCGAGTTAAGGTTAAAACTTGAATAATCTTAATTTCCTGAGACTTTCATATTCTGTGTCAATGCCAGAGAGTGTTTTTCAACATTTTAAAATAACTTTACTCAAATATTAATTTCCCTTTTGACATTTTTCAGGGTCCTCAGAACACCTTTTTTGTATTCCAGGATAATGGTTAAAGTTGTTCACCGTGTCTAACCGAAATATCCTCAGAAAGAAACCCTGAAAAATTCGTGAAATTACTGAAAATTTGCAGGGCTATCTCACAGAGAGAGGAAAAGGAAACCCAAAACTTTTCCTCCTCCTGGCCGTGATCTGGTCTCTAGTTGCATTGAATACCAGGCGATCCTTGCCTGTTTTTGATAATCTCTAACGGAAGTACCATATTGTATTTCGATCAGGCAACTTCTCAGGATAACCAAGAAGCTCATGACCGAGATCCGATTCCTTAACTGCCTTTCTATCTTTAGATCTGAGAGATCGTACCACTACTGCACCAGGAGAATTTTAATCATGAAGATAGGATCATAAATGGACTTTCCACCCTCATTTGTATCTTTCTCATATAGATAAGAGAGGATAGGCGTGATTTTCTCAAAATCAATGCGATCCAAGATTCCTGTTAGGGGTCTCCAGACTTTTCTACCTCCCTATACCATTCTGGGAAATTTGACTGCAACAGATTTATGTCCTTTGATCATTAGGTCATGAAAAAAGATTTCGGTGATGTTTTTGGAAATCCTCGTGTGAACAGTGAATTGTACCTTATAAAAAAATTCATATAGGAAACAAATTATACAAGAATAAACGTATGAGCATCAAATTGAACAGGCCTCGCAAGGGAGAGGACATCAATGACTTATTCGGCGACTTCGAGTCGGGGCCTGAGGGTTTCATATTCTTCTTGGGGGCGGGGTTCTCCAGCGGGATTGGGCTTCCAAGCGGGCGTGAACTGGCGGAATCCTTGGCGAAGAGGTACGGGGAAGAAGTGCAGGGGCTGGACGACGTGATTTCTTCATTGCTCGGGAAGGGGGTGAATAGGGAAGAGATATGCAAAGCGATAAAGGATGAGTTCAACAATAAAGAATCGACCATAAAGGAGTCGATGCTATTAGGCCTATTCAACATGGTAATAGGCCATGTGACCGAAGAGCTGGACAGAAGAAATAGCTCGGGTTGGGTATCTATAGCAACTACCAATTGGGATGAGACCTTGACCAGTTTCCTTGGGAAGAAGGTTGAGGTCATCTACCCTGGAAAAGTGCCGAGAGCGACCGGCAAAAGAGTGATCGCGTATTACCTGCATGGAAGCATTAAGGATTGTGGGTCCCTAATCCTAACTAAGGAAGAGAAGAAGGCGTTGAGGGATGACGGGGAAAATGGTCCCTTCCAGAACCTTACAGATAAATTCAATGTCCTCATGGATAGGTTGAAGGCCGATGTCAACGAGCGTAGAGTCATATTCATCGGATACTCCATGGCTGACGATGACATTTTGAGTATTTACATTAATTCAAGAAAGAGGGTGGCCTCATCAGGGGAGGACTACATAATAGTGAAAGATGAAGAGTCCAAGGGAAGGATAGAAGGCATATTGGCTGGTAAAGGCCTAAAGGAAGCCGCGAAAGTGGTGGTCATGGATTCCCTTGAGTTCCTCGAGGAGCTGGCGAGGTACATGCACCTCGTGTTGGACGACCATGAGGTAGAGCTGGAGACGGAGAGGTCCATGAAGAAGATTTTGGGCACGAAAAGAAGCCTAATAGTTGTTGGGCCGCCATTGTCTGGCTTAACCACGCTTTACAATAACCACCTCAAGGAATTCCCTCAAGATAAAAAGTTGTCCTTTGAATACACTTACGACGAAGGCGAGAGAAGAGAATTCAACGAATTGATAAATAGGTTATTGAAGGGAGAGCATATCGCACTTGTCGGTCCGGAGTACACATTCAATTATTACTTGGATAAGAGTGGGCTTGGGGACAAGGAGCGGAAACGAATCGAGGAGATAACTGTTAGGCACAGGGTAAAAGAAAAGGAGGCCAAGGAGTACTTGAATGGACTGATAGAAGGGTTGACCTACAAGGATAAATTCGACGAGGAACTAAAGAAGAAGATACTCGACTTAGTTAAGCTGGATGACGGTTATCCTTTGAGGCTCCTGAGGGAGGTCTTTCGCGACGTAGAGGTTCGTATTGCGAGGGGCGACAATATAGAAGCAATAAAGCATGACCTTGACGAAAAGGAGAATCGCAGGGGGGAGGTGGAGGGAGTCTTGGGTGTAAGCTCCTTTGTCGCTTTAGCCTTCAGGAATTGGGTGGGATTTGCAGCATTCCTACCAGTGTCCCCATATTTGTTAGCGGTGCTCTTAGCTGGTGGCGGGTTATATGAGTTCATAAAGCACCTCAAGGGAAATGAAGGTAGACCTCTCAATAAAATCCTCGGGCTGAAGAAGTACTGGGACTCCTTGAACGAATCGGAGAGGAGGATGCTTTGCTATAAGCTGGATGAGAAGAACGGCTTAAGACCCGGGGATAGTGAGGCCTACCTGAAAAGGGTATTTGGTGATGAGTTGGAGGATTCAGAGGGGAGAATAAGAGAGTTAGAGTACCATTTGCGAGACCTGAATGGAATCCAGAAAAAACTAGATGAGCTCGAGAGGGAGTACGGGAACATACTGAATGAACTAGCTGAGTTGAGGGAGGACTTTAGGAATTTTAGGGATCAAGTTAAATCTTTGTCAGATGAGCTAAGGAGTTTAATTGAGGAGCATGAGATGCTTAAGAGTAAGTTTGAGAGTTGGAGTGTTGGCGCACCGCTTTTCTTCATAGAAGATGTTGAGCAAGGATTACTCTACAGCAGCTTCCTAGTCGAGGTCGGGGTTCCAAAGATAAAAATCAATACTCCTAAAGATATCATTCGTCTCGTAAATTCGGGTAGGTTCCAAGATGTTGCTAGGGATGTTCTGAGTAAATTGAAGAGTGAAGGCAGGGTTGCTTTGGTTGGCCCTAAAGGTGTTGGGAAGTCGACCCTGGCCACATACGCGGCGTGGCGCGCGCTCCTCGGAGGGTTAGACGACATCGACACGCATGTGAATGCCTTGATACGCGTGGATAAGTTAGAGCCAGGGGCCGCATCGAGTATCGAGAATGTACTGAATGAGGCTACAGGTAGGAGCTTCCTGCTTATTTACGACCCGTCCCCGATCGAAGCTTACCTCGAGCCGGCAACGATGCAAAGGGGGCATAATCTCAAGGAAATAGAGTTTACCCTAAAGGAGCTTAAGAAATTAATGGGAGTACAGGGCGTGCGGGTCATGGTAGTTCTCCCCTCTGAGCTTTATGACCTCGTTAAGACAGATTCGAAGGAGGATGAAGAGCTTAAGAGGGCGTTGGAGGGCGTTGGAGGTAGCAAAGTCGATGTTGACCTTAGGGATGAGGACTTCCTTCGTGGGATCATTGGGGGTTACTCGGGTTGCCATTCCGTACCAGAGGAATTGGTCCAGATTGTTAAGCAGGGATTTAGTGGTGGTTACACGCTGGTTGCCAAGTACGCTGGGGTGTGGCTCCGCGAAAGGAAGTGCGAAGCTAAGGATATTAGTGAGGCGTTGAAGGTTAGTGAGCCGAAGATATTCTTTGCCCACTACATATGGGACGTCATGCTAGGGAGAAGCATGAACTTAGCAAAGAAGGTTTCGGTACCTTTAATGCTACACGCAACCTACGGACCTATCCCGGAGGGGATCACATACATAACAAAGGCAACTAATGTTAGAGGAATTTGGAGGCTCTTGGATAAGGACTCGTTGAAAGACATACAACTAACAGATTTGAGAGAGGAGGACTTGGAGCCAATCGCCAAGCTGTTGTCAATAGAGCACGAGGACTTGGTTGAGGAGACGCTCAAGGAGCTCGCTGGATTACGAGGAGAAAAGGAGAAATACATCAAAAATGGGCTGAATTGGCTCGTTGAGGCCTTGGGTTGGGGTTATGACAGAGTCCAAAGTGAACTAGAGGCCTTTGAGGAAATGAAGCGGGAGGAGGCCGAGGATAACCTGACATTCTTTACTGGCGAGAGGCTCAATCTCGCTCTCGAACCACTTTCAAATAACTGTTGGAAGAGGGCTGCACTGATTATTGGGAATGGCTTAGGCCGCTCAGTAAGTATTCTATTACCTAAGGCTGAGGACTTACCTAAGGATGTTGCTGAATCTCTCAATGGTGCTTTAAATGAGTGTGGAATTGATGATTACCTACTCGTCGGTAACGAAATCCCACCATTAATACGACGCTTAATCCTCAAGGACAATGCAGGCGTTTTGGTTGATTCATTCGTTGATAAGTACAATGAGACTATTAGCGAGATAAATAAGGTCCTCAATAACGCCAGGAATAGGGGCAGTATTAGTAATGTTGAGGCGTTTTATGGGCTTGGTCTAGTCTCGATTATTGTCAGGGCCGCTGTGTTGGGCAATAATATCGAGCCTGGTTATGCCGATGCGGCGTTATACATAGCTTCATTCGCCATACAGGATGTTGCATCAGCAAGTAGCGTTAAGCCAATACTAGGTACTTTAAAACCGTTGCATGATTATGTGTTTCATAGATACCTTGAATTACTATTCTCCGCATCGGATATAAGGTACCTTGACCGTGATACGGCTAAATACGTATTCGAGGAGTTGAATAATAGGTTGGATAAACATGGTGGTGAGGTTGAGAAACATGTCTGGTCCCTCGTTCATGCAATAGCCACCTACGCCGAATTACTCGGGACTTACCCTGGATATTTCAGTGAGGAGGAAATTGAGGGTGTGGCTGGTAAGGTTGTTGATTTGCTGAATGAGTTGGGCGATATTAAGTCCCATCTAAGAATCATTGCCTGGGCGTTTGCGTTAATCCCAGCGTTAAGGCATGAAAATATGAGGAAACGTATGGAGGGGTATTTACACATCGATGTGGTTAAGAGGGCTGAGGAGGTATATAGGGAGCTCGATAAGTTGAAGGAGAGAATTGAGAAGGGAGAGGTTAGGGAGTTGCTGAATGATAAAGACTTCATGAGCTATATCGAGTCCAGATTCATCAAGGCTAATAATGAGGCGGTTAGGGAAGCAATCCTTAGGGCATCATCATTTCTTAAGCACGTATTGGCAATGTATAGGCTTAGTAATGATGAGCTTGGTGATGAGACAGCAAGACTATTTAGTGAGGCGGCTGAGGAGTGGAGAGAAGTTGATGACTATGGAAGCTACCTAGCTACTCGTGGTTGGGTATTGCGTGTTGGGGCTGTCAAGAACCCGTTGACTAGTAATGAGCTGGTTGATAGTTTTCGACAGTTATACGAGGAGGCCTTTAAGAAGGAAAATTTTAAGCTCACGGCGACATACCTCACTTTCGCATCGGCTAGACTTGGTAATTACCTCGTATCCCTAGCCCTAATTAACAATATCGATGGAGTTAATGAATTGTTTAATAAGCATTGGGCAATACTGAACATCAATAAAGTGGTCTCGGTCTTGACTAGGCTAATGCTCAACGTCCTACTCACCCCGAAGGGTAGATTAAGCAGTGAGCTTAAGGGAAGGCTTATAGTTCAACCAGCGGAGTTGATTAGGACGTTTAAAGACGAGATACGTCGTGAGTTCCTCCCTGCGTTAGAGGATGGATATAAGGAGTGTGAGTCAATTGATGATTCAACGAAGAGGAGAAACTGTAGGGATACTGTATTGGCAGTCATGGGAGACGGTAACGCTATTGAGTGGTTAAGAGGAAAATTAACTAATGATTTTCAAAAAGAGATTTTAAAGAAGGAGAAGTTGGATTTATTTAAGAGACTTGGTGTTGATGTTGATGAATTGGTTGACGAGTTTAGGGGGTTAGTAGATAGGCTTGATAGTAAGTCCTTAGTCCAGTTAATCGCCCCTGGAGACCCGATGTCTCGATTAACCCTCATGCTTTATGCATTAATTAACGGTGATGAGAAATTAGCCAAGGCACATGTACTCTTCGGAGCTGTGACTCACCCCTATAAGTTAGGTACGAGGTTGTTCTTAGAAGCCTACAAAGCATGTTGTGACTTGGGTAATGAGGGTTTCGGGCATGCCATCGCCAAGCTGTTTTTCCTCCACTTATAATATAAACGTTTAATCTTAGATTGTTGAGGATTTCTAAAAACTCCAATATTTTACCAGATCTGGTAAGAATAAACTTTATTCATGAGAGGGTCATAGAATTGTATGGCAAACCTTCTGGGAAGTTCTTGAGTATAGAATAGATCATGACGTCCTTGCATTCATTTAAGACGAAATAATAATGAAGTACGACAAAGAAAAGAATGAACATGTTACATCCCTTAGTATATGAAATATATATCTGTGTTTCATCAATTTTCAGGATTTTTCTTTCATTAGCTGTCTGTATAATAATGAGAAAAT
>OGCG01001630.1_pt1 | contig 10751 bp, 12 predicted proteins | sample 1570061 | NCBI WGS metagenome assembly OGCG01 (sample SAMN06268698, study PRJEB24515) | hot springs metagenome | isolation source: Joseph's Coat, Yellowstone National Park, Washington, USA | place: USA:Joseph's Coat, Yellowstone National Park, Washington, USA
TTCATCGGGTTAAGTATCTCCTCAAAGGTCTGCTCCCTTACATTCCCCAGCTTATATCTCTCATCGAACATGAACTCGTCACAATGGTAAACGCCACCGTCAGGAGTGATCCCTAGATACTTGCCTATGCAGTCTCCGTCGAAAATACAGACTCCGCCTCTGGCGCCTAAAATTCTGCTTAAGATCGCGTCGATCTCCCTTATCCTTATCCTAGGGTCATCTAGGCTGTACCAATAGTCGAATAGCTCTATGGCGAATTTCTCAAAATCCTCCCTCGGCAAAGCATCAGTCCTGCCTATATTCAGCGCAGGCCTCTGCGGCAGAATGCCGATGTTGAATATCCCGTTTTCTATGAAGAAGTCGAGGAACCTCTTAGTCCCGAGCCTAACCGTTTCCTTCGTTATAACAGCCAGAACCCCGAAGTTTACACCGTTCTCCTTGAGCAGTCGTATCCCCCTCATCACTTGCTCGAAGCTCCCCTGGCCGTTCCTAAATATTCTGTTTGCGTTGTGGACTTCAGGAGGTCCATCAAGACTGACGCCGATGTGGAAGTCATTGGCCTTAAAGAAGTCGACCCATTCCTGACTAATTAGCGTACCGTTGGTCTGCAGAGTATTCACAATTGTTTGACCCTCGCGCTTATACCTTTTCTGCAACTCAACGGCCTTTTCGTAAAACTGGATGCCCATCAGTAACGGCTCACCGCCATGCCATATGAACTCGACGTAATCTGCATAATTCAGCGCCTTTGTAATAACCTGGGAGAGCGTGTCTAAAGACATCCGGCGGTTCGAGTATATGTCGGCGTCGCAGTACCTACAGGCTAAATTGCAGGTGCTCACAACCTTCATTATGAGGGATAAACTGCGCTTGACGTATCTGTCTGCCTGCACTTTTACCGTGGCATTATGAACCCTCTCTTCTCCTTGTTGCTGCCGATGAACTTCCATAACGCTCCCTTAATAACCCTCATCATCTCAATCGGGGTTATCAATCCAATTGGGCCACTCCCGATTATCCCAATTGGGCCACTCCTGTTTATCCCAATCGGGCCTTAGTATCTGTTGTATCTTGTGTTTTAGTATTTTCTTGCCGGACTCGTTTTGAATTGTCAGGAGGAGACCCTCAAGCTCACCTACATCCTTAGGAACCCAGACCTTCTCCAACTCATCCCTAAGGTTTGGCTCACCCACTTTAACCTACCAACTATAACGTAATAAACGAGTTTTTAAGCTTTACTCACGGTTAAACATGGTGGGGATTAGAATAATGCACGCCAGCGACTGAAAGACAGCACGTTCAGTACTCTTAACACTACCATGGGTTGTAGTTTACTCTACTCCTCTGGCGTTGCTGCTCTACTCTACGGAATAATAAACGGCTTGATGGACCTCGGAGGAGTTTGATCGTGTTCACGGAGTTCAGGGAAGCCGCCTTATTACGGGCCGTACTACTGGGCTACGGCTACAGGATCTTCAAACGAGTATAAAGAATTTCTCGAGAGGGCCGAATGCACGAATAAGGTGGAGGCATTGAAATATTTGATAAATTATCTAGAATAAAATTAAGAGAACTTAAAGACTACGCTGATCAACATATACTAGCAAATACTGAAAACATTTAATAGATTTAAAAGCTATTTTATTTTGTTTTTGTATTTGAATCTTTGATTATATTTTTACATTTATTAAAAACATCTGCGTTGTTCCAATGCACCATATCTTAAGTTATTTCGGCAGACAATAGCTACCGCAAAAGCACAAGATTACTCGATTATTTAAAGTTGCGATAAAGCCAGCGAATTTACAAAAACCAAGCGTGGCTATTTAATCGAAGACTGTTTGCTATATACTTGTCACTTACCCTAGGTTTAAGATTATAGAAATAGAAGTAGCGCTGCCCTAACACTACACTACGAATAAGTCCTGCTGTGCAGGTGGTAAAGTTATAGGTAGGGAATAGGAAATGCGAGTGGTCAGCAACCTCTTCACTGTTGTGTAGGCTTTGCCTTGGTGAAGTGCTCAACTTCGTGATAATCACCTCCTCGATGCCCCCTCCCAAACTGCTCGGCGAGCCTTCCGAAGTCAACGTTGGCGTATTTATCAAATGCATTGGCTAGGCACTTAACGGCATCCCCGTTTGTGCAATGTTTAACCTTGTGAAAGACCCTCACCATGAAGTAGACGCTTTAAATGGCCTCCCCAGTTCAGGATGTAGTTAAGTAGGCCACTCCCCTTAACCCAAGTCATGCATGCCGTAGCCACGTTCCCAAGCGTTGCGTAACCATGCTTATTCCTCACAATCTCATCGGCAAGTACAATGATACCCTATAGAGGAATTGTAGCCGCTCTCGGAATCGCTACTCACGATAACGTACCTAAGGTGGTAATTATTAGCCAGGGGGACTCCGGCAAGGAACCACGAGACATCCATCAGGAGGTTCCTTGGGAGGCGAGTAATTTCTTCAGCAGGGACGTGATTGAGAAGGCTAAGCTCAAGCTCATACCCTTCGACCAATCAAGGCTCAGGAGGGAGATTAAGGAGACAGCCAGACAGGTGCTAAACAGGGACTTCGAGCTTTATGAATTGCGAAAGTTCTTCGCAACCTGGATGATAAGCCAGGGCGTGTCAGAGTCCATAGTCAATACCCTGCAGGGCAGGGCACCGCCGAGCGAGTTCAGGGTCTTGGTTGAGCATTATTGGTCTCCTCGTCATGAGGAGCTTAGGAATTGGTACATCAAGTTCGCACCGAGGGTTTGTTGCTGAATTTGGGTGGTTGGGTTTTGGTAAGCACCCCATGAAGGATCAAATCACTTCCCCCCACGCCACCAAATCAACAAAGGGAATAAGAACGATTATTATCAATTTGGCTACATGTACTTAGATTGGATTATAGTGACCTATGGAGTTCCTTATGTAATAAGTTTATCTTAAAAATTGTTAGAAAATTAGCTAGGAGGGGAGCTACCAGCTGGGAGGGGAACTAATGACGAGTTTATATACCACAACACTTCTTGTGGGGTAGTAAAATTGAATAAAGGCATACCGCCAGGGACATTGTCATTTGTTCCATATGGAATTAAGCACTCCTCTTTCATTGTGGGAGTATTGTAATCCACTAGTACCCAAGATTAGACGAGAAAAAGATTAGGGAAAATCCTTAAGAAGAAGGAGTAGGTGCTAGAACTTGTTGAGAAGGTTGTGAAAGAGTTAGTGGACTGCTGATTTAGGTATCACAACAACACTAGTTGATTTATAGTATGGTATCCTCGTTTCAGGGTCTAATATATCACAAACCACGTAGTTCACTAAATCACTCGAATTTATCATAAACGCAGAACCCTTCCTCAAACTCGAATCGCTCTTAGCCTTAGCAGTTATTTCACCACACTCACTTCTTACAATAACTTCTTCCCCATCCTTAATCCCCATCTCCCTCATATCATCAGCACTCAAGTAAATAACGTCCTCCTCACCGTTCATATAAGACGTCAAAGTGTCAGTGTTATACTTAGTCACAACCCTACCAGTGATCAAGACTAAACCCTTTCTATCAATTGGTCTGTACTCCACTGGTATGAAGTGGGCGAAGCCATCAGCCGTATAGAACTTATTCTCGTAGAGCACAGCTTCACCGTTAGGATACCTACTGTTCTTAGAGTGATCCATAACGTCTTCCAGCCTTAGGGATGAGTAAAGCGGAACAACCCTCTTCATCTCCTCAAAAACTGCTTTAGGGTCTTTCGGAACCTCTAATCCCACCCTCTTAGCCAACTCAGATAAAATCCATAAAGTTTGCTTAGCCTCACCAGGGGGTTCGACAGCCTTATACCTCCACTTCACCAGCCTGTCCAAGGAAACTACAGAGCCCTCGCTCTCAGCCCACATTGCAACTGGTAAAACGTAATGCGCCAACTTTGCGGTATCTGTCATGTAAGAGTCGAGGGCTACGACGAGATCCATCTCTTTTAACCTATTAATTACTTTAGTCTTATTCGGCAAACTGTGTGCTACGTTATAATTTACAAGGATTACAGCCCTAATATCGTTTTCAGTAAGTAATGCGTCTGTTACTGTTAATCCCTTTTCTATGGGTACTTCAAAGCCCCAAATTTCTCCCAACTTTTTGGCGTTCTCTTCATTTAAAGCCCCGTTAGGCAATACCCAAGGCTTGAGTAAATCACCAGAACCTTGCACATTAGATTGCCCTCTATAAACTATCGGTCCTCCTCCCTTAATTCCAACGTTCCCCGTTAGGAGCATTAAGTTTAGGAAAGCCCTAACCGCATTAACGCCTCCGCCTTCACTTAGTCCCAATCCCCACGAGAAGATTGTGGGTTTGTTTGTTATCATTTCTGCAAACTTAATTATCAAATCTTTAGGCACACCAGTTATTTTCTCAGCTTCTTCTAACGTATAACGTGAAACAGTTTTTGCGTACTCCTCAAACCCTTTAGTCCTAGTCTTTATGAACTTCTCGTCATATAACCCTTTTTGTATAAGATAATTGCCAACAGCGTTGTATAAGTAAACGTCAGTTCCTTGAATAACTGGAATGTATAAGTCGGCGAGTTTAGCCGTTTTTGTAAACCTGGGGTCGATGACTATAATTTTAGTCCCGTGCTTTTTTGCCTCCACCAAGTACTCTGTTAGGACTGGATGGCTTTCCGTAATTTGTTCTCCAGTAATTACTACCACTTTCGCATTAGGTATTTCCTCAACTGAAGTACCGGAGGCACCTATTCCGACAGTCTCCTTAAGTGCTGTTGCTGACGGTTCGTGACAGATTCTCGCACATGAGTCTACGTTGTTACTCCCTAAGAATCGGATAAGTTTCGACATTACGTAAACTTCTTCTAATGTGTTCTGGCAACCGCCGTAAATTGCGATAGCCTTACCGGAATATTTCTCCTTTATCTTCAAGAGTTTCTCAGCTATCTCGTTTAATGCTTGATCCCAACTAGTTTCTACAAAGGAGTCACCAACCCTTTTCAATGGTTTTGTTAGCCTACCGGATAAGTATAAGGTCTTATGGGCTGTTGCCCCTTTACCGCAAATTTTTCCTTTAGAGACTATGTGGTTTTTCTCTGGGATTACTCTAACAACTTTTCCGTTTTCGACCTCAAGTAATAACCCGCAACCGACTCCGCAAAATGGGCAAATTGTTGGGATTAACATAATTACTTACTCTCCCCATGCCTAGTAAGGGTTTGTTTTGAAATCTTGACGGGAAAAGTATTAACGGTGTGAGTGTACATATTTCTTTAACGGGAAACGCGTTTTAAAGATGTGAGTTTTTTACAAGACAAGGTAGGTACGAAAGGGGAGTTACGGCCGTTCAAAACCCAATTACTTAAATTCTTTGCAAGCTTATCTATAGCTGAGGCTAATAAGTATACCACCCTCCTTCAATGCTTGTTGGAAGTTAAACTTTTTCAGCAAGAGCCTTCATTATTTCTTCTTCCTTACCCATCTTAAAGTACTCCTCAGCAATGTACTTTTCAGCTAATTCCGAACCATTCCGAGAAATCAACATTACAACTAAATCTCTCACGATACAGTACTCTTCAGCTTTTTCCACAACATCACCTCGTCGGCTTTTAATGTTATAACGAGCGAAAAGTGGGAGGGTGAACTCTTTTTCATTTTACAACGAACTTGATACAGATCTCTCCTACTGATGTTGGTGAGAGTGATTGCAGAGATGTGAACTCCGTACCGTTGTGTTCCATGAGTCACCTAAAAGGTGTGTTGAGGGCTATTCCCTACACTCCATGAAGATAAAATGAGTGTAGGGCAAACGGTTTTACGACTCACTTGAAACGGTTCAGAATGAGATAAACGATCACTCTATAACCAAAGCTCTAATCCAACGCTCTCTTTTCCGAAAAGTTCTTGAATGGGATAAGTAAGTTCAACCTCGCTGTGATTAGGGCTTTTAACAAGCTTAAACCTAATCCCTCTAACCCCTCTTTCCAATTTAACAATTGAGTGAGCGCTGTGTAAACCGAAAATACTCCCCCTCCTTTCCCTATCAAAGGGTGAAAATACAAAAGTCTTTGCGACCCTCCTCTTCCTTAAAGCACCCACAATTTCACTGTAAAGCTTGAAGAAACCATAGGGGTTTATTACTATCAAATTCCCGTCTCCCATAGCCTCAACAGACGGTGGGACGTCCTCAGCCTTAAAAGCTCTCCTAATAAGCACTTTTCCATCAACTCCAAAGATCCTCTGATAAGATCTAATCTTCCAAGGGTCTAGCCCTCCCCTTTCGGCGATCACTAAAACCTTTATTGAGGGGTAGGAAGATAATGCTATAACCCTTGAGTAGAACTCAACGAGTAAGTCCACATCCTCAGAGTAGAACTCAACCCATAAATCCCTAGCTATTAATGAATCTAACTCTCTAAAGCCTGTCATCAAGGCAAGATCCCCTCTATTACTTCATAAGCCCTCCCCAGATAGTCAAGGTAGTACTCGACGTTGTGACCATAGTAACCTTCATCAGCCCTATAAAAGCCCCTAGCCCCCCTTATATACGGTTCACCTTTTATCCATAGCACGAACTCCTTGGGCTCTCCGTAATAAACCTTCTTTCTGAAAGCCTTGTAAAGCTCTTTAAGTTCACCCCTTAAAGTCGATAGTTGTTCACAGCTCTCAGCCTTAGACATCATTTTCAGCGCTTCTGAATAGAACTCTTGTACAACTAATGGCTGATTACTCCTTATCAGCCCCTTAACCTTCACCGTTGAGTCTCTCCTCCTACCTATATACCTTTGAGGGTAAGGAAGACCTTCATTAGTCCTAGTCGCTATGAACCAACTGAACTCTTCCTCCAGTTTAAGCTTTATCCCCACTTTCTCACTAACGATTTCCGCAAATTCCTCCACCTTCTCCCTTTCTCCCTTAACGATAAGAGAGTCAATGATCCCGTGAATGACTTTTAGACCCATGGACTCAGCGGTGTCTATTGCTTCCCTTAATATCCTCCTAGCCATGAAGGTTACCAACTCGTAAGCCTCTATCTTTCCGAAAAGTGAGTTTTTGAAGCCTAAATATCCGAAAGACGCAACTAAAATCCACTTTATAGCCTCAGCGAGTTCCTCGTCAAAGGCCTTGTAAAACTCTTTAAGCTTAACCAACCTCTCAACAGCTTCCGAAACTATCCCCCTTTCCTTCAAACACACAGTGTGGATTCCCAGATCTAGGTCATCACACTTGTCTACAGTTTCACCGGAAATGTTAAACTTACTTATAATAGAGGGGTACATTGAGGAGAAGTCCAATTGGAATACATTATTTACGCACTTTTCCTCCGGGAAAAGTATTAGTCCTCCCTTATCGGCGTAAGCTAACTCCTCTAATTCCCTTAACTCCTCCACTCTTGCTTTAACTCTTGGGATTATATATTTCTTCTTAATCGCAACCCAAGCTTCATTTGTTGTTAGAGCTTTACCTATTGTCGCGTACATTATCTCCCTTAACAATACTTTTACCGATTTACTCCACATAATTAACCCCTTGACGTCCACCGGTGCCCTCTTCCTTTCCGATACAATTTTCACTATTGCTTTTGCTTTGTCATAAACCGTATAAGGCAGTTCAACTACGTCAGCAACTACTTCCAAATCCCTTACGTCCCCCTCCTCTTTTAGTTTACCGTTATAATAGAGTCTGTAATACCTCCCCTTAGAGTGTTCACCGTACCAATCATAAAGGACTACCTTTGCGTAGTTTACTTTAGGGAAGTCCATTTCCTCCTTTCCGACCAATTTGTCGTTGTTTACCTCGACTCTGGAGAAAGGTCTTAATCCAAGCCTTTCCAAAGCCTGGTCTAAGGGGCTAATGAAATCATTGACTACTTTTAACTTCTTTTTGAAGAAGAGGTAATCACGGTAATCTCTCAGCTCGACTCTGTAAATTTTTTTACGCCTTCCCTCTAAGTCCCTCCACTCCTCTTCTTCAATTGAGCTTACCGAGGGATGAGAGAATATTCCTTCCGGTAACACTTCTAAGTAAACGGGGAAGGTGGTTTTTACGTATAGGGTTTTGAACCCGCTTAATAAAAGTTCTATTTTCCCATCCTTAGGTCTCGCGTCTATCAGATACAACTTGATTACACCTCATGAGTATTGCAACGAGGAGTACTTCTAAGGGGTCTGCTAGTTCGTCTTGGAAAGCCTCTTCTACTTGTCGAATGTGAGGGAGTAGTGCTTCGAGATTTTTTCTCAGCTCATCATCCCTTAGCTTTTTTGAAATTCTGATCAATTTTTCTAACTCTCCTTCAACTTGTCTTGTCAGTGACGGTTGTGTGCGTCCCATATAAATCTCTTTAATTAAAAGGCACGGTCAGTAGGCCGAAAATAATTACAACCTCACTGTGAGTAAAAGTGAAGCCTTTAACAATGCCACGCTTAGCCCGATCGAACACAGTACACAATGGAACGTTTAACGCTTTAAAATCAACCCTCATGTTGTTAGTGTTTTTCAGATCCCAATCCCTAACCTTAAAGGGCATAGGCAAACAGTGTTTACGACAATTTCTACACTCTGCTTACCCGAAGGAATACTACACTTGATAACACGATGTGATCTATGAGAAGGGCAAGAAATATCTTACCTAATTACAGTACTTCTTACCCATTAGGTAATGCTCGATAAAACAAATTTGTAAATACATAATAACACTATTAATACACACAATCACATAATAATAAATATTTAGTAGTTAAATTTTAAAACTCTTAAACATTAAGTTATTTATGAAATTAAAGATTCATATATTATTAGCAATATTTACTATTATTTTTATCTTATTCTTTTATATTTACTATCCCAGTGATATGCTATTTATTAATCAAACGTTTTACTCAGCGTTCCCAGGTGACTATATTAATATTTTCTTTAAAAAAGATGGTAAGTACCTAGATAATGTTACAGTATACGCATATGTGTTTTACCCTAACCGAGAAGGGAATACAGTGTTTTCGTTAGTTTATTCGGCAAACAAGACCGGAATGGCAAGAATTCCGCTAAGGAATTTGGTAAAATTTGCCGAGAGATGGATTAACTACTCAAAATTCTATATAATACCGTCACTACTAGGAATCGCGTTATATTATATAAAATTAAACTCTTCAACAATACAGCTAATAACACAGACTTTTACAATAAATTATAACTTAAGCGAAATATTACAAGGAATAGGGAAGACAATAACAATACAGTTTAACAATACTATAAATAGAATAGTAAGGCTAAGAGGAGGAAAATCAACCGTTATGGAGGAGACAACAACTCTAACATCAACTCCAACTGGCACTGTAATACCAGAGGTTTGTTGCCTTATAGTATTAACTCCTAAAATTATTGCCTGGTATCCTAATAGTTCATCAGTAGCTCCAATAGCAATAGCAACATTTATAGGACCAACGGTAAATGAAACTACGTACGGTGGAACGCTAACTGCGGCATTATTAAATGAACAAAGTTCAGATACTTACATAGGATTTTATATTTCTCAACCTTCATTACCGCCACAAAACCCTATAAGAGTGAGTATTCCCGGTCCGTCGATAGTAGTTAATGACATAGCTTATAGTGTTTCAGTTACCAATTCTGGCCCCATAGGTAGAGCAAGTCCTTATAATTATGACGTTGTTCAGTTATATATCTTAGGTCAAGTAGCCTGGGTTAATTGGACTGAAACTGTATACTTTGCTGGTGGCGGTTCTTGCACGACATACTTTTACCAAGTAATGCTGACAAGGGTTGTTGTTAATCAGAACGGTAATGCTATGGCCCCAATCATATACGATTTCAATAGTAGTTATGGGGGACTTATAGCCCCTATTGGATCGGGTAATATGACCTTGTATAGTAATATTCCGTATAACGGAAAGGCCACAATTGTTAGTTTTGAGCTTCAAGATACCTATATATCTATGGCAGTTGGCCTTAATGTTGGGGCATTATTTTATGTAGCAGATTATTTAGTCCCGGGTATCGGTTCGTTAGCACCTTTTTTCAAGCTTATTAATATAGCCGTTGGATGGGAATCAACGACAACATGGATTTCGGAAGTAGTTTTAGATTTGTATAATTATAACCCATATTACACTCTATCACTGTATTATTATAATTATAGTAATGTTAAATATTGTATTAACGGGAATTATTACTCGTTGCCAGCTGATGTTTACTATGCTACATGGAACTAGTAAATATAAAATAGACTATTTATCCTTTGTTATGTCTTGTTTATTTAACTCATTTTTACTGTTAATTATCTTTTTATATTTGGAAATAGCTTCTAAATACTCTTCTACCAACTTTTTGCCATTGTCAGTTATTTTTATACTTCTCTAGGCCTATCGCTAAAAATTCTAGTTTTTATTTCGGTTAATCCATAACTTTCTAATATTTTTAAGTTAACGGAAAGGGTAGACTTATTAACTTCTAAATACTTCTGCAATTCAGTAAAGGTTATCTTATCTACTCCGGCCAGTGCTAGAAGCACACCGATTCTAATCGGAGATGAAAATACGGGATCTGTCAGAATCTTCATGATCTCTTTAATGTTTTCCATATGCTCTCATCATGGACAGTATACCAGCCGTAAACCAGCACAGTATGAAGGGGAGTTGGGCAAGTAAGTAGTTGTCAGTTATCTGAAAAATTATTATTGATAGTGGTATAAATCCAGCCCCTACTATAACTATCCAGTCTTCGACCATGATTTTTAACTAAAG
>OGCG01001632.1_pt1 | contig 10739 bp, 9 predicted proteins | sample 1570061 | NCBI WGS metagenome assembly OGCG01 (sample SAMN06268698, study PRJEB24515) | hot springs metagenome | isolation source: Joseph's Coat, Yellowstone National Park, Washington, USA | place: USA:Joseph's Coat, Yellowstone National Park, Washington, USA
ATTATTTTTACTAATCAGATTTTGGGTCTACCGCTCAGGGTGGGGAAGAGGTCAGATTCCGAGTCCTCCACATAGTCATATATTATTACGTTAGTGTCAACTATAGCTTTCGTACTCTCCACGTTCTATCGCTCTCTCTATTTCTTCTAATGAGAGAGATTTACCCAGCCTTATTCTAGGCCTTTCACTTCTAACTTTTCTCAATACGATTTCGTCTTCATTTAAGTAGACATCAAAAACATCACATTCCTTTACATTTATCTTGCTCCTTATTGAGGCTGGAATTGTTATTTGATAATTCCTAGTAACTTTAGCCCTTTCCATGATTTTACCTTATTAATTACTAATATATAACAATTCCGAGTAAACATATTGCAGACGCTAGGGAATCTCTTTTCCCTTATAAAAAACATAACCAAAATAAATTCAGTATCTTAATCTGTCTTTAATAGAAGTCAATTATTTTAAAATTCTATTTTGAAATTAGATAAAAAGGTTTCTCAAAATTACTTCATAAAAGTTATTAATCCTTCTCCTTCACTCTTACCATAAATGTCCCAAAAGGAGTAGGGTATTTCTATGTCTCCAATAGTTACGCTCTTAATTATTCTAAAGGAAAACCCTCTTTTTCCTCTTGTCAATTTAATTAGAGAATGAGAAGTGTGTAGACCGAAAATTGAACCTTCCTTTTCTCTATCCATTGCACTAAAAATGAAAACTTTCCCTGCGTTCCTTATTGCTGAAACTATTTGAGTGTATAATCTTTTATGATGATAAGGATCAATGATTATCATCTCCTTACCCATAGCTTCAATAGTAGGTTTAACGTCCTCTGCCTTGAAAGCTCTCCTTATATAAATTTCCTCTTTTTTCTGAAAAATATTCTCAAATCTCTCCACTAAAGTTGGGTCTATTCCACCTCTTTCAGCAACTATAACTACCTTTACTGGTGAGGATAACACTATCACGCGGTGATAGAAAAGAGTTAACAAATCTCTATCTTCAGAGTAAAATTCTACAATTTGATCCTTCATTATTATTTCATCTATTTCTTTAAATCCAGTAATCATTTCCACCACATCGATTCGTAAACCCTTTTCAAATAATTTAGGTAATAAAATACGTCAGCTCCATTGAAACCGTTATAAGCCTCATAAAATCCTTTTACTCCTCTTACGTAAGGGATTCCTTTTATCCAGAGAACGTAATCTTTGGGCTCTCCGTTTATTATCCTTTGTCTGTATTGACGATATATTTCATCTATTTTCTTCATGTTAATTTCCTCACACGAATTTGCATTGGACATTTCCCGTGTTAAGTCCCTCAGAAAATCCTTGATAACGTTAGGCATGTTACTTCTAATAATACCTTTAACCTTCATTTTTTCTCCCTTACCTAAATATCTTGTAGGGAAAGGAAGTCCTTCCCTATTGTTAGTAAAAATCATCCATCTGAATTTTTCAACTTTAAGTTTTAATCCCGTCCTTTCCTCTAATTCTTTAACGTAATCCTCAATATCTCCTTTGACAGTTAATGAATCAATTATACCGTGGAGGACTTCTATTCCTCTTTTTTCAGCCAAATCTATTGCCTCCCTTAAGGTTTTCCTCGCAAAATAAGTTACTAGTTCATAAGCCTCTATTTTACCGAATTTAGAATTCCTGAAACCTAAATAACCAAAGGAAGCTACTAACATCCATTTTATAGCATTTGATCTTTCCTCATCAACTTTCTTTAATTCCTCTTTTCTTCTTATTAACCATTCTAGGGCTTCTGGAACTATTCCCTTTTCTTTAAAACATATTGAACCTATTTCTGTTTTTAGGTCTTCACAAGAGTCAACTGTCTCTGCCGAGATGTTATATTTAACTATTAGGGAAGGATACATTGAGGAAAAATCTATTTGATAAACGTTATTGAAACAGCCTACTTTAGGGAATATTATCAATCCTCCTTTATCAACCTTCTTTAATTCCTCTAAAGTCCTTAACTTCTCCACCCTTGGAACAACCTTAGGGATTATTATCTTCCTTCTTAATGCTACCCAGGCTTCGTTAGTAGTTAAAGCTTTACCTATAGTTGAGTAAGCTATTTCCCTAAGTAAGACCTTTGAAGAATAGGACCATTCTATTAAACCCTTTATTGAAACAGGAGATCTCTTCCTCTTCATGTCTACCTTTACTATAGCGTCAACTTTTTCACATGCATCTCCTAGACATTCTGCAACGTCTACATTAACTTTAGGATTGTATTCTATTCTTTCTTCGCCGTTTTCTATTACCTTTACTTTTTCTCCTTCTTCAGCTTCACCGTACCAATCTAAAGGTATCAAAGTTGCATAACGTATTTTAGGAAAATCATAGTCACTAGTAGCAACTATTTTTCCTTTATCGATTTTTACCCATCTAAAGGGGAGGGCTTTAAGCCTGTAAAGCGTTTGGGAAATTATTGAAGGAATCTCGTTAACTACTTTCAGTCTTTTCCTTATATAATAATAAGCTGAAATTTCCTCAATCTCAAAACGGTAAAGTTTGATTTTCTTACCTTGAATATCCTTCCATTCTTCTTCCTCGTACTTTAGGACTGAAGGATGTTGGAGGACAATTTCTGGATTTTGTGTAATTACGTAAACGGGAAAAGTAGTTTTTACAAAGGCTTTTCTGAAGCCATTCAGATAAAGAATTAGACCACCTTTTACAGGTTTTGCGTCTATTAAGTATCCCTCAGTCATTCTTACACTCTTCCTCTAATTCTGAAAGGAGAGAAAGGAAAACTATTTCAATAGGGCTGAGTTCTTCGTCGTAGGAAGCGTTTTGAAAATACCTTATTTTTCCCTTAGCTCTTTCTAAAACTGGAAGAAGATTTGGAGAAGCTCTTCTCAATATTCTCTCAAATTTTTCCATTTCTCTGTCTATTGCGCTCGTGTAAGAGGGCTGAGTTCTTCCCATGAATATTGTTTTGTAGAAAAAATAAATAAACTTAGAGAGTAAACTGAAAGTTATTTTTACGTTATTTTTATCGAACATTACTTTCAGAATAGTGTTAAGTAGGGAGTTTTTGATTTTTCAGAAGTTTATGATCTTGCCTTAGATAGGTTTCTAGGTAGACATAGAAGAATATTGTAAATTTCTGCTTTGTAACTTCATTTTTTCTTAGAAGTGACGTTAAACCTTCCTTTAATTTAACAAAGTTCAGAGTTTACCCTGAACTAGTTCAAGACCTAAGAAAAATCAATTAATCCACAAAGTGTAAATTCACTTAACGTTAAAAATACTTCAGTATTAGAAGAATTAAAAATTATAAGATAACAAAAAAGATTATTGATATTAAATAGAAAATATCCATTTTAATACATTAGGATAACAGTTACATTCCAAATAATGAAACTTACTTAAGCCGATTCTAAGAAGGAAATTTAGATCAAGAAAATAACTAGATTTCCTGTGGTAACTGAGTTAAGACGGTAAGATAAAGCACAGAATGCATGAAACATTAAAAGCGGTTAAACGTAGATATATATAATGGAAAAAGACCTCTATAAGGTAAATGACGAATACGTGGAAGCTAGAGTAATTGAGAGTTTATCGGATCTGTTAATCTCACTAAACTTATGGAAGGAAGGCTATACTAGAAACTCTGCAGGAAAAGCCTTTAACGCTGTAAAGGCATTGTTAAGCGCTTTAATAGTAGTCAATGAGGATAAAATTTTGAATTTAGCCAAAGATGAGAAGGAGAAGGAATGGATTAAGAGGAAAGCTCATGTTGTACCAACTCACAGTATTTACGCTTTAGCACAAATGTTAAAGGATGTTGGAATTGACGTTGTCGACCTTGTAAATTACGCATTAGATTTACGCGACTATCAGTATAATGGATTTGAAGCTGGGTTCAGTAAATACAGTAGAAAAGAAGACGTTCTCAAGGATTTACTCACTGTAGTCAAGGAGACTAAAAAGGTAATTAGCGCCTATTTTCCAAAATTTGAAGAAAAAGGAATTTCTGAAAAAGTTGATGACTTAGTTAAGGAGTTTGTAAAATAGTTAGAACAAACTAAGCTATTATTCTCTTCAAGATTCTAGTTTAATCTCAATGTCTTCCCCTATCTTATCCTCTAATTTCTGAATACCTGGAAAAGGCCTAAAATTGAACTTCTTAAGTTCTTCCCTCGTAATGCTCTTCCAACTCTTGGTGTCCCTATTTTCAAGTATTGACTTTGATATTGCGGAAACCTTAATCGCCATATAATGTGGCCATTCGCCCTCAGGCCAATATTTCTCCTTAAGCTCACCGGTCTCCTTAATTACACCTGACAACACTATACAACCATCAAAACCCCTTTCCTCATCTCAACTTAAATAAAGAAGCACTTTACTCCCTGGTCCTTCAACAGAATAAAGCCTACTTGTACCCCAAATAAATATACCTTCATCAAACCTCTTTATGAAAGAACTTTTCCTATTCAGATAATCATCTAAAGAAAAAAGAAAATTGTTAATCTTACCATTAATTACTATATACATAAGAACAAATAATCAGTCTTGGTAATAAATATGATAGTTTTCCCAAATAACGCTATACATGATACTCGGTTTCCAAATGATTTATAAGATAATTTAATTTTTATATAAATTTGACCCTTAATTAAATAAAAATTAACTAATAAATATAAAAAATTAACTTATTGTATTAAATTTAGTTATTTCTGTTTCATATTTAATAATATCATCCATACTATAGATACAGAGAAGTTTATTTAGGAACTTTGCTCCGTGACTTCTTGTGTTAGTTAGTTTGTGAACTATCTCATGAACTATAATATACGTAAGACAGTCTTCGCTAAGATTGTTTAGAACACTTTCGTTTATCACAATCAGGTCATTTTTCCAGTCGTAATATGCTATTGCCTTCATTTTTTTGGTAGATAACCTGACTGAAGTAACGTTTGTTGCAATCATCGCCTTATATTTTATTTTATTGATATCTTCTTCAGTTACCATTTTCATATAACCACTTCATTATTTGAGATTTTAGATTCTCAATTAGTTCGTCTTTAACATAGCCGTCAATATGATTTATCTTTATATTTTTACATTTGCTTAAAATATCAGTTTTCAAATTTTTTTCTAACTCACTCTTTTTACTTTCTATGGTGTATTCTGCGTCTTTAGGGGACTTATTTTTGATCATATCTTTTATATTGTTTAAAAAAGCTGCCAGGCGATCAAAACTAATTTCTTTACAAGATTCTCCATATTCTTCAGTTAATGCTAATCTTATTGAATATACTATTTTATCTATATTATTCAACTTGTTTCTATTTTCTGAATATATTCTTATTTGCTCGTAAATTGTTTTTAGTTGCTGTAGTACATCTTTAGTACTCTGCTTTCTTGCAACCCATTCTTCTTTCAATTTATCTAACATCTCTAAAACTTTTTTATAAAAAGGATCGGAATCCGCATCGTCTTGTATTTTCCTTGAAACTACAAGAAAATATGCATATACTTTATCCTTAATTTCGTTTTCTGATATTTCTCCCATTTTCTGTAAAGATTCTTCATTAATGATAGCGCTCTCAGTCTCCTCAAATGGATCAATTTTAGAGGCACTATAAATTAAATCTAGAACTTCTTCAAGAAGTTTATTATTATCCCTGCTCCCCTTACCAAGATACTTACGTATCAGTCTTAATAAGAGTTTAATTACTTCTATGTCATCCTTGTAAAGTATCTTAGGTGAAGCAGATTTAGAAGGAGATAAGGAATTGTAGAACCTTACTATACTGATTAAATTATTAATTACAACTTTTAAATCAGAAATTTGCTTCAATAGATCATCTCTTTGCGTTAATTCTAAATTTTGCAAACTATAATAGAACGCTATCTTCCTTATTTTATCTTCATATTTACTAATCCAATTCTCTTGAGTTTTTATATCATTCTCAAGATTATCTAGATCTATGCTTAAATCCTCGCCATCGATCCTTAATGATTTTAGATCAGTTTTTATTTTATCTAATGATACTTTGAAATTGTTTTCTTCACTTTCTTCATCTTTTAAAGTCTCATTTAATTCGTCTTTTCCAGTCTTATTATCCTGAGATAATAACATATTGTACTTATTTAATGTATCTTGTAAGTTAGATAAAAGGCCGATAGAATCCACAACTAAACCTTTCTCCTTGCCCGGAGCAGGCCTATTCACTCTACCAATAGCCTGGAGTAATTTATGACTATGAATTGGCTTATCTAAATACATGACTCTTAATTGTGGAGCATCAAAACCAGTGATAAGCATATCCGTTACTATAAGAATTCTTGGATCGGGTAAATTCTTGAAATTATCTTGAATCTCTGTATTAATCGTATTAAAATCATTATTCCTATATTTATTTTTAAATTCTTCCATATATTGCCTAATATCAGGGTCATTCTCATTATAATTGTATGTCATAACTATTTCAGACCAATTCTTTGCTTGTTCTCCATACATTTCCGTTAAATATTTATCAAGAGCTCTTTTCATTAATACACATGCTTTTCTGTTAGTCATTACTACCATAGCTTTAAATTTAAATTTTTCAGGTATATTATTTGAATATTCAGATTTTTCCTTTAAATCTATTGTTTGAGTATCCACTAGGATTGATTCTGTAATATAGTTTGCCAGTGCGTCTATTCTTTTTGGATTTAAAAGAAATACCTTAATTTCATTTATTATTTTTCTTAACTGCTCATTAGAGATCTTCAGATTATCTTCAAAGTATTCACTGATATCTTCGCCGTCTTTTTCTTTCTTTAAATATTCTTCAGTGTACTCTTTGATTTTTTCTTCATCTAACTGGAATCTTATTCCATCCTTTCCCTCAGTTATGGATTTATACATTATTGGTAGCGTAAAGCCATCTCTAATTGAATCAGAAATGAAATAAGCGTCTAAATAATATTCACTTGATTCAGGATAGGAAAATTCCTCTAAAGTATTCTTATAATCTGTTCTGAAAACCGGTGTCCCAGTAAAACCCAAGTTTATGGCATTAGGAAAAGCTAATTTCCTGATAGAAGCCAGGCTACCGTATTGACTTCTGTGGGCCTCATCAATGAGAAATAAGACTTCCCTCTTTTTTGGAGCTCCTAGCTTAAAGCATTCTTCTATCTTGGCTTTATCGTTTAACCTAGATAGGTCTCCCATTTCCTTACTATATTTGGACAAGTCGGTATTTTTGAGATACTCTAAGTATTCATCTTTCAATCCACATAGTAGGTTGATTATCCCTTTTCTTTCCTCATTTTCCAATACTCCTTTTTGGAATTTTTGTATAGTAACTATGTAAATTTCACGAGGAGATTTTTTTCCAATATTAAATTCCGACTCTTTGATCTGTTTAATTATGTCTCGAAGTTCAGCAATACTATTAATTTTATTAATATTCTTATACTCCGTTAAAAACTGATCATCTATTTTAGAAATAGTATCGGAGTGCTGCCTCTCTAAGTCTTGCCTGTCTACAATAATAAAAATGACGGGAAATTTGTCTGGATAATTAATAAGGAATTTATATGCAATAAAAAACATAGTATAGGTTTTCCCACTCCCTAACCAATGCCAAATTAAGCCTTTGTTTTTGTCAGACTTACCGTCTAAATATTCACTGATTCTTTTAAAAGATTTCTCCGCAGCCCTATATTGATTATACCTAGCTGCTATTCTATGATAATTATTATCAGAGTTAATAACAAAGACGTAGTATTTAATAAAATTAAGCAAAACATTAGGATCTAAAAGAGCGTATATGTCGTCTTGATTATTTATCTTCCAAACTTGAAGCTTCTTTTCCCTCTTTCCATGCGGATACTCATAGTTAGGATATATGGTAACATAACCCTTCTTCATACCAAGAGCTAATCCTAAATGAACCATTTTAGCAAATTCTGGGGCTTGTCCTTCATATCGTGAAAGTTGAGTTAACGCCTCCTTTTCCGAATCTATAATTGCTTCACTCTTTATTTCAGCAATAGCTAAAGGAATACCATTAACGAATAATGTAAAGTCAGGTTCATCATTGGTTCCTCTAAATTTTAGCTCATGGGCATAAATAAAGGAATTATTTAATATATTATCAAAATCAATAAGCTTTATGTTAAGTAGAGCAGATGGACTACTGGGATCTTCTACAGTTATTCCATGTTTCACATAATTAGAAAATTCCGATAGAGTTGAATTCTGAATATTTCTTTTTATCTCCTTTAAAATCTTATTTATTTGAGAATTAGATAGTTTATCAAGTTTATCACTATTTATCTCTTTAATTTTTTTAGATAACTCTTCCTCTATGATATATGAAGGAGAGATACTATGTTCTTTAAGATCAGGGTAAAAGTTGGTAATATTTTTCCACCCCAGTTTTCCTATATTTCCCATAAAGTATTTGTGATCCACTGAAATCTCTGGTCTCATTTTAGGTCGCCTATTGCGATCGAATTTACCCTTATCTTGCCTGTCATTAAGGCCGCTAATAATTTTTCTTTCAATTTCTTCATATAATCTAAATATTTTGTTTCAGTCTGAATTTTGTTATCAATTGTTGAAAGTATTTCTACTATTTTCTTCTGTTCTTCTAATGGAGGAAAAGGAATTGAACTATTTAAAACTATTTCAAGTATAAGGTGTGGTATAGCATCCTTTCTAGTGAATCTACTCCAGTAGGGTTTAAAGTACAGGTACCAATAATATAGGAATTCTATATCTACTAAATTTTTATTTGGTATTATACCCATAATCTGCTGATTTGTTGCTACTGGTATTTTATTAATTGCAACAAATCCTATAGAACCATAAATTGTTAATAGTAAAGAATCCTTTGAAACTATCCACGCATTAGAATTTTCTAATCCTTTTTCTGTAATAAATTCATCGGTATTATATAGATACTTATCAGATTTTGTTATATCTTGTGCCTTTGCAAATGGAATATTTCCATTCCAATATTCAGGAACATTTCTTCTAGGTGTTCCTCCAGATTTTGCTTTTATTATAACATCTTTTAATCTCCTTATTTCCCAATTCTTTGGTATCTTTCCAATCTCTGTATCTTTAAATTCTTTATGCCATATCTTTCCAGTAATTAGTAAATTTAATGTTTTTTCTTTTAATATTTTTAGTTTTTCAATTAAATTTGTTGTATCTGTAATTATGAAATCTACAGTATTAAGAATTTTCACTATCTTTTTTCTTTCATCTAAAGGGGGCAAAGTAATCTGGAAATTTTCCAAATCGCGTTCTTTAATTGACTCAAATGTTGTACCTGAAGAATATCTCTTAATTTTGAAAGCACTATAAGTTAAATAGTAATATAGATATAATAAATCAGTTTTATTATAAGGTACTATAGCTGCAATTCCTCTACCAATGCAAATTTCACAATCGCTAATATTAATATCTCCTACAGGCGCTCTTACCGAAAATAAAATCGAATCTTTAGGGGCTATTTTTTTACAAATTGTTGTGAAAGTTTTAATAGACGGATAAATGTCTCCGAAATCTTTACTACCCTGAATAAAGGGCAACCCCAGACCTTTATCATTATATGCTGATGATGGTGGTGATTGTCCCATTATAATTTTAGCTAATTCGTTCAATCTCTTTACTTCCCAATCCTTAGGAAATTCTATAAGTTCATTATTATATTCACTCATTTTTATTAACTATAATTTTAATTATATCTTCTAATTCTTTTTCCTTTTCTTCTCTTTCCTTTTTAATTTCCTCTATATTTTTCCATAATCCTTCTATTTCTTCTATACTTATGGAATTATTATTCTGAATTTTCGTAACATAAGTGGATACATTTAAATTGTAATCATTTTTTATTATTTCTTCTATATCTACTACTCTAGAAAAACCAGGTATTGTTTTAAATTCTCTATATGTTTCTACTATCTTTTGAATATGTTCATCATTTAGTTTATTTAATTTTCTAACTTCAGGATGTTTAACATAAAGATCTGTTGCATCTATAAAAATAATCTTTCTTTTTCTATTCTCTTGTTTTTCTTTATTAAATATTATTATTATTCCAGATGCCCCCTGAGTATTGTAAAATAATTTTTTTGGAAGTAGAATTATAGCTTCTATTAAATCATCATTAACAATCTTTTCTCTGATTGCCTTTTCTTTTCCCTCTCTAGATAAAGCACCTTCATCTAGTATAACCCCTACTTTCTTTTTAGCATAATATAACATCAGCTGTACCCATGCCCAATCTGCAGTATTATTTGGAGAAAAACCATATTTGTAAATTTTGCGTAAACTAATATCATTGCCCAATGTTTCTTCACCATATCCATCCTGATTCCATGGTGGATTAGCTACAACATAATCAACTTTAAATTCTGAATTTTCATCAAACTTAAGCTTTTTTAGACTATCTCCTACCTGAATTTTTACTAAATTTTTTTCAATTCCATGTAATATAAAGTTTAATTTAGCTATTGCTGCCATGTCTGGATTATATTCTTGTCCAAATAGACTAGCCTTACCTTTTTCTTTTGTATATTTATAAGCTTCTATTAACATTGCTCCAGACCCCATAGCGGGATCTAATATATCAGACCAAGGTTCTGGATCAATTAATTTTATCAATAATTTAATTACTTCATATGGTGTATATACTTCTCCTTCTTTACCTTTAGTTTGAGCAAATTGAGCTAAAATGTACATGTAAGCATCTCCTATAATAT
>OGCG01001633.1_pt1 | contig 10738 bp, 11 predicted proteins | sample 1570061 | NCBI WGS metagenome assembly OGCG01 (sample SAMN06268698, study PRJEB24515) | hot springs metagenome | isolation source: Joseph's Coat, Yellowstone National Park, Washington, USA | place: USA:Joseph's Coat, Yellowstone National Park, Washington, USA
CCCGCGATCAAGCCAAAAAACGGGGCCTGGCCATCGTCGCCGGGCTGTGCTGGCGCTATCATCACGGCATGCGCGAGACCATGAAGCGCGTCCACGACGGCATGATTGGCGATATAATCGCTCTGCAATGTACTTATAATACCGGCGGTTTGTGGTCCGTGAAACGTCGGCCCGAATGGAGCGACATGGAATGGCAGCTGCGCAATTGGTTGTACTTCACCTGGTTGTCTGGAGATTTTAATGTCGAGCAGCACATCCATAGCCTCGACAAAATGGCTTGGGCCATGCAAAACGAATATCCCATTCGCGCTGTGGGCAGCGGCGGTCGACAAGTGCGCACCGACCCACTCTACGGCAACATTTTCGATCATCATAGTGTGGTTTATGAATATGCCAATGGAGTGAAGCTATTCAGCGCCTGTCGCCAGCAAGTTGGCTGCGCTTCCGATGTTTCCGATCACCTCATGGGCAGTAAAGGCACGTGCCATATTGAGACCTCTCATCCCCCGCGCGGCATCCTCAGGGTGGGAAGGAAAAAATTGTGGCAGTCGGTGGCTTCGTTACGCAATCCGCCGCACGACGACATGTATCAAAACGAACACGATGAACTGTTTGCCAGCATCCGCGCCGGCAAACCGATCAATGACGGCGAATGGTTGGCGAAGAGCACGTTGATGGCCATCATGGGGCGCATGGCCACCTACACCGGCCAGGTCATCACCTGGGACATGGCCATGAATTCCAAGGAGGACTTGACGCCGCCCGCTTATGAATTCGGCCCATTGCCGGTGGCCCCCGTGGCGCGACCGGGAGTGACAAAGTTCGTTTGAGGATGCCAAAGCATTGGTTAGCCGTAAGGCGAAGGGGAGTGTGTCCGCCCTCTCCCCTTCGCCTCACGGCTAACTAACGTTAAACAAGCAGGATGCCATGATTCTCGTGACGGGTGGTGCCGGTTTCATCGGCAGCCATTTAGTGCGGCTTCTCGTCGAGCGCGGCGAAAAGGTGCGCGTCCTCGATTTGCCGACAGCTCCTCTTTCCCAATTGCCCCTTTCCCGCATCGAGTTGATCCAAGGCGACATCCGTGACAAGCAAACCGTCCGCCGTGCTGTGCGTGGCTGTCGCGAAGTGTACCATTTGGCTGCCAATCCGAATTTGTGGGCCCAGCAGCGTGGCAGTTTCCGTCAGGTGAACTATCTGGGTGCCGTCAACGTGATCGACACTGCATTAAGGTCCGGGGTGCGGCGCGTATTGCACACCAGCACGGAGAGCATCCTCACGTGCGCTGGGCAGAATGGGATCATCACCGAAGAGCAACACGTGGCTTATGAAGACGTAATCGGTCCTTATTGTCGCTCGAAGTATCTTGCCGAACGCTATGCTCTGCAGCTCGGGCGCACCGGCGCGCCCGTAGTAGTGGTCAATCCGACGTTGCCCGTGGGGCCAGGCGACTTCGGTCGTTCGCCGCCGACGCAAATGATGCTCGATTTTTGCCGAGGAAAGCGGCGCGAATATCTCGATGCCGAGTTGAATCTGATAGACGTGCGTGACGTGGCCAAGGGGATGATTGGTGCGCTCGAACGAGGTCGGCCCGGCCGCCGCTATCTACTCGGCCATGAAAATTGGTCGATTCACAGCGTGTTTCGACTGCTGGCGCAGTTGACCGGGTTGCCAGAGCCTCGCTGGCGCGTACCCTACCCTGTCGCCCTGGCAGTAGCGTGCCTCAGCGAATGGGTCGCTGATGTCTTCACGCACCGGGCGCCGGCGGCGACGATAACAGGCGTCAAACTCACCCGTCGCCGTATGCACTTCGACCCCTCGCGCAGTCTTGCCGAATTGGAGTTGCATCCCCGGCCAGTAGCCGAGTCGCTTGCGGAAGCCGTGTCCTGGTTTCGCAAAGTGGGATGGTTAGGCTCGCCGCCCCCTTCTTTGTGGCAAAGCGGCATTGCTTCGTAATCGCCAAAAAGGCTATACTCCATACATCTTTCGCCAGGACTTGGCGAGGGACCGTCGTTCCAGGGAAGGAACCCGATGGATTTCACTGCTACGTCTCCAGTCTCTGTCTTGCCTCCGTTGCCGCGGCGTATACGTCCGCAGCTTCGCGTCGTACCGGCTGTGCCGCGCCTGTCAGTAGTGGTAGTTAACTATCTGTGTTGGCACGACACGGCGACACTGGTACGGCAACTGCGGACTACGCCGGCCTTGCGCCATGGCGCTGCCGAAATCATCATTGTGGATAACGATTCGCCGTGGCACCCGCTGATTCCGCGCCTGCGGCGGATGCCGGGTGTGGCGCTGCGGCGTTGGAAAGGCAATCGCGGCTTTGCCCGCGCCGTCAACGAGGGCGTCCGCCTTGGTCGCGGCGATTGGATCCTTCTGCTTAATCCCGATATGTCTCTGGAGCCGGGCTTTCTCGACAAGGCGCTGGCACGGGCCGAGGAATTGGCTGCTGCCGACGTTCGCACCGGCATTCTCGGCTTCGGTCTGCGCAACGCCGACGGCGGGCCGCAGCGCTCGGCGGGTCCATTCCCCACACTGGTATCGTCGCTGGTTCGTTTACTGTTGCCGCGGCCGTGGCGTAAATACTATCTGCGCAGCGCGGCAGTGTGCCGGCCGGTGGACTGGGTGACCGGCTGTTGCCTGTTGGTGCGGCGAACGTGTTGGGACGACCTCGGCGGACTGGATGGCGATTTCTTCCTCTACTACGAAGACGTAGATCTGTGCCGCCGCGCCCGGGAACGCAATTGGACGGTCTGGCACGAGCCAGCCCTGTCGGCTACGCACCATCATCCGTTGCACGCCCGCACTGTGCCGGCCCATCTGCGCTTGGTCACGCGGCATGCTCTGTTGACCTACGCCCGCAAGCATTGGCCGGCCTGGCAGACGCGCTTGCTGACCGGCATCATCCGCATCGAAGCCTGGTGGCGTCAGCGGCAAGCTTGGTGGCGCGGCGACGCCCTGCGAGCTGGGTTGTTCGACAGCCTGGGCCGCATGGTCGGCGACTTTGCGCGTGGCCGGATCACCGCCGCAGGCCGGCGGTTGCTGCGCGTGGTACGGCGACGGGAGGAATGGCGTGCAGCTCTGTCTGACCATCGTCATTCCCAGTCATAATCGCGCCGACTTGCTGCGTACGTGTCTGGTCCATGTGTTGGAGTACGCTCCTGCCGGCACGGAAATTCTTGTCGTCGATGATGCTTCGCCGAACGGGATCGTTTCCCGAACTGCCGAGGCATTTGCCGGGGTAAACGTGTTGCGTTTGAAGCGACGGCGCGGTTTCTGCGCCGCCATCAACGCGGGTATTCACGCGGCTCGTCATCCTATTGTTGAATTGCTCAATGATGACACCGAAGTGTCAGCGGGTTGGGCGGAAGCGGCCCTAGAGCATTTTGCCGACCCGTGCGTCGCTGCCGCGGCTCCCTTGGTGTTGCGCAGAACGCCCGACATGGGGACGCCCACGATCGATAGCGCCGGCGATCGCTATTTCCTCGGCGGCATCGCCGGCAAGCGCGGCCATGGCCAACCTCTCTGCACACGCTATCTCCAGGGCGGCGCAGTCTTCGGCGTCAGCGCCTCCAGCGCTTTTTATCGCCGCCAAGCCCTCCTCGACGTAGGTGTCTTTCCCGAAGAATTTGGGGCTTATTTCGAGGACGTAGACGTATCGTTCCGTCTGCACTGGGCAGGTTATCGCCTTGTCTACGAACCGCGATCCGTGGTGTGGCATCACGTCTCCGCTTCACACGGCCGGTCAACGTGGCGTTTGCTCGAACAACAATCGCGTAACGAAGAGCGCGTGTTCTGGCGCAATTTGCCCAATCGCGATCTGCTTCGTGCGATGCCGTGGCATGCCGCTGTACTCGCTGCCAAGGCGTATCGTCGTTGGCAAGCGGGCGAGTTGTTGCCTTTCCTCCTGGGCCGATTGCGTGCCCTGGGAGAAATGCCGTACCTATTCCGTCACCGTCGCCGTTTGCACCAATGGTGCGCTAACGCCTGTGCCGCGGCTTGGGGCGTCGAAGCACGCTTTTGGAGTTAACAAAAACCGCACACTGTCTGCGACGGGACCGCACATTCGTTGCAAAGGATCGAGAGGCTTCGCACGCCTCCCCGAATCAAGCCGGCGTATTCGGACATGGCGATCATTCATGAATTTAGGCCGGATTCTGTCGACAATTCTCTCTCTCCCACGCGGAAGTAGCGTACTTGACCGGCTGGAAAATTTCCTGAGAAGGTCGCGGCACAGCAGTTGCTCAAGAAGCAGCGGTTTTATTTACCGTCCCTTACTCTCAGGGTTGTGTCATGACTGCGCAAACCACGCTTTCCCAGACGCCTCCCAGAAAAATAGGCTCCGAACAACCGGCCGTGACACCGACTGCACTGCAAAAAACTGCGGTAAGTTCTCAGGCAAAGGCGTATTGGGGTGATCGCTGGACGATCCGGTTTTGGCTTTTCTGTTTTGCGTCACTAGCCGCCAGGAACCTAATCGAGGCCGTCCATCGCCTCGTTCTTTACCTTTTCGGGAATGCCTCTTCTCCATGACATCCGGCTGGCTCGCCGTTCTGTATAATGGCATTATGAGTCCCTCCGCTTCTGCGTCGCCTGTGCCGTCTGAATTGGCCGTCAAGCGTGATCGGCTTTTGGAAGTGTTGCGCGGTTTCGGCTCCGTAGCCGTGGCCTTCAGCGGCGGCATCGACAGCACGGTCGTCGCCCAAGCGGCGCAGTTGGCCCTTGGCGATCGCGCCATTGCCGTCACCGCCGATAGTCCCAGTGTGCCGCGAGCGGAAATCGAGGAGGCCCGGCGCCTGGCTCAACACATCGGTATTCGCCATCGGATCATCACCACGGCGGAATTCACCGATGCTAATTACGTTCGCAACGACGGCAGCCGCTGTTATTATTGCAAGAGCGAGTTGTATTCGCGGATTGAAGCGTTGCTGCCGGAATTGGGCGCGGCGGTCATTTGCAGCGGAGCGAACCTCGATGACGCCGGCGATTATCGTCCCGGCTTGAAGGCGGCGGCGGAACATCGCGTCCGCCACCCCTTGCAAGAAGCCGGCTTCACCAAGGCGGATGTCCGCGCCTTGGCCCTGGCTTGGGATCTGCCGACATGGGACAAACCGGCGTCGCCGTGTCTGTCGAGCCGTCTGGCCCCCGGCGTCGAAGTGACGCCCCAGCGCACGGCCCGCATCGAGGCTGCGGAACAATATCTGCACACCTTGGGGTATCGAGAATGCCGCGTTCGTTTGCATGAAGGCGAGTTAGCCCGTATTGAAGTGCCGCTCCACGAACTGGACCGCCTGCTGGAACCTACTGTGCAACGAGAATTGGTGCGGCGCTTCAAAGAACTTGGTTTTCGATACGTTACGCTCGATCTGGAAGGATTTCGTTCGGGCAGTTTGAATCAACTGGTGAGCCTGGAATTGCAACGGCTCTTTGCTGGGCAAACGCCATGAACCCTTTGCCGTCGCGTGCCGCTTTGGATGCCTATTTTCTCGAAGCCCGCTGCAAGCTGCTCGACCTCGCTGCCATCCTCGATCGCATCGACCGCGGCGAAGGCAGCAACGAAGTGGAGAAAGATCCACGACTCACCGCTATCCGTCAAGCTCTGGAAGTGTTGCGCGACGAAAGCGGCAGCCGTGCTGAACGTATCCAGCGGATTTTCTCACTCGACTATGATCCGAATTGGGAGCGTCCAAAACCGCGATGAACCGATTGGGTTCGCCGCGACCCCCAGGAGAACACAAACGCGCTTTGCACCACATCCGCGGCGAGGCAAATTGATTCTATGAACGCGGAATCAACGTCTCCTCATCGGCCGTAAGGACGTAGATACCCTCGCGCGTCACGGCCAGGGTATGTTCGACATGGACGCTGGGCAGGCCGTCGCGCGTCACGACAGTCCAATGATCGCGCAAGACATCGGTGTCGCCGCGGCCCATGTTGACCATCGGCTCGACGGCCAACACCAGTCCTTCTTCGAGCTTGAAATCGTGTTTGCGTAGTTCGCGGTTGACGAAATTGGGCACCTGCGGGTTTTCGTGCATGACACGACCGATGCCGTGGCCGACGTACTGCGTCACCACGCTGAAACCGGCCGATTCGGCCACGCGTTGCATGTGCCCGGCTACCTCAGACCACCACTTGCGCCGGGCCATCTCGATCATGGCCGTCTTCAGTACCAGTTCGCCGACCTCGACGAGCCGGCGCTTTTCGGGACTGACTTGGCCAACCATCACGGTGATGGCCGCGTCGGCGCACCAGCCGTTGAGCTTGCAAGCCGTGTCGATTTTCAACAGATCGCCCTCTCGAATGACGCGCTGGCCGGGAATGCCATGAACTACTTGCTCATTGATGGAAATGCACGTCACAGCGGGAAACGGCACACGGCCGGGATAGCCTTTGAAAAGCGGCAAGGCGCCCCGCGAAGCAAACAGCGCCTCGACGGCTTGATCGATTTCAATGGTTTTGACGCCGGGTTTGGCCATGCTGCGGCATAAGCGCAACGCTTCGGCTACCAGTTTGCCGGCTTCGCGCATCAGGCCGATCTCACGCGGCGATTTCAATTCCGGTTTGTGGGGAAAAAACGCCCTTAACATTTACGTTTTGCCTGCCCGCCCAAGACCTTCATGATGTTGGCATACACTTGTTCAATCGGCCCATGCCCGGCCACCTCGTGCAACAAACCTTGGTCGCGGTAATGGGCAACCAACGGTCCGATATTTTTATGATACACCACTAACCGAGCTTGCACTGTCTGCGGGTGATCGTCTTCGCGCTGGATGAGTTGCGTGCCGCAGTAATCGCAAATACCGGAAACTTTCGGCGGCTTGCTCTTGGTGTGGTAGGTGGCCTTGCAACCCGGCTTGGGACAACTCCATCGTTCGCCGACGCGCGCGATGATCTCTTCATCGCTGACCTGAAGGAGAAGAACGGCAGTCAGATTAAAACAATGCTGCCGCAGCACATAATCGAAGGCAACGGCTTGGGCGAGCGTGCGCGGATAGCCGTCCAGGACGAAGCATCGCGGCGGTTCGTTGAGGTTGAAACGCTCGGCAACCACGTCGTTAACCAGATCATCGGGAACGAGTTGGCCCTTTTCCACATAGGGCTGAGCACGCACTCCAGCAGGGGTTTGTTGGCGAATGGCTTCGCGGAGAATGTCGCCGGTGCCGATGTGTTCCAGGCCGTTGCGTTCGCTGAGCAGCTTGGCCTGAGTTCCCTTGCCGCATCCGGGCGGACCGAGAAGAATAAGACGCATGGATGGCCCTGTTCCCGCCACCCAGCCTGCCTCATAGGAAGGGCGGCCCATTTCGTTATTGTGGAGGAAGACCGGGGCGCCGAACCCCAGATGAATCTCTTCTCCTTAATTTTCGGAAAGGACATGGCCTTTAGCAAGGGGCGGCCGAAAATCCCTAGCAGGGCGTAAGCCCTTGGAGAGTTCGCTTCGTTCAAGGAGCTTACGCCTCCCGCTCGAGAAGCGTCGTCAATCTTCCGTCAATCCCGGATAATTGCGCATGACCAGGTGGCTGTTGATTTTCTGCACCAGATCGAGGGCGACGCTGATGACGATAAGTAGGCCGGTGCCGCCGTAAAATTGGGCCACCGTGTAATCGACGTTCAAGGTGTTGGTGATGAGCGTGGGGACGACGGCGATGACGGCCAGGAAGGCTGCACCGACGTAGGTGATACGGACCATGACGCGCTCCAGATACTCCGCTGTCCGTTTGCCCGGCCGATAACCCCGGATGAAGCTGCCGTAATCCTTGAGGTTGTTGGCCATGTCCTTGGGATTGAAGATGATGGCCGTCCAGAAATAACAAAAGACGTAAATCAGGGCGATAAACATGACAGTGTACCAGTAGCCTTGACGCTCGAAGGTCTGTTGCAGCACTTGGGCCCAGCGCCATTCGGTGGCGTTAGCCAGGGCGCCGAAGAGAAAGTAGGGCAACACCAACAAACTACTGGCGAAGATGACGGGCATAACGCCGGCCTGATTGACGCGCAGAGGCAGCCATTGGCTAGTGCCGCCGAAGACGCGGCGGCCGCGAACATGCTTAGCCGACTCCGTTTTGATGCGCCGCTGCGCCTTGGTGATGGCCACTACGCCGACCACCACGGCGACAAACAGCACAACCAACACCACCAGCTTCTCGAAGCTCATATCGCGTCCGCCGCCCCCGCCGCCTAGCGTGAACACCGAATCCTTGAACCGGCCGTTCTCGAAGAACAAGTTCGCCGCCGCCGCCGGCATCCGGGCGATGATGCCAGCCATGATGATGAGGCTGATGCCGTTGCCGATGCCGTATTCATCGATCTGCTCGCCCAGCCACATCAGGAAAATGGTGCCGCACGTCAGCGTCACAATCATGGTGGTCCAGTAGATCCCGCCCTGGTAATCAGGAAGCCCCCAACCCTGCTTGCCTTGGCTCACCGGTCCCATGATGTATTGCACATACATGAAGGCTTGGAACAAACAGATGAGCACAGTGGCGTAGCGCGTATATTCATTGATTTTCTTGCGACCGCTCTCGCCTTCTTTTTGCAGCTTTTCCAGGGGCGGATAAACGGCGGCCAGGAGTTGGAAAATAATCGAGGCGGAGATGTACGGCATGATGCCCAGGCCGAACACCGTGGCATGGCTGAGGTTGCCGCCGGAGAACATGGACACGAAATTGAGCACGTTGCCCAGGGCGCCGCCGGCCCCCATCGCCGCCGTCATTTTGCTTTGATCGACGAACGGCAGCGGGATGGCGAAGCCGATGCGATAGATGGCCAAAAACAATAGCGTCAGTAGGATCTTCTGCCGCAGTTCCGAAATGGTGAAGATGGCCTTGATCTTGCCGCGATAAAGGAGAAAGGCCGTGAGCAGGGCCAAACCTTCGACGACCAGTGCTTGCTGCCAGTGGTCCTTGCCCATTGTGAGCAGCAGCAACAAAAACAATCCTCCAGCGGCGGCAAGACCAATCACAAAAGGACTTTGCTTACGCATACGCACTCCTCGGCCAGCGGGGCGTTGACACGTCCCGCCGGCCAAAACAAAATCTTTACGATCGCTGCGACGTCCGCGGCTTCATCTTGTTTCGTTTCGGTTTCTTAGGGGGCGGGATGACTTCGATCGTGCCGCCGCGAGCCAGGATCTTCTCTTGGGCCGATTTCGAAAAGTGATGCGCTCGCACTGTCAATTTCTTGGTCAATTCTCCCGTCCCTAGAATTCGTACTCCATCGGCCTGTCCTTTGGCTAGTCCAGTTTTTCGCAACACTTCGGCGTCGATAGTATCGCCGTCGTTGAAGCGGTTGAGCGCGCCGACGTTGATAATGTGAAATTTCCTGTCCCAAGTGGCGTGACTGAAGCCGCGCTTGGGAATGCGGCGGAACAGTTGCATCTGGCCTCCCTCGAACATGACCACGGGTTTGCCGGCGCCGGCGCTGGCCCATTGACCCTTGTGGCCGCGCGTGGCAGTTTTGCCGTGGCCGCTGCCCGGACCGCGGCCGACACGCTTTTTCTTCCGCAGTTTGTGAACACCGACATGTACTTGGCTGAGGTCCATTACAAATTCACTCCTCGTAAGCGGGCCACTTCTTCACGGGTCCGCAGTTCCATCAAGCCAGCGATGGTCGCCTTGACGAGATTGATGGGATTGGTGCTGCCATGCACTTTAGTCAAAATGTTGCGGATGCCGCACACTTCCAAAACGTCGCGGACACCGGGTCCAGCCTTGACGCCGGTGCCCGGTCCGGCCGGCACCAGAATAACACGGCTGCTGCCGTACTTGCCCACAACGCGGTGGGGAATGGTGTCGCCACGCAAGGACACGCGTTTGGACCGCTTCATCGTTTCCTGAGCATCTTTGGTGGCTTTCTCGACGGCGGGCGGCACTTCGTTGGCTTTGCCGTAGCCAGCGGCGACACGTCCCTTGTTGTCGCCGACGACGACCAAGGCGTTGAAGCTGAAGCGTCGGCCGCCTTTGACCACGGCAGCACAACGGCGAACCTTGACCACGCGATCTTCCAGCCCATCCGGGCGCCCTTCGCCACGTTCTCTGGCCATGTCTCCCTCTTCTAACTATGTCTCTTGCTTGCGCTGCGAGCGGGTAGAGACGGTCGTTAAAACTGCAATCCGCCCGCGCGGGCCGCATCGGCCAGCGCCTTGACGCGGCCATGATACCGATAGTATCCGCGATCAAACGCCGCTTTGGTGATGCCGCGTTCCTTGGCGATTTCGGCCAAGCGTTTGCCGACCGCCTGCGCCGCCTTGACATTGCCGCCGTAAGGCACTTCCTTGCGCAGTTCGGGCGAATTGCTGCTGGCAGCGGCCAAGGTGCGGCCGTTCAGATCATCGATCAACTGAGCGTAAATGTGTTTGGAACTGCGGAAGACCGTCAGCCGCGGTCGTTCCGCGGTGCCGACAATCTTGCGGCGCACGTGCCGTTTCCGTCGCAGTCGCCGCACGTACTTGAGCTTTTGCTCATTCATAGATGCCTCGCTCAACTACCGCCGCTGGTGAAAGCCTTGCCTTCCTTGCGGCGGACCTGTTCGTTCTCGTAGCGGATGCCCTTGCCTTTGTACGGTTCCGGGGGGCGCACGTGCCGCACTTCAGCGGCAAATTGGCCGACCTTCTGTTTGTCTGCGCCCTTGATAACAATGGTGGTCGGGTCTGGCACCTCGACCGTGACACCGGCCGGCGGAACCATCAGGATGCGGTTGGCGAAACCAACCGTCAGTTCCACACCCTTGTTTTTGGCCGCCG
>OGCG01001634.1_pt1 | contig 10737 bp, 13 predicted proteins | sample 1570061 | NCBI WGS metagenome assembly OGCG01 (sample SAMN06268698, study PRJEB24515) | hot springs metagenome | isolation source: Joseph's Coat, Yellowstone National Park, Washington, USA | place: USA:Joseph's Coat, Yellowstone National Park, Washington, USA
GCATCTGCAAGCAAAAGTAGAAACAAAATAGACAGGCCAAGCAGTGCAGCTGAGAACATAAAAATATATCTGTATGCATTTAGCAAACCTACATAAAAGCTTAAAGGAGTTATAATACTAAAAAGTATGCTGCCACCTATTGCGGCTGCTGAAGCAACCATAGTAACAAGAGAATACCTCTTCACTCTTTCCTTATCATCTCTATAATTGTTAGCTATGAAAGCGTTTGTGCCTGGCGAGAATGCTCCACGCATGCCACCTGCTCCGCCAGTAAGCCCTGCTATAATCATTCCTATTATTATGTATATAACACTAGTGGATATTGCAATTATTAGCGCACCCATAAAGGCAAATAACTCCGCAATTACTAGCTCTGTTTTATATCCTTTCCTATCACCTATTGCTCCAAGCAGCAAAGTAAGGAAGATCATGAAGAGCATTGTGGCAGCTGCAACAAGCCCAATATTTATTATGCTAACATGCAGAGCTACAAGATAAAGCGAGAAGGCAAGGCTCATGTATATTAATGCTATGCTTCTTAATGCCCTAGAATATAGCAAGTATTTAAATCTGCTATCTATCTTTTCGATTTCCGTTTCAGCTGACATAAAAATAATTATGCAACAAATTTTATAATTATAGTTGGGTGCATTAGTTTAGATATGTTGCCCATTAGAAGTGATGCACTAAAAATAATTTTTTCAGTGTGGAATAAGCTTATAGGCAAGCTATCTAAGCTTATTCTTGCATGCATTTTGTGGATTTAAGAAAACAACACCATCATTCTCTCTCAGTTAATACCAAATCTGACTTATCTTTGTATTCTCTATATATTACCCTTAAAAGTCTAATTGCGTTATTTATTTCATTATTAATGTCTTGCTCACTTCTTTCTGATTCCTTTAAATAGCCTTCTATTATAGGTATTGCTTCTTTCTCAAAAGCATCGAAATCACCGTGGTAGACGTGAGTTATTATTTTTGCTATGTCGATGTAATCCCTTTCCCGGTGAGCATTATACTTCATTAGTACCAGCAGCACTGGATTTACAACTTTAACATGCGCCTTTTTTATTTCAACCTCCTTTGCAAATTTTATTATATCTTCTTTTGGAATCCCAGATACAGGTCGCTCCGCTCTTTCTTCCCCATCGTATAAAATATAAAGATCTATTTGTATGCCAGTCGACCGATCTATATATTTTGTAAAATGCTCAGATAATTCTTCGCCATACTCAGGTACAAAACCGTTTTCCAAAAGCCTCTTATTTATCTCTTCAAAATCCAAATTAGTACGCACAACCACATCTATATCTTCTGTATATCTATAGTCCTTAGAGCACAAGATATTTACAGCACGGCCACCTATTATTACTACGTTTCCTTCACCAAAAACCTCTTCTAAGCTTTTATATATTTGAATCAATGTCTGTGCTGAAATGTTATATCTTTTATACTTGTGAGTATCCATAATAAAAAAATATCTAGCCTCATATTTAAATGTTTCTATGTAATAAACATGGCTTTAACAAAAGCGTTTCAGCAAGAACAAATGGTTATGACGTAAGTTATAAAGATTGCTGAAATCAAACCACGAAAGGATAATTCAGCAGAGTAGCCGAGAGTAGCTAGATGTGCTTTTTAGTATCTCATTATACTACAGCTTTTTTAACCGAAGTGATTATCTGACACTTTTAACTTTGCTCGCAGAAAGCCACCTTTCGCAAGATAGAGAATGAGAGCGAACAATACCAATCCTTAAAGGGGATCGTTCACTCTTTTAGATTAGACCACATAAATGAATTTGATTTTGCTAATTTACTCCATTTTAATATGTCCTCCTTTTTGTCTAACATTTTTTCTGGTAATTCGTTTATTGGAAACCATTTGTATGATTCAGATTCAAGAGTTTTAGTGTGAGCATTCAGTTTTATCTCTGCATTTTCATCTAAAGTTGTAGCATATACAAAATGTACCGCTTGTATATGAGGCAAGAAATTTGGTGTTTCTTTTACATATATCAGTTTTAGGTCAGAAGGCTTAAATTTGATCCCTATCTCTTCATATGCCTCTCTTATTGCAGCCTGTAGCGAAGTTTCACCAAATTCTACCGAACCACCTATATTTCCCCAATCCGCTCCCCATTGCGCTCTCTTTTCTGCATTTCTATAAAGCAGCAATATTTTTGAATAGTCTTTATTAAAGATGCAGGTAAACACACCCAAAGTAAATCTATTCTCTTCCTCCATCTAATCACTTATTCAATTTTATTACTTATGTGCTTATAAAAATATCTTAGGACCTTAACAAGCTAAGAAATCTTTTTAAATTACAAAACTGATCAACTATGGGCCACCTTTTATTACGCGATACAATTAGGAACCTTTAAGAAGTTGCGTATATGATATGAATATAGATTTCAACAATCCATGATAATAAAAATGAAAGATGCAAGCAACTGCATCTTTGCATGGTGCGCTTATGGAGAAGGTTGTAGAAGTTGCAAACGTATCAAAGAGCTTTAAAACATATGAGCGTGCTAGCTCTGGCTTTCTCGCTTCTTTTAGGCGGCACTACTATACAAAGAAAGCGCTCACATCGGTAAGCTTTTCCATAGATAAAGGACAGATAGTTGCATTACTAGGCAGAAACGGTGCAGGTAAAAGCACCCTCATAAAGATCCTTACAGGGATACTTTATCCTGATTCTGGCACTGTAAATGTGCTTGGTTTTGATCCGTGGAAGGAACGCATGAAGCTTGCATGGAATATAGGAGTAGTTCTTGGTGCCCACGGCCAGATGTATTGGAACCTTCCCGCATATGACACCTTTGAATACATGCGGAAAATATACAAAGTACCTGAAAAGGAATTTAAGAAACGATTGACATATTTTGTTGATCTTCTTGACTTAAAGCAAGTATACAAAAAGCCTGTGCGTACGATGTCTCTTGGCGAAATGATGAAGTGCAACTTTGTTGCATCAACGCTTCATATGCCAAAGGTCGTATTTCTTGATGAGCCAACCATAGGCGTTGACATAATGTCAAAGGCTGCACTGAAAAAAGCTATGCTCGAAATGCGTGCAAAATATGGGACAACATTCATACTAACTACGCACATTGTTGAAGATATTTCGATAGCAGATCGTGTCTTAATGTTGCATAACGGTAGACTTGTGTTTGATGGCACAAAAGAGAAGCTTGAGCATATGTTCGGTGACAAGCGAGTAGTTGAAATTAGGTTCGTTCCAGATGCAAAGCTTAACCTCGATTTTGGCAAAGTGCTTTACATGGGAACAGGTGTGGCAAAGCTTGAGGTTAATGCAAGCGTGCTGAAGAGCAAGCGTTTCATTAGCCTTCTCGGTAGCAAAAATATCATCGACTATAGCGTATCTTCGCCAGGCTTAAGCGAGCTGCTGGCCAAGGTATATACTAAACTGGAAAAGGTGCATTAAAGTGAAGAGTAGCCGTGTTGGTTTTCCAAACATTAATGCATATATTTCCATGCTCATGATAGGCATAAAGGATGAATTAGCATACAAGTTTGACTTCATCATTTCGCTCTTTTTCAGATTCATCAATGTATTATTTATGATCCTTATATGGTCTGCCATATATCTAGGCACAGGAGTAGCTAGTATAAGGGGTTTAAGCCTGCCTGACATGTATGTGTATTTTTTCATAACCTATGCATTGCGTGGGGTTGTAAACATGCAGCTCCCAGATGTTATTGGAAGTGATATTCAAGAAGGCAGTATAGCAACCGCTTATATTAGGCCTTTAAGATATCCTATACAAGCTTATATGCGTGGCGCCGCTGATGATATAATGACAATGCTGTTCGTAACTGCTCCGTTCTTTGCGATAGCTGTGTTGTTAGCACATGTAACACTTACATTAGGCACAGCGTTGCTTCTTCTTTTCGAGATATTATTAGGTTATGTGCTAGCAAACCTGATAGGCTTCCTGCTTGGAATAACTGCTGTTAAGCTTATTAATATAGGCAGCCTAGAGGCAGTCACGGAGAGCGCATTGCTTCTACTAGGTGGTGGTATTGTGCCTCTTAATATGATGCCACACATTGTGCAGCAAATATTGTATCTTTCACCATTCGCGATTATGCTTTACATACCAGCAGCAACATTCCTTGGTACAGTGGGCCAAAGCATTATAGTGACAAACATACTGGCAAGCTTAGCATGGATAGCCTTACTTACATTTGTTGCATTCATCGCATGGGACAAAGCGCGCAGGCAGATAACATCTGCAGGTGGTTGAAATTACCTTAATAGACTCTATAAAGTATTACCTAATTAATCAGGAATACGCATGGAAATCATTCTTTGCTTACAGGACAGAGTCGCTATTGTGGTTGTTCTACAGTGCATTTACAGGAATTTTTTCCTTTATTACTATTACTGTAATCTATAATGTATCTAGCGGCTTTCCTGGCTGGAACTACTACCAGATGCTTATACTTTCTTCAACTATTGTTATGGTTATAGACGCCATTGAGTACAATGTAAATAGTTGGGATGTGATAAGATCTATGCGCCGCGGTATGCTTGACATGCAGATGGTGAGACCATACGGTCTTGCAACGATAATGATTTCCACGCAATCAAGAGCTAAGACGCTTATATCGGGCTTTGCTACCGGCCTTGCTATATTTGCATATGCTGCATTGAAGCTGCATCTTTCTCTAGCATATATAATTACATTTTTAGGTATTGTTGCAATCGGCACATACGCATTTATGATGTTTTGGCTCATGTTAACGGTGCTTTCCTACCATCTCTTTAAGAGCGGTATGTTTATGGACGGATTGATTAATACACTATCAGTAGTTGGCAGCTATCCACTCAGCGTATTCGGTACTATAATAATGCTACTCTTTAGTATTCTTGTACCCATAGGGATAGCAGTATATTACCCTGCAGAGTTGGTCTTTGGTAAGATAAATATAGTTTTTTCCCTTGCTATAATTTTGTTCTCTCTTGCAATAGCATTTGTGAGCTACAAGCTATTTTATGTGCTTATGCGCAATTACACAAGTGGGGGCGGCTAATCTAATCATGCAAGTGTAAAGCGCTATCTATACAATGCAGAAAAGTATTTAATATTTTTATAACCGAGTTATATTATTTATAAGGTGCTTTAGTTGGGTGAGTGGTGTGATGAAAAAGGATAGCTCAGATGCAGAGAATGGGAAGATAACTGTAACTTATGCAAGGGACAGGCTTATAAACTGCTTTGAGACTGCAAACAAGGAAATAGCATATGCCTTGAATCAAAAGATTCCAGAAAAAGAGCTTAAGGCCAGGGTAAAGCTTTTTGTTATGGATGCATTCAAAAAATGCAATGTAGACTTTGATAATCCTACAAAAGAAGGTTTACAAAAAGCAATGGAGCTATGCAGGAAGAATACGGAAAAGATGCTAGGAAAGGATGGTGCAAAAATAGTTGAGAAGCACTATAATGAAATGATGGAGCTATTTAGCAGGATTGAGGAATAAGTACTAAGCTGCGAGTTATTTTTACTCTTCTGTTTTATATTAATGAAGGTAAAATGCTAGCTGAAAAAGAATTAATCAAGCATTCATAAGGCATGTTCTTTATCTAGTGCTTCTTCTTGTTCTTTAGTACAAAATATACAGCCAGTATTATGATTATTACAATTATTATTGCAGCTATGTAGGTTGCGGAGCTTGAGTATGTTGGGCTCGAAGTGCTTACAGGTGGCGGTAGCGTGGTAGAAGTAGGAACAGTTGCCACCGTTGTAGAGTTTGAAATGCTTGTAGGTATTTTTGTTTCGAAAACCCACATTACAGGCTTGATAAATACGTTATTTACCATTGTTGTAGAGTTTGGATGGCTCCAGGAATCAGCAAATGCATATTTGCCTCCAATGTAAGCACTGCCATTTTGTGCCAATGTGCCCCCAAGGAATGTCCAGCTTGTTGTATTGTAGCCTGCAGCAACAAATGTTATTATTGGGCGTGGTGCGCCGCTCGAATTTACAAATTCTATTGTCGGTGTTATTTGTTTGTTGACCTCAAATGCAAATGCACCGTTTGGCTTGTAATCAGTATAATTGGGTGGGCTAGTAACATTCTGAACATTAAAGAATGCAAGGGAGAAGTTGTATGAACTATATATGTTGCTGCCAGACTTTATGTATGTGCCTGGTCTTACTATGGCCCTTATTGAACCATTCAATATAGATATATTTGCACCACTGCTTGCATTAACATGCACTGTGCTTATGGCCTTAAGAGTAAACTCTGGCACTGCCTGCGTTACAGGCATAGTTTGATTTATGCTTGTTGTTGACTGTGCTTGTGGCTTAAATACTGTAAGCGTTATGTTTGTTTGGTTTACAGAAGGGTCATCACCAGTAGCGTAAAGAGATATAGTATATGTTCCTGCATTTGTGTTGTTTGATATCTGTATGTATAATATGCCGCTGAATGTTGGATCACCATACGAGGTAGAGAAGTGCACATTTATGCCTTCGTTTGCAAGTGCTGTTTCATTTGAATATTCTATATTTGTACCCCATGTATAACCACTATAGAGCTTGACAGTATAGCTAACAGGTACTATTTCTCCGGGTTGTGCGCTTATGCTTGTAGTATTTACCAGTATGAATGATTTCCCATAGCCCTGTGCGTAAGATATAGAGAAAAGCGAAGCTATAAACAACAGTACAAAACTTAGGACTTTAGTCATCTAATTCACCTTGATTTTGCGTCTATAGCGATCCAGACGAGATCAGCAACCAGTATTATTATTCCTAGCGCAAGCCAGAGTGTTGAGAAATAACTGGTTGCAGTCCAGTATAGATCTGCTATTAGTATTATTAAGCCGAGGATTATTCCAAGTTTGTTTGCCATGATTTTATTTATAACTAAGTTTTAAAAAACATTATTGCTACTGATTTTACCTATTGTATAAATTATCTTAAGTTTACAGAATGCATAGCAGAAAGCCCACGAATTTATTCGCGGCGATGCTAGTCTATTAATTAGACTGCAATTTTTCCTATGTGATAGCGTAAAGGTTCTCAAATGTGCTTCCTTGAATAAAATCCAAGCCACAATAGCGCAATGCCGGCTGCCTCGGCATAATAAAGTAGAACTGGAAACTGTACTATGTACAACGTTCCAGCAATGCTTACTATTATAACACCAGCTATTATGCTTAGCATTTTTGCATTGCGTGTATGCCTGTATGATATTATTGCTGCTGCTATTATCATAACCACAGCAGGAAATGTTGCCACAGATGATGCAATAACAACATATATTGGCAATGCACCGTATACCACATAATTGACTATTATATTGCCTATAGTTGAGACTGCAAGTGCATAAAGCATAAACAGCGATGCTACAATTGCAAATGCAGTAAATGCATATGTAATTATCTTGTTTTTGACTGAAAGTGCAGATCCCTCACCAAGGAGCACCACAAGCAGGGCAACAACAAAAAGATAAAGTTTTGCTAGTGTTTGTGAATATATACCATATGCAAATATAGCCTCAAGCAATGTGCCAATTGCAAAAAACGCAAGCCCTGCTGACCAGAATACATATGATAAATTTTTCTTTTCACGGTAGTTTAAATAGAGCAGCACAGCTAGCCATGCTGAAAGAAGTGTTATTGCAAGCGTCGATACAACCACAATTGCCATCATTGCATTCATTTTATCACCTTTTCTTTTTCCTCGTTTCAGGCACATTAAACCTGTTCAAGAATACCTTATACAGCTTAAGCTTATCAGGAATTTCACGCAGGCCTGGAATATAAGGCAGAAATAGAAGTATTGTAAAGAAAATTACCGCAATCACACCATTTTCAAGGTAACCACACCATGGTATGCCATTGGTTATAATCTCAAGGTAGTTATATGGTGCAGTCCAATAGTTGCCTATCTGCCACCATTCTCCCCCAGCCTTTATCATGCCCCACTGTGAAGTGCGCAGACCGTACTCTGCGGCAGTTCGCTGGAGAACCCGCGTATCAGAGAGAAATCTTATGACATAAGTGTAGTTAAGCCCGCTTGAAACCTCACCCTGCAGCATCTGCTGGTATGCCCCGCTTTGCGCAAGCTTTACAAAACCAGAACAATTTTCAGAGGCAGCTTTGCTATCGATCTTGTTTTTGCCGCCTGTCGTTGCTTCTTGCTTTGCCGGCATAAAATGATATTAAATACAAAAATATTTAGCAATTATATTTATGGCTGTGTAGGCTTTTCTCAACAGCAAAGCTTTTCATTTGCTGAGCCGTCTCCAAAAAGAAGTATGGCCAGCCATACATGAATTTTATTACTGAGTTATATTATTATATTTTTTCTTTCTATGTATTTGTTAGGTGTTCCTATGCCAAGAAAGAATAGCTCGAATGTACGTATGTCGGTTTATAATAATATACTTGAAACAATAGGAAACACACCCATAGTGAAGATTAACAAGATAGCCGGGAAAGATGACCACATATATGCGAAACTTGAATTTTTCAATCCAGGGGGAAGCATAAAGGATAGGATGGCCTTTTATATATTGGAGCACGCAAGAAAGTCGGGCGAATTAAAGGATTCAATAGTAGAAGCTTCATCAGGAAATACAGGGGCTGCAATAGCAATGATAGGGGCAGTAATGGGTAAAAAGGTAATAATAACCATACCAGACAAGATGAGCCAGGAGAAGATAAATCTTATGAAGGCGTTCGGTGCTGAGGTTATTGTAACCCCAACTGATGTACCACCAGATTCCCCTGAGAGCTACTATTCTGTAGCGAAGAAAAAAACAGAGGAGATAGGTTCATATTATCCAGACCAATACAACAACCCCCTAAACATACAATGCCATTATGAGACAACTGGACCTGAAATATGGAGGCAGATGGGCGGCAAGATAGACGTTCTCGTTGCTGGTATAGGTACAGGCGGTACAATTTCTGGAATAGGAAGGTATCTAAAGGAAAAGAATCCAGACATAAAGATAATAGGCGTTGACCCAGAAGGATCTGTATTCTACAACTATTTCAAGGAGGGCAAAATAATAAAGCCACATGTATACAAGGTTGAGGGCATAGGGGAAGACCACATCGTGAAGGCTGTTGACTTTTCTGTAATAGATGATATAATACAAGTCAACGACAAGGAATCATTCCTGATGGCCAGAAGACTTGCAAGGGAAGAAGGTATATTCGCAGGAGGATCCAGCGGTTCAGCGATGGTTGCCGCAATGAAGATAGCACCAAAATACAAAGGCAAGAATATACTAGTCATATTTCCAGATTCTGGTTATAGATACCTTAGCAAGATATACAATGATGAGTGGATGAAAAATAACAACTTCATGTAGGTGGTATTACGGAATTTTCAACAAGGGCAATACATGTAGGTGAAGAGCCTGATTTCAAAGGCTCTGGGGATGTTGTAATACCTATACACCTTTCAACAACTTTTGCAAGGAAGGATCCGGAAGTCCCAACAGCAGGCTACGAGTATACGAGGACAGGTAATCCCACAAGAAACGCGCTTGAGAAAAGGCTTGCGGCTATAGAGTATGCTAACTATGGCATCGCTTTTTCATCTGGATTGGCTGCAGAATCGACACTGCTGCTCTCGCTACTAAAATCAGGCGATGAAATTGTAGCATCTGATGACCTTTACGGCGGAACGAGGAGGATATTCGACAGAGTTATGAAGAATTTTGGCATACGCTACAAAACTTTTAACCTTGCAGACCATGTAGACAGGCGCATATTCAAGGGCAAAAAGATGGTATGGATTGAAACACCTTCCAACCCGCTTATGAAGATAATAGATATAAAGGAAATAGCCGAATACGCACATGAAAATGACTGCATACTAGTGGTCGATAATACATTTGCCAGCCCTTATTTCCAGAACCCGCTTAAGTTTGGTGCAGATATTGTGGTACACAGTACTACCAAATATATCAACGGGCACAGCGATTCCCTTGGCGGCGCTATAGTTCTTGATGATAAGGAGATGTATGAAAAGATAAAATTCAACCAAAATGCAATCGGTGCTGTGCTAAGCCCGTTTGATTCTTTCCTAACTCTGCGCGGCATAAAAACTCTGGCTCTGAGGATGGAGAGGCACCAAGCAAATGCCATGGAAATAGCAAGATATTTGGAGAGTAAACGTGAAGTGGAACAGGTTTTCTACCCTGGGCTAGAATCATTTCAGTATCATGAAACTGCAAAAAGGCAGATGAGGGGATTTGGTGGTATGCTATCATTTAAAGTAAGGAGAAATGTATCTGCATTCCTGAAAAATCTTAAATATTTTTCACTGGCAGAAAGCCTAGGTGGTGTTGAATCACTTGTTGAACTTCCATTCTTCATGACACATGCCAGCATACCTGAAAAGGAGAGGAGAAGGCTAGGAATAACTGAAAACCTTGTGAGAATGTCTGTTGGCATAGAAGATATTTCAGATCTGATAGAAGATATAGAGAATGCACTTCGGGCTAGTTCAGTTCATAAAAATTTTTAGCCATCGTAAAATAAATATCGTTCTTATTTAATATTTTATATAAAGAAAGATGCTAGGATAAATTTAAGCACTCGCGTTTCATTACTGAGTTATATTATTATATCTTTGCTTTTAAAATAATTATCTAGAGGTGTTCATATGCCAAGCAAGCAGATTGGAGAAGGAGATTCTGCCCCAAAATTCAATCTTAAAGGCAGTGACGG
>OGCG01001637.1_pt1 | contig 10709 bp, 10 predicted proteins | sample 1570061 | NCBI WGS metagenome assembly OGCG01 (sample SAMN06268698, study PRJEB24515) | hot springs metagenome | isolation source: Joseph's Coat, Yellowstone National Park, Washington, USA | place: USA:Joseph's Coat, Yellowstone National Park, Washington, USA
CGGCTACTCCCTCGCCGATATCCTTGCCAAGCCGTTTTTTGGTCTACTCCTCCTCGCGATCGCCATCGAAAAAACAAAGGCCCTCGGCTCAGAGAGCGCGAAGAGCGCTTGACGATCCCCCCTGCCACGCCCTCCGGCCACCCACCGGAGGGCTAGGTTGCTGCCCCGACCCAGCACACCCACTCTAACCGCCACTGCCCGCAAGACCCCAAGGCAGCGGTGAGGGCTATGCAACCTGTGGCAGGGGGCCCTTAAGAATTCCTTCGAATCCACCTTCCAGCAATCAGCCAACCTCCATAAAAGAAGGCCAAGAGAGGAAGGCCGTGGGTGGGGTGAACAGCAGCAACGAGAAAGGCCAAGGCGAGGCCAAGGGAGATGGTGCCGACAGCAGTGAGAAAGGGTAGGGAGCGCTGCCAGGTGTAAGCTCCAAGCGCGGTGGCAACCAAGAGGTCAAGGGCACCGAGGACAAAGCGACCTCCCCCAGACAAGAACAGAACGAGATTCCCATAGAGGAAGGGGCCAGCCGGTTCCACCGAACTGGGCGGGGTCGGCGAGGGAAGGATAGCCAGGGTAAGATCGGCAAGGGAAAGCAGGGCCAGGACTGCGCTCATTCCCCAAGCGTAAGGAGATAGGGCGCGACCAAGGGCGCTTCCCCCACCTAGGGCAAAGAGGAGCACGGGGAGGTTGGTCCAAGGGTAGGGACTGTGACCCGAGGTTGCACCCCCCACGAGCCAGGCAAAGCCAAACACTCCGACAGCAAGGAGCCGAGAAACTCCCACTGAGCCAACCCGCCAGCCTACCGCTGCGCCTCCTAACAAGAGAGCAAGATCGAAGAGAAGCTCAAAGATCAAACGCATCGTCTCGGTCCTCTTGAGCTTTGGCTCATCGATCACCCCTCGCTCTCACCATCAGCGGCCCAGTCCCTCAGAGTGCAAGGCGCTCTTTCACAAGCATCCTAGCACTGTCCTCCCGCAGACAATGAGCGGCTCGCGAACCAAACCAACATTCAACCTCGCCTCCCAGGGACCTCCTATTCTGCCATTCCCAGCCGCTCTCGCTCAGCGCTTGGGGCCTTGTCTTAGCTTCATCGGATTCCACCGCAATAAGACAGCAACTTCGGTATCATCCCGCTGGTCACCCATCATTCGTCGGCCGATGATCCCACAATTGCCCAGGCACGCTTGCTATCGAGGCGGGATCTGGCAGTGAAGCATCACCTTGAGTGGCGGTGTTGCGGGCTGCTCGATCAGGTTATAATTCGGCTTGCCCGAGAGGCCGGGCGAAGCTGGCGGCATGGAGAGGTGCCCGAGTGGTTGAAGGGGCACGCCTGGAGAGCGTGTAAGCGGGGTAACCTGCTTCGAGGGTTCGAATCCCTCCCTCTCCGCCAATCTTCCCTTTATGGACGCGTTTAAATCCCACCTTCAGAGCCCCGCCCGCTATCCCTATGCCCCCCGCAAGGCCTCGATCAAGCTCGATCAGAACGAGAGTCCTTATGATCTTCCTCTAGAGCTCAAGCGCGAGGCGCTTCGCCGCCTCGAGGAGCTTCCCTGGAACCGCTACCCCTCCCTACACGCCGAGGAGCTGCGCGCACGGCTGGCCCGCCAGTTGGGCTGCTCACCTGACGAGCTGGTGATCAGTCCCGGATCGAATCTCCTCATCCAGGCGCTGAGCCAGGCTGCCCGCCAGGTTCTCGACCTCTCCCCCTCATTTTCCTATTACGGGCTGAGCGCCCGGATGCAGGGAACTCCCTACCGGGCCTTCCCGCTGCGGGAAGGCTTCCAATTGCCGGTGGATGAGCTCCAAGAAGCCCTCCGGGAACCTTCGGTCTGCTTCATCCCCAATCCCCACGCCCCAACAGGAACCCTCTTTCCGCACGAGGACCTCGAGGTCCTCATCGAAGCAGCCGAGCAGGGCGGAAGCCTGCTCGTCATCGACGAAGCCTATTACCAGTTTGCGGGAACCGATAGCCTCCCCCTGACCCGGCGCTCCGCGCACGTGGCCTTGCTCCGCACCTTTTCCAAGGCCTGGGGTCTGGGGGGGCTGCGGGCTGGCTATCTGGTCGCCCCCCCGACCATCGCCGCGCTCATCCAGGAGCTGATCCCCCCATTTTGCCTTCCCGCTTTAACCACCGCAGTCCTCGAAGTGGTCCTCGAGCACCCCGAGTACAGCGAGCAGATCGCGGCCCGCATTCGAAGCGAGCGCGAGCGGCTCTATCAGGCCCTGCTCAAGCACCCGAGCTGGATCGTCTATCCCTCGGCCGCAAACTTCCTCCTGGTGCGGACTCCTGATGCCCAGGCGGCCTTCGAGGCCCTCCTCCAAGCAGGGATCCTGGTTCGCCGGCAAGATCACTATCCCCAGCTGGAGGGCTGCTTAAGGGTCACGGTGGGAAGCCCCGAGGAAAACGACCGCTTTTTAGAAGCCGCCTTTCAAAGAGTACAGGTCTGAGCCATGCGACGCGCGACGGTTGAGCGCCAGACTCGGGAAACCCAGATCCGCCTTCTCCTCGATCTCGACGATCCGACTCCAAACCGCATCAGCAGCGGTCTTCCCTTCTTCGATCACATGCTCCAAAGCCTCCAGCACCACGGAAGGCTCGGCCTGGAGATCGCCGCTCAAGGAGATGACCCCCACCACCTCATCGAGGATGTGGGGATTACCTTGGGCCAGGCCCTCAAGCAAACCCTCAGCCAGGGGATGGGCTTCGAGCGCTACGGGGAGGCTACCGTTCCCATGGATGAGAGCCTCGTCCAGATCGTCCTCGATCTCTCGGGACGACCCTACTTAGCGTTTACCCCTGAGGAACTCGCCATCGATGGCGCCCCTGGGGGCATGAACGCCTATCTCCTCCGCGAGTTTCTGCGCGGTCTGGTCAATCACGCTGGGATCACCCTCCATCTTCGCCTCCTCGCTGGTCGCGAGGCGCACCACGTCCTGGAGGCGAGCTTTAAGGCCCTTGGCCGAGCGCTCCATCAGGCCACCCGCCTGACCCGAAGCGACCTGCCGAGCACCAAGGGGCTCCTTTAGGGAGCAAGCTGGTCGGGGACCTGCTTGCATCTCGCCTCTCCAGCAAATCCCCTAGAGAAGGGCGATCCATGGCGGTGTGCGTTCGTTGGGCGCAACGCCGCTTGAGGAGTCCTTGGGAGCACGCCCGGCGTCCTCCGGCAAGATCAAGGAGCACAACGGCGGGGCGAGGATCAGATCCTCCCTATCCATGTTCCCGCTCACGGTTCTCTGAGTGTACAGTGAGGAGGTGCTCTTGGTCACCGGCTTCGAACCGTTCGGCCCCTGGTCCCATAACCCCTCGCAAGCCCTCCTCGATGCGCTCCCCGATTCGATCGAGGGCCTCCCCCTCAGGAAAGCGGTGCTCCCAGTAGACAGCCAGAGGCTCCCAGAAGCGCTCCGCCCCCTCTACCGCGAGAAGCCCAGAGGGGTCATCCACCTCGGCTTAGCAGCCGGAAGACCCCTGCTCTCCCTCGAGCGCTTCGCCCATAACCTCCTCGACTTCGCCGAGCCCGACAATCAGGGTCACCAACCGCGGGAAACGCCCATTCTGCCCGGAGCCCCTCTGGCCCTCGCCAGCCGGCTCCCCCTCCGGACGATCCAGGAAGCCTGGCACACTGAGGGGATCCCCTCGGCGCTTTCCACCTCGGCGGGGACCTACCTCTGCAACCAGGCCATGTACCTCGCCCTGAGTTGGCTTCCCCCCGAGACGCCAGCCGGCTTTATCCACCTGCCAGCCGATGAGACCCTCGCACACGCTCACCCTCAGGCCTACATTCCCCTCGCCATCCAGACCCGTGCGGTGCTCCTCGCCCTCCAGCGCATCGCTCACGACCTCACATGAGGATCCTCTTCGCGAGCAACGCCCGCAGGGTGGGGGGAAGCGAGACGGTCCTGCGCGAGCTGGTGCCTCGCCTCACCGCCTGGGGCTTCGCACCCACCGTCGCCCTGCCCCAGGCTGAGGGAACCCGAGGCATTCAAGAGAGCCTCCGCCAGCGGGGCATCCCGGTGCTCGCTTACCAGAGCCTGGAGGAGATCCCCGAGCACTTCGACCTTCAGGTCGTCTCGGCCTGGTATCCAGGCGGTTACCTCCCGTTTCTCCGCCGCTGGCCGCGAGCGATCATCTTCCTCCACGACCAGATCGAGGTCTACTATCCCTGGGGCCTCGATCGGCTTTATCGCCTCGGCTACCGTCTGCTCCAGGTCCCAAGCCTCAGGCAAGCCCGGGCTGTGCTCACCGTCTCCAACTGGGCAGCACGCTTTCTCAAAGAGCGCTACGGGCTCCCCCAGGTCTACGGGATCCCTAACGGAGTCGACCCTGAGCGATTCCACCCCCTACCCCCTGAGGTGCGCCAAGAGCTCAGAGCGGCTTTGGGCCTCAAGGGCTATAGCGTCTTCTATCCAGCCCGCCTCAGCCCCGAGAAGAATCACGGCAGCCTGCTCTGGGCCGCCCGCGCGCTGCCCGAGGTCGACTTCTATCTTGCCGGCCGGGGAGAGCTGGAAGGGTTCTGGCGGACCTTCGCCTGCTCCTTTCGGCTCAGCAACGTCCACTTCCTCGGCCACCTCAACGGGCTGGAGGCCTGGTACCAGGCCGTCGACGCCATGGTCCAGCCGAGCTGGGGAGAAAATCAGTCGATCGCCACCTTAGAAGCCATGAGCAGCGGGCTGCCCATCGTGACCAGCGCGATCCCCGCTCAGGCCGAGCTCATCGAAGACGGTCAAGAAGGGCTGCTCGTCCCACCGAAGGCCCAGGCCATCGTCGAGGCCCTCCGCTGGCTCAAAGACCATCCCCAAGAAGCGCAGGCCTTAGGGACGAGGGCTCGGACCCGCGTCCTCCGCGAGCACACCCTGACGTACGCCGCAGAACGGTTTGCTCAGATCCTTCACGAACTGATATGAGAGTCGGTTTCCTCACTGATGCCCCTCGAATCGCGGGAAGCGAGATCTGGCTCCGCGAGATGCTTCCACTTTTGCCGCCCCAAAGGATCACCCCTGAACTCTTCATCCGCGACCACCCTCGCCTCGAGCCCCTGCGCCGAGCGCTGGAGGCTAAGGGCATCCAGGTCCACTATCTCAAAGAGCTCCACAAGAAGCCCTCGTTCGATCTCTGGGTCCTCCAGCTCTGGAGCGAGCCGAGCTATCGACTCCTCTTCCAGCTTCCCCCGCCCCGCTGGGTGGTCTGCCACGATCAGTTGGAGTACTTCTATCCTCTAGGGCTCCGAACGCTCTACCACCTGGGCTACCGGATGACCAAGGCGCGCTGGATGTCCCGCGCCGAGGGGGTCCTCACGGTCTCCACCTGGGGAGCCCAATTCCTCCGCCGGCTCGGGCTGGAAGCGGAGGCGGTCCCGAATGGCGTCGACCCTGAGCGCTACCGCCCTGCCTCGCCCGAAGAGCGGCGGGCTCTGCGCGAGCGCCTCGGCCTCAAACGCTTTTCAGTCCTGGTCCCCGGCCGCTTCGCCCTAGAGAAGAACCAGATCTTGGTCGCCGCGATCGCCCGCCGGACTCCCGAGCTCGACTACTGGTTGGTCGGGGACCAAGACTCCCTGATCGGCCACCTGCTCCGCCGCCTCCAGCTCCCTAACCTCTACCTCAAGGGGCGACGAGAGGATCTTGTGGAGCTCTACCAAGCTTTTGACGCGGTGCTGCAGCCGACCTTGGCCGAGAACCAGTCCCTGGTCACCCTAGAGGCTATGAGCAGCGGGCTGCCGGTCGTGACCACCCCCATCCCGGCTCAGGCCGAGCTCATCGAGCACGGCAAGGAGGGGCTCTTGGTCCCCCCCCAGACCCAGCCGATGGTCGAGGCACTGCGCGCTTTAGCTCACAACCCCACCTGGGCTCGCCAGCTCGGCCAGGCCGCCCGTGATAGAATTCTCCGCGAGCACACCCTGGCCACCAGCGCATTGCGGCTGGCCGAGGTTCTCCGATGCGCCTCTACCGGGTAGGTCTGTTCACCGACGTCTATCTCCCAAACCCCAATGGGGTCTCGACCAGCGTCTACCTCCTCCTCCGCGAGCTGCGAAGGATGGGCCATGAGGCCTGGGTCATCGCCCCCGCCCTTCCCGGCGTCGAGGAAGAAGAGGGGGTGGTGCGGGTCTGGAGCGTGAGCTACCCCTTTTTTGAGGGGGTTCGGGTCGCGATGCCAAGCCCCCGCTTGCTCCCCACCCACTTCGAGATCATCCATACCCATACCCCTCTGACCCTGGGCCTCTGGGGGCTCCGCCTGGCCACCCAGCGCCACCTGCCCCACGTCTCGACGTTCCACACCAACTACGAGAAGTATGCCCGCTATATCCCCGGCCTGGCGGTCCTCGACCGCTACACCGGGCTCGTCCAGCGGCTGGGACGGGCGTTCTACAACCGAGCCGAGGTGGTCATCGCTCCCACCCCACCGGTCGAGGAGCTGGCCCTTAGCTATCAGATCGTCCGCCCCATCCGGGTAGTCCCTAGCGGTATCGATATCGAGCTCCTCGAAGCGGCCCCGCTTCCTCCTTCTCCCTGGCCAGCGGGTACGCGCCGCCTGCTCAGCGTGGGGCGGCTCGGCAAGGAGAAGAGCTTCGACATCCTCCTCCAAGCCTTCTACCGGATTCGCCAGGAGGCCGAGGCCCATCTGGTCATCATCGGCGAGGGACCGGAGCGCCTAGCTCTGGAGGCTCTGGCCCGCGAGCTCGGCATCCGGGAGCAGGTCTCCTTCCTTGGGGCGCTTCCTTATCAAGCAATCGGCGGCTACTACCGACTCGCCGAGCTCTTCCTCTTCGCCAGCGCCACCGAGACGCAGGGCTTGGTGCTCTGGGAGGCCCAGGCCTTGGGAGTCCCGGTGGTCGCGGTGGGAGCTCTAGGGACCCTCGCCGGCGTCGAGGTGGGGCAGACCGGCTTCTTGGTCCCCCCGGAAGACCCTGAGGCCCTGGCGGCCCATGCCCTCTTGCTCCTCCGCGACGAGGAGCTTCGTCAAAGCTTCAGCGCCAAAGCCCGCTCGTTCGCAAGCGCCCGGAGTGCCCGGCGGGTGGCCGAGGAGATCGTCCAGGTCTACGACGAGGCCCAGGAGCTCCTCAACGTAGAGCCCCGACGGCTCAGGATCCCCTTTCCCCGTCTTCCGGGAAGTAGCCCTCCGTCTTCCCCCGAAGGCTTCTGAGCTGTTGGAGCAAAAAGGGCACCCAGCCGTTCTTGAGACGGCGCGCTGAGGTGAGGACGAGCGCCTCGCTCACGTAGCGGACCGGCCCCTGGCGAGCTAGGGCCAGCCCCAAGAGGACGTCCTCACGGGCGGGAACCAGGGGATAGCCCCCTAGCTGCAGGGCCACCTCCCGCCGAAAGGCCATATTGGCCCCGGCTAGGTTGGGCTGCCCGAGGAGGCTCATCCCTCGGAGGAAAAGACGGTAGCCCCACTCGGAGAACCAGGCTTCCAAAGGGCTCACCCCATAGAAGCGGAGGGGCCCGTAGAGGGCGATGGCTCCTTCGGCCCGGCGTGATAGGGCTTCCAACCAGCCTGGGCTTGGGCGGGAGTCAGCGTCGGTGGTCGCCACCCAGCTGCCGCGGGCAGCCTCCAGGCCCCGCTGGCGCGCCCGGGCCACGCCCGGCTCCGGACAGGCGATGAGGCGCGCTCCCCAGGCGCGGGCGATCTCGGCGGTCCGATCGGTCGAACCATTGTCGACCACCACAACTTCGTAAGGAGTCAACCGCTGGGCCGCAAGCGCCTCCAAGGCCCCAGGGAGGTAGGCCTCCTCGTTGCGGGCTGGAATGACCACCGAGAAGTCCACAAGTATACTCTAAAGGCAATGTCCCGATTCCTGCCCTGGAGAGCCCGTGGGCTTTCTCCGCTCTTCCGCCTCATCCTGGCCTGGGGGCTCCTCGAGGGGGTACGGAGCGGTTTTTATGCTGGTTACCTGCCAGTCTACGGCCCTTCGTTGGGGATCGACGCCCTGGTCTTTGGCCTCGCCTTCACCTTCGAGCAGCTCGGCGACAGCTTCGGCAAGGGGATAGGGGGCTTCGTCGTCCAGAAAGTCGGTCTGGGGGCAGCCACCATGTTGGGCTCGGCTGTGGGGCTCGTAGCCCTCCTCCTGCTTCCTCACCTCCATACCCCCCTGCTCCTTTGGGGCCTCAGCCTCCTCTGGGGCCTGGGGCTCGCCGCCATCCCCCCAGGACTCATGACCTACTCTAGCCGGATCGCCCTCCGCGGCCGGGAGGGGCGGGCGCTCACCCTCACCTCCGCCCTCACCGCCCCCTGGGTGGGCATCGGTTGGTTGGGGATCGGCACGCTCACCCGCTACGATCCCCGAGCTGCACTTTGGCTCATGGCCGCTGGGCAGGCCCTCGCCTTTCTCATGGGCCTCAGTCTCCTCAAAAGCTCCCGCCAGAACGGGAGCACCCGCCGGGAACTCTATCCTTGGACCAGGCTCCTCCTCTTCATCCCCGCTGCTTTCGGTCAGACCTTCGCCCCCAGCATGGTGAGCCTCCTCCTTCTCCCCTTCGCCCAGCAGGTCGGCTATTCCCCTCTGTGGCTCTTGGCCTTCTTAGCGACTGGAGGGGCCGTTGCGGTCGGCCTTTTCGGCTTCACCGGCCGCTTCGCTGACCGCAAGAGCCCTAGGGAGCCCCTCATCCTGGGCCTCATCCTGCTGGGAGGAGTCATGATGGGGATCTCCAAAGCCCCCCCGCCAGGGGAGGCGCTTCTGCTCGCCGCTCTGGCTGGGCTCGGCTTCGCTTGCTTCATCCCGAGCTGGAACTCCCTCCTCGTGCGGCTTCTGCCCCAGAACAACCGAGCCGCGGCCTGGGGGACCATCATGATGGTGGAGAGCCTCGGCTACGCTCTGGGCCCCGCCGCGGGCGGGGGGCTGAAAAACCTCTTCGGCTATCCAGGACCGATGATCGCGGGAGGCCTCCTGTTCTTCCTGCTCGGGGGATTCTACATAATAGCGCTATGGCGGCCCTTCTGGCACTCCTCGGGATCCTCCTCCTAAGCGTGGGGTTAGCCGATCTCCTCGGCCGTTGGATGGGCTGGGGGGCTTTGGCCTGGGGAAGCCGCGCCTCAGAGGAGATCGCCCTCACCTTTGACGATGGGCCAGGACCCCAGCTCGAGAAGCTCCTCGAGGTGCTCAGCCGCTACGGGATCAAGGCGACCTTCTTCCTGACCGGTCAGCGGGCTAGCCCTGAGCAGATCGCCCGCCTCCAAGCCGAGGGGCACCAGGTCGAGGCGCACGGCTACTGGCACCGGCCAGCCCTTTTGATGAGCCCCTGGGGAGAGTGGCTCCAGATCGCGCGGAGCCCCGGCCGGCTCTACCGACCTCCTTGGGGGATTCACTCCCCTTGGACCCGCCTCTTCTGCCGCCTCCAAGGCAAAAAGGTCGCCCTCTGGGATACCGAATCGCGCGATTGGCTCGAGGAGCCCTTGGCCGAACAGGTTGAGCGGATCCTCGTCCGCATCCGACCCGGCTCGATCCTCCTCCTCCACGATGGCCCAGCCCGCACCGTCGCCCTCCTCGAGGCGCTCCTACCCCGCTTGCTGGCTCTGGGCTACCGACCGGTGCGCCTCGACCAGATGGCCCTCCGCCCCCTCCGTTTCCACGAGGGGGTCCAGCGGGCCTTCCAGGGCTGGGAAGAGCGCTATGACCGGCGCCACCGGGTCATGCGGGCTGGCCTCAGGCCCTTCCACCTCCTCCGCCTGGAGGCCAAGCCGCTCCCTATGGCCCTTCCCGGTTTCCCCAAAGGGACCCCGGCCATGGAGCTCCACCTAGAGTCCGCCCGCATCGCCGAGCTTCCCACCCTCAAGGCGCTCCGAGCGTTTCGGGAGAGCCTGAGCGAGGCTGCCCGCCTCGTCGCCGAGCGGCCTGAGGTCGAGCTCGTCTTCGGGAGCAGCCACCTCGGCTCAGCGGCCGTCGCTCTGGGCTTCCGCCGCCATCCTCTACCTCCTCTCGCCCGCCTGGGAAGCCGGCTGGCAGAAGCCTGGTTCGTCTGGCTCTATCGCGGTCGGCTAACCCGCGGGGTGCTCCGCGAGCATCCCGAAATCCTCTACATGGAGCGCGCCCAACTGCTCCGCTACCTGGAGGCTCGCCCTCCCCGGCTCCGAAGCCCAGGAGCGTAAGCTACACAACCTCCTCAAGAAGGCGACCTATACTGAACGGTGGGTATGTCATCCCGGCTCTGGCTCCTCCTCTCAACCGGCCTCCTGCTCGCCGGCTGCGCTCCGCAAAAAGCAACCCAGGCAACCCAACCCACCCTCAGCCAGCCGGTCCGGGTGGTCACCGCCGTCGAGGGGGTGCTCACGAGCCACCGCTTCGCCTCCGCCAGCCTCAAGCCGGCCGAAGAGAGCCTGGTGGCCTCCGAGGCAGCTGGCCGCGTCGAGGCGGTCTTGGCCTCGCGCGGAACCCCGGTCAGCGCTGGACAGGTGGTGGTCCAGCTGGATCCCACCCCCGCACAACTCTCCCTCCAGCAGGCCGAACTCGCTCTTCAGGAAGCTAAAATCCAGCTCGCTCAGGCTGAGGCCCAGCAATCCGGTAACCTGCTTAGCTTGAGCGCAGAGGTCCAGGCTGCCCAGGCAGCCTACGCGGCAGCTGAGCGGCGCTACCAGGAGGGAAAGCAGCTCCTCGCGGCGGGCGGGATCTCTCCTTTGGACTTCAAGAGCCTCCAGCAAGCTAAAGATCAGGCTCGTTCAGCTCTGGCCAACGCCCAAAACGCCCTCGCCCAAGCCGAGCGGGCCCCTCAGGAGAGCCTGGCCCTCC
>OGCG01001638.1_pt1 | contig 10705 bp, 15 predicted proteins | sample 1570061 | NCBI WGS metagenome assembly OGCG01 (sample SAMN06268698, study PRJEB24515) | hot springs metagenome | isolation source: Joseph's Coat, Yellowstone National Park, Washington, USA | place: USA:Joseph's Coat, Yellowstone National Park, Washington, USA
CTTAATCCCAAAGATACTGCTTTTTTAGCTAGTATTCCAGCTCCTATCATTACAGTAGGATTAGAAGTGTTTGTACAGCTAGTTATAGCAGCTATTGCTACACTTCCATCTTCTACAATTTTTCCTCTCTTTTTACCTATTTCAAAATTTTTCATATTACTTAAGGATATTCTTTCATCAGGATTTTTAGGACCTGCAAGAGAAGGTTCTACTTCACTAAGGTTTATTTCTATAACTTCATTATATTTAATTTGATTTTTACTATCATAGAAGAGTCCTTGTGCCTTAGCATATTTCTCTACAATTTCATAATATCTCCCAGTAGCCTTAAGGAATTTTATAGTTTGGTCATCTATTGGGAAGTAACCTACAGTAGCGCCATACTCTGGTGCCATATTTGATATTGTAGCTCTGTCTGGCACTGAAAGAGAAGAAATCGCAGGTCCAAAGAATTCAACAAATTTTCCAACTACACCTTTTTTCCTTAATTTCTCAGTAATAAAAAGCACTATGTCTGTAGGCGTTACGCCTTCTCTAATTTCTCCATCTAAATTTACACCAATAACTTGAGGTATTGTCATAAAGTAAGGTTCTCCAAGCATTACAGCTTCAGCTTCTAATCCTCCTACGCCCCATCCCAGAATACTTAGACCGTTTATCATCGTTGTATGAGAATCTGTCCCTATAACTATTTCTGGATAAGCTATTCCGTTTTTAACATCTATTACTTTACCTAGGTATTCCAAATTTACCTGATGTATTATACCTTTCCCTGGTGGTACTATTCGCAAATTTTCGAAAGATTTTTGAGCCCATTTTAGGAATTGATATCTCTCTTTATTTCTTTCGAATTCTTTTCTCATGTTTAATTCTAATGAATATTCAGTTCCATAATAGTCGACCTGAACCGAGTGATCTATAACTAGGTCAGACTGAATTTCAGGATTGACTATAGAAGGATTCTTCCCGATTCGCTGGAATTCAGATCTCATTGCTGCTAGATCTACCAAAAGGGGAACTCCAGTATAGTCCTGCATAATGACTCTTGTAGGAAGGAAAGCTAAATCTTTCCCTACTTCCCATTTAATAACTCTATCTAAATCTTCTTGTGAAGTTTTATTCCCTAAATTTCGCAGTACATTTTCTATTAATATTTTTGCTGAGTAAGGATAGTCATCTATTCCTAAATTTTTTATAGAATAAAGTGAAAAATCTCCTAAAGAAATTTTGTTTTGCATATTCATCATTCATATTTGAACCTTATAAACAATGATTTTGTAAAGGTTTTAATAAATCATTTTACTTATAAATAATTTATAAGTAATTATCTAATAAATTTTTAAATAATAATAACTAAAATTCCTAAAATTACATTATGCATATTTTATATTCTTCTAATAATTTTCTGTTATTATTTCGTCTAATCTCTTTGCCTCCTTCTTCATCTCTTTTACATATAAAGAGGAGGAGTTGTTCCATTCTTCTGGAGTATATGCAAAGAATTCTAATCCTGGTCTAATGTATTTACTTAACATTTCTAATCTTTTAGTGTATTTCATACCTTCAAAGTCTCTCGATATTATAACTAGATCTATATCGCTTTTATCTAAGTAATCTCCTCTGGCCCTAGAGCCAACAATATAAACATTCTCAATTCTTATTTCTTTTTTTACATCTTCAATGAATTCCTTAGCTCTTTTTATCATTTCTCTTTGACTATCTATTGCAGATTTCGCCTTACCCATGTTACCACCTTCTCTGATCTTCTTACCAGCTCTTCTGCATCTTCCTTAGAGTAAAGCTCTGCAGGTAGGCTATTTGCAACGTCTGGATATCTAGATATCGTATAATTGAACAGTTAACTTTCTCACATCATCTCTTATTTCATCAACAGATATAGAAGACTCAGTCTTAATGATATTTAAAAGTTCATTTAGATCATGACTACGAATAGTTTTTCCTAAGTTCAATAATAGTGATTTTAGAGCCTTTTCTGCAGCTTGTTGAGCCCAAAATACTGCTGCATAATAATGCCCAGTATTTATCGTATCTTTTGCAGTAGAAAGGTCTTCTATGGCTTGCTTAAACCATTTTTCGGCTTCTTCTCTCATTATTTAAAAATATGTAGCTAAATTAAAAATCTCATCTTCATTACGTATTATGCTCTACTCAAATTTGTAGAAAAAGATTGTTGATTATAAATAATAATTATAAAAAATAAATAAAAATACTAATCCTAACTAAATTAAAATCAATATTTCTAATTTTTATTTCTTTTTTCTGTATACTCTAGTTTTCCATTTCTAATGTGCACAATGGATTCAGCAGCGTTGATAGCTTCAGGATCATGAGAAGCGAAAATTACTGTCCCATCATATTGTTGAATTAACGAAAACACTTTTTTGGAATTATCTATATCTAGGTTAGAAGTCGGTTCATCAAGCAGAAGAACCTTGGCTCCAGAAGAGAGTGCTAATGATATTTTCAATAGTCTTCTTAGACCAGAAGATAATTGATAAACTTTAAGATTAGTGTTAATATTGAATGTATCTATTAAATCAAATAATTGGTCATTAAAATATCTTAAGGATTTAACGAAATCTATGAATTCTCTAACTGTAGCTCTCTCTATGAAGATTAGTAATTCTTCTAACATATAGACGTCGTTTTTCCTCATTTCTATATTAGGTTCTCTACCTAAAATCTTAATATATCCAGAATCTGGTCTTAAAATACCATAAATTAAATATAATATCGTAGTTTTACCTGCACCATTAGGTCCCAATAACAATGTTTTAGTATTTCTTTCTACTTCTATATTAATATCATATATTCCACGATCTTTCCCAAATGATTTTGTAACTTTATTTAGTTCTACGTCAATCAATATCCCTCACCTTTATATTTTTATATGGATCCTTATATACAGAATTTAGCGTATATAATTCTATTAATATTGATAACGGTATTATAAAAATTAGTTTGATGAGAACGTTTACATAGTTCATAAATGGAAAATAATAATAACTTACCGTTAAATATTCTATAACAAATGGAATTATAGAAATAAAAGAGAGTAGTAAAAATACTGGAACAAGCTTCTTAAAAGCATCTTTTACTTCAACTCCATTTATTATAAATAACCATAATATCTCTTTCATATTTTTTCGTTCTGAAAAGATATACCATACTGATACTAGTATTGAAACTAATGTTAATCCATTTATCCATTCTAATAAATCACTAATAGTTGAGATATTAGGAACTATGCCGGAGATATCTATTCCGCTAGTTGTATTTATATATCTATTAGAATAAACAATTAATCCAGATGCAATATATTTTGAATAATTTAATGGGAGCACCAGAAAATTTCCCGAGTAAAAGTTCAAATACAGAATACCTGCAAATTTTATAGTTGTATTAATATTCTTTAAGGACTGTATATTTGCTCTTAAATCATGGCCTATTGGAGTTTTTATGTACTGTGCCATATTAGAAGCTACATATAGACCGTACTGTGGAAATTTTCCTTGAAAGATGTAATCTCTAAAATTAAACAGAATATTTAATTCTGAAAGATTATTTGTAAGATAAACATATACCGGAGTATTTAGATTATTTACTTTAACACATGCAGTACCGTATTCTATGTAGAACTTTGAGATATTCTCTATATATTTTGTATCATTGTTAATATTTATCATGTAAGTATTTTTCAAACTAAGTTCATGTATATCTCCTTCATAGCTTGTTACATATAATATCATAGAGCTCATAAAGAAAGATATTAGAAAAAGGATTACAGTTAAAAATATAGATGTTTTCAATAAAGATTTTCTTAAGAAAAAATTTTTTATAATTAATGTACTCCTCAACTCGCATCACTTTTAGTTATATATACAAAACGCTTCATCATTGTACACATTTCCTAGAATGTTATGTGCCCATGGAGGAGTTTCTGGAGTGTTTATGGATTCTGCAACACCATAATCATACTGATATACTAGTTCATGGTTATCTGGTACAGACTGATGAATATACCATCCTACACAATCTCCACTATTAACACCAACGAATTTTATACAATCTACTTCTGCATAATACATTTGTGCTCCAAGCAGGCGAGCTTCACTTATCTTAGGATTTCCACTTATGTCTCCTTTCTCTCCAGTTATCTTAAAAACTGGCATTGTAACACCATTTAAGGAATAATTAGTTAGTACATCAAAGTGAATAGTAGTCAATCCAAATCCATCACAACCAAAATATTCTTGTCCTAATCCATTATTTGCTCCTCCTATAGAAACGGTATTACTATTCCATGCAAAATACGGATTGTATCCTACTGCCATTACAGGAATTGATGGTATGAAAAATACTAATACCATAAGTACTATTATTGTTGATAATATTATAATTCTTATATTATTTTTAACGATATTCAGATTCATACTCTCTAAAACATTTTCTTCAACCCAATATATATATAGGTTTAAATAAAATATTATTGTTAAAACTATTAACTAACGAAATAAAAGATTTTCAACTATATCGTAATTATAAGAAAAAACAGTTTAATATATCTATTTTATTTTTGGCGGTATTAGATAGTTCCATAAGTATTTGAAAAGATTAACGTTATTTTATGTCAAACAATTCTATTATTTATATGGATATAGCAGAACTTTGTGGACGAGTAAAATCTATAGGATATTTTGGTTCTTATACTCGGGAGGATTACATTGAAGGAGTTTCAGACATTAATGTGTTTGCAATAACTGAAGATAAATCATTACTTATAGAATTAGCTAGTAACGATTTCTCTCCTGTAGTTCTGAGCGAGAACGATTTACAAAAAATATGTTCAGAAGGTGAGCCATTATGCTACTATATAATCTTTGATTCTAAAGTAGTATGTGGGAGTATTAATGCTACTTTCATTAAGACACAAAAAACTTGTGAAAGATTAAAGAAACAAATAGTCTCTTTTCTTCAGATGAGTATTGAAGGATTCTTTAGAGGCGATCAGATTAGTTCTCTTTCAAACGCATACAAGAGTTTTAGGTCATTAATTCAGTGGAAATATTGTTTAACTCACGATATGATCCCATTAAGTAACAAAGATCTTGATAATGCATGTAAAGAGTTAAATATGCAATGTGCAACTTTCGACGACATTGTAAATTTAAGGAAAGTGAGAATGCCTATTACGTTGTGGAGTTTAAATAAAATATACAAGGAAATTAACTCACAGATACATATACCTTTTCCTTCTCCCATTAAAATAAACGAATTAACTAAGGGTAAATTAAGTAAAATTCTGTTAAATGATAAAGTATATCTTATTACGAATGAAGGGGATAGAATAGAAGTATAGTTTTTATACTAAACAAATACGTTATACAAAAAACATTGATTGAAGAAAGATTTATTACTATTAGAGAGAATTTTCAATTATGTCCACAGAAGAAGTAAATAGAGATATGGAAAGAGCTGAGGAATATGAACAATTAACGCCTAGAACTACTGCACTTGGAGGAAATAAATTCGAGATTTCTACAGGTTTAATAATAGCAGCTAGATATGCGGATAAATTAAGAAGAGTTTCTTTAGTGTCGCTAAGTAAAATGGTACCAAAGGATATTATTATAAGAGATGTTTCAGAGCTTAATAAGAAACTTTACGATGAGATAATAAACAGAAAAATAGATAAGCTTAGCGTTATACGAATTACAGTAACTGCTCATTATGATGCTGATAAGAAGAAAATATTTTTTGATGATGTAAAAATTCAGAGATACTATACTGAAGATGAGTGTAAAAGGCAATATGAAGAAATTGCTAAAGAAAACGAAAAATTGAAATCCGAAATTTCTACAATAAGACAAAAGTTACAAGAGCTTTTAGCCGTAAATAACTTTTAACTTTGAGGATTAATGAGTGTTGAATCAGAACTAAAGTTAAAAATTTTTGTTTCAATTATTTTAACTATAATTTCTGAAATAGTAATAATTTCACTTATTGTAAGCATCTTAAGGTTGCCCTTATTTTTGATAGGTGTTTTCTTAGGTTTATTATGGTTAATACAATGGTTAATATCACCATATCTTGTAGCAAGGGATGCGTACGAGGTTACTCCTATAGATCCTTATTATAGTTGGGTTTATTCTATTGTTAAAAATGTATCGAGAAAAAGTAATATTAAAACACCTAGAATATTTATAGTAAATGAGCCTTTCCCTAATGCTTTTGCTTATGGAAATTATGTATCTGGAAAAAGAATAGGAATAACCAAGCCATTACTTTCCATATTAACTCCTGAAGAATTAGAAGCAGTTATAGGTCATGAAATAGGTCATATAAAGCATGCAGATGTTGAAATAGGTATGGCTATAGGTTTAGTTCCTTCAATAATCGGCTATCTAGGAATGCTTTTAATCAATACAGGTCTAATTTTCTTCCTTTTTATAGAGGATATTTCCGATATTATTTTTGCAATTATATTAATTTCGTTAGGATCCTTAATGTTAGCTATAACATTTTTTATTCAAATATTCGTCCTGTGGTTTAATAGATTGAGAGAGTCATATGCCGATATGTATTCTGTAAAAATCTTAGGGAAAAGGGCATATTATCTTGCTACCGCACTTGCCAAAATAGAAATATATATGAAAAATATTAGAATAGATCCATTTACTGGAATTATTGTAACTGCAACACCAGTTAAAGTTACGTCAAATGATCCAAATCTCCTTTTGGAAGAATGGTTACATAAAAAAATCTCACCTTTTTCTGATATATTTGATACTCATCCTCATCCAGCTAAAAGAGTTAAAATGATATTTGAGCTATTATCCCTTTACTAAGCCTATTACGAAACCAATTATGAAGGCTATAGAATTATACGGTAATAAAGAAACATATTTAGAAGCATAATCTTCTGCTTTGGTAGCATATACTCCTAAATCCATTAATCCGTGTTGAATACTAGATGGCGATATAGCTCCTATTGCAACTAGTATTATAATTATAGCAAGAATAACTATCCCTACTTTAACTATGTTTTTTACTAAATAACCTACTAATAACCCTAAAACGAAAGCTACTATTAGTGAAACTACGTCGCTAGTAGTTATTGAAGATAGCCCAACACTACTTACCATAATGTTCATATTGATAATATATAATTCTAGACAACCTTATAAGTTTACTTGAGAGGGTAAATTTATGAAAGTTCTTAAATATCACCTTAAGGCCAAAATACAAATTAAGGATAAAGAAGAGACCAAGGAACTTACATTTAGGCATCTCATAAATGTTAGGAAATTTATTAATGGCATGAGTAAAAAGTATGACGTTAAATGCTCTAAATTAAATTCTTCTGGAGATGTATATACTACTCAATGCGAAGGAGGAGATTCTACAAAACTATTTTTTGAGGTTAAAAAAGAACGAATAAAGAAACCTAAGGCAGAAAAGAAAGAGGAAAAGAAGGAAGCTAAAAAGGAAAAGAAAGAGGCTGAAAATAGGGAATATCAAGTAGAAAGCAAACCTGAACCGGCAAGCGAAACTAAGCGAGATACGGAAATGGCTCAAGAAAAGAAAGAAAAACAAGAAGAAACTAAAAAAGAAAACTCTTAACAAAAATCTACTTTTTTATATAAAATTTACGCTGGGATAGTCTGTACGTGAGATTGTAAATCTTTCTTTACAGTATCAACCAATTTATTCAAATCTTGTATTAATCTACCGTATAATTCTTCATTATTTACCCAGTATACATAGTTAGGTCTTCCTTTTTGCTTTGTTTGATCGACTACTTTGTCTCTATTTATTAATCCTTTGTAGAGTAGATTATTTATTGATTTACTTATTGATGCCTTAGTTACGTGTAAAGATCCTGCTAATTCATCAGTATCTAATTTCTTTCCTTTTGTCATGAGTAGATGTAGTACTTCAACGTCGCTCTTTGAAAGTCCGTACAGAAACGCTATTACCTCATGAATGTCTACTTCTCTACCATCTGGAAATCTTATTCTTTCTGACATTTTTAATCCTATTAACATAATGTGTTTTTTAACTTAAAAAAACTATACATTCTAATGTATAAAAAAATATACTTTTATGTACTTTAGCTAAGAAAACATCTTTACTTATTTGTGAACTTATGTATAAAAGTACATATTTATATAATTGACGTAGAACGGTGTTAAATTAACAGAGTTAAATATTTTCTCCTCTATTATATATATGCGATTTTTTTATCATGAAAAATAAGTAAAAAGTATGGAATGGAAAACTTATTGCGAAGAATCATATACGAAGGTAATTCCCTATTTAAGGACCGCTATAATAAAAACTCTAGTTAAGAAAGGGATTCCAGTAAAGAAAGCCGTAAAGATTGTAGGAATTTCTACTACTGCCTATGAAAGGCATGTTAACGATAAAAAAGTAAATATGATACTTCAAGATGAGGAACTTGGAGATATGATAGAAGGTGTAACAAGTAGATTATCTGCAGGAGAAGTTGTAGAAGCTACTAGTTTCTGTATATTATGCTCAAAATCTAGGAAAGTTTTCGGACTTCAACCTTGTACCTAAATTTATTTTATTTTAAGTATTTTATAGTATATGAAGAATAAGGACATAGTGGCCTTTAGTAGCATTGCTTTCTTTTTGTCTTACTTTTCTAGATTAGCATGGAGTATACTATCTCCGTTTTCTAGCTTAAAGCCTACTATAGAAGATGATGGAATAATTTTTACCTTATTTTTTATAGGTTATGTATCAGTTCAGATACCTGCTGGTATACTTTCTGATAAAATTGGAACTAGGAAAATAATTTTTACCTCTTTATTGGGTATATTTATCTCTTCATTAATTTCTGGATTAGCAGTGAATATAATCCAAGAATTTATAGCCAGCTTTATCATGGGCTTATCTGCTGGCTGGATTTATCCAGTTACAATAAAAATGATTTCTAATTTTTTTAAAGGAAAGGAGCTTGCGATAGCTATGGGTTACTATAGTTTAGCATGGCCACTGTCTCTGGTTTTAGCTGGAGACGTACTTCCATTTGTAGGTACTTCAATAGGATGGCGTTGGGGATATTTTATAATATCGATAATATCTATATCTTCAGCATTATATTCATTAAAGATACCTTATGCTACTTCGCATAAGTCTTCAAGTTTTACTATTATTAGAGACAAAAGTGTTGTAATGATAGCTATAGGCGGATTTCTATTTTTTCTCTCATACTGGAGTATAGCTTTATTTCTTTACAAATATTTATTAGAAACAGTTTATAATCCTTATATCTCTGGTGTAATATACTCTCTAACCGCTTTACCAGGAATTTTTTCTACAATAGTTTCTGGAAAGATTATCAATTTACTAGGAGTCAGAAAGGTATTTATATTATTTATTTCGCTATATGGTATTTTGACTATATCAATATCTTTTGTATATTTTGCAATATTTTTAGGAATAATAGCATCTTTTATGGGTCTGATCAGATTTGTAATAACCCCAGCTAATTCTACTGCAGTAGCGCAAATAGGTAAAGAAAATAGCGGAAGCGTAACAGGATTCGCTAATTTTTTCTGGCAATCGAGCGGAATATTAAGCTCATTCCTCTCAGCTATTATAATTTCGTCATTAGGCTTTAGATTTTTATGGATATTTATGGGTTTAATAACACTGTTATCTGTAATATTTTACTCTTTAATAAGGGTTAGCCAGTAACTTTTAAAACAGCCTATGATTTGGGTATAGTTTTTAATTTATAAAGTATTAGAAGCCTTATGTTAAATTTTAGAAATGATTTAAGTATGAATTTTTTGATGATTTACACCTAAGTAAAAAACTATATAAAATATTATAAAACAGGAAAATTTTCAGCGTATTTTTTACCTATATTGTATATATTGTACATTTATATCGTATTTCTTCTTCTTCAGTTATTTTTTAATCTAACTTATGATTTGGGGAAAAATATTTTTAAATATAAGATAACATTTCCATATGTCAAGCAGTTTAGGAATTCAAAAAATAGGACTACGATGGAGTGCAATGTTACTATCGGCATTATGGGCTGGAGTACATCTAGATCTAACATCTGCAGTTTTACCTAATCCTACGGCAACCTTAATCTATAGAATATTTTTCGGATTTACAGCGTCTTTAGCTATAGTAGCCGCAGTAGCTTTTATTCAAGGTATTAGATCGTTATATCTACCTGCTGCAATATTCTATGCAATAGATTTAGCGTTACTTACAGAGACTAGAACAGCACCAGCGTTATTCGTAGGGAAAGTGCTTCCAGTAAACCCGTATGTAGAGATTTCAATAGCACTCGATGTAATATTACTAGCTCTATCCCTAGTACTATGGAAATTCGATAGAAAATAGATAACAAGTTTTTTCTTAAGAAAATCATTTTTTAATATATGAAGCATGAGTTATATGAGGATGTTATAGAAGCCGAAAATTCTTCTCAAGGTTTTGGTATATATAGATATAACAGAGTAATTTCTGTAAATAAATATCTAAATAATGGCAAGTGGATAATAGGGGAAGGAACAGACGAGAATATACCTTTTGATTGTACAAGTCTCATTAGGGAAGAAGTAAAAGATTGGGAAAAAGTAGAGGATATAATAAGAAGATTTACTGGCGTCTAATCATATTTTAAGTTATA
>OGCG01001640.1_pt1 | contig 10701 bp, 24 predicted proteins | sample 1570061 | NCBI WGS metagenome assembly OGCG01 (sample SAMN06268698, study PRJEB24515) | hot springs metagenome | isolation source: Joseph's Coat, Yellowstone National Park, Washington, USA | place: USA:Joseph's Coat, Yellowstone National Park, Washington, USA
GCTTATAATTTAAACTTAAAGGATAAAAATTAGACTGTGAACGAATGCCACCTACGACACCTACGATGCCACACCACGCCACGCCCTAGCCACACCTCAAAAAACAAGAAAAAAAGAGTTGCGATCCTAGAAATCATCTTTTAACTTTAAATCTTCCAACTTTTTAAGAAGTTCCATAAAACTTGTCTTTTTTCTAATAAGAAAAGCAAAAAGTATTAGCAAAAAAGTTGGAATTTTTAAGATTAAAAAGAAAAAGTAAAATGTTACTCTCTTGCCAATTTTGTAACAATAAACTTGCCATACATTCCTTTTTTTGCTGGTCTCCAGTCACCTATACCTACGTATCGTCCTGCCTCATCAAAGATCTTCGCAAAGTCCTCCTCTGAAACGTCGTCTGTTACAATCACCTCAAATTTAAGCCACCAATCTTTAAACATAGGTCTTGTAACTGTCACTCTGCCTTTTGTTGCTGGATTTACTGCAGTTGTTGTGAACGGCTCCCAACCCATCGTAGAATTAATTATTATTGCATCTGGTTGTACTATTAGCGTTGAGCCAAGTAGCTTGCTGTATGTTGCTTTTCTTTTGCCTTTTATCTGGACTGCTTTGCCAGCTTCGATAAGTGCATTTCTTATATATGCACTTGGCACGTAAGGCTTGCCGTCTTGTGTCAAATACAGCTTATCCTCAACGCTTACGTCCTTTGCGTTGCCACGCCTTACTCTGGTTTCTACTATCTGTTCGGGTATGAATCTGTTCATGAGTAGAGGGCTTACGCCCTTTACTTCCACGCTATATTTTATTTCGTTTTCAGTCATGTTTTCACCTATTTAGCATAAAACCTTGCCACGCCGTTCCTAGCCTTGCCACGCTCAGCCTTACCCGGCCATGCCCTACCCTGCCAAACCCAACCAGGCCTAGCCGCACCATGCCATGCCTCGCCATACCTAACCCCACATCGCCGTGCCTTGCAAAGCCAGATCTTGCTGAACCACGCCGAACCAAGCTTTGCATTGCCGTTCCGTACCTTGAAGCATCAATAAATTAATCTGTTTATTCATATTTATCAACTTTTTATAAACATTATTTTATAAACACAACCATGCCATGCCTTGCCTTGCCTGACCAAGCCCGACCTCACCGCACCCGACCTGACCCGACCCTGCCGAGCAAAGCCATACCATGAAGTATAATGAAATGATTTCGTTTATTCATACTATCTACCTTTTATAAACATCATAAAACCATGCCATGCCGAGCCGAGCCTCACCTTTCCAGACCCAGCCTCGCCACGCCCAACCAGACCCAGCTTTACCGTACCTCGCCTAACCAAACCTTGAAGCATAAAAGTTTGCGAACTCATTTTATTAACCTTTTTTTAGTAGTGCTACTTACGATGTACTTCATAAGCATTATTCCGAGTGTGCCATTTGCAAGTTCGTATTCTTTCTTTGCTTTTTTATATGCTTTGCGTGCTTGAATATATGCCTGTTCTGCTTCGTTAAGAGCGTCTAGTGCCTTTAGTTCTTTTTTGCGTGCATCATCTGCTTCTTTGTATGCCTTCAGTGCCTCTTCGTAAGCTTTTTTCAACTTTTCCGTCTTTTCTTGTGTTACCATGTTATCACGCAAAGCATTTTTTCCTACCTTTTTTCATTTCTTTGGAATATATCAAAATCCAAATTTCTGAGCCTATTACCACACTAAAAATCAAGAATAACATTACTTTAATTTCAATGAGTACTGACTGGCTCAAGTATGGAGCAAAATCCTTAACCATGAGAAAGCCCCAGAACATAGCATATCCTATTGATAAGATAAAACCCAAGTGCACGAGTAAATCTGTTGTTTTCGTTTTTATTTTCATTTTATTACCTTTTTAGTTGCTTTTTTTGTTTTATATCCTGCTGCTTAAGTGTCTCCATTATTATTCTTATTAAAAGCTCTTTTCTTATGGCCTGTTCTCTCTCATCTGGTTCATATCCCACCATTTTATCAACATTTTTCCCTAATTACATTACCTCTATATTTATGCCAAGCTTCTGCTCAAGCTTCTGCTTCTCAGCACGCTCCTTTGGGCTTAGGTAGCCTGTCTTTTTGCTCTGGATAAATCTGACTATTACTTTTATCATCGGTCCATTATAACCGAATACTGCAATTGGCTCATTTGACATCATAATACTAAATTTATTGGCCTGCTCTTGTGCCCTTTGCCAGTCTTCATTACCCCATTTTTCCTTTTCTGCTTTTTTGTCTAGCAGTTTTAAGTGTTCTGATATAGGCATCATGGCTATTATATCTATCGGGCTGTGGCTTCCTGCACTTCTTATACAAAACCAGCCTTCTTTTTCAAGCTTTTTCATTATGCGACGCTCTCTTGCAGCGCCATTCTTGTATTTCGTTGCGTAGTTTTGCGCCATTCAATCTACCTCTTCGTTTAAAGCGTCTTCATACGCCATTCGTGCGTCATCGTATGTTATTTGTGGGTCGTCGCATGCTTCATATGCCTCCTCGAATGCCTCATCTAATTCCTCCTGTGCCTTTATGACTGCTGCCCGGGCTTTAATGTATTTATGTAGTGCTTTGTAATAGGCTTTTTGCTTTCGTTTTCCTATTTCTTTCTGTGTTGCCATTCAATCTACTTTTTTCTCCACGAAGACAAGGTTTTGGTGAATATGGCGGTGCGTACAGGCAGTGGCGCCTTGTCTTCTTTATGGAATTTATAAACACTATTTATCACCGTTTAGAATTTCCTCAAGTAACTCTATTATCCATTTTACCATGACACGCCTTGAAACATAGCCAATATTGCTATCGCTTTTGCCTTTAAGCTGTTCGTATTCGGCTTTATAGTCATTATAAAGCTCTCTTATCTTGGCTTCGGGCAGCATGCAGACACCTTTTCCCCACGGCACTGTGGCAAGGCGACCAGCCAGTTGAGTGCAATTAGAGCCACAGCACCTTTGTGGATTACCATTTATCAATCACTTTGTCTACTAAATCCATTAGATCATCAAATAGATCACCAAGCATGACTAGTATCAAAAGGCAAAAAACGCCAAATATATATATGTATTTAGATAGCATATTAATCGCCCAATCTTTTCTGTTTTGTTTTCATTTTCCCACACTATTTATTCGTTTTTTCTTCGGCTTTTCTTCTGGGAATGGCAGTAAATCCCAAAAACTGCTTGATAACACGAACAAGCCCACACCCACGAACACACCCATAGCCAACAAGCCTAAAAGTAAAGGCGCTACACCAAAAACCATAGCTACAAACAAGCCAAAGAGCGAAGCAAAGGTTAAAACAAAGCTAATTACGTATAATCCCACAATAAATTTAATTAAAAGGGATACATATGGTTCTGTCATTTGCTCGCCTTTTACAGCTGATTTTGCAGGATCCATAGTATAAGGTTCTGCCTTGTACGTCCCTCCTTCTTAGCCCTTTCCATAAGCCTTTCAGCCAAAGATAAAGGTACTCTCAATGATATTTGTATTGTTTTTTCTTTCATTCAACCACCTCTAATATACTCTTTACAATCTTGGTAATATTTGCATTGTTCTTTAATATGAAATATACTATCCATTCGATTTCATTTCTAGTTAAAGCCACGAATGTAGATTTTTTTAATATATTATTCTCTACAAAGAGATATGCCCCGCCGTTTTCTAAAAAGTTAAGATCAACTCTCGTGTCTTTTCCTCTTAGGCTTAAAATTTCTTTAGTACCCTCTATAAACTGTTCCTTGGATAATTGTATATATCCTGCTTTTATTCCGTTATTTTTATCTATTATGGTTATTTTTTCTTTCATTTCTTTTTTCATTCACTCGCCCATACCATTTTATGCTTTCTTGTAAGTAATGCTTTAGTGTCATTGTATTGAGGCTGGTATTGAAATCCAAATCTCCAAATCAAGAGGCCCAGAGCTACACCCACTACCACAGACAAGCCAAAGAGCGGAGACAAGCTCCAAGCCACACCTAAGACCACGAAAAAGCTAAAGCTAAAGAGCAAAGCAAAGCCAAAGAGCAAAGCATAGAGTGCAACCAAGGCTTTAGCGTCTTTTCTATTTTTTGCTTTCATGTTATCGACCTTTTTTAGCATTATTTTTATCTTGATCACTTTGTAGCTTTTACAATATTAGGGCATAAGAGGGTATAACCGTTTGGTATATTAACATTTAGATATCCTTCAGAGGTATAGTATGCTTCTGCTACACCTTTTGGATTGGTGATAAGAGTTTGTGATTTTGAAAAGTTCTGGCTTGTATAATTAAATGAAGAAATCCCAACAATACTTATACATTCTGTTCCATTTGGCTGCGGAATGCCATAAAAAGTATATTCTATAGGGTTTGGTGTAAAATAATTATTGATATTTACTTTAAGCGGGAATATGGTAGATGATAAGTAAGCTGTATGTGTTGGTGCAAACACATTATTTAACCAAAGGCTTATTCCATGTAGGATATTCATACCGGCATATATACCTACGTAACTTAATATAGCTGAGGTTAGTACAAAAACCGCAATGACAAACGCAAACACTGCAATCCCAAAAATTATATCTATTGCATCTATTTTACCCATAATATCTACCCTTTTATTCTATTTGCTATTATATTGTATCAAAAGATATATAAAGGTATCATTTGATATACAGAACAAAAGTATACAAGCTTTTATGTTTTGTAGATAATAGAATCATTATTCCTAAATACAATAGGAAATGGAGCAGTGCCATTGACGAGCTGTTGCAGATCAGTGCCATTGTAGGTAGTATTCAAAGGCTTACCGATTTGTATTAATATCCCTAACGTTTCCTTTAGCCAGACGCGGCGCACCAAAAGATAGTTAGGCCTAGGCTTAATGCTTTGGATATAGCTATAATTCCCTGCTTTGGCATAGAGCATTTTTTCGAATTCCACTACGTACGGTGGCCAGGGGGCCAGCCCCATGACGCTGTCGGTATAGGAGGCCCTGTCTGCCACGCCCTCAACCAGAGAGCCATCTGGCCATAGCGTCAACACTGTGGCATTGGCAGCAGTATTATTCTTCATCCAGGAGAGTGCGGAGATAAATTGCTGATTGAGGAAATCCGCCGGCTGGAGGACTGCAACAAAATGCACACCCAATACAAGGGCTATGGCTGCAAACCCGCATACTATTATTATGGCTCTTTGCTTGCGCATCTGGAATATTGTAATCAGGGCATAGATTAGATATGCTCCGTAGATGCAGGCAGGGATGGAAAAAAGTATGAGCCATCTTATTGCTATTGTTTCCATGATTATTGCTGGTAGGAAAAGGGCGAAAAGGGCGTATTGCGACCTATAAAAAGTTTCCTTCTTATTGTAATATATCAGCAGCCCAAGGCCCATAATTGCCGCTACCCAGACCCATGCATAGTAATTTAATATATATGTTACTGATGTAGGTGTGAGCTCGGCGATGTATGGGGTTTGAGATTGGAGTTGTATAAATCCAGCCATTTTTTGTAGGTACGGGATGATAGGTGCAATTGGATATGCTACCGCTATAAGGATTATTATTAACATATGGGTTATTCTGTTCCTTAAGAGGGGGTTGTATGCCGTTTTCGGCAATACCTTTGGAAGATAGGTAAATATTGCAGCACTGATAAAGAATAATGTAGGTGCAACGACAGCATAGATTCCTCCAGACCACCAAGCTATTGAGAGTGCAGTCAATCCTATGAAAGATGGAACTGTCCATATCATATTTTTTCTGTTCATTTTTATGAGCAAAAGCATTGCAAAGGCCAAGAAGACCGGCACAAAAACCTCCCCCCTATATTCCCCGGCTATGCTTCTGTAGAGCGTTGCGGGCAGCACAGAGTAGAGGAAAGCGGCGAAAAGGGCCATCCAGCGCTTCTTCATGAATTCGTAAGCAAGCAGGTATACTGCAATGATCCCAAGGAGGCCCATCAGCACTGGAGAGAACTCTATTATGCTATAGACGCTGATCCTTGTTAAGTAGGATATGGTTGCAGGAAAGAGCACGAGCCCGGGGTATTCAGCATATGGCCTTGGCGGCACGCCTGAAAGCTTAGAAGTGATAGTAAAGTGGTTTGCTAATGTCTGGCTGGCTACGCTGTAGTATATATATACATCAGGTTCGGCAAACATGTTATTCCAATGTACCACGGCAGGATAAAGGCGGAGTGCAGCACCTAGAATTAGTATTAGCAATAGAAATGCCAATGTTTGTTTTCTTGTTAGGTCTAGCATAAATTATTACCTTTTTCAAGGACACTGCCAGAGGCCTGCTGGCTTACTGCCAGTTGATCTTGCTTCTCTTTTTGTGTGGCTTCGTTCTGTGCTATATTCTGCTTTAGGTCGTGCTGCTTGACCATAGTAGCGTGGGTTTTGCCCATAAAGTAGAAGAAAGTTATGGTCAGGATAAAAGCTCCGATGCCTGCAAGCTTGAAAAATCCACCTATTATGGCAGAAATACCAGCGATATAGAAATACATTGAGTATTGGCTATAGCCTATTTGTATGTAATTGTGGATCTCAAGTAATTCTTTGTGAATATCCATACACATTACCTCTTTTTGAATATGTTTTTTAATGACTGCCAGAAGCCTGCTGGCTTACTGCCAGATGCCTGCTGCTTGGCCTGAGCCTGCTGGCTGTTCTGCAACTGCTGCCCAAGTTGTTCCAGCTTAGCTATCATCTCGTTATTGAGCTTTGTCTGGCTCTGGAAGAAAGGTATGTGTGTGGCTTCGTTCTGTGCTACAAGCTCTAATGTATCACGGATATCCTGCATCTGGCGTTGAATTTCAAAAGGATCATAATAGCCCTTGCCTAATGCTTCATAGAAAACCCTGACATTCTCCGCGTTGAATACTGCTTCTGTCCTGCCATTTGGCAGCTTGCTGTGGCTTACTGCTTCAAATTCAGGTACACCTTTACTATTCTCTCCCTTGCCTATTTTTATACTTTTGTCTGCAAGCATGCTTACATTATCGCTATTCACATCGCTGTATGCTATGATATATGGGTCTATTTCTTCTGTTGCTTCCTTTGCAAATTCATCGTTTGTTATTGCAATATGCTCCTGAATTATCTCATAATCGTAGTCCTTCTGGTTGTTTATTGTATGGGTCTTTCTCCTTAACCTAAAATAAGCGTTCTTCTCTCTTGCCTGCTGCTCAAACTTGTATATTTTATCAAACATCTCTTCTAATGCCTGAGCCTCTATTTTAGGTACTTGTGCCTCAAGGGGCTTGGTGTAGCCTTGGGCATAAGCTATAAGGCTTGACTGCGTTAGCTTTATGCTTAGGCCTTCAAAATGGAATATATAGTCAGTATGGTTCTGCATGGTCACTTGCTTGGCGTCTAGGCTTAAGGATTGCACCAAGTCCTGCAGTTCTTCTTTGCTCAATAGTTGTATAAATGGAATCTTAATGCCTAAAGCGTGCAGGCGGATAAAGACAGATGCTTGATTTATCTGATTGCTTAAGTCTTGTTTAGGTTTATCAACTACCTCGTGAGACTGAGAGTTTAGGTTTAGAGCTTTAGCGTAATCTGCACCTACTTGTGTAAGTCGGTATTCTTTGATTATTCCATGAGCCTGGCTTTCTATATAGTGCTTCTCTTCCAACCTTTTGAGTATCTGACTTAAAGCAGATGCAGAATGTTTGGTAGCATTTAATATTGTCTCAGTAGTTAGATAGCCTTCTTTTGAGTTAAGGATAAGCAAAAGGATTTCTTTACTCTCTTTTCTTAGACCATGAGCCATTATACGCACCGGTTTAGGTTTATAGTTTAGGTTTAAAAGTTAAGGTTTAAATATATTATGGTTTAGCCTGTTTATTTATCGCTTAGATTGTGTATCAATCTTCTTTCCAATTTTCTTCCCTTCCAGCCCAATATATTCTGCTATAATCTTCCTGTGCTTCTCTGTCGATTGCCACATGGCTTTCAGTGAACGGATGCTGTTGCCTATATTCCCTGCTGCGTCTGCTTATTGATTCTATGTGCGCAAGCACGCTATCAATCATGTCTTCTGGTAATGTCAAGCTGATGCTTTGGTTTTCTGGGGAGTATATACAGCTTACACCAGGGATGGCCTCCCTTCTCAGCACGCTTTCAATAAGTATGCCTTCGGCATATCTTGCAGGATGGTAGTTCTCCAATACCTCTGCTACTATTTTCTTTGTTGAAATGGGCTTCCTTGGTAGCCGCTTTGGTTCTATGACTTCACCTGAAATTGAAGGCTGGCGGATGTACCTGCCGAGCCTTGTTAAAGAAAGAGCATGTCTCATAAAGTCTGAAAAGTCCAAGAATGAACCAGAAATCGTTACGGTTTCACCTACTCTGCTTACATGAAGCTTTTTTGAATAGGGGTATATCAGGATGGCAGCAAGATAGATCAGCCTCCCGTTGCTTTCTCTGGCATCTGGGTGAACTGAATATATATAATTCACCTGCCCCTGAGTTGTGGTAATAGCCAACAGAGCTTTCTGCTCTGCAAGTTCCTTTGCCTGCTCTATGCCCTTGTCATATAATTCATAGTCGAATGACGCCATACTAATCCACCTTTTAAATATCTTCTAGCTTCTTTGTCTATTGCGTCCAATTACTTTTATGCCTAATTTACGTAAATATCTTCTACTTCTTTCTATCATTCGAATTTCATCTGTATCACTAAAGTTTGTTCTTGATTTAAATTCTTCTTTTGCTTTTCTTAATCCCTCGACTAGCTCTTGTATAGTTATTGTTTTTTCTTTATTTTTAAGTGCTTCTTCGAATATTTTATCACTGGCTAAATCTGCTACTTGACTAATTTCAATTTCATGATCTTTATCTTGTTCTTTTTGTTCTTCTTTTGGGTAGCCAAATTTATTTCTTTTTCTTTCAAACTCTTTTTCTATAATAAACTCAATTTCCCTTTTTCTTTGTCCATTTGGCAAAATCCACCAGCGTGAGCCATAGCCATTTTCAACTAAAATGGCCGTACCTTTGAACCACAAAGAGTTAGAGCCATCATAATCAGAGTACCCAAAGTAGCCATTAACTTTCTTGACTTCTTTGAATTCCTTCTTGTCTTTATATTCATCTAGTGCTTTCATAAGAACATTATGCTTTTCATTCGCTGGATCTTTCAGAGCCTCTTCAATTTCTTCAGAATCATAAAAGTATGTTGGATTTCCTCCGTAATTTCCTTCGATATTGGTATGATGCCATTCTACTGGTCTAAATAAAGATGTTGTGACTTCTGTTGGTATTCCGAATTCCTCTTTTATTTCTGATGCGGTCATCAGGCCACGCTTACTTACATCATATTTTTCTTCGATCCTTTTTCTATTATACCATGACATTTTATTCACCTTTTTTTAGCTTTAGCTTTAGAGTATGCTTTCCAAGCATTGCGACATTTTTTCTTTGCGTTAAGGTACGCTTCCCATGCCCTATACTCTGCTTCTGCTGCTTTGATATATGCTTCGGCTACCTCTTCATATACTACTAGTGTCTTTTCATAAGCTTTCTTCAATTTTTCTATTTTTCCCATTCAATCTACCTTTTTGAAGCATTTTATGATAACATTTATAGTGATAGTATCTTGTAGTTATATTAACAAAATAGACTGTTCCTATTTCTAAAGTGTCATCAGCTACAACATGTTTATAGTGCTCATTGTTTATTGGCTTGTGGCAATAATCACATTTCAATTCCTTCATTTTATCAAGCCTCTTTTTTAGTAGCTTCAAAATATGCGTTGTCTGCTTCCCTATATTCTCTCCATGTGTCTATAACTTCATTTATTGCTTTAGTATATGCTCTTTTTGCTTCGCTGAGTTTTCTATCTGCCTCTTGCATTTTCTTTAATGCCTTTTCACGAGCTTTTTCCAACTTTTTTATTTCTTCTTTTTGAGTTGCCATTTACTCTACCTTTTTAGCGTTAATCCTTTATATAAGCAGCTAACCAAAAGCTGACCTCTCTCCCTTCTTCGTTCCTTGCTGTTATTTTTACTGCTTCATCGGTTGCTAAACTTAGCGTTACGTGTTCTGCTCCAAGCATTGTAGCTACTTTGAGGAATTTCATTAACTCGTCTGTTCTATAAGTCGCTTTGGCTGTGTGCTTTACTTGTGGTTCTTTTGTGTTATTTCTTGTGCCAATTTCAAAGGCAGAAATGCTCTTTGCATGACCACCTGTTAGTTTTCGGCAACCATATTTTTTTATTAGTTCTTTTGGTATTACATACATTACTAAGGCATCAGGCGTCATATAGTAATACTTATCCACACTTAACTCATCTACTGCTTTAGTGTATTCATCCATTGCTTTCCTATATACTGCAGTCGCCTCATTAAACACCTCACGTGCCTCTTGAGCTACATTGAGGTTCTTTTTGAATCTTGCTTTGAAGTATGCTCGCCACGCTTCAACATGTGCTTTCTTCGCTTTTTCCCATACATGCTGTGCCTCTTCATACGCCTTCTTTAGCTTTTCTAGGTCTTCTTGTATTGCCATTTTATCAAGCCTCTTTTTCAGCATTTACTGCTTCTTGCCATTTTTTGTAAGCATCACCACGAGCATCAATTGCCAGACTCCATTCAAAGTCTGCGTCTTCGAACGCTTGCTTCGCCTCTTTATATGCTTTATATATAGGATAGTATGCCTTCCATGCTTGTTTGTATTTAGCTTCTGCTTCCTCAAAAGCATC
>OGCG01001642.1_pt1 | contig 10690 bp, 7 predicted proteins | sample 1570061 | NCBI WGS metagenome assembly OGCG01 (sample SAMN06268698, study PRJEB24515) | hot springs metagenome | isolation source: Joseph's Coat, Yellowstone National Park, Washington, USA | place: USA:Joseph's Coat, Yellowstone National Park, Washington, USA
TCGGCACGGCAAGCCCCGCTTGGCGCGCAAGCTCGGCAACGGCCTCCATGAATGCAAGGTTCTGGGTCTGCATCAGGAAGCTGACGGCATCGCCATGCGCGCCACAGCCAAAGCAATGGTAATGGTCGTCGTAAACATAAAAGGAGGGCGTTTTCTCGGTATGAAACGGGCAACAGCCGCGCCAATTGCGCCCCGAACGCTGCAGCGGCACGCGCGTGCCGATCAGGCCCGCTAGCGGGATGCGGGCGCGCAGTTCCTCGAGAAAATCGGGGGAAACAGCCATCAGCCGGAGAGCTTTGCGCGCACGAGGCGGCTGGCCTCGGAGAGATCGATGTTGGAGCCATGCCGGGTGTTCAACGCAGCCATCACCCGGCCCATATCCTTTGCCCCGGTGGCGCCCGTCTCCGCGATGGCGGCCGCCACCGCTTCCTCCAGGGCTTGCCCGGACAGCTGCTGGGGGAGAAAGCTCTCGATGATGGCGATCTCGGCTTCCTCCTTCTCGGCAACGCTTTCCTGGCCTTGTTCTACTATTGGAGCACTGGGGCCATTCGCCAATTTTTGCCGGAGCCGCATGACTTCTTCACCCTGGCGGTTCGGCAGCTGCTCTGGTACGTACACGGCATGTTTCGCGGCGAGGCGCATCCTTTCGAACGCGCCCCCCAGCATAAGCTCAATCCTCTGCAAAAAATCACCTATCTGGCCATCCTCAACGTCTTGCTGCCGTTGCAAGTGGCCACCGGGTTGCTCACGTGGGCGGGGCAGCGTTGGCCCGACGCCCTGGCGAGGATTGTAACGTGGCAACGTGTGCTAAGCAGCGTTCATTCTCTAGGAGCGTGGTTATTCGCTGCCTTCCTGATTGCTCACGTATATTTGACCACTACCGGTCCGACGCCCTTGGCGTTGCTCCGCGCCATGATCGTTGGCTGGGACGAGAGGGAGGACAATCATGTTCTGGCGGAAAAACAAGGCAACTGAGGCGCCTTGGGGCGAACGTTACGTCAATCCCTACTTGGCGGGAACGTGTCTCGGTCTCTTGTTGTTTATCACCAACTTACTTACTGGCCACGGTCTGGGCGCTTCGGGCGGCATGAGTCACCTCGTCGCGGTAGCCACGGATGCCGTGGCACCGCGCTACGTGGACCACAACGGTTACTTTGCCGGTCTCGCACGTCCGGCCTTGGCCGCCCTCGATCATTGGTTAGTGTGGTCGCTTTTGGGAGTAGCGTTGGGCGCGATGATCTCAGGTATGTTGGCGGGACGCTTACACCTATGCATCCATCGCGGTCCCCGCGTGACTGCGCCGGCTCGTCTCGTGTTCGCTTTCATCGGCGGAACGTTCATGGGCTACGGTTCCCAATGGGGACGTGGCTGTACTTCAGGACAGGCGCTTTCCGGAGGTGCGGTTCTGTCGCTGGGGAGTTGGATCTTCATGTTCTCCATCTTTGGCGGCGGCTATGCCCTGGCCTACTTCGTGCGACGTTTGTGGAGATGAGGTGACGTCATGGCTCCTCCTGATCTTTCCAGCCTCGGACACGCCGGTAACATTCTCTTGAGCCTGGCTATCGGTTTTACCTTCGGGTTCATTCTGGAGCGAGCGGGCTTTGGCGACGCGCGCAAACTCGCGGCACAATTTTATTTCTACGATCAGGCCGTCCTCAAAGTGATGTTCACTGCAATCATTGTTGCCATGCTGTTGCTTTTCACTACTGTGCAACTGGGTTGGCTGGATTTCGAGCGCGTCTGGGTTAATCCAACCTACATTTGGCCGGGCATCATTGGCGGCGTCTTGCTGGGCATTGGTTTCATTCTCGGCGGCTACTGCCCAGGTACCTCCGTGGTGGCGACGGCTACCTTAAAAGTCGATGGACTGTTCTTCCTGTTGGGATGCTTTCTGGGCATTTTCGCCTTCGGACCGACCGTACCGCTGTTTCATGCGTTCTGGGAGCGGGCCGGCTACCTAGGACGGTTGACCATTCCCGAGTGGTTGGGATTGAGCAACGGTGTCGTGGTCCTGTTGGCCGTTTTGATGGCATTGACCATGTTCGCCGGCGCCGAGTGGCTTGAATCTCATTGCGGAAAGAAACAACCTTCCCAGCCAATCTCGGGAGATTCGCACCCTCCGCTCCGAGAAAGACTCTCCGGGAAACACTTCGCGGCAGCAGCGTTGCTGCTGCTGGCGAGCGGCCTGGCAATCTGTACCCACCTGGTTCCCGATCCAGCTGAAGTACGCCTGCGTCGCCAAGCGGAGCAAGAGATAGCCTCTCGCCAACGGCACATTGAACCGCCCGAATTATTGGACTTGATGCACAATAATCAGATCACCTTACTCTTATTCGACGTGCGCGACGAGGCCGATTACAATCTGTTTCATCTTGTGGACGCCAAACGCATTTCCCGTGACCCATTCCAAAAAACCAAATGGGCCAAAGGTTTGCCGGCGGACGCCATCAAGGTCGTCATGTCCAATGGCGAAGAGGCTGCCAACACTGCCGCGGTAGAATTGATAGCACGGGGCGTGCGCAACGTTTATATTCTTGCCGGTGGCATTAATCATTGGCTCGACGTGTATGGCCAAGGGATAGGCAAGCCACTTCACTCTACGCATGCAGATGCGTTGCGCTACGAGTTTCCTGCCGCCCTCGGAGCGAATTATCCTGCTGCCGATCCGGATCGCTGGTCCACTCCTCAGCTGCCGTTCACGCCCAAGGTCCACTTTGAGAAGCCAATTATCAAGATTAGCGGCGGCTGCGGAGGATAAAGGTCCGTTTTGAGTAATTATTTAGTGCCCCAGTTGTCAGGAAGGCGTAGCTGCGCAGTCGCCGTGTTGCTGTCCTAACTGTATACCAAGAACTTATCTGTCCTGACTGTCGGGCCTTGCGGCAACGCCTTGCTCCACTCGAAACGCAAAACGCCGGCTTGATCCCAGCGGCAAAACCTCGAATCAATATGGGTACAAGGCGAGCGTCGAGCTAAGAGATGCCTATTTGCAACTGTTTCTAGCCGCCGGTTACTGTTGACCAAGCGACGGTTCCAGTTGCAGGGCTTTTTTTTGATCCGCTTCGGCGTGTTGGTAATCGCCTTGGCGGGCGTAGGCCAAGCTGCGGTTCCAATAGGCCAAGGCCAGCTTCGGATCGAGTTCGATAGCGCGATCGCAATCGGCGATGGCCTGGCTGACATCGCCCTTGTGAAGATGAACGACGCCGCGATAAGCATAGAGAAGTGCCAGGCGCGGCTCGTGTTCGAGAGCGTGGTTGAAGTCTTGCAGGGCCTCTTCGATCTGTCCCAGGCGGAGATGAGCCAGACCGCGATTGCCATACACAAACGTCAATTTGGGGTCGCGACGTAGGGCCTCATCCGCATCTGCAATCGCCGCCAGATTGTCGCCTTTGTTGAAGAAAGCAGCGCCGCGCACGGCGTAGGCCCGCGCTAATGTCGGATCGAGGCGCAGGGCTTGGTTGCAATCGGCGATGGCGCCCGGGCTGTCACCCTTGGCGAGAAAGGCGGCGGCACGGTTGAGATAGGCCATGGCCAGCGACGGATCATTGGCCACAGCCTGGCTGCTATCGGCGATGGCTCGATCGAACTCGCCCTTATTAAAGTAGGCGGCCCCGCGATTGGCAAAGGCCAACGCCGACCGCTCATCTAATTGCAGCGCCCGCGTGCAATCGGCAACAGCTTGGTCGAAATCACCCTTGTTGAGGTAGGCCGCGCCGCGATTGGCAAAAGCGACGCTCGACTGCGGATCTAATTCGAGGGCGCGGTTGCAGTCGGCAATGGCAAGATCCAGTTCTCCCCGATTCAGATAGACGCCGGCGCGATTGGCATAAGCAAGACTCAGCTGGGGATCCAGTTCGAGGGCGCGGTTGCAATCGGCGAGGGCCTGTTCCAACTCGCCCTGGTTGAAATAGACCGAAGCGCGATTGGCATATACCAAGGCGCAAGCAGGATCGAAACGAAGCGCTTCTGTGTATTCATCGAGGGCGCGGGCATACTCTTGGCGATGAAAATGCTCTAACCCTTGGCTGAGATGTTGATCGCGTTTCTTACGATGTTGTCCGTGGACGAGGCTGAACGCCATGCCTCCGAAGATCATAAGGGCAAGGGCTGCACCAATGAAGGCACGCCATTTTCCGCTGCGCTTGCGAAGGCTGTTTCCAAGGATGCCTCGTTTGTTTCCCTCCTCTCCCTTCCCCAAGTGGACAGAAGATAAGGAAGAAAATGGGTGCAAGAATTGCCCCAAAAAATCCTCTGGAAAATCGTTTTCTCCCGTTCCAAACTGCTCCGGCAGTTTGCCGGGCGGCATGTAAAATGTACCAAACAAGAGATCGAGAAAGGGGAAAGTGGAGGCGAAGTTCTTATTAAGTCCTTCCTTTTCTGTGGTATGGTGCCAACGATGAAACACAGGACTGGCCAAGACGTAGCGCAGCGGGCCGAACGTCCAGTTCAGGTTGGCGTGCGTCATGGCAGAATAGACGAGATTGAACGGCGTCAGCACAAGCAATGCCTCGGCCGAGAAACCCATGAGAAGCACGACCACATCGGCGAGAGTGAAGGCCAACAGATGGTTGATCGGGTGGAAACGCGCGGTGGACATCCAGTCAAGCACCGTGGGCGAATGGTGGATGGCATGGAACTTCCAACCCAGGCGCGTATGAAAGAGGCGATGAATCAGGTACAGCAGCACGTCCTGAATCAGCAGAACCAGGATGCATTGTTGCCACAACGGCAGGTGTTTGACCGGCACGGGTTGCGGTTCTGTGCCACCGAACAGCAGCCGGATGCCGGCCCACAAGAGTAGGGTACGGCCCAGACGCAGGAACAGCGGCATAAGGAACCAATAGATGAAGTCTGTGGCCGCACTTCGTAGGTTTTTCCACCAATACATTCCCGGATTGCACGGCATCAACCGTGCCAGGATGCCGAAAGCCAAGGTCAAGCCGGCGATCCAGGCCAACGTTTCCAGCCAGAAATCTCCGATGTCCGCGATCCATTCCATGCTTGGTGATCTCTCAAGCCGCATGTTTGCGGGCGGCAGCTTCGGCAAATACCGCCAGCATTTGCCGATAATGATGCTCGAACGTCCACTGCGCCGCCGTGCGCCGAGCTGCTTGAGCACAAGCGGCGCGGCGAGCCGGATCGAGCAACTGCTTCATCGCCCCGGCCAGCTGATCCAAGTCGTGTGGGTCATCGATTACGAAGCCCTCGCGCGGCGGATGCATGACTTCGGCGGCACCATTGTAGCGCGTGGTGATGACCGGCAAACCGCAGGCCAGCGCCTCTAGTACGACCAGGGAGCAGGGGTCGTAGAACGTCGGATGCACAAAGAAATCAGCAGCGAAATAGCTGTTGCGCATGTCGGGGCAATAACCGATGAAACGAACGCGCTCGGCGATCTTCAGCCGCCGCGCCAGTCGCTCGAAGGCGGTCGTATCAGGGCTGCCGGCCACCACCAGGTGAAACGGCGAATCGGCCGGCAGCAGGGCCACGGCGCGCAGCAGCGGTTCCAGCCCCTTCAAACGGTAATTCATGCCGGCGAACAGGGCAACTGTGTGTTCGGGCGACAACCCCCATTGCTGCCGCCATTCCAGACGGCGACGCGGCCGATCGCGCTCGTCGAAACGATCGAGGTTGATGGCGATGCGGACCATGCGCAAATTATCTTTATCAAGATGGTAATACTCCTCGAAGTGGCGACGAACCATTTCACTGATCGCAATGACAAGCAGTGGCTGGCGGCGGTATTGAGAGCGTTCCAGGGCCAAATATGAGGCGTGCGATGGGTCAAGCATTCGGAGCCAGCCGGCCAGGCGGCGCACCAGCGGCTGGCGGTATTTCAGGAGATTGTGGGCGACGGTGGCGGCGTACAACCCTCCCTGGGGATAGAGCACGTCCAGACCGGGGAGTTTGTCGAAGCCGACCGTGACTTGGTGGTTGCCGCAAGCTAGGGCGCGGCGGCAGGCTGCGCCGAAGACCCAAGGGCGGAGGAAACGCGGCGCCCGCGGAACCGAGACGCGATGGATGTTCAGCGCCGCCGGGAGAGCGGCTGCATCCCAGCACCGCGCATACAGGTGAACATCATGGCCGTCCGCCGTCAAGCGTCGGGCCAAGTCGGCGATATAGGTTTCGCAGCCGCCGCGGCTGGGCAACACACGCTCATGACAAAAGGCGAGATTCATATTGTGGACGGCTATCTCCAAAGCGCGACCAAAGGTCAAGAGCATTTTGCCGGTGGGCGTTGTGGCGGCGATAGCGCTGCCAACGATAAAGAATAAACCAGCGCGTCCACCAGCAGGAGGGCCGGTGCGGTCCCACGCCGCGATAAGCCCGCCAGAACGCCAGCCGATCGCGCGCGTCTAGGCCGACCATGCCCGAAGAATAAAGGAGTTCTGCAAGATCTTTTGTCTGCCATATTCGCCACAGCAACGGGTGATGATTGAGCCTGTGCAAGTCAATCAAATGGATCCGGCCACGCCAGCCCTCGGCGGGCACGCCGTAGGTGTCCTCGGCGGCGATGAAGAAATGACACAGATACAAGTCTTTGTGAAAACAGCGGCGATCGTGCAGCAGACGTGTCAAGCGAGCCAACTCGGCGGCCAGACCGCGCTTCCACTGCCGAAAAGACAAAGCGTCTTGGCGAAGGGCGGCGAGCGGAATGGCTTCCTGCAACGACAACCGACCGACCAATTCCTCAACGGCCAGAGCGCTGCGGAGTTTGCCCCAAGGCCCGATGTACTCGGCGACGGCAACCGGCCGCGGAACGGGCAAACCCTGTTGCCGCGCCCATTCTAGTTGCTGCCATTCCTGCCACGCCGGCGACCAATTCCCTTGCGGCCAGAGGATCGCCAGCCAGCCCTGCCACCACGATAGCGTGTAATGCCTCTTCAAATACACCCTTAAACGCTGCGCCCCTTCCTCTATTGGCCCTCTCATGATCCAGCGCCCGGTCGATCGGCCCTGCTTGGCGTGAAAATGATCGGTAACAGCCACGTCCATGATGCGATCGGGCCAGTCCCTCCCAGCAAAGCGCGGCCAATCGGGACGTTGGCGCCAGCGGCGAACTCCCAGCAACAAACGCCGCCAGAATGAAGTGCGCTCGTCGTGCGGCAAATCCGAAAGGGAACCCCAATTATAAACAAGCGAACCCCAAAAACCTCTTATCGTCCTATTTGCGATTGCTGATTTCTTGTCTTGAATTTCTTCCAGATTTCGGCTTTCGATTTTCGGCTTTACGCCAACATAGGCGTTGCGGAAGCGGCTCAGATCACTGCGGCTGCAACCAAAAGAACGAAGCACCTGCTGCATCTGCCGTAGGTCGCGGGCTGCCCAGCGAGAGTGCCGCCGACGCCGCGGAGTCACGCCGTCCACATTGTCGAGGACGACCTGCGGCTGTCCGTCGGTTTGCCGCACGGCCAATCCGCAGCCGGCGGGGCCGAAAGCGAGATAGCAGTTCGCTTCGTGCAAACGTCGCAGCAAGGCTCCTGCCTGCCGCAGCACTTCCTGGCGCCGCCTGGGATCTACGGGCCGGCTCCGACGGTGCGTTCGATAGGCCAGCCAAGCCTCCAAGCTGCACGTGTCGGCGAGCGGTTCCGTGAGAAGAAAAGATTCCACCTGTCCATCGCTGCCGCAGCGTCGGCCCAGGGCAAGCACTTGCGGAGCAGCGATGCCGTGGCGTTGTAAACGCAAGAGCAAGGCCGCTTGCCGCTGCTCCGGCGAAAGGAGAAAGCGCCGCCGGCGCGGCCACAGGGAAACGAGCGTCTTCGGCCGCTTTCGCTGCACTAAAAGTGTACGAGTTGTATCCGGCAAAGCCGGCCAACGCCGCCGTAATAAAGGAGCAGACACATCTTCTTTGCTGCAAGGAAGTAGAGACGTTCCCCCTTGTCCTTCTCCAAGTTGGGGGAGGCCGAGGAGGAAGTCGCCGCTGCGCTGCTGCAATTGAGGCGTGACGCAGAGCGCTTCGCCGTCCAGGCAGATCCACGCTTGTGGCGGCGGTGGCGACTGACGCTTCTCCCGGACGTGCCGTCGGGTTAGCAAACGCCGCGCCTGCGATTCGATTTGCTGCACGGCAGTGCGCCACGAGACACTCAGCGGCGAACAGTTTCGCCAGTACGCCCGCAGACAGAGTAGCCTCTCCTCCGCAGTAGCCAGAGGGGTATCCAGCGTGGCGTGTAGGGCGGCAAGGCCGCGGCAGCGCTCGCGCCAGGACAGCTTTCGCCGCAGACAAGCCCGCTGCCAATCAAGGAAGCGAATGGGACCATTGTTGCAATCGAGGAACAGATGTTGAGCATAGAGATCGAGGTGATGGAAACCGGCTTGGTGCAGACGAGCCAGGGCAGCCCCCAACTGGCGCGCAAGGCGTCGCCGCCGGCGTGGCTCCTTTTCCGCAGCTAGGACGGCCCTCAATTCTCGCCCTGGGGCCTCGCGCACCAGTACAAAAGCGCGGCCTCGCCCGTCTTCGCCTGCCGCCAACCACTCCGGGCTGGGCAGCCCCGCACGTTCGAGCGCTTGCAGCATCCGGGCCTCGCGCAAGGAACGCGAAGCCAAACCGAAACCAGCCAGAGCGTTGCCTACACGGGTCCGCCAGGTGACGCGATGCTCGCGTTTAAGGAACGCACTCCATTGCTCGCTGTCTGTGGTGAAAGAGATGCGGGCCACGTTCCGATCGGGATGGCCGCTAATGATGTGCGGCGTTTCGCCGGGCAGGGCCAGGAAGTCCGTAGCTTTGACGACGCCAAGCTGCCGGAAAAAAGACCGATAGCGTGGAGAAATTTCGAGGAAACCCTGGTCGCGGCAAGGACGGATACGGACGAGGAGCAGCCTGACGACCAAATAGGTCGCTGCCAGCAAAGCCAGGGCGAAGAGGATTAGGGTCATGGGCCGCTTCCTTTTTAGTGCAGCAATCCCTCGGCAGCCCGGTAAACTTCGTCGGGCTTTAGTTGCACCATGCAGCGATGATCCAACGGACAGACACGGAGTTGGCACGGTCCACATTCGACGCGCTTCTGCAGATGGACCGCGCGCGGATGATATGTCTCTGTCCATTCGATATGCGTCGGCCCGAACAGCGTAACCACCGGACGATCAAAGGCGGCTGCGAAGTGGCGCGGCCCGCTGTCGGTGGTCACCAGCAGATCAGCGCGGCGCACGCACGCCTTGGTCAAACCGATGGACAGCCGCGGCCCATCCGGGGCCGTGGGAGCAGTCAAATCGGCCAGAGCATGGACGTTGGGATGCCGCGCTTGCATCGCAATGCTGCGCGCCAACTCGCGTTCGTTCGGCCCACACAAAACGAGGACGCCGCTGCCGCGTTCCTCGGCGAGTCGGCGGGCCAACTCTGCGAAATACGCCGACGGCCAATGTTTGGCTGCACCAAATGCCGCGCCGGGATTAAGACATATAACTTCGAAAAAATTCTCAAAACCTGCCGTTTCCCAGACCTGGTCGGCCGCGCATTCGTCGGCGCTGGTCGTGAACAGCTCCATGAGACGGCCCGGCCGGGGACAGCCAGCCCGCTCGGCGAGCAGATTGTAAGCGTCGAGAATGGGACTGGGTTTGCGTTGGCCGAATTCATCGCGCACCGGCTGCAAAGCCTCAGTCAACAAAAAAGAGCGGCCATAGCGAGCATAGCCAATGCGGCGTCGGCAGCCGCCCAACCAAGCTGTCAACGCCGAACGAAACGTGTTGGAAAACAGCACCACCAAGTCGATACGCCGCTGTCGCAATTGCCGGGCCACTGCCCATACGCTCTGCGAGCGCGGCCCTCCATTAGCAAAAAGAATATCGTCGAACCAGTCGCCGCCCGCAAACACCTCGGCGACATACGGTTTCATCACGCCGGTCAGGTGGGACTCGGCGTAGTGGTTGCGCAGCGCGCGCAAGGCCGGCGTCGCCATCACCGCGTCCCCGATCCAGTTGGGCAGAAAGACCGCGATATTCATATCCAAACCAGTTTTCCGTTTGCCGTGTTCCCTTTTCCATGTTCAATGCCGCGGCCCGAACATGAGAAATGGAATGCGGAAACTTTGGTCATTAGGCCGCGTGTTCCAGGGCCGCCGATGTGGGACGCCGCGCTGCCAGTTTGCACGTCACCGCAGCGTGCAGCAGCGGCAGCAGAATCTCATGATGGCCCGTCAGTTCGATGCCTTCGTCTGCCGGGCGGCGCAGCACGTTCATCGTACTGCGGTAGCGCGATTCCTTGTCCACGTTGACCGTCACCAGTCCATCGAGGTCATGGCCGAAATTGCGTGCCACGCTGACCGCCTTGAGTAATACTTCCGGCATGATCACAGCGCTGCCGAGATTCATCCACACTCCGTGGTTCATCCTCGCCACGACACTGCACAGCAGGCGGAAATCGATCATCGAGGCTTCGCCCAAGGCCGCACCAGAGACGTGTGGATGCATATGGACGATATCGGTGCCCAAGGCGACGTGAATCGTGCAAGGGATGCCGGCCCGATACGCAGCGAGCACGAGGCTGCTGTCGGCGTAGGGGCAGTGGTGTTGTTCGAGGCAACGGCCCAAGGCAGCGCCGAGTCCGAGGTCGTTCTCGGCGCCGGTGCGCGCAGCAATGGCGAAAACATCGGCTGTTTCGCGGGCCATGCCGAACTTGCCGGCGTGCAGGCTCACCGAGACGTCTTCGCTGGTTTTGCCGGCTAGCGCCAGCTCAAAATCGTGGATTGCCGCCGCTCCG
>OGCG01001644.1_pt1 | contig 10676 bp, 9 predicted proteins | sample 1570061 | NCBI WGS metagenome assembly OGCG01 (sample SAMN06268698, study PRJEB24515) | hot springs metagenome | isolation source: Joseph's Coat, Yellowstone National Park, Washington, USA | place: USA:Joseph's Coat, Yellowstone National Park, Washington, USA
ACATCTTCTATATAAACGGACCTATCGGGTTGGGCGCGGTTATCCTAGGCCTCAAGAGTATTAGGGATACTAACAGGGTTAACACAAAGCTCGACGTGCCCGGCGGACTCATACTGGGGGTGATACTCGCGGTGGAGGCCTACGCGTCAACCCAGATAGCCGCGTCCGGGCTCGCCCCCCTAGATGAAGCCCTTGTGGCACTCGGGGTGATCCTGATACCCCTCTTCATATACGTTGAGAGAAGGCATAGTAGCCCCATCATAGACACTCGAGTGTTCGGACAGAGAATACTAGCCGCATCGATCGGGGCAAGCTTCCTGCAGAGCATGGGCTACCTCTCCGTGGCGTTCCTACTCATCATGTACCTTCAAGGGGTAAGGGGACTCACACCCTTCCAAGCATCACTTCTTCTCGTGCCGGGATACGTGCTCTCAAGCTTCATAGCACCCTACATGGGTAGGCTCACCGACAGGCACGGCGCGAGAATAATGGCCACACTCGGCATAGCACTCATGATGGGTGCGCTGGGAGTGTACCTAACACTGGGCGTCAGCACTCCACTCACAACAGTAGTGCTCGCCTCAGTAATATCGGGTGTGGGCTCAGCCGTTTTCTACCCAGCGAACAACACAGCGATAATGGGTAACTCTCCCCCAGGCTACTATGGGTCGGTGTCGGGACTCGCTAGGACACTCGGTAATGTGGGCACACTGCTCAGCTACCTTATCGCCATATCAGTGGCCTCACTCTCCGTGAGCAGACGGGTTGCATTCGAAGTGTTCCTCGGCACGCAGAACTTGGTGGGGGACGTCTCAGCCAAGTTCGTAGCAGGCATACACACCGCGTTCCTCGCAGCCATGAGCATACTTGTGGCAGCACTCATCCTTTCGGCTTTACGAGGAGAGGAGCCAAGGCTGAAACGTCGCGGCCAAGGAAGTGCCTCCGAGGCGGAGAGCAAAGAATACAGGGAAAAAGAGGATGTGGTAACACAGGTGTAGCGAAGTGTTCAGGGGACTAGACACTTAGGACTGAACCCCTGAGTCGAGAAGCTTCTGTTTTAGTTTGATGTACTCCTCCTCGCTTATCGCACCCTTTTCACGTAGCTGTGCAAGCTTTGCGAGCTGATCCACTATGCTACCCTCACCCGCCGTGGCCGTCTGCTTAGAGTACCCACTTATTATCGAGGCTATCTCCTTGGCCTTCTGGGCGGGTATGGCGTCGATTTCACCCACACCACCTTCCCCCCACTTAACAACCGTGGACCTACCTCCCTCGAGCCCCGGGGCCGTAAACTCAAGTGAGGTCGAAAGCAAACCCTGCTTTACGCGCACACCGCTAATCCTATCGTAGGGAATCATGGTTATGTCAGCCCTCAACCCAAGAGTGTATGGATCCCTGATTATGAGGCGCCTATCCGTCGCATAAATAGTGCCGGGATTAATGAGCTTACCACCCGACTTCCACCTCGACTGCTGGGCCACAACCAACACCTTCTCACCAGGCTGAAGGTATTCAGCTATCTTACCAACATCCGCGCCAGGCTCCTCAAACTCCTCGCTCATCACACACATCTACGCTTAAAGTCAATATAAACATTAAGGCAGATCAACCCAGAATCCAGCAATGATAAGTATACCTAAAAGACTTTATATACTAGGTATACTATAAATTTACTATGAGTGAGTTAATCAAGGTCTCGAAGGATGTTAAAAAGAAGTTACTAAGGATAGCGGGTGAACTGCAAAGTGAAAGAGGGGAAAAAATATCGCTCAGCGAAGCAATTAACTTTCTTATCTCCTGTTACGAGGGGAAAAATAGCAACACAAAGACAAGAATAATCGAATCCCTCTCACACTTAATCACCGATTTAGGTAAGAGCCAATCTGATGATATTGATAACCCTAACTCCTCAAGTTTTAGGTAATATGTGGATGCCCAGTCTCTGAACAAGCCGTTCCACCTTCTTTGGTACTTCGCTTAGCCCCGTGCTGCCATCCGAATACTTCACCATGAATACCCTGGACAACTCGAAGAGTAGCTCATTCACCGATATATTGCCTACAAGTCCGTTCCTCCTCAGCGTGTTCAGCGCCGCGTAGTAGAGGTATAGGGACACGAACGATATGAAGAAGTATCCCCTGAGCGCGTAATCATCTGAGAGGTACGACTTGTCGTTCTCGAGCTCGTCCTTCATGACATCAAACGCCTGCTCGATTTCCTCCCTCTGCTTGTATAGCAAGTAAACCCTTTCCCCATCGATGTCCACCGATGACATAATGGGTATCTTCCCGAGCACGTTCTCATCGATTTCAACGTCAGCTCCATTGACGGCCATTTCTATGATGTTCGAATGTTCCTCCCCCCTCAGCTTAACGTCCTCAAAGAGGTAGAGGTACATGCCTTCGTCAACCTCCTTCTTTCCCCACCTTATCCCCCTGTGGTGGTAGACGAATCTGCCTTCCATCGGCAGGGTATAATCTATCAGCCTTGAATTCCTCCTCAACGGCTGGACAAAGCCCACGCCCATTTCCTTCATCCTCTTCATGTTATCCATCGAGAGGAACCCCCTGTCCGTCACCACAGTGCATGACCTCAGGTCGAATTCGTCCAGAACGGAGGAGAAGTACTTGACATCCCTGACCGATCCCGGCACCATCTTCAGCATGACGGGGCCATCCGTGAAGAGCAGGGCGAAGTTGACCTGCTTGAGGTTGAGGTGGTCCTTGTTGTACCCCTTCTCCGCGAGCCTCAGGTTGACCGATTCGGAGAATATGGAGGAAAGGTCGATGAAAACCACTGAGTTCTTCCTTATCAGGGAGCTGAAGAACTCCCTCTGCGATGCCCAGTCCGAGCCTATTTCCCTGAGCCTCTGAGCGGCCGTGTTGGGCGACAGGCTGGCGTCTATTTCCTCAGAGAGGTAGAGCTTGGACCACGCTGATTCAGCATACTTCAACGGGGTTGGCCTCAGGGTCCTTACGATTGACAGCGCAGCTATTTCCTTCCACGAATCCGGGAAGTGATCTCTCAGGCCTTCAATTATGCCCTGCATCAGCCCCCAGAGAAAGCTGGCATTGCCGTATTCAAACACGCTCCTCAGGACGGCCCTTCTCTTAGGCTCAAACCCGTTGCGCGTTATCTTTCCCAGGTATTCGCCTGATACCTTCCTCGCCCTGCGCTTTTCAGGGTCATATACGCTTGACACCCTATAGGCATAGTAGCTGCTGCCGATGCGCTTCACCTCTATGGGCCCGTACCTTCTCTTCAGCTCGTTAGCCACATTGCTCAACCATTCTTCCATATTACCTATTAGGTAATATAATTAATAAAGGTGTCTGCGCTGAGTCATGGCTTCAACGATCGCCTCCTCCCGCCCGTAGGAGGTGACCTCGGCACTAGGCCGAGGGCCGGCCGTTCGATTCATATAGCATTACATGGTTAAAATGGGTCGTGAGGCACAGCATATATTACCTAAAAATTGGGGAGTTAAGGTTTTTAAATATAAATAATTATTCTGTTTCCAGAAAGTGGTACGCAATGCTTTTTCTGAATTTCATTTATTTTTTCTGATAGAAAACGATTCAAGAAGTCAGGAAAAAGCTTATAAACAATCCATTAAAATAGTGAACATCCTTAGAGGTGAAAATAAAAAATGGCAGATACAACTGCAATTCCGGCAATGACTGCGAGTGGTCAACCTGTGCTGATACTGAAAGAAGGAACCACCGAAAAGAAGGGCAGAGAAGCCCAACGAAATAATTTTGAGGCGGTGAAACTGATCAGGGACATCGTCAAAAGCAGCTTGGGACCAAGGGGAATGGATAAAATGTTGGTTGATAGTCTTGGAGATGTGACTGTCACTAATGATGGAGCAACCATATTAAAAGAGATGGATGTTCAGCACCCTGCTGCTAAAATGATGGTGGAAATTTCAAAGGCAACTGACAATGAAGTTGGTGATGGGACAACATCTACAGTTGTGCTTGCCGGTTACCTTGTTGAGAAGGCAGAAGAACTTATTCAGAAGGGGATACACCCTACAATAATTATCGATGGCTACATGAAGGCTTCCACAGAAGCAGTCAATGTGCTTAGAAAAATAGCTGACAAGGTAAGTGCAGTGGACAAGGCAACTTTAAAGAAGATTGCAATGACCACCATGGGTACAAAGGTGGTTTCATCAGATGCATCCTACCTTGCAGATCTGATAGTTGATGCTGTGACACAGGTCGCTGATAAGAAGGATGGAACTTACAAAGTCGACATTGATAACATAAAGGTTGAAAAGAAACCTGGTGCTTCAATTAGGAACACCACACTAATTAAGGGGGTAGTTGTTGATAAGGAAGTTGTGCATGCAGGTATGCCAAAGACTGTAAAGAATGCAAAAATAGCACTTCTAAATGCACCGCTTGAAATTGAAAAGACAGAGATTGATGCAAAGATAAACATAACGGACCCAGAGCAGATGAAGGCATTCCTGGATGAAGAAACAAAGCTTCTAAAGGACATGGTTGAAAAGATTAAGTCAGTAGGTGCAAATGTAGTTCTTTGCCAAAAGGGAATTGATGATATGGCTCAGCATTACTTGGCCAAAGAAGGAATATTGGCTGTAAGGAGGATCAAAATGAGTGATATGGATAAGCTTGCAAGGGCCACAGGAGGCAGAAACGTTACAAGTATTGATGACCTGTCTGCAGACGATCTAGGATATGCAGAAGTAGTTGAAGAGAGGAAGGTTGAGGAAGACAAATGGGTGTTCATTGAGGGATGCAAGAATCCAAAGGCAGTTACAATACTTGTAAGGGGAGGAGCACAACGTGTAGTTGATGAGGCAGAAAGGTCAATACATGACGCATTGATGACTGTTAAAGATGTGATAGAAAAACCATCAATTGTAGCTGGTGGTGGGGCAGCAGAAATGGAAGTAGTTACACAGCTCAGAAAGTGGGCCAGCGCTCTCGAAGGCAGGGTGCAGCTTGCGGCCTATGCATTTGCGGATGCTCTTGAAATGATCCCTGTTGTTCTTGCAGAAAATGCGGGGTTAAATCCGCTTGATGTTTTGCCAGAGCTACAATCGGGACATCAGAATGAAAAGAAATGGGTGGGGATCAATATGATCAGTGGTAAAGTTGAAGACATGCTAGCAAACAGTGTAATTGAGCCTGAGGTTGTAAAAGAACAGGTGATAAAGTCAGCTACAGAAGTGGCTTCAATGATAATCAAAATAGACGACCTCATAGCTGCAGGTAGGCCATCAGGTGGCGGGCAGCAACAAGGTCCAAGGCCAGAATAAACATAATTAACCTATAATTTTTAAAGCTAATTCTTTACCTATTTTTTGTTTAATGCTTTGATTTATTATGGATACGTTTTTCTCAAAGCCTAATAACATTTGCAGAACTGTATAAACGTTTGATTCATCAAACCTTATCATATTTTTTACTGCAAGTTCATGTCTGGCAATTTCTATAAATGAGTCCAGATCAATGGATTCAACCTGCAAGCCGTACTTTTTTTGTAGCGCTGATATGACTTCTGATTCACCTTTAACCTTTGGTTTTTCGCTTATGAACAGTGAATCTGAAAGCTCAGGCCTTGAATCTCCAATAATTAGTGCCAACTTTGAGTTATAAGCATCAACTTCAAACCTTGCCATTGAACCGAGTTGTTTAAATTTATTAATAAAAATCACTCTCTCCCTTTCAATAAAGAGTGATAAAAGGCCTGAATCTGGTTGTTCACCGGCAATTCTTCTCATTCTTATAAAAAGCTCATCAATCCACGGTTCACCTGTCCTTGCCCTTTCTATTGATTCAGATTCAAAAATCCTTTTTATTTGCGCTTCAAGCAATGGAACCCCATTAAATGCATACAAGTGTTCCTTTTCAAAAACACTGTAACCAGCTAACTTCTTTTCAAGAGTATATCGTAAATTATGTAAATACAGTGACCTGAGCTGCGGCACAGCCATATCTGAAACCAGTGACATATTAACTGTTATGGTGCCTATGTAATTCTTGAGTTCCATATCCAGAGAATCATATTGTTGCTTTATTCCTAACTTTCTGGTGACCCTTTCTAGCAATTCCCTTTCATTCTGTAGAGATAAATAGGAAGCAAGTTCTTCTTTCGTAGGTATTCTTCCAGCAACTGCCCTAGCCCACGCTATTGAATAAACCTTATTTTTTCTCAAGGTACTCCTCCAGCATTAATTTTACTGATAACTTAACCTTATCCCAATTCTGCTCGTACAATTTTTCCATTTTTTCTTTTTGCTTAAGGTAATTTGCCTTTGCGGCTTCAGCCTCCTTTCTGAATTCTGGAACCGCGGCTTCAGCTTTAGACCTGATTTCCAACTTTACCTTTTCAATATGTTTAGTATGAGCATCGGCAGCTATTTTTTTTGCAAACTGACCAATTTGATCAATTCTCTCCTCAACTTGCTTCCATTCCATGTCTAGATCATCATTCACTTCTTTTATTAGTTTGAGAAGTTCATTAGCATCCATATCTTTTAATTAATGCCCAATGGTATATGAACTTTTAACATTTTTATTTCCTATTTGCAAATTAATTTAAACTAACGTTCATAAATGATATATTGTTCCCAGATTCAATAACACATACCTGTATGATGCTCCGCTGTGGTTTCTTCGCAAGCGCAAATTAGGAACATCATACCAAAGCGTGCAGTTGTTCAGCGTAAGTTAGGCCCTAAAATGTTCAAGCCTTTCATAACGCTCTGTTATGGAGCTACCTACAGTTGATTATTGTAGGTTTTCTCTTCTTCTGGGTATAATGCCAAAGATGCATTATCAGTGTAAATGGTTTTAGGGAAGTTCAGCATCACAGGTTTAGATTAATAGTTGTTTAATACCTAATTGCAATTAGCCCCAGCTTTTCAATTCAAATTTAGATCTGTCACTATACTATCCAACATTATGTGCAGACCCATATTGCTAGAATTTACTGGTATCTCTTTCCAAACTGGTTTGCCATTGTTTTCATCTGATAGAAAGATTTCTTCGTTGAACTTTGAGCCAAGATCCAGTTCAAACTCTCTAATTTCTTTTATGCATCCTAGTAAAAGAGGCGTAATACCTGTAGGTTCAATCACATTAAATAACTTTGTCGGCTTAATTTTGGTTGTTGCTTTGCATGGCAATATAATGTATTTGATTTGATTTGAAGCTGAAAGCAATTCTGCAAAACCTCTGATGCTTAGTGATCCACTTTCCTTATAAACCACAAGCGTTACATTTCCAATTTTAGCCAGTCTCCATACTAGGTAAATTGACTTTCTGAGGTTTTCTTCATTTGTGTACGGATAATATAGCTTAACCCTAAAGCCGCTTCTGATCGCATTAATGGTTATGTTAAAAGAATCTCTTGATCCTGTGAACAAAACACCTATTGTTTCATTGCTGAGACAAGTGTTTCCGCCTATACCTTTTGAGCTCCATATTTCCAGATAAACACCCTTACCAACAAATACGCTGTATATAGCCCTAGGCTCAACCTCTGAAATTTCTAAACCAGGTAACGTGCTGATAGCTTCTTCAACTAGATCGTAGTACAGCTTGACCTGGTCATCATCTATTCTCAGCGGAATAACCTTAAAGTCAACAGGAGATTCTATCCTTGACGATGTAAGGTATTCCTCAAAGATCGATTTGAAATTTTTAAATTTAAAGGCCAACCTCACATTTACAGGGCCTATTTCTGAACCAAGCTTAATGGCAAGCTCTGCGGTGTTCTCGCTTTCTACGATGGCAAAATTGTTACCATTTTCAATAACATTTAATTTTTTTTGGTTAATAAAACATTCCATGCTTTTTTCGTTTTCAAATTCCAAGATGACTGCAGAATTCATGCTAGAAGCTCAAAGCTCTTTATTTTTGACCTCAAAGATATAAAAGTTTCTGTGTAATTTACCCCATCAATAACTCCTACTTTGTCAGTTATTAGTGTGTGCAGGTCCTCTATTGTTTTAGCCTTTAGGAATGCCAGAAAGTCATACCTGCCGGTCACTTCATTTACCTGCCTTATTTCTGGCATTCGGTAAAGCGCTTCATATACATTGTCCCGCTTTTTGGATTCAGCGTTTATACCTATTATGGCAAGAACATCCCAGCCAAGCATTTCATCATTAACCTGGACTGTGTATCCTTCTATATAACCCAGTTTTATCATCCTTTTTATTCTGCTGTAAACCACGCTAGGATCCATGTTCAGCTTTTTGCTCAGGTGTGGAACACTCTGTGATGCATCGCTGACGAGTTCTCTGAGAATTTTTATATCCTTATCGTCTATCTTAAGCAATTTTTGCATTACATAGGGGTATATTAAATAAAATTTAAATTTTTTGATTAAATTTAAGTAAAAAATTTAAAATTAAAATATTCAGTTCACATATAGCCGTTAACCCTCTGGTTTTATTGCCTCATGTTTAAAATAAACAAAATAGGCTCCGATCATTCATGTAATTCGCAAACAGCTCTAATTTCTTAATTTGTAAATAGTCATAGAAAATGAATTTGAATGCTTTAAGCCAGTTATTTTAGTTATCAAATTTTGGCTTTCTACAATTGAATCAAACGCTTCTGTCCTTTATTCTATGATTCTCCAAGCTCCGATCATCATCATAGATCAACACTTCTTATAACGTTGTACTAACTCTATCAGTGTAAATTGTTCTGCCTCGTACTCACTTTATTATAAATATCCGACGTCTTTTCAAACCGGCTAATGATAAAAATGCCTAAGACGTGGTTCAAAGGTTGCACAGACCTTCCTGTATCTTATGTTTATTCAATTTTCATCGTTAAGATTTAGCATGATGTCTGATCAAACAGAAATGAATACATTTGTATCCATATAACTTAAGGGTATGAGAGGCTCAAGATAGAAAAGTAAAGATTAAATGAGTTGCTTTTTTTTAATTTGTGCGATCATTTTTAAGAGGATCAGATAGAAAAGTAAATTTTTAATAAATAGCGCCTTGAACATATTATAAACAGTTATATATTTGTAATTTAAATATTTATAGTGAGGCAATAATTATGTCCTTTAAAAAGGCGAATCCTCAGGATTTTGATGATGTAGAAAAATGTCCGAGGTGTGGTTCAAAAGAATTATTGCTTGACGTTAATACGGGTGAAGTAATTTGCGCCGGTTGTGGGTTTGTAATAAAGGAAAAGGTAGAAGATATGAAACCTGAATGGAGAGCCTTTTCCAAAGATGAAAAAGAGGATAGAAGTCGTACAGGAATACCTCTTTCCATAGCAATGCATGATATGGGCCTCTCAACAGTTATTGACCATTCTGACAAGGATGCAACCGGTAAGGTTCTAACCGGATCAAATAAGGCAACCTATGGCAGGCTCAGAATATGGGATAGTAGGACCCAAGTTCATGAACCTGCTGAAAGAAATATGAGACAGGCATTTAATGAGCTTGACAGGCTTGCTGACAAGCTGAGCGTTCCTGATAGCATTGTAGAAAAGGCAGCATACATATATAGGAAGGCGCTTGAAAAGGGACTTGTCAGGGGCAGGAGTATAAGCGCTCTAATTGCTGCTTCACTTTATGCTTCTTGCAGATCATTAGAAGTCCCCAGAACCCTTAAGGATATAGCCTCAATATCAAGCATGAAAAGAAAGGATATAGCCAGATGTTACAGGCTAATACTAAAAGAGCTTGACATAAAAATGCCAATAATTGATCCTATAAAATCTGTAAATAGGATAGCTACCAGAGCTGGTTTAAGTGAAAAGACAACAAGAAAAGCTCTTGAAATTATAAAAAAGGCAGAGCAATCTGGAATTTCTGCTGGAAAAGACCCAATGGGTCTTGCAGCTGCTGCACTTTATGTTGCATGCTTGATTGAAGGTGAAAGCAAGACACAAAAGGATATTGCAGAGGCTGCTGGCGTAACTGAAGTAACAATCAGAAATAGGTACAAGGGTTTAAATACAGTATTGAAAATTAATGATATTTAAATTTTATTTGTTTATCTGCTGTGTTGAATAATTGTTTAGCAGTTTGGCATATTAATTTTGATAGCCTAGATCGTTGACAACATTGAATTCCTCCCATAGCTTACCATCTCATCATAAATCCACATTTTCTGCATAGCTTCCGCTATCAGTCCAATAGGGCTTCTTGCCCTAAGGTCCTCACCGAACTTCCTCTTTACTGATGAAAATATCCCTTCGATAGCCCATCTCAGCCCATACTTGGTATCTTTTGCCCATGTCTTGTACCCAAGCTTCATGTACTCCCTAACTTCCTGCCTTCTTCTCCGGCTTCCTCTACAACGATAAGTTGTAGCGTTCTTCCTTATCTTCACTGCTGATTCTGCATCGCCAATTGCATTGAATATTTCATTAGTGTCGTATGCACCATCGCCGTAGAACTTCTTCAGCTTAATCCCGTTTTCTTTTAGAAGCTCTATATGCTTAACAGCAACCTTTGGCTCAGAACCTCCCTCGATTTTTACATCAACAGCCAGCAGCTTCTTTGAGTTTATATCCGCAGTTATTATTACTTTAACGTACTTTCTCCTTATTTTTCCGTAAACATAAGTCCTGTACTCGCCAGCGTTGCCAGTCTTAAACCCAGTGCCATCTGAGCCAGCCTCGACTTCATCGTAAGTTGGTAGCTTTATTTCAGGC
>OGCG01001645.1_pt1 | contig 10675 bp, 8 predicted proteins | sample 1570061 | NCBI WGS metagenome assembly OGCG01 (sample SAMN06268698, study PRJEB24515) | hot springs metagenome | isolation source: Joseph's Coat, Yellowstone National Park, Washington, USA | place: USA:Joseph's Coat, Yellowstone National Park, Washington, USA
ACCGGTTCTATCCTTGACTAAGTTTCCCTTCGGATTTATTTCAATTTTTTTAACTGCTCCGTTTTGTGCATATTCTCTACCCCTCTGTGCTCTTGCATGATCGGTATTTTTTCTTATACTTTCACCGAATTCCCAGGCCCACCATTTTCTCATTTTAATCGCCAGAAGAAAGTTCTATCACTTTTTTCAAATCCTCTGTATTTAATTCTGTGATCCAGGAATCCCCACTAGCTATTATATCCTTAAATAATGATCTTTTTAATGATAACATTTGATCTATTTTCTCCTCTAAAGTACCTATTGTAACTAATTTATGAACTATGACATTCTTAGTTTGTCCAATTCTATATGTTCTATCTGTCGCTTGATCTTCGACTGCTGGGTTCCACCATCTATCAAAATGAATGACTCTATTTGCTGAAGTAAGATTTATACCAAAACCTCCAGCCTTTACTGAAAGTACAATGAATTTTACTGATGGATTATTCTGAAATTTGGATATTAAGTTATCTCTTTTCGCCTTAGATAATTTACCATAAATAAAAGGAGTCTCAATCTTAAATTCTCTCTCTAAAGTATTTTTTAGGATTTTACCCATTTCTACAAACTGAGTAAAAATAGCGATCTTATCTCCCTCATCTAACGCCTCCCTAACTATATCAATAGTTCTAATCATCTTTCCTGATCTTTCAATAGATGGCTCATCTCCTTTTATTAAAGCAGGATGGTCTACTATTTCCTTTAGCTTAAGGATAGTTGATAAAATAATTCCTTTTCTTTTCATTCCTTTTACGGCATCTATTTTATCTAATAACTTATCGACTTGAGCTTTGTACATTGCAGCTTGCTCTGTACTTAAATTACAGTATACATTAGTCTCAATTTTCTCTGGTAAATCATTAATTATTTCTTTATCATATTTTGTCCTACGTAAAACGAAAGGAGATATTATAGATCTTAATTCCTCTTTCACTTTAGGATCTCCATTTTTTATTGGATTTGCAAATCTTTCTTTGAACTCATTGTAACTTCCCAATAATCCAGGATTAAGAAAACTCATTATAGACCACAAATCATCTACCTTATTTTCTATTGGAGTACCAGTTAGTGCCAATCTATATTTTGATTTCAATTCTCTGATAGCCTTGGATATTTTTGCATTTGGATTTTTAATATTTTGTGCCTCATCCAATACTATGTAATTCCATTCTACGTTCCTTAATTCCGTATCTCGTAACAAAATATTATAAGTAGTTAATACTACGTCGAATTTAGTTATATTATTCAAGTTACTTTTAAATTTGATTCTATTTTTATGAAAAACTAAAAAGCTTAGATCTGGAGCAAATTTAGTTAATTCTTCCTCCCAGTTCTTCAAAACAGATAATGGGCATATTACTAATGAGGGAGACAGTTCACCCTTTATTTTAGCATCAGAGAATGCTGCTATAGTTTGTATAGTTTTTCCTAAACCCATATCGTCGGCTAAGCATACTCCTAAACCTAGTTTGTTCATGAACCTTATCCACGAAAATCCTTTAACTTGATAGGGTCTCAAAATAGCTTTTAAATTATAAGGCTCTAAAAGCTGAACTGATTCCTTTTTATTAAGCCCATCAAGAAGGTCATTTTTAATATTCAAATTTCCAACAAGAGACTCTCTTAAAATATCAATTTTTCTTAATTTACCCTGTTTTATCTTCTCTATTATGCTCTTTATCCTCCTCAATGACGAAGAATCTATCTCAACTAAATTTCCTCCTATATCTATTATCGTTTTATTTTCATTTACCAATTTCTCAAATTCATCTTCAGATATTTCTTTATCTCCCAGTGAGATTTTATAGTCAAAAGACGTCAATTCTTCTGCAGAAAATAAATTATATGTATCAGAATTTATGCTAATTACTGGTTTTAATTTTCTAACTTTTGTAAATACCTTAACACCTTTCTCAATTAATTTGGGTACTATATCAAGAAAATTATTTAATTCATCAATACTAAGTTCGACGTCTTTTATTAATAGCCCATTCAGCTTTGGATATATGTCTGAAATTGAAGAAACAAGTTCATAATATATTTTCCTTAAATCTCCAGAATTAAGAACGATATCCGACGTTATTATTTTATTATCATCCTTATCATAGAGACCAGATATTATTTTACCTCCATTTTCATTATATAATATTGCAAGATATAACGTATAACCTAAATGCTTATCACCTAAATTACTCTGTAGTATTTTATGTAAGGTTATAAAATCATCAGAGCCTAAGACTTCTGTAGCAATAGCTGATATAACAGCTTCCATAAATGATTTAATTATTTCCGCTCTATTCGAATTCTCTAAAAATGCGTCCGGAGGAGCTTCATTAGCTAAAGAATATATATCTTCATCGCTAATCAAAGGTTTCCATTTTATACTACCATTTAAAACTGGAATTATTCTCCCAGATTTTATAAGCTGAAGTGTAGTTATTAGTATATTTTTCCAAAACATCGTCGATGGAGAATAAACTAGATTATCTACTTTTTTCCTAAATATTTTAAAAACTGCACTAATTGGAGTTTCAGCTACAAACACATTGAAAGAACCTAGTCCAACTGCGCCACTGTAATCATAAAATACGGGTCTATTAAATTCGTCAACTGGAAATATAATGGTTTCTTCGTTAAACTCTGGATAAAAATCGAGATCCCATGCTATCTCAAGCAAATCTTTTATAGTTCCGAATTTATTATCCTCAATCCATATTCCAAAGTTTTTCCCGTTCCATATAGCATGGACCACTCTCATAATACTATAAAAATGATAAATTTACGAAATAAATACTTTACTATTTAGAATTATCTTATTCAATATAAATATAAATTCAATTTCAAAAAATTCAATAATAAATTAGTTATTCTATTGGTTAAACCCTGTTAAAGTTTAGCTAGGTAAAAAAATTAATTAAAAATCTTTTTGTTTATAAGTTAAGATAATATATATGTGTGATTACAAGGTAATGAAAATAGAGAGGCCAATAAAAGATAATGGCAAAATAGTACTTCTAAATAGAGAATTTTTCAATAAATTATCTTCTGAAAATTATTTAAAGGTTTTATCATCTGATAATAGAGAAAAAATACGTTTAAGTAAAAGTTACTATTATTATATATTAGAAGAATTCAAAGAAAACGGAATAATAGAAGACAATGCAATAGCGTTTAAAGCTATAATACCTTTCATAAGCGAAGGAACATATATCAAAATTGATAGTAGTATAGTTTATGTCAATGAAAACATGATTTTCTACATAGATATGGGATCTACAACGTATTCCTGTGGAAAATGTCCTGTTGTAAGTCTTTGTGTTTATGGTTTAAGAAAAATAGCCCAGGAAATGAAAGTTAAAGTTAATACTGATTCCTGTGGACTTCCAGCAAAAATGTGGGAAAAACTTGTTTCATCAGTCTTTCAAAAATCTCTTATAAATGTGAATTCAATAAAACTATAGTATTATATAAAATATCTTATTAGCTTAACAACCTCCTCATAGCTTTTCTTTCTACAATCTAAACCCTCAAATCCTTTATTATCCAAAACTGAGAAGAACCTACATCCTCCCATACACATAGGTAAATAAGGACAATTATCGCATTTCCCTTTCCAAACGTTTCTAGCATTTTTGCTTGTAAATTTTCCATTATACTCAATTGATCCGTCTTCTTTCAGTTTACCTTTTATATACAAAGGATTTCCAGTAAATGCCCAACATGGATAAATGTATCCATATGGATCAACTACTATATCTTTCTCTACATGAGCAGCACATATGCCCAGTCTGAAAACCTCCTGCGGAATTTTAAATCCTTCTTCTCTAGCCATTTCCCAAACTTTCGTTAGAATATCTCCTTCTTCGTCTTTGGAAAAAATATTATCCCAATACTCGTTTCTAAAAACGTTCTCATGGACTAAATGAGGATCTATTCTTACTTTTGTAATTCCTTTTTCTTTTAAAGTTGAAAGCAAAGATTTTATCTCCTCAACGTTTCTATAGTCAACGTTAATCCGTAAAACCACCTTAGTATGATCTTGCGCATAAGCTAGATTATTTAATATTATATCAAACGATCCCTTACCTCCTACAAAATATCTTCTTTTATCATGAATTTCTCTAGGACCGTCTAATGTGATCTGTACATGAGATAGCCCAAATGAATTAAGTCTATCAAGAACACTTGGAGTTAAAAGGGAACCGTTTGTAACTATACTAAAAGAATACCCTTCTAATTCCTTTGATATCTCTTCTATTCTTTTCATTTGAAGTAACGGCTCACCTCCAAAATATGTAACTCTTACTTTTTTATCTTCTGAATTTCTCCTTATATAATTTATAAATCCTCTTACAACGTAATCTGAAACTCCGCCCTTCTTCCTAAAGTTCTTTTGAAAACAGTAGACGCAATCAAAATTACAATCATACGTTAAAAGCAAAGTAGGCTCTAAATATTCTTTCTCAAAAATCATCTTTTCAGGATCAAACTCTTGGTCAGAAAAACCTTCTTCTAATATATCTTTTAGATCTTCTGGTATCTCTCCTTTAGATAGCTTACTCATTTTATCGTCCGAAACTTTAATTGCATATCCTGTCAGAGTATTAAAAATTATATTGTAATCATAAAGAAAAATATTGAATTTAGATAGTTTCGTTTTTGTTTCACCTCATTGTCCCCAAGATGGAGAGTAGTTGCATCTTCCCATTTTTCTTTCGATTTTTACTACTTTTTTGGAGTCCATATGAAAAAAGAAGATAAATTGTATAAGTCTCTTTTTAAAATAAGTCCAATATAAACTATAGTAAACGGTGTTAAAAATACAACTCAGTATCATGTTAGAGTTAATATAATATTTTTCAATTTTTCTTTAAAATATTCTTATGAATCTCTTCGAATTTACCATAAATGTTTTCTAAATCAGAAATATTTTCACCGTTCTCTATTAACATTGTTATCCATAATAATTTATGACTTTTTTCAATATTTTTCTCATCAATGAAGGAGATAATATTATTCTTAATATAAAATTCATCATATTTATTGCTTAAGAGAAAACTATGTATTTTCTTCTTATGATCTAAAATTTCTCTAGGAAAGTTATTAAAAGGTAATAATTCGAATTTTATGCACTTTTTTATTATTACTCTTCTTATATTCAAAGGAGAATTTACGACAAGAAAGGAAATAGACGAAATTAATGAATCTATGAGTTGAGATGTCTCTTTATATTTTATATTTTCCCTTATATTCCATCTTAATTTATTTTTAAACTTCTCTAATGCTAAAGATATTCCAGTACAATCTTCCAAGACGGATATATAATCTAAAGCTCTTAAACTATCTGACAATTTAAAAGATAGAAATTCTTTATTGGATATTATATCATAATTTCCATTAATTAAATTATTAAGATGATTTCTTAAACTATAGTCTATAATATCTAAAGGTAAAAATTTAAGCAAAAAATCATTTTCGTGTGAGATCTGCATGTTATAATATACTGCTTTAAGAGTATAAATTTTTTCTTTACATTCATAATCATACATTTTGATCAAATCAACTTCTTATTCTATAAAAATATTTCATGTGTATTAGCTAAATAATAACCATAGATAACGAGTAATCTATTCTTAGAGAATAGATTACTTTTTAATTTTAGTTCGATATTTTTAATAGTTTATAAGAGTTTTTAGTTTTACAAATTGTATTTTATGCAGCAAAGAACATGTATGCAATATATTTATAACGTTAAGTTCACATTATATTTTAATTCTTAATTAATATAAAATGTAAATTACATGAGTTTCAACTAATCATAATTTTCGTTAAACTGTGTTAATAATAACTCAAATTTAAATATTATCATGATAATTAATTATTTATGAGGCTAGTCGTAGGAACTAATTTTGATGATTCTTTATTGGAAAAAATTCGAGTATATCCAGTAAGATACGTCTTTGGAAGCGAAACAAGAAGTCTTACAGGACACGGTAGAGCGTCTTTTGTTTTACCAGAAGTAAACGACGAAAAATTAAAAAATCATATAGACGTAGCCCACTCGTATGGAATAAAATTCCTTTACACTATGAACACTGCAACATTAAACGGGAAAGAATACTCTCAAAAATTCATAGAAATGTTGCATAAAGAAATAGACAAATTGAATAATTTAGGAGTGGACGGTTTCATAGTAGCAATGCCATTTTTAGTAAGTTACATTAAAAAGGAGTATCCTAATAAGGAAATTTCAATTTCTTCATATTCAAGAGTTTATAATATTAGAGAGTTTGAGGAGTACGTAAATTTAGGAGCAGATACTATAATATTACATGAAGACGATAATAGAAATTTTAAGCTCCTTAGATCTTTAAACAAATTTAGATCTAGTGTTGACATAGAGGTAATAACAAATAACTCATGTCTTTGGGGATGTCCGTATAGGAGAACGCATGATATAATATCTTCTGTAACTTCCTCAGAAGACGGTGTAAACAACGTATGGTTCGAATATCCAATAATGTTCTGCGCAACTGATGTAAGAAATGATTTGGCAAATATAATAAGAATGAGATGGATAAGACCGGAAGATTTACATCATTATGAAGAGATTGGGATTGATAGATTTAAGATAGCTGGGAGGAACAAGAGCACGCAGTGGTTATTAAGGGCAGTTAAGGCTTATTCTGAAGGTAAATACGAAGGAAATCTCCTCGATATTGTAAGCTATCCACAAGGAAGAGCAGTGCCTAAGGTTATGAAGAAAGTAGGAGGTCCAGAAGATTATGATATTTTAGAAAAAGTTTATGTAGATAATACAAAATTTCCGCCTAATTGGTTAGGATACTTCAAATATAATGAATGTGAGACTAGGAGTTGCGAAGAATGTAGATACTGTGACGTAATTGCAGAAAGCGTAATTTCAGCGGAAGGAAAATCTCCGTCTAAACTTAATTTAAGTAAAATAAGACCTCCAATAGATCTTATTCCGAGGTTTTCCAAAAATGGTGAAACTGAACAATGAAATTAGAATTTTGGAATTAACTGAACCGAACTTCTTTGGAACAGTCCTCAATCATAACTTGACCGTGACCAAAGGACCTGGTGGAGGATTAATGCTCATAGATACTGGCCTTCCAGGATATTTGGATGAAATTGAAAGATATTTAAAATCATGGAGCTACTCTTTAGAGGATATTTCAGATATAGTCTTAACTCACTCTCATCCAGATCACTCAGGAAACGCACAAGAAATAAAGAAAATTTCAAAAGCCAAGATTTATGCTCATAAATTGGAGAAATTTGACAACCAGAAATTCCAAATACAGTATGATCAAGTAAAACAAGAATTCAATGTAAATGAAAAAGAATTTGCGGAAACTATGAAAAGAATAAATAATTTGGAATACGAAATTCCAAAAATAGATTTCTATCTGGAAGGAGGAGAAACTATAGGAAACTTTAAAGTAATTCATGTACCTGGCCATACACCAGGCCATATAGCACTTTACGATGGGAAAGTAGTAATTGCGGGAGACTCTGTAAGATATTATAAGGGTTTGAAGCCACCATTAAGATTTTTCTGTTGGAATTACGAAAAAGCAGTGAATTCGTTTAATATCTTGATAAATTTACCATTTTCATTTTTTGTTCCGTATCATGGTGAGGTGATAACCCCATGGTAAGTCCTTTTGTAGTAGTCTGGGAAAGCACAAAAGCTTGCGATTTTGCTTGTAAACACTGTAGAGCTAAAGCTATACCGAACAGATTGCCTGGAGAACTCACTAAAGAAGAAGTATCAAATTTAGTTGATGACCTAAGGCAAAGCGGAGTTAAACTATTTATAATAAGCGGAGGAGACGCACTAAAGAGAGAAGATATATTCGAAGTAATACAGGATTCTTCTAAAAAGATCACAACTGCAATTTCTCCAAGTGGAAGTAAAATAGACGAAAATATAGCGAGAAAGCTTAAGGATTCAGGAGTTTCGATAGCATCAATAAGTATTGATGGACCAGAAGAAATTCACGATAATTTTAGAGGAGTTAAAGGCGCATTTAAAATAGCTTCAAAAGCTGTAAATTCCTTACAAAATGCTGGAATTCCAGTTCAGATAAACTCAACAGTAAGTAAGTATAATGTTAATCAATTGGATAAATTAAAAGAAACAATATTGTCTTTCAAACCTGTCAGTTGGGATATATTCATATTGATACCTACCGGAAGAGCAACAAAAGATATGATGATATCTCCAGAAGAAGGCGAAGATGTTATGAGAACAGTATATAAATGGAGGGAAGAAGGAATAAATGTAAGGATGACATGCACTCCGTATTATGTCAGAATAAATAATGAACTAGGAAATAGACCATTACCCCCAGATACTAAATATGGAAGAAGAAGTATCAATGGAGCAAGAGGATGTATGGCTGGAAACGGATATGCGTTTATATCTTACGATGGAACAGTTTATCCTTGTGGTTTTCTCCCTATTCCTGCAGGGAATATAAGAGAAAGAAAATTTAGCGATATTTATGAAAATTCACCTATATTTAAAGCATTAAGAAATCCAGACGATCTTCAAGGAAAATGTGGAATTTGTGAATATAGGACTGTGTGCGGTGGATGTAGGGCAAGAGCATATTCTTTAACGGGTAATTTCATGGCAGAAGATCCATTCTGCCTTTATACTCCTATTAGGGTGAGGATATGATTAGCATTTCAAGATTAATGACAGGAAAAAGAGAAAAGGCAGACGAGATAAGATATTCTGGAAACAAGGATTACTACCCAAAAGTTCTTGTATTTAATGTTACTAGAAATTGCAATTTAAGATGCGAACATTGTTATTCTAACTCAGGATTTCATCACTATACAGATTTACCATTATCGACATGGATCAATGCAGTAAAACAAGCAGCAGATATGGGAGTAAAACACATACTTCTATCCGGCGGGGAGCCTTTAGATAGAAGGGACACATATCTTATAGCAAAGGAAGCTAACGATTATGGAATTTCAGTAGAACTTTCAACCAATGGCACAATGCTAACAAAGGAAAGAGTGGACGAAATTAAAAACTACGTAGATTATATAGGTGTAAGTATTGATGGACCAGAGGAAATTCACGACAAATTTAGGGGAATAAAAGGAACATTTAGAAAGGCAATAGAGGGAATAAGAAATTCTAAGGAAGCTGGTATAAAAACCGGATTAAGATTTACCATTACAAGAGATAATTATGAATACATAGACTTCATTTTCGAATTAATGGAAAAAGAAGGGATAGATAGAGTATGTTTCTATCATTTAGCTTATGCTGGAAGAGCTGACATAAAATTGGATATTGATAATAAAACAAGACTTAATGTTGTTAAAAAAATTATAAATTATTCAACATCTGGGAAAGAAGTGTTAACTGCAGATAATCCAGTAGATGGTATTCTTGTTTATGCAATGACTGGAAAAAAAGAAGTTTTAGATTTACTAAGAAGAAACGGAGGAAATAAGTCTGGGGAAAGGATTGCAGATATTACACCAGAAGGAATAGTTTATCCAGATCAATTTACTCAAATACCGATAGGCACAATAGATAACCTTAAGGAAATATGGGAAAAACCGAATCCATTAGTAGAAAAATTAAGAATGAGAAAATTATATGTAAAGTGTTCGGCGTGCCCATTCTTTGACGTATGCAATGGAGGTCTAAGAGGAAGAGCATTAGCTTTAGGTGACTTGTGGGGGAAAGATCCTTCTTGCTATCTAGAAAATATATTTAACAAATAATTTTTAGAAAAATATTTATTTTATTTACTTTTTGCTAATTTTTCTGTTTCAGTTTCTCTCCAAGGTTCTGTTTTTTGTGTGAAATGAACTTCAGATTTCATTCCTGCTAACCTTTTTGCAACTTCTTCCGAATAACTTAGATCATAAAGTCTTGTAAACATTATACGTTGAGCCGCAGGACTTCCAGCACCATGTACAGATTCTATTTGGAATGCTACCCCCAAACTCACATTTTCTAATAATCTAACCATTCTTATACGATCTTCTGCAGTATACCCCTCAATTCCTTGAAGGTATTTAGCTATATATTCCCTTAATTTAGGATTCTTTAGATCCCATTCGCTTGGTGCTGTACCTAATATTCCTCCTGCTATATCTACTGATAATTGAGATATTTGAGATGGAAATCTTGTAACTAGATGTTTGGTTACGTTTGCATGCATTGGATTTACCCACCAACAGCCTGGACAAGGTTGAACAGCATTAAGACTTGCAGCTATTCCTGCTGCATACATTGTTTCAGTTAGAAATATTTCTTCTGTAATTTTTTCTTGAATGTGAGACGCTTTTTCTACACCGGCCTGCTTAGCTAAATTATATGAAGCTCCTATAATTACGTCTCCTAATCCAGCTTTACATCCTCCATAGCCCTGTCTATGATACGCGGAGAAAATTTCAACTAATTGCCCGGTATATTGCCAATCTCTCAAAAGGAAGACTCTATCCATGGGAACAAAAACATGATCAAATATAACTAATCCCTCATGGTTATAGAAATAAGGTATTCCATCTATTTCTCCTCCTTCTAGTCTTCTAGCATCGTTTAATTGCCTTCCTACAATTGTTTTTA
>OGCG01001646.1_pt1 | contig 10665 bp, 18 predicted proteins | sample 1570061 | NCBI WGS metagenome assembly OGCG01 (sample SAMN06268698, study PRJEB24515) | hot springs metagenome | isolation source: Joseph's Coat, Yellowstone National Park, Washington, USA | place: USA:Joseph's Coat, Yellowstone National Park, Washington, USA
TTTATAAAAAATAAGAATTGGTTTCATTCTGTTAACAACTAAATTAGGCAACATTCTTTTTTTGCCGATGTGATTTAATCCAGCAAGCCAATAATACTCTAAATATTTTTTAAAATAATCCAATATTTGAAGAAGATGATATTGACCAGAATAAGAAACTAAAAATCCACCTGGTTTCAAAACTCTTTTTGCTTCTCGTGCGAGGTCTTCCCACAGATAAAGGTATTTTTTAGGATAAGGAGGGTCTGTCAATATTAAGTCAACAGAATTAGGCTTAATATCTTTTATTAAACTTCTAAAATCACCAAGTTTTATTACTGCTTTCGTTTGCTTTAAAGATTTTTCAAACTTTTCAATATCTTCTTTTCTCTGTTTGGCAATTTCTCGTCTTTTTATTTCGTCCGTATCCATTTATACCATATTTAATATTTAGGCGTTTATTTAAAAAAGAGGCGTCATCAATTAAAACACTGAACAAAAACTACGATTTTTGTTCACTTCATTTAATCAACTGAACAAAATTATAATATTTTTCTAATCTCCTCAATATACTTCTTTCTGAGTTTTGCAAAGTCGTTTTCGTTTAGGTCGAGATATTTTATAAGTGAGCGATCAAAATTCTCTATTATTGATAACAACACTCTTGGATAATCAGGCAATCCATATTTTATAGTCAGTTCTTTGAAAAATTTAAAATCACAACCAGCAAAGAAAACCAAGCCTGCAATATCTATAGCGTCTTTTCTTCCTTTTTCTCTCTTATACCTACCAATAAACGCAGGAATCTTTAGAATAAGTAAAACTTCTGGTACCGGTACAATGAAACCTTCTACACTAATCGTTAAATTAAACATATCTTTAATTGGAACAACAAGATCTGAATATTTTGGAACATAGATGTCTATATCAATTCCTTCTGAAAATTTTATTTCATATTTCTTTAATTGTTCGTTTTTACTCAACACTCCATAATAATTTTTAAGGCTCCATAATGTGTCGTAATCTACTATTATATCTACATCTTTTGATTTATTACGCCTAGTATATAAATAAACAGCCCATCCACCAATAAGAATAAAATTAAACTTATTTTTTAGTTCAATAAGTTTCTCCCAACTTTTTTCTGTTATTTCGTCATTCCAAAATTCCATCTAATCACCAAATAATTTTTTCGATAAAGCGTCTACAAAATCCTTTGCATACCACGTCCTTATGTTCCAAAGATCCACGAAAATGTTTGGCGGTGGAACCACCGTCATACCATTCTCTATACGTTCTTCTAATATCGGATCTGGTCTTAGAACAAATATATTATCATAATGCTTGTGCTCAGGAAATCTTTTTTCTATTTCACTCAACGCGTCTTTGGTTGCGTATAAATACACTTCGCTATAATCCGCTGGTATGTCATTATATATTTTCTTATATCCAGTATAAGCAGTAAATGCGACACCGTTTGGCATACTCGCTTCTATTTCATTTATACGCATTCTAGCAAAGGCACTATAAGCAACATCTTTGTTTAATTTTCTGCGTGTCGCCCAGTAAAGTAAAAGCCTATCTATTGCTATTATGTTAAAACATTTAGGTCTAATTGAAATAGCGTTTATTTCTTCAAGTTTTTTTAATGCTACGTTTATATCACTTATCGAAATTCCTAATCTGTTTGATAACTCTTTTTGTGTAAAAGTATTTTTGCCCGATAGATAGTCTGTTGCAATCTCTCTATAAAGTACTTCATAAAGTTTCATATAATCAATATATATTATAAATTAAGGTATTTAAATGTTTCGATAAATGAACTTGCTCATATTTATATGTTTCGATTTTTTTCGAAACATATAAATATGCTTGTTTTCAAAAACCGAAACATACTGTATCACATCTTCTCGATCTATATTAAGGCGAAACGAAGCAATAAAAAATATATACAGATAACCCATATATTTTAATTAAAACACCTTATTTCGTTGATAAATTTACACTATAAGGTTTCGCTTTTTTGCGAAACCTATGTTTCGGTTTTTGATGTGAAACCTATTTAAATGTTTCGGAAAAAACCGAAACTTGTTTCATTTTTCCTTTAAATAATCTATAAGTCTGTTTATTGCCTCCTCATTGCTATGAAGCAATCCATCGTTTAAAATGCTTCTTATCTTTTCTCTTTCATCTGCACGTGCCTCTTCTAATGCTGGTTTTATTGCCTCTGCTAATTGATCTATTCCATCTTCTTTAATCACTTTAAGAACATCTTTTATAATATCAGTATCGTTCATTTTACCACTGATACATATGCACCTTGTCTATTTAAAAACGTTTCGCAAAAAACGAAAAAACGTATCTCTATATTTTAGCATTCACAATGTCGCGGTCAACTAATTCCAAAGGAATATTCCATTCATATTTGTAGCAATCATATTCATCGGTATCGCAATCGTCAGTCGCTTCGCGAAACCACGCTATTGTAGCGCCTTTAAATTGTGTTTCATTAAACTTTTTAACTGCTCTTTCGTTATCGCTCCAACCACCAGTGTTTACAAAAATGTTTAAATAATCTCCGTTTTTACGTTTTTTGATAGCGCCATACGTGTACTTGAAGTTAGTAAGTAAATCTAGAATAGCGTTCGAAATAATTTCCCTATTAATCTTGTTTTCCTCTTCTTCTCTTTTCTTCGCATTAGCAATTTTTTCTTCCACATCCATTATATCACAATATAATATAGAAATCACATATTTAAAAATCTTTTTGTTTGTCGCATAAAATAGTCAAATAGTAAAGATAATTTTTTATATTTAATCTAATAGACAATCCGCCATCTAAATAGAAGCAAAATCAAGCCCCTAATCTTTTATGATATATAAGGCGATAGAACGCGACCTATTATTAGGCATAAAACGGCGTAATTTACATAATAGCCCAAAACAAACCTTTAAATTTGTTTTCGCAATATTTATATGGTAAACGAATGAAAACTAAAATAGAATTTTTGTAGCTAAAGGAAGTTGAAGAAAAAAAGAAATGGTTAAAGGAGTGGAAAAGTATATAAATCTTTTTATATAAAATAATATATGGATGGCATTATGAACGAATACGCTTTTATTGCTGGAATTTTCATAGCATTAGGCATATTTGTACTATCCTTATTTTCCTATTATGAGATTATTATGCCATCTAGACCTATGTACATTTCTTCAAATTTGTTTCCTATAATAGTGAATACATCCAACTATACATCAAGTCAAAGTCAATATGCAGTTTATGTATTTAATGGAATCAAGCAGGCAAACAACACAGAATGTATATCAAATGTCAAAATATGCACCTATGCTTTCAATTATACGAGCCAAAAGTATCAAATGGTATGGAATGAATCTGTCACAGACCCAACGCAGGTGCATAACATATATAATAATGTGAGCTATATTATTCCGATAACAAGCCCAAAAAGATATGCATCGCTCTGTCAAAGCGTTATAAATAATACAAGTTAAAGCAAAATCTTCAACAATAACAAGGTACGACATATTGTTTATTTAAATCTACAAAATGCAAGCAATTTATGTATTAAAATCCACAATTCTCTCCTTCTTTTTGGGTTTTGTATAGTCGGCTATACAAAAAAGCCCATTTTTGTATAGCCGATTATACATTTTTATTATCCAAATATCATTAACATTTATTGATAATGATAATTTGATAATGATAATAAAACATTATTCTTGCCAGAATAATGTTTCTGGGAATAATTGCTTTTATATCTTATTATAAAAATAATTATGATAAAGATAATAAGATAGTTCTGATTAAGATTTTGAAATCCTGCTTTGTGCAAATTCATAATATTTTTTCACAATTTCAAAACCAAGGTAGTGTCTCCCTAGCATTTTAGCGCATACGGCAACGGTGCCAGAACCCAAAAACGGATCAAATACAATATCTCCTTTATCGCTACTAAACAAAATAAGCTTTTTCACTAACTCCACTGGAAGTTTTGTAGGCGTTTTAATTTTGCCGGTCCAATACTCTCTATTTACTATCAGCACATCTTCTGGATAATGTTCAATTTTGTTGAATTTATATCTTTTTTCATCTTTTGCTACAAAAAGGATGTGATAATGGCTTGTAACAAATTTCCTTTTCGTGAATACCCCAAATTGATATTTCCAAATAAGATGGTTTATCGTCACAAACTTTGCCACTTCCAACGCATTCAAAATATCTCTAAGATTGGTCCAGCCAGAAAACACATACATAGAACCTGTGTTTTTTAGTATTCTATATACCTCTTTCATCCAAGAAAGCGTAAATTCATAATATTTGTCTTTTGGAATTTCTTTATAACCTTCTAAAACTCTGGACTGGGTTCTATGATAGTTATTTCTTTGAGCTTTAAAATCGATGGCAAATGGCGGATCAGTAACAATTAAATCGATCGAATTTGCAGGAATTTCTTTCATTAGTTTTAAAGCATCGCCGTAGTATATATTATCCGCCTCAAAATTGCCAATTTTCATAAATAATACAACGACAGAGCCTTTTAAAAATTGGGTTCAAAATTCACCACTCTCAAGCTTTCTCATTTCTTCGTTTGCCTTTTTATATTGTTCCATATTATTTACAGTTATAAATCTTTCTATAGGAAAATGCTGTATCATTTTATCTTTATAAATTTTCTCTAAAAAATCTTTTTCCAAAGAAAAACTTTCTTCTTTCGGAAGTTTATCCAAAACTTTGTTGCTGAGAATATATACACCAGCGTTTATTATATTGCTTTTAACCTCTTTTGGATCAGGCTTCTCTATAAATCTTACAATCCTAGTATTTTCCGTCTCTATAACACCAAAACCTTTAATATCGTCAACCCTAAAGCTACCAATAGTAATAAGTGCTTTATTTTTCTTGTGAAACTTGTACATCTCGTCAAAATCTGCCCTAAATATAGTATCACCATTTATCAAAATGACATCTTCATACCCTTGCATCTTTTTCATAGTATATTTTAACGCTCCTCCAGTACCCAGAGGTTTGTTTTCTATCACAAACTTTATATTAGCTTTGTTTTTCTTTCTATTCTCAAGATAGTGTATTATTTTTTCAGCTTTGTAACCAAGCGAGATATAAATATTCTTAACATTGTTTCTTTCAAGCTCTTCTAATGCATATTCTATTAACGGCTTGCCATTAATCTTTACAAGCGATTTTGGCATATTGAATGTTAGTGGTCTTAATCTTGTTCCTTTGCCCCCAGCAAGGATGATTGCATCCAGCATATTATCATTAGTTTTTTTAATTTTTCATATTAAAAAATAAAAATAATACAACTATATCCCTCCTAAATATTTTTATACCAAAATATATTTCTAAAACAAATACTTCACAACATATATGAGCAAATGAACACGAAAAAGAAAAAAGATGTGCGACAAGATAAAGAATACGAAAAAGATAAGCAAATTCTTATAAACGCAATTTCGCGTCTTTTCAATACATATAACAGTAATTATGGATCAATTAAAAAATTCAAGAGAGGGCGATATTTGGTTATTGTAGCTATTACTGGCGGATGGTCTGAAAATGAAGAAGCAATAGCAAAATTTAATAAAACAAAATTCGGCGGTATCGCTACAATAGAGTGGTGGTTTCTTCAAGAATGGAAAAGAGGCGGTTATTTTAAATGGGAGATTCCTTTATTTTTAGTAGAAGATAGGTGATAAAACGGACCAAGAAATAAAGAAATTAATAGAACTTTTTAATCTTGCTCATTATAAATATGAATTTTATCCGAACGAGAACGCATTTATAATATCAATTCCTCTTGACGAAGGCATAAAACCTTACATATTAAGTGGAATTTCTGATGAGATTGCAAACTTAAAATTTTTTGTATCAAATATTTCTTACACAGGAGATAAACTAGAAATAATTTTTAGGAAAGCTGAGCATAAATATAAAAAGGCGGAAGCTAAGAAACTTATTAAAAAGCGTATTAAAAAGGAAAATGAGTAAATTTATTTAACGTTAATAAAGCAAAGGTTTAAATATTTTTATGTTAAATATATATATGATGTTATGGACGAAAAACAAAAAGCGAAATTAAATTTTGTTTTATTTTTGCTATCTGCCACAGGTTTTTTTGCTAGCATCTTTCTCGAGTTTTCGGGGTATTCGACTATTTATTTAACATTGATAGGATTTGTATCTGGCGTTGTTTTTCTTACTGAGTTGTTTAGTGTTATAACAAATGTAATAATAATACACCATTTAGACTCAATTAAATATAACCAAGATAAAAAGAACGATTTATTTTATAGATTATTTTGTGAATAACAGTGGCAGAGAAACGTTTGAACTTGTATAGTAATAAAGACGGAATTAAAGAAATATTCAAGTCTACTAAAATTCAATTTAAAAAGAATAAAAATAATTAAAATTAAAGTGATTATATGACCATAACGATAGAAATAACCACAGGAGGTTTAACTGAAATAGGAAAAAGATTTACTTATCATATAGTTGAAGAAAAAGATATAAAGAGAGTATCTAATAAATTAAAGAAAATAGTTGCTAAATATCCGCCCAAGATAGATTTCTATGGTGTTGGTCAAGAAATTTATTACAATTTGAAGTATTACGATAGCGATGGAAATAAAATAGAAGACGAAGGCACATTAGATAATGAAAAAGATGTAGATGATTTAATGCGAGATATTGAAAATATTTATTTGAAGAAATCAAAAGTATAAGTGATATTATGAAAATAGATATATACATAAATCTAAAAACACCAAAAGTTGAGCGAAAAGAATTCCATTATATATTGAGAAAAAGGTCGGATGTTGAACCAGTAAAAGAAAAAATAAAAAATCTTGTAAAGAAATACTTGAATATCGACGGTCAATTTATATCAATGTATGCAAGAATTTTCTACGATAGAGAAGCTGAAAACGGCATGATTGGTAAATTAGAAACCCCAGAAGATGTTGATAAAGCCATGAAGCAACTTGAACCATATATAGGTAGTTTAAAAGAGTAAAAAAAATGATAGTTGGAGGTGATATATAGATTTAAGGCGATAAAATGGTAAAGTATAAAGCTTTGTTGGTTGCTCCAAATGGAGATTGGAAAGTAATGTATGAAAAAGATTCGATAGAAGCAGTTCAAAGAGAGTTAGAAAAGAGAGCTGATAAATGGCAACACTATCCATACAGATTTGTGATAATGCCTATAGAAATAGGTAATTGGATTAATGGCGGAAGTAAAGTTGTATATGCACCAGACGAGTATAAATTTATGGAAGGATGGGATATTGTAAAAGTATTTGTTTGGTTTATGGATAAGTATATGGAATCGCATCCAATAGATGATAAACATGATGAAGTATGAAGCGATTTTAATTTCTCCTAACGGAGACTGGATAACAGATTTTGAAGAATATAGAATAAAAGAGGTCGAAGAAGATTTGGCGATAGCAAACAGCACCAGAAATTTTTTCGCCTTCTATCCATACCAGTTTATAATTAAATCGCCAAAAATACATTTAAGTGCAAATGTTTTGAAAGAGAGAATTATTGATGTTGTATTGCCAAAAATTAACAAGTTCATGAAAGGATGGACTATCGATAGAGCAATAAAGACAATAGTTAGAGAATAAATGGATGTTTAAAAGGCGATAAAATGGAAAAATTAAAATGGTATAAAGATACTGGATATGGACAGACTGAATTGGCAGTAGATGAAGCTACGATTTGGGAGGCAACACATAATGGAAAAGAGGGTTTATTTTCTTTAGAAGTCTATCCTCTTAAATTAATTAATAAAAAGGAAAAGGGTTGGGAATATAGAATAATTGAAACTGAACCTAGTGGCGATACTAATGAGGATGGTATTGATTTTGACTCTCTATTTGAAACTAGCGAAGGAGACGACCATGCACCTACTGTCGAAGTTGCGATGAAATGGGCGGAAAATACTTTGAAAGATATTTTGGAAGAGAGAAGATCTAAAAAAGAGAAAGTATGATTAAAGTGATAAAATGGTGACAACAGAAATTTTTAGGCAAAGTATAAGAGGTGGAAAGTTTGTCTTTGTAATTAGCAAAGAACGCGGTTCGGACATTTCTAAAAACTACTACAATGTTATCATCTATAAAGAAGGCAAAGATTTTATTATAACTCCTTCTGCAACATATCATATTGATGCAGAAGATATTGATGACGCCTTCTTCATAGCATTTGATAAATTTATACGTGATAATAAGATCGTTTAAGTTAAAGAATGGGTGAATATATGGCAAAATATGAAGCACTATTAGTTTCGCCAGATGGAGATTGGCTAATAGATTTTGAGGAAGATACAATAGATAGAGTCAAGCAAGATTTAAATGATATGGGCAGTAGCTGGCATTTTTATCCATACTCATTTATAATAAAAGTACCTAAAAAGGAAATAAGTGAATATCTGATGAAAGAGAAAATAATTGATGTTGGATCAGAAGAAATCAAGGCAATGAAAGGATTGATGGTTGAAAGAGCAATTAAGAAAATTGCTAATATGAATAAGAAAAAGAAAAGCAACAATTATTAAAATCGATAATATATTGCTGATATAATTTCGCAACGTGCCGAAAAATTAAAAACCTCGCAGATAAATTAAAAGAGAATGAAGCGAAATAAATAAAAATTTTAAACCAAATTAATATATGTATATTTGTTTTGGTCTCTTGCGTTTAGCGTGTTATGAAAAGTTGCCTGCGTCTGTTTTGGGCGCAGGCAGACTATATTTGTTTGTGGTCGCGTGCGTTGGTTTTAACGCACGGTCATAAATGGTCGCCTGCGTTCTTTGAACGCAGGGTCATATATGTTACGACTTTTTAAATTTGATAATTATAAAACCAAATGATAAGATGAAAATATCAGAATACCGCTCTTCAAAAATTAAGTTGGCTGGAAATCCAAAAACACCAAAAGAGATTCTGGAAAGATTGTCTAAAGATAAAGATATAAGAATAAGAGTGTGCGTGGCAGAAAATCCTAATACGCCACCAGAGATTCTTGCAAAACTATCAAAAGACGAAAATAAAGATATAAGAAGACTTGTTGCAAGGAATCCTCATTCGCCAAAAGAAATATTAATAGAATTTTCTAAAGAGAAAGAAATGAAAGCCGAAGTTGCACTTAATATTAAAACCCCAGAAGAAGTGCTTTCTAGATTAGCGGAAGATGAAAACTACGTCGTCAGACTTAGAGTTGCACTAAACCCTAAAACTCCAAAAAATGTTCTTTCAAAACTTTCAAAGGATAAAAATGATGCAGTAAAAGAAGCTGTTGCAAGCAATCCTAACACACCAAAAAACATCCTTGCAATTTTATCAAAAGAAAGTTATTGGCGAATAAGAAAATCAGTTGCACTAAATCCTCATACTCCAAAGAAAATTTTTGAAAAACTAGCAAAAGATAAAGAATCGCGCGTTAGAAGAGACCTCGCAAAAAATCCTTATACACCTAAAGATATTCTTGTGAAGTTGTCAAAAGATACAGATGTTTTTGTAAGATGGGGAGTTGCCAAAAATCCAAATACGCCTATAAAAGTCCTTAATCAATTAAGAAATGATAAAGACCCATATCTAAGTCATAATGCCCAAGTATATTATAATTTTAGAGCTCTGGAATTTTAGATTTTTTAATTTTAGCGTCTTTCCAATTTACATTCTTAAGTTTGGCGTTCTCAAAATTTACGTTAGAAAGATATGCTCCTTCAAAATTTGCACTTGTCAGGTCCGCATTGCTAAAATCTGCTTTGTAAATAAAATTATGTTTTAAGTTTGCTCCAATTAATTTTGCACCAATGAATTTGGTATGAGAACATATTGCGTATTCCATATTCGTTTTAGTTAAATCGGCATTCGTCAAATCTGCATATTCGAGATGCGCGTCAAAAAGGTTTGAAAATCTCAAATCAGCATTCTTTAAAGTTGCTCCTTCAAAGTTAGCATCTGAAAAATCTGCATGTTTTAAATCTGTGTTTTCAAGAACTGCGTCAGTGAAATCAGATGAAATAAAAATAGCTTTTTGAAGACGCATATTACTCAAATTCATACCATTAAAGAATCTTCCGTCAAACAACCTTTCTCCTTTCTTATACCTTTCTAAAAGCTCCTCGGCATACATTGTCAAATAATCACAAGGATAATATATTTTTACCTTTTAAAAAGTTGTTGCTTATTGCCAAAGGCAACAAAATAAACCCCTAATCCTTTATTTTTAATAACGCCATAGAACACGACTTTTTATAATTATAAGGCGGTGTTCATATTATTTTTTTGATGCCAAACCCTAAAAATGTCAGTTTTGTAGAATTTTCAATTCTCCGTCGGAAGCATTTTTTAGGTTTTCCTCGAAAATTTTCAGGAAATGGCATTTATGTGCCAAATAGGTATGGGTATAAGTTCAATATTTTCATTTTCCTGCAATTTTCGACGGAGATTTATGCGTTTTGACAAAACCTTAAATGTTAAGAAATCCAAAAGCGAAAACACACCTATGCAAGTCCCTTTTCTAATAAAATTAGAATATTTGTATATCTTTTTGTAACTAATTTCTATTATTTATAATGCTTGGACATAATAATGTTGTGTTAATTCCAGGAATAACTATATAATTTCCAGT
>OGCG01001650.1_pt1 | contig 10657 bp, 9 predicted proteins | sample 1570061 | NCBI WGS metagenome assembly OGCG01 (sample SAMN06268698, study PRJEB24515) | hot springs metagenome | isolation source: Joseph's Coat, Yellowstone National Park, Washington, USA | place: USA:Joseph's Coat, Yellowstone National Park, Washington, USA
GGAATACCCGCGGTATTCCAGGCGTAAGCGTATCGATGAACCGGGAAGCCCCGTCCGTAAGGGCGGGGTAGTTCACCCCTTAACTGATACGATAATTGGCTTTCGGGCGGCCATACCGCCAAGAGCTGCCGGGTTATCCGGGGCCAAAAGGAGAGCTTGGGGCCGATTTGTTTTGTCTTTGGGCGTGATCCTAAGAGCTTCTTCTTCTTTTCTGGTGGATATCCCGTGTTCTACTTCGGTGGGCTGACCGCCGGTCTACTGCCCCCATGACTCCTTTTAAAGCGCGACGCGCGCCTTTGCCGTCAATCCGGCGAAGTGCGGCCGTTTTCAAAAAGGATTAAATGGCTTGGGCTAGGAGATGCTGGACTACGATTGCAGTACTTCGCGGGAATAGACGGAAGCGGATCCAGCACTGTGGCAGTCCTCGTCGACGAGAAGGGTGATGTGGTAGCCAGGGGGAAGGCCAACTCGTCTAACGTGTCGCAATACGGCAAAGAGGTTGCCATCTCAATAATCGCTGACTTGGTCAATGAGATGGCCCAACAGCGCAAAGTCCGGTCGCTTTGCGCTGGCCTCTCTGGCCTCGAGCGGGCTGGTGATCTCGCTTCCATAAATTCGGCTTTGAGGACGCTAGCCCTTGCCGAAACGAGCGAAGCGGTCAGCGACGGCATGATGATTTTGGAAGCCGCCACGCTGGGAAGGCCGGGGGTAGTACTGGTGGCCGAAGGGGGCGTTTCGTCGTGGGGCACGGATGGGCGGTCCTACAAGAGGGCAGATGGATGGGGCTACTTTTTGGGCGATAACGGCGGTGCCATTGACATATCCAGGAGGGGCATGGTGGCCGCGCTCAAATATTACGACGGGAGGGGGAGCTCCACTCGGCTTCTCAACGCCATGCTAGAGTACTTCGGGGTGAGTTCTCCGGAGGAAGTGGTGGGAAAGGTTTACGGAAAACCCGTCTCCTCCGTGATCGGTTTTGCCAACTTCGTCCTGAGGGAGGCCTTCCTTGGGGATGAAGTAGCCCTCTCCATAGTCAGGGATGCAGCGGCAGAGATGGCGGCTGCCGCAAGGGCGGTGATCAACGCCTTGCACATTTCAAGCCCGGAAGTCTTTTACTGGGGTAGCCTTTTGCAAAACGAGTTCTTTAGGTCACAGGTTAGCAAGGAGCTGGGGTTGCCGTTGGTGCGCTCGCCGTACCAGCCGGTGGTTGGAGCGGTGCTCTTGGCGTTGAAGAACGCGGGCGTAGAACCGACCGAAGATTTCTTGAAAAAGTTCGCCTTGGAAGGGGAGCTCGTGGCAGGGCCTGGAAAGCTTTCATGAATTCGTAAGTGTGGTCTATCGCTTTGTAGAAGTCGGAAACGCGCACGTTCTCGTTGGGCGAGTGCGCCCTTGATGAGGGGGAGCCCACGCCTATGGCGCTGACCGCGTCCTTGATCCCGGCTAACTTAGTGAATACCCACATGGGTTGCGTGCCGGCGCTGTTGGGTACCAGGAGCGGCTGTTTTCCGTAAACCCTATTTGCGGAGTCCACCAGGGCCGCCACCAAAGGGGACCTTGGAGACGTCCTCGCCGGGTATTCGGGGCCCATGTTGATCAGCTGCCCACGGAAACCGCGGTTTTCTAAATGGGCTTTCAGCGCGTCAAATATTTTGTAGGGGTCCTGATTCGGCACCAGGCGGAAATCTATCTTAGCTACGGCTTCATGCGGTATCACGGTCTTGCTTCCGGGGCCGCCGTAGCCGGAGTGAACTCCGTCCAAGTTGCACGTGGGTTCGGTGTAGAGGGCCATAAGGGCTTCCCTGGGAGAACTGAACCTCAGCTCCTGGACGCCCAGGGAGCTCTTCAGCTCTTCTAAATCGGTCTCCGAGGCCAGGGCTTCTATCATTTTTTTGACGTCATCGTCTGGAGCCTCCACTTCGTCGTAAAACCCGCTTATTGCCACCCTTCCGTCCGGGCTCATCAACGAATTGAGCAGCTTGACCGTTGTCCAAGCCGGGTTCTCCACCAGCGGCGCGCTCGATGAGTGCAAGTCCCTGGTCCCGGCCGAAAGCCTCATCTCAACGTAGAGTATGCCCTTAACGCCTAGCACTATTTCCGGTCTACCCTTCGAGTCGATGCCGCTCCCCTCCATGAGCATGCCGTCTGCCGCCAATTTTTTCGCGTTCGCCCTGACGTAATCGGCTAGATGGGGGCTGCCTATCTCCTCCTCACCTTCAAAAAGGAACTTCACGTTTAACGCCAGCTTTCCCTCTTCTTGTAACCTTTTGAAGCCGTAAAGCCTGGCCACCAGGGTGCCCTTGTTGTCGGATGCACCCCTGGCGTACACGTGGCCATCTTCGACGGTCGGGGAGAAAGGAGGATATTTCCATTCGTTGAGGGGATCTACGGGCTGAACGTCGTAGTGGTTATAGACCAAAATCGTCTTTTTGGCACCGGCGTCGTATTCGCCGAACACGACGGGGTGCCCCCCAGTGTTCTCCAAGCGGGCGGCCACGCCCATGTCCTCCAAAAGGTCCCTCAGGTATTCCGCAGTTTCCGCTATCCCCTCGCCGGTCGCGGAAACGGAGGGGTGGCGCAAAAACTCGAGGTAGTCGTCTAGAGCCTTTTCACGCGAACCCGAAGACATGGCCAAATTTGGCGGGCGTATAAAAGGGCTTCGGCTATTTTCACGGGCATTCCTCTGGCGAAGGCGAAACCTGACCAAAGCGACGCCCCCATTTGACTTACCCCTCACAGCAAACCCAAATTTCAATCGGCCAGATAGCCCCGGTTCACGCGTTTCCGCGTTGCAAAGCGAACAGGAGAACACTTATAAGTAGAGAAAGCCCTTCCTCATGTCGTCCGCTCCTCCACCCCTCGAAGTCGACTCTTTGCTCGTGAAATACGGAGATAAGGTCGCGGTGAACTACCTCAGCTTCAAAGTCAAACGGGGGGAGGTATACGGTTTGCTCGGCCCCAACGGTGCCGGGAAATCGTCCACGCTTAAGTCGGTGGTAGGACTAGTACCGAAGGAAAGCGGCTCTATACGGGTTTACGGAAAAGAGGCCCCCTCTAAGGACGTCATGAACGACATCGGGGTGGTCCTCGAGTCGCCCGCGGTGTTCGACGTGCTAACGCCCATGGAGTTCTTCGAGTTCGTGGCTTCGGTCCGTGGCCTGAAGGACATGGGGTGGGTAAAGGGTTTGGTCGAGGCGTTCGAGCTAACGGAGTTCCTCAAAACTCCCATAGCCTCCCTTTCCATGGGGAACAAGCAGAAGGTAGCGGTGATAGCCGCCATGATGCACAAGCCAAAGCTCCTCCTCTTGGACGAACCCTTTAATGGGCTCGACGTCAAATCGGTTAGGATATTCAAGGAGCTCCTTAGGATGCACGTTTCGGCTGGGGGCTCGGTCATCTTCTCTACGCACATAATGGACGTCGCGGAGAAAATATGTGACCGCGTAGGCATAATAAACGAGGGCAAGATGGTGGCCGAGGGGACGGTGGGCGAACTGAGGGCGAAGGTCCAAGCAGCCAGCCTAGAGGACGTGTTCCTCAAGGCTACCCAGGAAGAGGAAGAGGTCAAGAGCATACTCAACGGGCTAGCGAGTTCGTGATGGGGTTGCGCTTCAGTCAACTTTGGATGATAGCCGGAAAGGTTTACGATGAGCTGATGTACCAGGGCTACGCGGCTACGAGGCTTACGGGCGTAAACCTTTCAGCGAAAAAAGCCTCATCAGTTTTGAGAAACGCGAAGACCTACAAGTACCTGATGACTGGGATCTACGGCTCCGTAATCGCGGCCACGCTGGCCCTGGGATTGATGTTCAAGGTCGAGGAAAAGGGTATCGCGGTGACGCTCTTCTTCTGGGTTTACGTGTTGGTCTTCATGTCCGCTTTCCAGGTGAGCTTTTCCGTATCCTCTTCTCCCCACATAAGGGACCTCCTCATGACCTTGCCCATTTCTGGCTCCGACGCGCAGGCGATATCGACCCTATCCATAGTGAGGTCGGTTGACGCTCCGCTTGCAGTGTCGCTGGTCTTGCCCGCGCTGATTGGCCTATTGGCGGGGCCCGTCCTCGCCCTCAATTATTTGATGGCTTCTCTGATGGGAGCGTCCCTGGCTCTACTTACCGACGTCCTCTTATCTTCGGGCTTCAGAAAGGTTACGGTGGGCGGGAAGGCCAGTGGACTCCTCAGGGCTTTTTCCATAGTCCCCGTGGTGATTTTGGCCAGCGTCGCTTACGACGTACCCGTCTTCATCTCGCAGCACTGGAGCCCGCTTTTCTCTTATTTGCCGTTGCTTGACCTTTACTGGGTCGATCCGCGCGGGGTTCTCTCTTCTGTCCTCTACACGGCTTTGTTCGTTGCCGTGGCATACTGGGGTTTCTCGAAGCAGGCTATCTACCTCCTAACGCCCGAAGAATACGTGGGTAGTGCGTTCAGAGGTCAACTCGAATTCAAGCTCCACTCGCAGACCTTTTCCGTAATTTCCCTGGATTTTAGGCAGGCCATGAGGTCCCGGCTAGCCGGTATATTGGTCGTACCCTTTCTTTACGTGGTCATGGCCCTCGTCGTGGCATTTACTTCCGGCGATGCGGTGGCGCGGGATTTCTCTGTCTTTTACTTCAGCTTCGCGGTGCCCATGGCTTTCGCTGCCTCGATGCTCGGCTACGCGCTTTACGCTTCCGAGGCGAGGGGCCAAGCCGCCTTCAGGCTGCTACCCATTTCGAAGCTCAGAAACATGATGAGTAAAGCGCTTGTCAGCGTTGGCACTTACGCCGTTGGCTCCGTCTTTTTATCGGCCCTATTCGCCTACTTCGGCGGGCTCGCCTATTCTATACCGGTTTTGATGACCTCATTTCCCGTTTTTTCAGCCGTAGTTTTCGCGGCGGTTTATTTCGATCGCGTTTACAGCGGAGGGGGAGCCGGCATGGCAAATCCAGCCACGGCGGCCCTCTACGCGCTGGGGGTTCTATTGGTAATGGGAATACCCATCGGTAGCTACTTGACCCTGGCCTATGCGGGGAAGGGTCCGCTGCTTTCCTCGGTTCTTATGGCCGCCATATCGTTGATCGAGGCCTCGTTTTTCATGTTCTTGCTGAGAAAATAGAAAACAGCACAAGAAGAAAAACTGCCCTGGTTCGGCCGGCGTGCGGTTGAGCTCGCGGTCGAACGGAAAAAACCGGAAAGGGAAAGAAAAGGGTGAACTACCCCGCCCTCACGGACGGGGCATCCCCACCTCGCGGTGAGGATTTCCTGCTTCTTCCAGGAAACTTGCTATACACCCCCTCTGAGAAGGGAATGTATAGCAGAGGTTTCCTGTCCACAGGCTCTAAGGGCAGTCCCGACCCCGCACGAAGAATATTTAGAGAAGCATTATAATCACGGTCTACAGTCCAACCGCATCTGGGACAGACAAACACACGGTCAGCTAACGTCAAATCCTTCTTAACGTATCCGCACCTAGCACACGTTTTTGAAGTATTCCTCGGATCCACCTTCACCACCCTCCTACCAGCTCTACTTCTTCCTTTTTAGGTTAAATGAACATATTAAGTTTTTATAATATTCTTGTTCTTCTTTGGGAATTGTAAGTCTTCCATTCTTCATCCTGCTTTGGAACTCTATTGCTAATTTTGCTTGTTCTGTTTTGACTCTGAGATAAGGCAACACTATTTCCAAGAAGTTCTTTGCATCATTGCTATATAACCTTAACCTATAGACTTTACGATGCTTCATGTTCTTATCTGGATTTCTCGACACTTTACCAATGTGTAGAAGCTTCCTTATAAACTCAAGTACATATAAATTCGCATTCACAACGCTTACAGTAAGAAAATACTGTTTCTTACTCTTAGAAATATAGATACTCCCCTCCCCATCAAAAAACCCTGCAATATATGCAATTTCCTCTGGTTTTATATTCGCCATATTCACCTACCAGCATAGATAGACTGATAGTATAAAAACTTTCAGCCTTGTAGGAGAGGTGGCTCATGAACCCGGAGAAGTTAGCGTGAAGAATATGCTTTCTCAAAACTTTACTTTCACTATCCTCAACCATCTCCTTGACATCAAGATCTTCCACGTATATCTCGTCATACTGTTCTACGAGCCACGAAGTTACCTTGTGAATATAATCATTCATCAAGTTCTTTACATGTTCGTGTACCTTAGCTAACTTCTTTCTGACCTTCTCATAGTTTCTAGACCCTTTTCTCTTTCTAGATAATGATTTTTGCAAAGTCTTTATCCTCTTCTCGACATCATCGAAAACCTCGGGGTTCTCTACCACTACACCATCAGAAGTAGTTACGAGTTTCTCCACTCCCAGGTCTATTCCAAGTACTTTCCCAGTTCTTTCGAGAGGTTTCTTTTCGACCTCAACTTGGAAGATAGCACACCAGCCTGTAGCACTCTCCTTTATTATTACTCCTTTTATCTCGCCTTCCAACGGTCTGTGGAAGAGTACTTTTATCTCCCCTATTTTTGAGAGAATTAATTTATCCCCAACCACCTTGAAACCGGATTGATTGTAGTTTATGATCTTCACGATCTTCTTGTACCTTAGTTTTCCCACTTTCTTTCCTTTCTTCTTCAGCTCATGAAGAGCGTTGATGTTGTACCATAATTGGTTGTTCACCATTTGAAGGGCTTTGGAGTAAACTAGTTCTTTTCCTTCTATTTTCAAGTCTCTCAACATGTCTTGGGTGTCCTTAGGTGTTATCTTTTTCCCTTCTTTCCTCGCGTTATTCAATGCATCTAACAAGGCATTGTACACTCTGGCCTCAACCTGCATCACCCTGAGGAGTTTTTCCTCTACTTCCCTAGTTGGGTAAATTCTGTACTTGAATGATAGCTGGATCTCGTTATTCTTTTTCTTGGCTCTCCACATATTTTTTCAGTACCTCCAGTGTTACTTGTCCACTTGTTGCTAAGAAATAGGAAGGCGGCCAGAAGCGTCCCTTCCATAGTTTTTCCTTTACTAGAGGAAATTTTCTCTGTATTTCCCTAGACGCGATTGTCTTGATCGCGTTTATGTATCCGAGTATATTCAAGGTTGGTTTCGCCTGAATAACATGTGGAAATGATCTTTATCTAATCCTATGTCTATGACCTCAACGTCGAACGTTTCGCTTATTTCTTGAATTTGTTCCTTTAGGAAGTTGACTATGTCATCATTATCGAACACCTTCCCGCGGTACTTCGCCACTTGGACATAGTGGTAATAAAGAGCGTAAACTGAATGCGATCCTCTTTCCAATCTGTACCGCATAGTTACATCTATTTTCTAATAACTATAAAAAGGTTTCTGTGGGGGCTATCCATCCCCTACCTTACGAAGGGGGACTTTCGCCCCGTTAACCCCCGATAAGGTTAAATCGCCCCAGGGCTGGTAGAACCAAGTTGTTAATGGATTGCGTTACCGAACCGAAGGGGGTGTTGGTTGAAGCGAGAAAGGAGGCAGGCGAAAAAACAAAGGAGATATCCTTCAGGTTTTCTCTGGACGAGAGAAAGGTTATCGCAAATCAAGGAGACCCGCTCAAGTGGGGGGCTAGGCTGGCCAAGTTCCTCAGGGGCAATTCGGTGGAAGAAGCCTCGGTCATACTGAACGGAATGGACGCCGAAAAAGTAGCCACGGGGTTAAGGTTGGCAGATTACAAGTTCACCAAGTACTTGACGTCGGATGAGAGGAAGGGACTAACCGTTCACTTCGTGGGGCAGGAGAACTGCGACGCCATATCCCGCGCCGCGCAAGTTTGCGAGGCAGTCGAGTTGGCCAGAGACCTCGCCAACGAACCCGCCATAACCCTACCGCCGTCGACGTTCGCTTCCGTGGTCAACGACAAGATGCATGGGCTGCCGGTAGAGGTGCAGGTGATGGAAGAGGAGGAGCTCAAGAAAAAGGGTTTCGGCGGAATACTGGCGGTGGGTAAGGGATCGGCAAACCCGCCCGCCCTGCTGGTGTTGAAGTATAACGGCGGCTCTGGAAAGCCGGTGGTTCTGGTCGGCAAGGGTGTCGTGTTCGATGCCGGTGGGCTCAACCTCAAGGTCGGTGGCGGCATAAGGAGCATGTACATGGACAAGAGCGGGGCCGCCGATGTGGTGGGCGCTGTGTACGGCGCAGCTAAGCTCAGGCTTAAGAAGAACATCGTGGGAATAGTGCCGCTGGTCGAAAACATACCCTCGGGTACGGCGATCAGGCCCGGAGACATCATAAAGATGTACTCGGGCAAAACCGTTGAGGTGGCCAACACCGACGCCGAGGGCAGGCTGATACTGGCTGACGGCATATCGTACGGTAAGACCTTTGACCCGGAGGAGATAATCGATCTGGCAACGCTCACGGGCGCGCAAGTGGTGGCGCTGGGGACCAAGGTTGCGGCCGTGATGGGCAACGAAGAAAAGCTAATCTCCTCCCTGATCGAAAGCGGCAAAAGGACGCAGGAGCTGCTGTGGCAACTGCCGCTCTTCGACCTTTACGACGAACTGGTCAAGGGAGATAGGTCTGACCTCAAGAACATAAGCGATACCAGCGAAGCCGGAAGCATAGTGGGCGGGGCTTTCCTTAAGCCCTTCGCTGAGGGGACTCCATGGGCGCACATCGACTTGGCCGGACCCGCCATGCTGAGCAGCGACTGGGAGTGGATGACCAAGGGCGCGACTGGCTTCGCGGTCAGGCTGCTACTGGATCACTTGCAGGCGCAGCGACGCCACAGTTCACCCTTTTAACTCCTCCTTCCAATTATGGTGAAGTGGAAGAGGGGAAAGGCGAAATAAGGGGGGTAATGACATCGGAGGAGTTGAGGGTTTTAGATGAAAATTCCGCCTGGCTGGGAGTTACCGCTTCTTTTTTGATGGAAGCGGCGGGTGAGGCGGTGGCGAGGGAGCTCTCCTCCAGGGTGAGGCCAGGTTCTCAGGTCCTCATACTTTGCGGTTCCGGGAACAACGGAGGTGACGGCCTCGTAGCGGCAAGAAGGCTTTCCTCCATGGGCTACCGGGTAACCGTGGCCCTGACCTCGAGGGGTGATGAGCTGACCGGGGCGCCGAGGGAGAAATTCCTGATGCTCTCGAGGTTGTTCTTAACAAAGCTAGTGGAAAGGGCTGACCCCAGCTCTGTGCAGCCCCTCCTAGAAAAGTCTGACGCGGTGATAGTGGCGCTTGTAGGCACAGGCGTGAAGGGGCCGCTGAGGGAACCGATCCTCTCCCTAGTGAAGTTGGTCAACGACTCCAGGGCGTTCAAGCTCGCGGTTGATTTGCCGGCCGGTGTGGATCCGGATACTGGGGAAGTCAAGGGTACGTGCTTGCAGGCCGACCTCGTGGTGACGATGCACGCGCCGAAGCCAGCCCTGCTGAAAGGAGGTTGGAAATACGTGGTGGCCGACATCGGGATACCCCGGGAGGCCGAATTACTGGCGGGCCCGGGCGACGTGAGGGCAGCGCTTCACAAGAGGCGTTCGACAGCTAAGAAGGGAGAATCGGGAAAGCTCCTCGTCATAGGCGGGGGTAAGGACTATTCTGGCGCTCCATCCTTGGCAGCGTTGGCAGCCATGAGGATGGGCGTCGACTTGGTCGCGGTTGCGACGCCCGAGTCCGTGGCTGGAACGGTCAGGTCGTACTCACCGGCCATGATCGTGCATCCCTTGCCTGGGGATTACCTGAGCGGGGAGTGCATCCAGTCGATCTCCTCTCTAACGCGGCGTTATGACGCCTTCGTTTTCGGCATGGGGCTGGGAAGAGAGCGGGAAACGCTTGACGCAGTGCCGCGGCTCATATCCTTGCTGAGGGAAACGGGCAAGCCTTTTCTGGTCGACGCCGACGCGCTTCACGCCCTGCCCAAGCCGACGGGAGGGGTGCTCACCCCTCACGCGGGCGAATTCGAGGCCATGACGGGCGCAGCCCCAACCCCTGAGCCAGAGGGCGGCTCTCCAACGGACGAGGCCATGGCCAAAAGGGTTTCAGAAGTGATGAAGGCCGCCTCCGAGTTCGGTTCAGTGATTTTGCTCAAGGGAAAATACGACGTGATATCAGACGGCCAACGGTACAAACTGGACGGTACGGGTAACCCCGGCATGGCGGTGGGAGGCGTGGGAGACGTCCTCTCGGGCGTGATAGGGGCCTTCCTTTCTTGGCGTAACGAACCGTTCAAGGCCGCCGTAGCTGGTTCATTTGTAACCGGCGTGTCGGGGGATATGGCAGCTGCAAAAAAAGGATATCACATAATGGCCACCGACGTCATAGAGGAAATTCCAAACGCCTTTGCCCAATACTGGCCCGGTTACCGACCTTCCTGGACGGGCAAGCGGCGCCGGGCACGCTGAAGCAGAGACCAGCATGCGTATTCGCTCCTCGACGGATTTACTCCGTCTTCCTCCTATGGTCGAAGAAGAGCGAGTTCGCCTCCCAAGGGGAGCGGGCTTGCGGAAAATCTTTCCTGGCCCCCTGATCCTTCCTGGGACCAAAGTCTGTACCTCCCTCCTTCTTTCCTTCCTCCCCTTCTTCTTTACTTTAACTCTATGGGGGTTAAGGGGGCGAAAGTCCCCTTCCGTAAGGTGGGGGATGGGTAGCCCCCTTATAGAAACATTTTTACGTCACAGAAAGAGATATCTGTGCCTCCAAACCTAGAGAAGAAGGAGGGACTTTCCCCATGGAACGTAGGGGAGACGCCCGGGGA
>OGCG01001651.1_pt1 | contig 10654 bp, 10 predicted proteins | sample 1570061 | NCBI WGS metagenome assembly OGCG01 (sample SAMN06268698, study PRJEB24515) | hot springs metagenome | isolation source: Joseph's Coat, Yellowstone National Park, Washington, USA | place: USA:Joseph's Coat, Yellowstone National Park, Washington, USA
CGGTAAACCTTAATTTCAAATGAATCGAGCGCCATCTTGCCGTCAGGATATACCTTGGTCAGATTGTGTGCCTCCACAACAGGCTCCGGCAATTCTGTATGGAATAGCGTTTGTTGTGTAATAAGCTTTAGTGTATCACCGAACAGCCTGACCCGACCCTCGAGACGAAACCATCTGACGAAATTCCTTCACTGTCGAAGGCGGACTTCATTTCCTTGAGTACGGAAACCGCAACCTGCCTCTGGTCGCACACCGCAAGAAGTGACGGGCCGGCACCAGATATTGTAAAGCCAAGAGCGCCGGCGGAAAAGGCAGCCCTCCTGACGCTAGCATAACCCGGAATGAATTTCGACCGGACGGGTTCAACTATTTCGTCACGCATCCCCTCCCCGAGAATGCGAGCATCCCTCAACATAAAGCCGACAACGATTTCTGAAGCGTTAGCCGTGTTTCGCACGTGTTTTTCAAAGTCTACGCTCTGCGGTAGCACGGACCTTGCGTACATGGTCTTCATCGTCGGAATCTCGATAAGAGGCATCGCAACCGCGAGATAAAGGTCGTCCGGAGGGGGAATGTTGATAACCCTCTTCGGAGGACCTTCAATCCACATTGAAAAACCGCCGAAAAGGGACGCTGCGACGTTGTCACGGTGGGCGACACCCGCTGAGGCAAGTTCTCCGGCAGACGCAAGCTCGACTAGAGCAGGACGGTCTAGGTTTTTACCAAAAAGCACGGAAAGCGCAAAAGCCGTTGCGGCACTGCTCGCTCCGCTACTCCCAAGTCCGTACCCGGGTTTGATGCCTTTAGCTATTCGGATCTTAAGCCCTGTGGTTATACCGTGGTTTCTTGAAAACTCCATGGCTACAACGCCAGCTACATTTTTTCGGGGATCTTCGGGTACGTTGTCGCCAATCACATTGATTTCAATCTCATTCGTATCCGCTAGAGAAACCGTAACTTCGTCGTATACTGCATCGAGCGCAATGGCAAAACAGTCAAAACCCGGCCCAAGATTTGCACTCGAACCGTGCGCACGCACGCTAACACTCTGCATGCTCTCACTGAGGCAAAGAAAGATATTAGCGTGACCTCTCTTACACCGCGCACTGCCATCTAACCTGTGCCGTAAGAAATCATCATAATAGGCAAGCAGCAGCCAGAGGACATCGATACAAAGGCTTCTTTACTGCTCACTGAAACTCAAAACATGCGGGAGCACGTCTGCGACTCCTAACAGCAGAGCAAGCGTATGCGCGAACTTAGATGTCGGTGTGCGTTACCCATCATGCCGGGTGACATGTATCTTGGCAACAGGCGAACGGGGTGTGCGCAAAGTCATCACATCAAAAAAGAACGCGCAGATTTTACTCTTTCTCCTGACAACATGCGTTCTTTCACTGTTCACGGCATACGCAAGCTTGTTTGGTGCTCCACGCTCGAGTGAGATACTGGTTACGAAGGTGAGTTCTTCCTCGGAGTTTTACGCCCTGGTCTTGCTCGCTACCCTACTTGGCGGTTCCGCACTTCTGGTAATTCTGCTGCGCTTCAGGTTAAAGCTGAGGCAGATGCTCAACTATTACATAGCTTTGGTGCTATTTCTCTCCGTCTACGGGCTATCTTACACTTGGGGAGGCTGGGTTTACTTTGAGTTTACCGCTAGCACAGATTTCCCGGTGTACCTAGGGGCAGTCTCCCTAGTGTTAGGAGCGGTGGCCACGGTCTTCTATCTCAAACGCAGATTTTCCGTATTTAATCTCTGGGGTGTGATACTCTCGGTTTACCTTGCCTCTTACCTAGCTCTTGTTCTCCAACCTGTTATCATTCTTAGCGTTCTGGGCGCCCTCGCGGTGTACGACTATATTGCTGTGTACAAAACAAAACATATGGTAGCGCTCGCAGAGCTTGCGGTATCTGATGATTACCCGCTACCATTGATGGTGTTGACGGGAAATCCCAAAACCCCTGAAATAAGGCACCTTCCTGACAAGGGGGGTGATGAAGTACAGGCGATGGGACTAGGCGACCTAGTCATTCCTTCGGCCGTTGTCACAGCTTTATTCGTCACAAGCACATCATTTCTCTGGATGTACGCACTTTTTGGCGCCGTTTGCGGAACCGTCGCAAACAATTTTCTACTCTATAGGCTCAGAAAGCCGCTTCCTGCACTTCCTGCAATTTCCGCATTCATCCTGGGATTCATAGGACTCGGGCTGCTTCTCTTGCTCGCCTAACTCACATCTTGAATTGATTTAATCAGCCTTCTGCACCACGAAGACCCTGTTGTAAGGCTTTCTCGAAAGTATATCCCTCGCACTCTCAGTTACCTCCTTGAAGGACTTGGATGTAACAAATTTCTTATAATGTTCTATGGATTCCCATTCCGAGAGTATAAGATACGAAAGCGGTTCATCGGTCCTTCTATACAGAACGGCAGAGACAAATCCCTCTTCGTTTGTAAGGTATGTTTTCACCTGACCAAAAATCTCTTCGAATTTCTTTTCGTTTCCGGGTTTGACGTCGTAGTAGAAGCCTACGTGTATCATCATAAGCTATTCCGGCCTGCTAATAAATGCTTTTCCATTCTTGCTACATTTACAGACGGCGTTAGTGGGCTAGGGAAGAAGTAAACACCGCTTTTTGGCGGGAGATAGACGGAGTTCCCGAGCGGAGACATTTTTGTACCTGTGTTGTGTCAGACCTTTGAAAACTACACCCGAAGTGGTAAGACACTCACTCAAAGAGTAGGATAGCTTAGCTCGTCTGTAGCAGACATCAAAGCACTTGACAGATCTGGTTTCCAAGCTCTTGTCAGCCATCCAATTGTTGGGACTAGGTAGGGTTCCACTCACAGGGATGGGAAGACCTGCAACAGCCCTCACCGGAGCTTTGATGGTAGCTGCTAGCGTGTTAACGTCCGCTCTGAGTTAACAATGAAATAATATTCGTAGAGCTACTTTAGGAGCGACTCCATTATGCGGGAGGCCGAAGCTCTGCCACGCGTACCGATGCATAACACAATATGACAACAAAGGCAGAAATTGGTCAAGACAAAGATAAAGTTAAAGAGTGTTCGTGCATATAAAAAGTGGATGAACGGCAGAGCACCTCGCGCAGTGTACAGGTTCGTTAGGAGGCACCTGCGAGGCGTAATTGCCATAACCGTTTTATATTCATTGCTGTTTGATTACTTCCAAGAGACTTTGCTTATCGATGGAATGTCTCCGACCCCTGACGGCCCCTTTCAGCTAAAACTTCCTGCCGGCACATGGGTAATCACAAGCACGAAACCGCCCATTCCAAGCGGAATGCCATTTCCACTTTGGGGTCCTTTTCTTTCGATTACCACGAACTACTTTGATTTCGCGACTACTCCGCTTAGCCTTGCGCTGACGCTCGCCGTTTCCTTTCTGTTCTCAGTGGTCATCTTCGCATATATCGACTTGTACAGGGGCGTGACGGTGAGTACTAGAAACGACATAAACCTCACACAGGTGCTTTCCATGGTGGGCATCGTGGTCTCATGTTCGTGTGAATTCTTGGAGGGCCTCCTCGGCGCAGTAGAACCAGCTGTTCCTTCGTTTGCAAGCACGGCATCACTTCTAACACTTGCTGACATTGCGTTCCTTACATCCGCCCTTTTCCTCCTATCGGTTTCGTCGGTGCTTCTGGTCTCAAGACTCTACGGTGTGAAACTATTTGAAAAATTCAAACCTGAGCAACTGGTTGCGCCCCTTTTGGTGGTACCCCTTGTTACGTACACTCTTTCAAGGTTCTTCATCGTACCCGGCTCCGGTTCGCCAACCTACCAAGAAATTTGGGTTGTCACAGCCTCAGTTGCAGGAGGCATTGTTGGTCATGCTATTAGCGGCAGGCCAAGGCTGTTTCTCTATCCGATTCTGATCTTGACCTATGTCGCGATTGGTGGTATGCCGGGCTTGATAGTGGCTGTCCTTCTCGGTGTCGCCCTTGGCTTTATCTCAAGGACCAACCGAATTGATACGATTGCTCTTCCCGTCTTTGCCCTGGTGGCAGGGCTACTTTCCTACTACCTTGTGATCTCATTTGCAGCAATGGTGACAGCGGGTCTTTTCGCACCTGAGGTAGACAGACCGGGTAAAGTGGTAGCGCTTCAGGCTGCTACTTGGACACCCATAATGCTTGGACCACTTGCCGTAATGTTTGGCCCGGCCCTGCCTTTCCCCTTGGTACCGCAATCGTCGCAAGTTGAGGCATATCTGTTTCTTTGGCTTGTGTTCACACCTGTCACCTGGTATCTGGGACTTAAGGCCATAATGGCTATCGTCGAGAAATCCGGGTTCGACTTTTTGCGCTCGGCCGAGGCTGAGAAGCAAAATAGGACATTCACGAGCCCGGGAGCGCTTACTGTCCTCGCCGGCGCTCTTGCCATTCTCTCACAGTATGCGCTCTTTTTGTCGCACCCGTACTTGTTCCTTGTGGGAGTTCCCAACGAAATCCTACCGAATATGATACTTGACACGGCTTCTATGACTGTCGTAGTTGTCGGTATCGCGCTCATCGCCTACGGACTGATACTTATCCTAGAAAACTCTCGCAACCGGCTGTGGTCCGCTTTGTTAGGGATCGTGCGCTCGCGCTGGACGCGTGGTCCTTTATTCGCATTTGGTTCGTACCTTCTTTTTTCCCTCGCTAGCGTAGGTACGTTCGGATTTGGTGGGGCACCTGCTTCGATGGCACTCCCTTCTGCTACTCTTTTTGTAACTGGTCCGCCGCTCTTTGTACCGGCTGTCACACTATACCTGACACGAGACTTCGGGCTTGTGCTAGTACCAGAACATGTGCTGGTTTCCCTTGTGACGACCTATCTCTTTTCGCTTAACATCAAGGCACTCACATTGCTTAACGCTTCAAGAGGCATAAAGGGCGCGGCCATTCTGGGCGGCCTTCCCGCCGTGGCGCTTGCGTGTCCTACGTGCACAGCGATATCGACATACTTTGTCGCGGAGCTGCTTTCGGTAAATCTGGGTCTTGGCCTTGGTATACTGGCTTCGCCAATTTTCGATGGACTATTTATCTTCGCTTCATGGACCGGACTTTCGTTTTCCGCTGCGTACATTGCTAAAAAGATTACCGACCGTCCATCATTTTGATCCTGAAGCATTGCCTGACTTGGGCTCGCTTGGAAGATAAGGAAGCTGTTCCTCCGAGTATCCCTCCCCCCTCATACCGAACCTTTCCATTGCAAGCGAGCGCCTTAACCAAGTTGGAAACTCTTCATGAGGTACCCTCTTTCCCATGAATGCCGATAGACCAAGGTTTACTATAAATGCAACAACGCCGAATGCCGCAACCCAACCACCTATTGCCGCAATCTGATAGTAAATCTGGTACACAGCCGGCCAGGCTATCTCTCTCCTTATCGCGCCAAAGAAGCCCCCATTGTTAAAAGCGGCGATAACCATGCCCATTCCTATGTTCCATGCCCAGAAGTGCACTTGAGCAAGCCTGTTACTGTACCACGCCCTCCCTATTATGTGAGGGAGGACAATGTACAGAATCCCGAAGAAGCCGCCAACAGTAAACGCCGCCATCATGATATGAATATGAGAAGGTATCCAAAGTGTGTTGTGAACGGTAGGATCGGTAGCGGGAGAGGGCTGAACCGGCTCGGCATGCATTCCGCCGATTATGTTCCAAATTATACTAGCGTAAATGAACATGAGAGGAACATCCCATCTGAGTTTTCTTGGATCGCCTAGTGTAATAAGCTCGACCAACCAAACGGCGGCAAAAGGAACGGCGATAAGAGCGGTTGAAGTCTGTGCAAAGACATCCCTTAGCACCAAAGGAACCGGGTCTGTCGCGATGTGGTGGACATAAACTGACATCCCGAGAACAAAAAGCGCAGGAACCATCCATCTTACGAACCTATAACTGAATAACGGCCTCCTCGCATACAGTGGCAGGACCACGGCCGCAGCACCCATAAGCGCGTAGGGCCCGAAGTAAACGAGAGGATGATCAGCATACCAAAAGAGCGCTTTCCAAACTTCGGCGTTGGGAATATTACTCAAAAAGATTCCCAGCTGGCCCATGGGCGAAACAAATGACCAAATTACAGCTCCGAACACGGATATGTTTCCCAGTGCCATCTGGAGCATGTCCATTACAAAAAAGGCAACTCCGAGAGGCATCAATCTGCCAGGAGTCCTCCAGTTAAACGAGGTGGCTATTATGCTTGTCATCACAAGCCATTCACCGACGACCATGGCAGCATAGCCCACAAACCAGTTTGATGCAGGAAGAAGCGGATTTTGGAACACAAACATATACTGGTTCTGTGGCCCACCCGCCAGCATCATTACGATACCAGTAGTTGCAAGCCAAAGACCCGTATTCGCAAGCTTGGGATACTTGACTATTCTTGTCCCTGTGAGTAGCGGGACAAAATAGAAGCCGAGGCCGAAGGCCGTATCAAAGACGAGGCCAAATATCATCGCCATTACATGGTCAGTGAGCTCCTGAAAGTAGAATACGGGCGGAGTTACCACTGGTACCCCTGTGTTTGTCAGACCGGACTGCGAACGCACACCAAGGATAAACGCTCCCCCCATCATGAGCATGAGAAGGGCCATCATAAAGTGCTTCATGGCAATCGCTTGATAATTCTCGGAGTATACTATCTTAAACCAAAGAGGCTTTCGGGCGTCACGTTCTCGGACGCGCTCATACTCCCGATCCCAGTAGTCCTGTGTTAGCTGCTCCGGCCCTAACACTCGCTCGGTGGCCAAAGAGGTCTCGCAGGAAATAGTTCCGTACACACTTATATACTTTTGCACATAATAACTTTGGGGTCTGTTCTCGGACGAATCCAGTGCAAAACCGGTGTTTAGGCTCTTTCAGACGCAGATGCACTCTGGTCTATTTTTACATGATTCAGGTTCTCTCGCTTCATTGAAAGACGAGTAAACACAGTACCTGTGTTTACAGGCTCTCAAGGACAACACCACTGCAATGACCTATGTTCCGAGCGAGTCAGTCAGCGAACCTTTTTTGGGAGTTTTTCAAGATTAAATAAGGACGGTTCAACACCGTAACGAGTTGACTAAGGATGGGCTTACACTAATGCTTATAACGGTTACAAACGATTCCTGCTCGTGACTACGATATTCTCGACCAAGAAGTTGGATGGAAAAGCAATTGAATTTCTGAAGACTTGGAAGGTAGAGTATCAGGATCCCCAAAGTGCCCAAGTACTCATGGCGACGCCCGCCGAAGTCATAGCACTTGCTCCGAATATGCCCGGTCTGCAGTTTATTCAGACTTTTTCGGCCGGGGTTGACGGCCTTCCCTTCGAATTGATGCCCCCAAGCGTAAGAGTGTTTTCGAACGCGGGTGCATTCTCACTTCCGGTGGCAGAGCATGCATGGGCTCTGGTGCTTGCGCTTGCAAAAAACGTAAATTCGAAGAAGCGGGCTGAAAGTTATATTCTCACCGGGAAGACGCTGGTCGTAGTAGGCGGGGGAGGGATCGGGTCAAAGGTGGCCGAGATTGGGAGGCGGGCCCTTTCCACCAGATCAGTGGGCATCTCCAGATCATTTCATAGACCTGAGGTATTCGATGAATTACTGACCACCGACAAGCTCCTAGAGACCGTTAAGAGAGCCGACATTTGTGTACTCGCACTGCCTCTCACAAAACACACGGAGAAATTGTTCGATTATTCGCTTCTTTCCAGCATGAAGGAAAAATCAATAATGGTTAATGTGGGAAGGGCTGAAGTTGTTGTCGAGCATGACCTAATACGGGTACTTCAGGAAAGACCTGGCTTCAGATTTGGCACTGACGTGTTCTGGAAGAAGAAGGGACGGGAAGATTTCGATACTGAACTTTGGTCATATCCAAACTTCATGGGGACACCGCACACTGCAGGGGCTGACTCAAGTCCAGAAGTTCTTTCCGAGGCCATTGCAAGAGCCGCTGAGAATGTAAGGTCGATACTTACCACCGGCAAAGGTCAAAATGAGGTAAGACGTGATGATTATGTCTGATTTATTCGCAAGATAAGAATCGGGGAACCGCAGACTCTGGTGATCAACAGAAGCTTATGCGAACCAAATAATATATTCTCAGCACAAGCTAAAAGCTAATTACCGTGTATCCTTGGTTGACATAATAAGCTATACGCTCCCCGGCTGGGAGCAGAGCCAGACCAAGCCGTTCAAGGCTCTGCTTGATTCCGGCTCTCTCGGCTACGGCTACACATGCAGAGTCAACAGCCCTATTTTTCAAGAGAATATCGAAGTGCTCCTTCGCTATACCTTCAAGCCGGGTTATGTATTCCTCACTCGGCCCAAAGAATAGCACCTTGAGGTCTTCGTACCTTTTTGCAGAAAGCGACCTCGCGGCTGAAATTATACCAAGATCTGCTTTCGCGGTAGCTTCTTTTCCACTCATTACAAGGAATAATACTTTTGCCATGGGAACTATGACTTGTCCGGGAGTTTTAGTCTTATCGTGCGCTTGGTGCACTTATCACGGACGGGATAAGGTATGGTCTATGGTGGTTCTGATGCGCTACCTCAACCTAAAGGCCAAAGGTTCCTTGCTCACGATTATGTGGTCGCTAGAAACTGATCAGGTACAGCCTTACCAAACGACGGTTTCATAGATTGTGAACTACCCCGTCCTCACGGACGGAGTTTTTCCCTATATATAAATAGAAAAGCAGATTCAGCTAGAGGAGTTAAGGCTATCGGAATGATAGTACCCCTTATATAGTCAGTAGAGACCGTAGCTATCAAACAAAGGTTTAGTAAGATTGATATCTTTGGCTCTCGTATAATTTATCATGTCTGGCTTTCACTTTAAGTGTAAGGATATAGGGATGAAATGTGATTTTGAAGTAAAGGGTGGGTCTTCAAAAGAAGAAATAATGCAGATAGCTCAGATCCACGCAAAAATGGCCCATCACATGGACACCATTCCACAAGATGTGGCCTCCAAGGTAAGCGCCGCGATAAAACAGTAACCCACGTCAAATCTCGTAGGAAGAGGTCGCCAAGCCTACAGGAAACGGATGTGGGCAAGAGGAGACCGCTTGTTTTTTTTTAAAAAAAGAGGAAACTTTTTATGGGATCAACACACGGTGTGGCACGTAACGATCAGCGGGGCGTAAAAGGAGCAGTTAACCGGAACGTCATCTCTATTAAATCGACCAATAGACGTCACTCGGGCAGGGCTAACCGAAGGATTATATAGCGCCCCCTGAGATTGGGTTTCGGGTGTCCCCGCGATAGTCAATATGCTCTATTTTAGAATTGTGCTGCGGACAAAAGTTTTCACAATGGTTTATGCGTTGCCAGTGTGTGTTGTTAAGTAATCCCGGCATATACCGGCTGTATAGTTAAATTGGCGCTCAGGGTAGTTATATTGATGCAAAATGACCTACATCATTATCAGGCACGAATGGAATACCGAAAATCAGGAAGCTGCCTTTAAGACAGTGAACCAAATACTCGAAACTGCAAAACAAGGAAAACTACCAAGCGGATTCAGATTGCTTTCGAGTTTTGTCGCCACCTCGACCAGAACTGCGTTCTGCACCTATGAGGCGCCTTCCAAACGCGATTTCCAGTCGCTGGTTGCACAGATTAACCCTCCGACAAAGTATACCATCCACGAAGTTTCCAAGTTATACTAGGGGGTTCAAGAAATGCGCAGGAACGTGGGAAAGGTTGATCGGTCAGTAAGGGTTGCGCTTGGAGTGGTTTTCACCGTACTGGCGTTCTATATGGCAGGCTATCTCCAGATCATAGTCGGGCTGTTCGCCGTGCTTGGCTATGTGACAGGTATAAGCGGATTCTGCCCACTATACCATATCATGCGTTCCGCTGCAAGACGCAATGAGGTAAAAAGCGGTCCCAGTAGTCTCTGAGGTTCCTCATTTTCCTATACTTTTTTTGAAACCCGAATGGCTGAGACAACACCGGCATAAGGGCTGGTTTGTCTTAACCCTCGGCTCGACCTTTTCAGGTGTGTAATGACACCAAAAAAGCAAAGATTCCTTGTATTACGTTAACTATTGAACGGTCGATCGATTTGAGTTGCTCTGAGGAGTTTTATCTTTAGAGGAATCCCCGTCCGTGAGGGCGGGGTAGTTCACAGTCCGAAATACACAGATTAACACTGTGAACACTCCGAATCGCTGTGTATCAGGTTACAAGCCTGACTGACTTGTCACTCTCCCTTCATCTCCGCCACCAAGACTACGAATTCTCTCACGCCTGAACCCGGGATACACCGCGACAACCCCAAAGCCAGCCGACCTTCCTCCTCCTGTGTTGAAAATGGTCGACCATGCAAGGAGAAGACACAATGTCCGCATACTTTCATCATCAAGTTCACGCCACCCAAGCCTTGTCCAGCCTGTAAAGCCTGGATAAAGCTTACCTTCGGCGCGCACGAGCTGAGAGCGTATATCAATGCCCGTCATTCCAAGGCTACGTCTCAAGTCGAGCACAATCTTTCGGGGTACCGACCTGTAGTTTAGTATATGCATATCGTTTGCCGCATTCATGAACATAAGTAGGAGGTTTGGTACTATTACCTTGAATCTTCCTGAGCTGGTAGAGAAGAAGGTCGGGGTCTTGAACCTAAGATCTAGGGCCCCCGA
>OGCG01001654.1_pt1 | contig 10652 bp, 20 predicted proteins | sample 1570061 | NCBI WGS metagenome assembly OGCG01 (sample SAMN06268698, study PRJEB24515) | hot springs metagenome | isolation source: Joseph's Coat, Yellowstone National Park, Washington, USA | place: USA:Joseph's Coat, Yellowstone National Park, Washington, USA
CCTCCACCGCTACCGCCTCCGCTTCCGCCTTGTACTGAGGCAGACCCATGCATCACTGCATTATTATTCGTTGGCTGTCCTTGTCCTAATATTACTGGCATTTTCAACACCCTTTTATACTTTTACCTTCTATATCTGCCATCGACTCAACTCATGCACGCAATCTCGCCCTGGGTTGCTGCAACTGCTGTGCTATTATAGCTTGAGCTTCCTGCAACTGTTGTGGCGATTGCCTAGGTTTAACTTCAACTAAACCCAATATTGGATTATGTATATTTGGATTTGTATTTGTCATGCTTTCATCCTTTTCAAATAAATATATTTAATATCATACATCAAATCGTCCACATCTTTCGTATCTTTCAAAGAGCCCATTATTATTCCATTATCTGCGGTGGCATGGAAAGTGACTGCCCGACCGACTCCATAAAGATCCTTCTGGGAGGCTGTTTTCTTTACTATTTTTTTCAATCTATTAGCTACTCTATTTATATCTTTTTCTCCGTAGATATGATAGGCAAATTTTTTATCCATCTTTGTCAACCCCCCAGTTGTTATATTTATTGCTGGGCTCATGCTTTCAACCTTTTCTGTCTTACAAATGCTTGCCTTTCCTCATAGGAAGGTTCTCTACCATTTTTCATACGAAAATCCATATACCATTTAAGATATCTTTTCGCATTATCTCTTTCTTTAGCGCTCTTAAACCATTTTGCTATGGTGAAACCAGCCCGTTCAGTTTGAGGTTTTTCGATATCGGAATCAACTTCCAAATCATCTACGTCCCCAGTAAGATAGTCTACCATTACTCCATAATATTTTGTCATGCTCTCATCTTATGCTTGTGCTCTGGCACAAAAAACAAGTCTTCTACTTCTTTCTCATTTCTGGCCAAAACTTCATTGCATTCTGGACAGCGATATTCATATTTGTTATTTAAGTCTGGTTCTCTGTTAGCCTCTTCATAAGTTACTCCGCTCTCGAAGTCAGGGCTCACCTCGTAGTCTACATTTTCTTTTATTGGTAATCTTACATAGTATATCTGCTTATGGCACTTAGGACAAATAGCGTAAGGCGTACCGTTCTCGTCCAGCCTAAACCTCTTTTTTATTTCGTCTTCCATTTTATCACGTTTATTATGCTCTCAGCCTCAAATTATCAATATAGCCTTTTGCGGCGTAATATGCTGGAAGCCCTTGGCTTCTCAATTTATTGACTTCCGCTTCTGCTTCTTGTGCATTAGGAAATTCATTTAGTATTGTTGATACTGAACCAGTTTTATCATCATATAAGAATACAGTCTGCGGATTGTTGTTAGGTATAGGCGTTTGTGTAGCTGAAGTCTGTGTGGTTTGAGCTTGTAGCTGTGCCTGTGGCTGTATTTGTTGCTGCATCAATTGCTGTGCCTGAAGTGGAGACAACTGCTGCGGAGTTAACTGCTGTGGAGCCAGTGTTGGAGTCATCTGCTGAGCTATTATTGGAATGGTAGGTGCTAAATTGTTTGCTGGCATTGGCATGGCGGGTACTGGCTGTATGGGCAACTGCTGTGGGGCAAATGGTTGTGCAATAGTCTGCCTCTGTGTATTTGTGATTCCCTGTAATAATGCTGATTGCTTTAATGCATTGTATATATTCTGCAGTTTTGCTTCATTCGCCAATTGTTCTGCTCTTGCCTTTGCTATATCTTCTAGAGTAAGATTACTCTGAGGCGGAATATGGATTTCTGATTTTGGTGCTTGAGGAATATAGCCGTATTCTAATGGAGGACCAAATTTGGGTATATTATCTTTTGCTTCAGCGTATAGCTCTATTAAACCTTTATTATCGAAAGCAGGTTTTACCTTCTTGGTAATTGTTTGGCTTGTATCAGTGGCTTCTTGGCCTATCTTTTTTGCCTTATCATATAATGATCTCCCAGCAGCAATTGCCGCATCACCAAGGTCTTCGTATGCCATATTATGACCTATTTCTTTGCTTTACCTTATCAATTACAAGATATACATTGTCTCCTCTTCTCTCTATATGAGAATCATCGAATAGTTCTCCTATTTTTTCTGCTTCTTCATAATCTTTGACTTTTATTCTCATGCTATCATCTTTTCATTATCATGCTCTAATTTTTTCTGCTTCCACTTTCTTTTTTAGGTCTTCAAGATATGGTTCTAAATCTTTTTCTATTGGCATTATTAGATGATTTAAGAAATCCAATATTTCTTCTTTATCTGGACCGCCATGAGAACCACCATATACATTACCTAAACTGTCAATGACTTCTGTATGCAGATGACCTAGATTACATATTTCTTTTTTCTCTAATACGAGGCGGTATATATTTCCCTCAAGATAATCATTATAATCTCTTACTTCAGATTCTAATTCATCTTCTATTTCTTTTTCACTTGGTTTTTTATCTCCATAAAATTCCTTAATTTTTTTGTCTGTTGTATAAATAAATCCTACTTGTCCGCTATCCCAACCACCGGGATCTTCAAAAAATGGTTCTGTTCTCATTGCTAGAATACCGTGATCTAATAGGTATAATGGTAATATTACTTTAGCTTTCTCATGTTTTATTAAATAATCTTCTAACTCATCCCAACTATTAAACATGTCTGGAGTTAAATCTGTTTCATCCCCTAGCTTGTATCTGTTATGGAAAGCTACCATTATACCTAGATTATCCCATTCTCTGGGGTCTTCGGGATCTTCGTCTGGCTCTATTCTCAATCTCAGTTTTTCGTTTTCATATACTTCTTCATCTTCATTTTCATATTCGTCTTCCATTTTATCACGTTTATCATAATTTTATGCCTTTACCTTTTTGGCTCTTCTTTCTTCTAATATATTCTCTAACTCGGCTTCTGCCCATTTCATTGCAACTTTAGCAGTGGGTGCAGGGTAATTACTACCTTCAAACGCAGAGTCATACTCAATCCCGTCCTCTTTAAAATCTCCAGTAGGTTCAGTTTCAGTTATTCTATATTCCCAACCCTTTGCATTTTTATTGAATAATTTAAGAGGATAGACATCTAAAGTAAACAAACCTTCTTTTCCATTGTATGCTGCCTCCCAGACAGTAGCTTTATCTACTGCCAATTCAGTCTGTCCAAAGTCTGTATATTCTGTATATTTATACCATTTTAGTTTTTCCATTTTATCAGCCTTTTTATCATGCTTTCAATCTTTCGCCTATTTTATTGGTATAAACTCCGCGCGTCGCATAATACGCAGGCAGACCCTGCCCCCTGAGCTTCTTGACTTCAGCCTCAGCCTCCTGGACTGTATTAAATTCTGCTAGGATCTCTGAAACTGTGTTGGTTTTATCATCATATAGGAATACAGCCTGTGGCTCATTAGGCGATGCAGTAGGTTGTGCTGTAGATGATGCAATGGGTTGAGATGTGGGTTGCGATTGTGCTGTAGACGATGATTGTTCTGATGGCGCATTCATTTCCTGAAACTTGAATAATTCTTGCGGATATTGTGGTCCTTGATATTGATATTGATTTTGTTGTGTGGCACTCTGTGGGTACTGCCAATACTGCTGCTGCCATGGAGATACATACTGGCCTGTTCTATTTATATAACGCCCAAATTGATCATAATACCCTGTTACAGGAGCAGTAGGCATAGGTTCCCAACCTATAGCTTTCTTTATAATGCTGGCAAAAGGACTGCCTGGATAATTGTCCATATAGTTCCTTCTAAAATTATCTGCAAGTGGGTTGTTAGCTATCTTATAAGCAGTCTCATAAGTCTTATAAGCTGTATTGCTGAGTGTGCTCCCTATTCCCTGCAATATATTCTTTCCAGTCTTGAGTAGATTAGTTATAGTCTCTCGTGTTTTTTGTCTTTTGAGCATTTTTTCGTATTCTTTCTTAGTCAATTTCTTCAATTTCTCCTTACTTAACTTCTTCTCCCATTCTTCTAAAGTATGTTTTTCAGTCATTAACTCAACCTTCATGATTGAGCTACGCATTATGAATATTTAAATCTATCGCTAAAATATGAGTATTGAGCTACGCATAGAATCAGAAGTAGAAAATATCACTCAAGCCCATGCTGCCTGCGGTTCTTCTCCATCTCAGCTTTATATTGCTTGGATGTCATGTACTGAAGACGGAATTTGAAAGACCAAATAGCAAACATTAAGAAAATGAAACCCTGGAATACGGCAAAAACGGTATAGAGCGTGATTACTGGATTAGATAAAGGTGGACTGACTAATGTCTGATTGTATGCAGGATATTGTGTTGTAGTTATTGTATTCCCTGATGTAGCTATCACGTTATATGCAGGCATTTCAACTACGGTATAAGTAGGTATAAGCAAAGTGAATACTGCTAAGAGATCAAGAACTACGCATGCAGATAGCAGTAGCGTTCTTCTATCATCGCCTTCTTCATAAAAGATCAGTGCTACAAAAAAGAAGAGCCACATTGCAGCTAGGGACACAACTGATAAAGCCAATACGGACATTAATATCTTGTATATCTCTTATTTGCAAAAGAATATATACTTTACGTTTTTGGAGTTCAGCTCACACTAAAATCTAAAATAAAAAGAGGGAGCATATTGCTCCCTATATTCAACAGCGTTTACGCTGTTGGCGTAGTCCCTGCTTCTGCCAAGCTCTTCCTTCCGAAAGCAGCTATCAGGATGAACAGTAGCACTGCTGCTAGAGCCACCAAGATAACTACCTGCAAGAAGGTAGAGAATGGGTTCAGGGCATTCGCTATGCTTGATAGCACGTTCGCACTTGCGCTGTTCGCAGGTACGCTCGAGCTAAAGGAGCCCTGCAAGTTTCCGACTATTACGGCAGCGACTGCTACCACGACAATTGCAAATACTGCAGCTATTGCAATATCTGCAACTTGCCAGACTCCGTCCGCTATAGATGCCATCCCATCACTTTCGATTTAAGATACGTAAGCATAAATATTTAAATATTAATGTTTTAATAGTATAAACTATTTAAATTATATAAAATAGATATTATGGCCGTACAACGATCTGTATCAATAACCGAAGCACAAAATGAGTGGCTCATTCGAAATAATATCAGCATTTCTAAGCTGGTCCAAAAAGCCATCGATAACTATATTAATTCTGATGCTATTAATGATCTTGAACAACAGGATAAGACAGTATATAATATGATAAAAGAACTTAAAGCGCGAGGATATGTGGTTGAAATAAGAAAAGTGAAGATGAGAAAATGAGCAACTATGATAAAATAATGGAACTGGCAGAGCAGTGCGACAAACTGCTGGAAAAAGTAGATGAGGATTTCATGAAATTATCAAGAGGTGGCGTCATAAATACTACTATGGGAGCTACGAATATGATCAAAAATTTAAAGAAAGCTAACTCGCTCTTCAAGAAGTTAGATGATCTTACATCGATACGTTGTTTGAATTGTGGAAAGAAGATAGGCATGATGCCAGACGGGAGCTGGCAGCATAGAGTGCCTATGTATAAAGGGAAAACTGATGAGGATGCTGCAGCATATCAAAAGCTCATAAACTCTAGAGATTGGAGATATTGCGATGACCCGCCAATCCCTGGTAGAATAGCTATACCAAAAATAATACCTGAAACTGATTATACTGAAGAGGAAAAAGCCAAAATAGAAGCGAAAGCAAAGGAGCTCACTGAAAAATATGACAGATATCTCAAACTAATCCAGCAAGCGAACGAAATCGCTGAGGGCTTCCTGAAGAGCACGGCAAAAGCCCCGGTGGATGCCATGACTGGAATAGCAAAAAATGTAATAAATAAGGTGAAGGGGAATAAGACTGTGGAGGATAAAAAAGAGGGAGAGTGAATGGCCCGAATCGAATTGGAAGGAGATGAAACAGATGAAACAAAGTTTTCGCAAAAGACAGCCAAAGCAAAGCCGGGGAAGCCCTCGGCTGCTCCATTACCACGAAAGAAGCAAGTAGCACCGCCTATTACACCATTGAGCCTTGTGGCAAAAAAGCCTGTGGCACCACCTGCCGAACAGCCAGAAGAGAGGCTAACCGCAGAGGAATGGGCAGAGAGGCTTAAAGCTGAAGAAGAAGCAAAGCAGCAGGAAGCATATCCTGAAGAAGCCGAAGAGCAGGAAGATGAAGAAAATAAGTTAATGACAAAAGAGGAATTTCTTGCTTATATGCAGAAAAAAGGCATAAAAGAAAATAATGTTGCATTGACTACTCAGAAACCAGCCAATAAAAGAGGTTTGGGCTCGTCCCTTATGAATAGATTAAGTGCGAACATCAATGATGCGCTTGGGATAACTCCCACTCCCACTATGGCCATGGCTAAGCCCATAATAACAAAAACAGTACCTCCTACTGAACTCCCACAGAAAGATAGCGGCAATTTGCAGGAACTAGATAGTAATCTTCAGGAAATTACTGGAGGAGCTTCTGATTGGATGGGCTTGAAGTCTAATCCAATATTAGCTGGGTTTGTGGCTTTGATTGGACTTATCATGGTATTATCAGGAACATTTATGTCTCACGACATAATTGCTGCTCTTACACTAGAAATAATGGGACTCATAGTATTCGTCTTTGGTTTGGTATTCGTTTATGGCCATGTTAGAAGGATGATACATTGAAAGCTATTTCTAATTTGGCAAAGGGAATAATTCTCTTTGCAATTATTTATTTCGTTGTATTTTTTCTTGCCCTCGAAATATCTAATTTTAGAACTTCTTTTGTTGCAAAATCTCCAAACTCTTTAGCAGCAAACACACTAAAATCTGCACTTCCTACCCCTACAGCACAATCTAGTTCTCATAATATCTATTTGCTTGTTGGAGAGATATTTATCATTAGTATAATTGCGATATTAGAGATGCGGTGGAAGTTAATTTCAATAGCCTTATATTATATTAATGCTTTATTCAAAAAGCTCCATTATTTAGTGAGGACATTTTTGGTTGTGGGCTTAGCTATTATATTACTTTATTGGGTCATGCTCACATCAGGTTTTTTTGTATTTATTTTTGTAACTATTAACTTTGGGTTAGTGGCAATTATTAATGCAATTTTCCTAAGAAAATTGACTCTTGCACAGAAAATACCGATTTTCTTCACGTTTATATTTTTTCTCTTCGCTTGGGTATTGCTGATAGTTGTTTCAGTTTCTGTTAATAATCTGTATCTGAACTTATTTACAGATTTTGTATATTTCCCTCTTACATTTTTGATTTCTGCCATTTTTATGCGAAATCCTACTAAAAATGTACTTAATACTGTGGCTTTCCTCTCAAGCATAATGGTGGCTACCTTCACAGGCTTTTTATTCACACCATTTTTTGCTTATATACTTCTTTTAATATTCTCAATTTATGACTTCATAGCTGTTTTCTGGACTAAACATATGGGCTTCATGGCCAAGAAATTAATCACTTACAATATTCCAGAAGTATTTATTATTGGAGACTTAGAATTAGCAAAAACACGCATAGCAGAACTAAATGCTGGTACAGATAAAACTAAGATACCAGAATCTATTAGACCGCTCATAATAGGAGTAGGTGATGCTGTTCTGCCTGCAGTTGTTATAGCTGCATTTGTTTTTGGCAAATTACCTATGTATGGGCTGATGGCAGCCATTGGGGCATCCTTAGGTATTTTTTTCAATATGAAAGTTTTAAATAAGTATAGAAGTATCATTCCAGCGTTGCCTTTAATTCTAGTAGGCATAACTATTATGATTGGTTTGCTATGGGGCATTAGCTTTTTAGCATGATTTTTGGGAAATGCACTTTTGGATATTTTATATCTGGGTATTCTACGTTAGCAAAGTTATTTTCTTGTTTCTTTTTACGATTTTCTAGATATCTCTGATATGCTGCCCTTTTCTTAATTATTGTAATTAGCGGGAGATTATTGCTATTTTTTCCGTTTTCCATTTTAGCTACTACATCTGCTATTGTTACATCATAACCTTTATAACGTACTCTAACCAGCTCACCTAAAGGTATATAATTTTTATTTGGCTTGCCGTCCCATTGTTTTCGAACAAAGTCCGCAATATTTTCCCCCATGGCATCACTATAATTTACATATAGCAAAGTTTAAAGATATATATTTTCATTAAAGCAATCATGAATGCAGCCTCCTCTTTCTTACAGATGCTTTTTCCTGTTTAATTCCTTTGGTGGCTTCTTTTATCTGGTCCTTTATTTCAATGTCTTCATCTACATATGGAGCTAGCCAATATGTGACATTAAAGCCATTGTTATATCTAAGCTTTATCGGTTGATCAGTTTTCATGTCTATTATGATATTAGTATTTTTATCTGCTGCTTTGACCAGCTTATTCAGATAGTCTAAATCGAAATTGGCTGCTGCTTCCTCTTTGACTTCTTTTTCTAAAGGTATCTCTTTCCTTAGCTTACCTTCACCATTTTTGCAGAAAAGTATTAGCTTTTTATTCTTAGCCAGTAGAAGTACATATTCATAATTCTTTTTAGCCTGACTTATGAATTCCTTCAAAGGCTGCCCTGGAACTGTAATTTCTGTTGTAAATTCTACATTTGGCTCCTTTTTTTCTATACTTTTTTCTACTGGAAGATAAGGTATTTCTATATTTGTATCGGGAAGAATGAAGTTTAGCAAATGTTTTGTTTTTTGTGTTTTAATAGAAAGAATGGTATTGTTATTTTTAATAGATTTAAGTGCATCTTTCAGTTTATCTACATATATGCTCATAGTGCCTGGTTTGACGTTCCATTTAGAGAATAAGGATTTTGGCAAATCAGCGATTACCATAGAGATTCCGATTGGATCTAGTTGCCATAAATGAATGCCCGTTTTGTCTATGATTAGCTTAAGCTCGCCTAATGAATCAACGGCTTTAACGAAATTCTTGAGTTCTTTTATATTAGAAGTTTTTAGGTCTAATACTGCTAAATTACGCTCTGCTTCTTCAGCTTCCTCTTTTGCTCTGCGTTCTGCTTCTGCCCATATATCGGGTTGCTTTTCCATAGCAACATCTTTATTCTTTTCATCAAGTTTTGATTTTTCTTCGGTCATGCTTTCAACCTCTCTTTTTCTTCCCCCACCCTAGTTTGCTTCTTTTTTGGTTGCTCCTTTATTGGCGTAGGTATAGGAATGTTATTAATGGTAGAGGGTTCAACATTATTTAATATCTGTTTTGGAATTTTTAGGACAGGTGCTTTGTGTGTCATTTGTAGATTTACATTAGGCACTTGTATTGTTTCTTCATTTTGCTTGACTTCGTTTGATGCTTCCATTAACCTTTCTAGGTATGCTTTGTAACGCTCTTCTCCAAGCAGTCTTATAAATGCTCTCTCAGCGGCATATGCCATTCCTGCAGGAAATGCTCCACCTTGCCCTTCTCCCCATATGCGGTCTTTGCCATGACCAAATGTAAGTATTGTATGCCATGGTTGTCCATCGTTTATTTGCTCATACCAGGTAAGCATATCTGCCATTGTATAAGTGCCTTGAGAAAATTCACGATGATGATAAGAGTATTTATTTTTATTTTCTTCTAATATTTCATCTATTTCTTCATCATCAAGTTGATCATAATCTTCAGAAATAGGTATAGTAACTTTGATATTGGCAATTTCTGCTGGAAGCTTCTTATTTATTTCTTTAAATTCATTGTCAAATTCCTTTGATAATTCATCGTATACATCATCAGTATATGTCATGCTTTCAACCTCTCTTTCTCGTTTTCTGCATTAGTTTGTTTCTTTTTTAATTGCTCATTTACTGGTGTAGGTATAGGAATATTATTCTGTATGGTAGAAGATTCTACAGTATTTAACTCTTTTTTGGGAAGTTTTAGAGTAGGTGATTTGCGTGTTAATTGCAATGGAGTAGTTATGGAATAGAGCCTACTTAGGGTGAATTCTGGATTGTCTGTATAGTTGATGAGTTTTGTATTGCTGATATTAGGCAGTATCGTATTACCAATACCATTATATTTTATACCCATCGTAGACAATTCATCTCTTATTGTTTTAAGGACATCTTGGGCTGGGATATCAAAGTATTTAATAGTATCATAGTCATAGCGTGAATTCTCCCAACTTTCCATAATTACAGGATCCATAGTAGTTATTAAAATATCATAATAACCTGGGTAATCGTCACTATCATATATTGCAGCTATGAATGGACGTTCTCCAGGAGGCGGTAAATCCGTAGTCAGATCTGAATCATTAAAGATAGCAGGCACATCAATATCCGAAAATTCTTTGGTATCCGTATGATCATATATTATAACGTTTTGTAAATTTAATGGGTCTGGAGGCATACCCAGAACTTTGCGATCATTTTTATCTACAATTTGATTATTTATGTATATTGCTAAATCGCGGATTACACCTTCTTTTGTATCGGCTAAAAAATCTATATCTTCTGTTTCTTCGCCTAAATAAGCATCTGCATATGGACCTGAGCCACTAATAACTACTGTATATTTCCAATCTTCTTCTAAATCTAATAATTTTTGTTTATAAATATCAATTTCATACATTATTGGCCCTTTCCCCCTCCAAATTAATTTTTTATTCAAGCTCTCAACCTTTCTTTTTCTTTATCTTCTGCTTTGATTTGTTTCTTTTTTGGCTGTTCTTCTACTGGTGTGGGTATATTATTTTGCGGATTAATGGATTT
>OGCG01001656.1_pt1 | contig 10637 bp, 8 predicted proteins | sample 1570061 | NCBI WGS metagenome assembly OGCG01 (sample SAMN06268698, study PRJEB24515) | hot springs metagenome | isolation source: Joseph's Coat, Yellowstone National Park, Washington, USA | place: USA:Joseph's Coat, Yellowstone National Park, Washington, USA
TTCTCTGCCTGCTCCTTTATCTTTTCTGCAAACTCTTTTGTCTTCATAAACCACTGTTCGCTTGAGATAAGCTCAACAGGGTTCTCGCACCTGTCGTGGATTTTTACTGTATGCAATATCTCCTCTTGCTTTACAAGCAGACCCATTGCCTTAAGATCACTAATTATCGCGCTTCTAGCTTCTTCAACGCTAAGCCCTGTATATTTGCCAGCGTTTATAAGCCTGCCATCTTCATCTATAGCCTTTATCTCTTTTAGATTGTGCCTATGGAACATTATAAGGTCTTCTTTATCTCCAAATGTGCAAACCATCTCTGCTCCTGTTCCAAATTCTATATCGACATCTTCATCAGCTATTATATCAACTTCTCTATTGAATATCGGCACAATCGCCTTTTTGCCTATATATTTTTTATTCTTCTCGTCATTCGGGTTTACCACAACAGCAACACAGGCATGCATAAGCTCCGGTCTTGTTGTAGCTATTGTTATCCTTCCTTCTTCACCTGAGAGAGCGAAGTCTATATAGTTGAGCTTACCTTTTTCTTCTCTATCTTCGGTTTCTTCTCTTGCTATCGCAGTGTGGCAATATGGGCACCAGTAAACAGCATGTGTTCCTTTGTAAACAAGGCCTTTTTCATACATAAGTAAGATTGAGAGCTGCACTTTCTTCTTATATTCGCTTGATAGCGTTATATATTCGTGTGACTTATCGAATGAGAAGCCCAGTCTGAGCATCTGATTTCTCATCGCATTAAGGTTCGCTATAGATATTTCTTCGCATTTCTTAATAAATTCCTCTGGTGCAAGGTTCTTGCCATATTTCTTCTCTACCGCTCTCTCAGTCGGAAAGCCCATCGTATCCCAGCCTTGTGGGTAGTATACATTATAGCCTTTCATGCGCTTGTATCTAGCTATAAAATCAATGAAAGAATAGCTTAGTGCATGGCCCATGTGGAGCACGCCGCTTGTAAATGGCGGCGGCGTATCGATAGTATAAATGGGTTTGCTAGAGTTCATATCAAACTTGTATAAACCCTCTTTTTCCCACTCGGCAACGAGCTTTTCCTCTATACTTGGATCATACATCAGAAACACCAGCAACTAAATTCTCTATCTTGTTTTAAGCTTTTAAACATTAAGTGCTTAAAGAAATATAAATCTAAACCCTAATACCTTTGATTTCTTGCTTTGTTTTGGCTTGGCGGCTAACCGAAAGATTTAAATATCTTATTGTATACTTATTCTATTGCTTATTTTAGCAAGATTTAAAAATTTTTCTTTAAAAATTGGTGCTTTTAGGTGGTAAAAATGGCTAAATCTGATGCAAAAAGTAAAAGTGCAAAGGCGAAGAGTGTAAATAAGGCTAGCAAAGCGCAGGAAAAGCAGGCTAGTGGGAGCAATATAGAAAGCAAGCCTGAGCCTACTCTCGATTATGGAGCACAGCAGGCTAGCGAGGCAACAACAGAGCCACGCAGATGTCCAAGCTGTGGTAGCACAGACATAGTATATGATGCTGAGAGGGGTGAGCTTGTCTGCAACAACTGTGGCCTTGTAATTGAGGAGAATGTAACAGATACTGGTCCTGAGTGGCGTGCGTTTGATGCAGATCAAAGGAATACAAGGTCAAGAACAGGTGCTCCTATAAAGTACATGAAGCCAAATAAGGGGCTTGTCACTGAAATAGATATGTATAACAGAGATATTCGCGGTGCTAGATTACCTTCAAAAAGGCAGGCCCAACTATATAGAATGAGGAAGTGGCACAAGCGTGCAAGTATTGCCAGCTCAAGTGAAAGAAACTACCTTATCGCATTGCCAGAGCTAAATAGAGTAGCAAGCTATCTTGGCTTGCCTGAAAATATAAGAGAGAGTGCTGCACTTCTATACAGGCAGTGCGTAAAGAACAATTTGATAAGGGGTAGGCCGATAGAGACAGTAGTTAACGCGGCATTATACGCTACATGCAGAAGTGCGGGCATGCCAAGAACCCTAGATGAAATAGCCCAAATCTCTGGTGTTCCTAAGAAGGAAATAGGTAGAGCATATAGGGTAATATCGCATGAGCTAAATCTAAAGATACCTCTGACAGATCCTATAAGCTATGTGCCTAGATATGTTGCGGCTCTTAAGCTTAGCGGCGAAGCGCAGGAGAAGGCAATAGCATTGCTTAAGCAGGCGATGAAGAAAGGGCTTGTCAGTGGGAGAAGCCCAACAGGAGTTTCAGCCGCAGCTGTATATATAGCAGGTGCCCTTATAGGCGAGAGGAGAACACAGAAAGAAGTAGCTGACGTGGCGGGAGTTACAGAGGTAACAATAAGAAACAGGTACAGGGAGCTTAAGAAGGAACTCAATCTAGATGTAAACCTCTAACCTTTTATTCTTTCTTTTCTTTATTATTCTTTGATAAAAATGAAGCTATACTTTTTGCTCTTGCTACCAATTTTAATGCAAGCAATGGTTCAGCAGCCAAGCTATACTCCTGAGCAGGCAAGGCACATTATTAATGAAACATCTAACTACATAAATATAGTAAATGAGAGTAGCTACCTTATTTTCTACCCTTCTTTAAGCGAGGCATATGCATATATGAACAATGCCACTAAATTCTGCAACTCTTCTCCAAATCTGGCTGTAAGCTATGCGCTTAAGGCTAAGCAGATAGCTCTGCAAGAGGAAGAGAAGCTAGATTCATACAGGCTTATTTCGCTAATATCTACGCTTACCTTTACTATACTAATGCTCGTCATACTTTACCTTTACATGAAGCCTGTTAGAAAAATAAGGCAGCAAAAGCATAGAAAGGCTAGTAAGCAAAATTCGGGATGATACACTAAATTTATAAATATACTTTCTAAATATTTTTTAGTGGTTTTATGAGGATTTTGCAGCTCGATGTGAACAATATAAAATTTAAACTAATAGAGCCAGAATCGAAGGTTTATGAGAAGAGTAGCGAGAAGGAGAAGAGTGTAGACGATGCCCTTGTTCTGCTCGTCTCTATAGAAAAAGGTGATACAGAAGAAACAGCAAAAGAGGCAATAGATGAAGCTATAAAGTTCATGAAGCAAATAAAGAGGAAGAAGCTTGTTATCTACCCTTTTGCACATTTAAGCAGCAACTTGGAGGAGCCTGAAAAGGCGATTGATGTGCTCAACGCGATGCGCAACGCTGTGCCTAGCGACATAGAGCTTATCTCTGCACCTTTTGGCTGGAATAAAAGTTTATCTCTAGATATAAAAGGGCACCCGCTTGCAGAGCAGTCTAAAACATATGGCTTAGCTAAAGAAAAAAGTGCATCAAGCAAAGCAAAGAAAAAAGAGGAGAAGGAAGAGAAGAAAGAAGAGGTCTCAGAAGCGCTTAAGCAGGAAGAGAAGGTAAAGTCCACGTGGTTTATACTCGATGAAAAAGGTAATCTAACACCTGTTGAGAAGTTTGATTTCAAAGGGCATGAAAACCTAAAGAAGTTTGCAAGCTATGAGATGAGCAAGGTGAGGGCTTACCAACAGCAGCCTGCGCACGTTAAGCTTATGAGGAAGCTTGAGCTTGTTGACTATGAGCCAGGATCAGATGCAGGCAATATGCGCTATTATCCAAACGGCAGGCTTATAAAATCGCTTCTTGAGCAGTATGTGACAAAGAAGGTTATAGAATATGGTGCGATAGAAGTTGAAACCCCTGTAATGTATGACTATGGCCACCCAGCGCTTAAGGAATATCTTAACAGGTTCCCTGCAAGGCATTATATAGTAAGGTCAGATGACAAAGATTTCTTCCTGAGGTTTTCAGCAGACTTTGGTCAGTTCTTGCTTATGCATGATGCAACAGTCTCATACAAGCAGCTTCCTTTCAGGTTCTATGAACTTACAAGATATAGCTTTAGAAGAGAACAGAGCGGTGAGCTTGTTGGATTGAAAAGGTTGAGGGCTTTTACAATGCCTGATATGCATACAATGTGTGCAGATCTTGATCAGGCTAAGGAAGAATTTAAAAACCAATTCAGGTTTAGTCAGAAAATACTCGATGGCATGGGCATAAAAAGTGACCGGTATGAGGCAGCTATAAGGTTTACAGAAGATTTCTGGAAGGAAAACAGTGATTTCATAAAGAGCATAGTAAGAGACGAGCTTAAAAAGCCAGCATTGATAGAGATGTGGAATTTTAGATATGCTTACTTTGACCCTAAGTTTGAATTCAATATTATTGATACAATGGACAAGGCAACAGCACTCTCTACTGTGCAGGTAGATCATGAAAACGGCAAGAGGTATGGTATGACCTATGTTGACAAAGACGGCAAGAAGAAATACCCTATACTATTGCATTGTTCACCTAGCGGTGCTATAGAGCGAGTAATATACGCACTTCTTGAGTTTGCCGCAATGGATGAGCAGAAAGGCTTAGTTCCATCTCTTCCACTCTGGCTTTCTCCAATACAGGTAAGGCTTCTTCCAATATCTGACAAGCATGTAAGCAAGTGCATAGAGATTGCTAACGAGCTTAAGGCAAATGGAATAAGGGTAGATATAGATGATACCTCGAACACTTTGGATAAAAAGGTCTTAAACGCTGAGCAAAGCTGGATTCCATACATATGTGTTGTTGGTGATAAAGAGATAGAATCAGGAAAACTCGCTGTTAGAATAAGGGGGCAAAAGGATAGGAAGGAAATGAGTAAGGATGAGCTTATAAAAGAGATAAGCAGCAAATGCGAGGGTATGCCAAAAGGCGATAACTCTCTACCTATGCTCCTTTCAAAGAGGCCAATATTCGTTGGCTAAGCAAGGTATAAAAGAGTGAATAACGATTATAATTTAGTGGTTTAATGGCAACATTAGGTACTCCACAGACACAGGCCGGAATATTAAGCTTTTATGATGCACCAGAGAAAGGGCCAAAGGTTAGTGCTAAGCTTGTGTTAATAATTGTAATACTTTTTACAATAATTATATTGATATTCGACCACTTTCTGCTAGTGCATTGACTTATGTTAATACAAAAAGGTCTTTCTTTTTCTCGCTAACATCTCCGCTTTCCGCTAGCAAGTACAGTATTCCGCGCGCAGCATCTTCATCTATGCCTAGCCTTCTGGCAATATCCTCTACTTTCATTCCGCCTCCACTCAGTGCTTTTATTATTTGTGGTGCATATTTATCGAAAAATTGTCTAAGAAGAATATAGAATTTTTTGTTGAAGGCTCTTGTGCCAAGGACTATTCCTTGCTTTATGCTTTCTTCAAGTGCTATTGAAAGGCTTGCAGCTTCAGCCTCTGTCTGCAATACTATATAACCCTTTTCCTCAAGCTTCTTTACATATTCATTTTCTATACCATATTTCTCTTTCAGCTCGCTCCCTATTTTATTTTCACCGCTAGTTTCATCTACTACTTCTTTTACGTTTCTCTCTTCTGTTGGCTTTTTCTTCCGTAGCAAGAATTTATCGTATATATTTTTTGATATGCTGTAAAGTTCTTCGTTGTTGTCTTTAGAGAAGAGCGTGACAACCTTTTTCTTGATGAGATTATTTAAAATTTTCTTCTCTGCATCATTAAGCATTCCCTCTACCTTTTCTTTGCTTCTCTCGTTGTATCTGAGGGTATCAAGCTTCTTAAGAACGTTAATTTCATCTTGGCTTAAGCCTTTATTTGCTTCATCGTTTTTTGAAATATTTTTGCTAAGCATAGCAGCAACGTCTTCTTTCTTGGCAACGATAAAAGATTTTTCGCCGAACTTGAAGAAGTCAAGCTCCTCATCTCCTTTTAGGTTAAGCGCTGTAACCACATCGTATGGCAAATATACTATATATTTCCCATTTTTCTGTTTGTAAACCTTAGCTATTAAATCACCGCAAAGGATTTTATTGATTTACATAGAATAATAATTATGCAAAATCTAAAAGTGTTTGCAAACGAGAAGCCCATTTCTGCGGAGGAGATGCACGCTATTGAATTAAACTGTTCCTCACTTGGCATAAGCGCAGCACAGCTTATGGAGAATGCGGGTTCAGCGGTTGCAAATTTTATAAAAGAAATTCTTAAAAAAGGGAGCATACTTTTTTTCTGCGGTACTGGAAATAATGGTGGCGATGGTTTTGTCGCAGCAAGGATGCTTGGTAAAGATTATAATGTAGAGATTATTATTGTTGGAGATAAGGAGATTAAGCAAGGTCCGGCATTATCAAATTTTCATGCTATATCAAAAAGCCCTTTTATAAAAATTCACTACTATACTGATTTAGATAAAGAAGAGGTTAATAGTATTATTAAGAAAAGCGATCTAATAGTCGATGCGATATTCGGTACTGGGTTTAGGGGCGAGCTTAAGGGCATATATAAAGATGCTGTTCTAGCAATTAACAATTCTGGAAAAAAAGTCGTTGCTATAGATGTTCCAAGTGGGTTTAGCAAGGAGAGCAAGCTTTATGTTAGGGCTAATTATACTATAACATTTCACAGAATCAAAGAAGACATGGGTGCTTTGAGAAATGTGATTGTAAAAGATATAGGTATACCCATTGATGCAGAGCTCTTTGCAGGGCCGGGCGACCTTTATCTTGCTTCAAAACCCATAAGCATATATGCTAGCAAGCGCGAAAGGGGAATGCTGGTAATCATCGGTGGCAGCAGGGTTTATCATGGAGCACCTATTCATGCTCTGCTTTCTGCAAGTTCTATCGCCTCGTTAAGAACTGGTGCTGGTTATACAGTATTATATGTTCCAAATGCCATTTTGGATGCTGTAAGGAAGCTCTCTCAAAACCAGATAGTAAGACCAGCAGGTGAAGACTATATATCATTTACAGATGAGCTCAAGAGAGATATAGATAAAGCCCAGGCAATTGTAATAGGTATGGGTATAACAAAAGAGAAGCAAGCGCAAGACGCATGCCAAAAGATTGTAAGCTATGCTCTTTCAAATGGAAAGAAGGTAGTTGCTGATGCAGATGGCATAAGTGCGATAGCAGGAATGCTCGGCGTTAAACGCATAGATGCAACAAATCTTCTTATAACGCCCCACGATAGCGAATTCTATCAGTTTTCTGGGATAAAGCTAAAGCATGAAGATTCTAATATCTTTGATAGGGTAGAAGCAGCAAAAAAGGTTGCAAAAGAGAAAGGAATAAACATATTATTAAAAGGGCATAACACAATAATAACAAACGGTGAAAAAGTGAAGATTAACATGGCCAACACCGCTAATTTGTCTACAATGGGCACCGGTGATGTGCTAAGTGGCATTATTGGTGCATTTGCCGCAATGGGAAATGATCTGTTTGAAGCTGCTGTTGCAGGCGCATATCTTCATTCAAAAGCAGGCGAAGTATTAGCCATGGAAAAAGGAAACCATATAATAGCTTCTGATCTTATAGATAAAATACCCAAAATAATGAGTGAGTTTGACAAGGTGCTGCAATGAGTTCACCATCATATGAGCTAAAAAGAGAGTTTATCTCTGCCTTGAAAAACGCGATTAATAAGCTCGACCCAAGCATAAGCATAAATGAAGAAGAGATAATAGCTAGTATATCAAGGCCTAAAAAGGAGTTTGGCGACATAAGCTCTTCTATTTCTTTTAGGCTTGCTCGTCTTCTAAAGCTCCCGCCCCATGTTGTAGCTCAGAAGCTTATGCCTCATCTAGAAAAGACAGAACTCATAAAAGAGTTTAAAGAGCTTGATGGCTACATAAACGCATTCATTGATGAGAAAGCTTATGCAAAGCTTGTAATAAAAACCATAATCGAAAGCACCTCTAACTACGGCAGGTCAGAGATAGGAAAAGGGAAGAAGGTTATAATAGAATATCCTAGCGTAAACCCAAACAAACCCTGGCATGTTGGTCATTTGAAGAATGCTCTAATTGGTGACTCAATTTCAAACATATTTGAGTTCTGCTCATATAGGGTTGAGAGGGAAGACTATATCGATGATCTTGGCTTGCAGATTGCAGAAAGCCTTTGGGGCTATATGAACCTTGGTGATAAACCAGATAAGAAGTTTGACCAGTGGCTTGGGGAAGAGTATGTAAAGGTAAACAATATTATGAAGGAAAGAGACATATCTGGAGAGATAAATGAACTGCTTAAAAAGATAGAAGACCATTCAACAAGCGAAGCAAAACTGGGAAGAGAGTTTGCGGAAAAATGTGTAAGGGCGCAGTATGAGACAGCCTTTAGCTATAGATGTTACCACGACATATTAGTTTGGGAGAGCGATGTGGTTAGAGCCAAACTACTAGAGCGTGCTCTCAAGCTTGCCGAAGAAAGTGGTGCTCTTGAGAAGCCCACAACTGGCAAATATGCAAACTGCGTTGTTGCAAACCTGCAAAAACTTGGTAAAATCTTCAAAGAGCTCGAAGGCTTAGAAGAAAATGAGAAGGTGTTAATAAGGAGCAACGGCACAGCAACATATCTGGCGAAGGACCTTGCATTTCATATGTGGAAATTCGGCATAATAAAAGGTGATTTTCTTTTTGATGAATTTATGATACAGCCTAACGGCAAGGTTCTTTATACAACCTCTGCTAAAGGAAAAGAAATGGATTTTGGAAATGCGGATATGGTAATAAATGTGATAGGCTCTGCTCAGCAGTACGAGCAGCTTATGCTTAAAGCTTTGCTTGCAATCTCAGGTTACGAAGAGAAAGCAAAGAATCTTGTGCACTTATCATACGGTGAGGTTGAACTTGAGGCAGGCAGTTTGCACGGCAGAAGTGGTGGCTGGATAGGCAAAGACAAAAACTATACAGCTGATGACCTGCTTGTTGAGGTAACATCAAAAGCAAAGAGCCTAATTAGCAAAGATATGAGTGATGAAGAAAAGGAGAAAATAGCAAGGGAGGTTGCTCTTGGTGCAATAAAATTTGACTTTCTTAGGGCCTCGCCTGAGAAGAAAACAATATTTTCATGGGAGAAGGCTCTTAACTTCGAGGCTAACTCTGGACCATATTGCATGTATATGCATGCACGCGCTGCAAGAATAATTGAAAAGGCCGGCATGCAGATTGATCCAGACAGTTTGGATTATTCAAAGTTAACCAGAGGCTATGATTTTGATTTAATAATATTGCTAGGCGAGATGCAGGAATATATCGAAAAAGCCTGCAAAGAGCTTAAGCCGAATGTGATAACAGATTATCTGCTTGATCTTGCAACTCTTTTCAGCAAGTTTTATGAAGCTATGCCTGTGCTAAAAAGTGATGCTACAGAGCTTAGGCTTGGCATAGTAATTGGTGTTAAGCATGCCCTAGCAAATATGCTTAACCTTCTTGGCATAAAACCTTTGGAAAAGCTATAAGGATAAACAAAATTTTGCGTGATAAAAGAAACGAATTTAAAAATAAACGCATATTTATATTTAAGGGCCTGTAGCTCAGCTTGGATAGAGCGGCACCGTCCTAAGGTGATGGTCACGGGTTCAAAATATTTTTATGAAAATCCCGTCAGGCCCGTAGTGATTTAATGAAAAGCAAAGAAAAAGAACCAGAGATTGTAATAAGGCCAATAGGCAAGTTCGGCGGGCTTGATAATATACATATAGCGCTTATTGTCCTTGTAGCGATATTAGTTATATTAATGGCTATTATAGCATATTCAAAGCCGCAGGTATTGGTAAGTAAGAATGTATCAAACGCAACATGCTCAAGCTTCTGCGCAAATCAGATCGCCTCGCTTTCGATAAAACCCCTGCACACAAAAGGTGAAATAATAAATTATACAGAGAGAGTTCTCGCAACATACAACTTCATAAATATGAACAGTTCTCTCGGCATATATCTGCCATTTTATTCTAATGTTAGTATGATAAATGCTTCATATAGCCCTTCATCAGGAGAATGGTATGTTGTTGTTCCTATAAAGAACCCTATTTCAAATACAACATTCTATGCTTCTTTTGAAATCTACGATAAAAATCTGACGCTTGCCCGTTCTTATATACAAACAATTTCACCAAATAAAATTTTGTCATATCAGGTAGTCTACCCTGGCGTTATTGTTGTTCCAGGAAAATTCGCATGTAATACTGCTTTGCCTGTACAGGTGTTTTGGTTTATAGACCCTTATGCACCCGGCTCTATATATAGCTTGGAGCAGATATTAAAGCTTGAGAATGAATTTGGGAGCAATGTAAATGTAAGTGTTAAGATATTGTTTGGCGCATATACTGATCTCATAGGTTCTAGATACGGGATTTTCAATGCCCAGGAACTCGGCAAATATATACTTTGTGCTTCGCAGCAAAAGAACTTCTCAAACTTTGTTATAAACCTTAATGCCTTATATTCAAACAACTATATGAACAACCAAACCTTATATACAATAGCAAAGTACTCTGGGCTTAATATGTCTATGCTTAGTTCATGCATATTAAATTCCACAACGCTAATAAACAGGCAAACCCTTCTTGCAGAATACTATAATATTACATCAACTCCTGCAGTAATTGTAAATTGCAAGTATCTAACTTTGCCTCAAACAGCTGCAAATGGTGTATGTTTTACAAATGAAACTCTTTGTAAGTGAATTAATGTATTTAATTGTTGGTATAGATCCTGGTAAAACCGCTGCACTTGCCTGCTTAGATATGCAGGGCAAGCTTGTTTGCTTAACTTCAAGGAAGCTTGCAGGCATGGAATGGTTTAT
>OGCG01001657.1_pt1 | contig 10634 bp, 13 predicted proteins | sample 1570061 | NCBI WGS metagenome assembly OGCG01 (sample SAMN06268698, study PRJEB24515) | hot springs metagenome | isolation source: Joseph's Coat, Yellowstone National Park, Washington, USA | place: USA:Joseph's Coat, Yellowstone National Park, Washington, USA
TCCGCTTCAGTATCGAAAGGGCTGTTTTGTTTTCTAAGAAAGGTTTTAGAAATACGTTAAGGTTTCCTCTTTACTTGTTTAAGTTAATGGAGAAAAGTAGAGATGAAAAATATGATTTCTAGTTATAGTTGAAGAGTAAGAAGGTTTCTGTTAAACTATTAGTGTAATGAGTTGAACTATGAGACCTATAAGGAAATATAATGTGAATTCTTCTGCCTTAGAAATGTTTTCCTCAAAATAGTTCCAAAAATCTGATAGTTTGATCATTAAACCAGCTATTGCAAAAGCAGGTAATATTACTCCAAGGAGTATATAAATAATCTGAAAGGCAGGATCGAAGTTGTACAACATTTGTTTAGCAAGGCTATTACTAAATATCGGGGAAGGGTAAAAAGCGCTTTGAGAGATAGAAATGCCGTATAAAATATAATCTACGATAATATTTCTTAAAATTCCTATCATGACATTAGATATAATATTTACAATAATTAGTGATATCCTAGATATATCGAACTCTTCCATATCCATGCTAATCAATCCCCAGCTCTCTCAATACCGAAACCTTCAACGAGTATTTCCTGTACTTCTTACCCCCTATATGGAGCCAGCCTCTACTTATCTTCCCCTCAGCTGCTAGTTCTGACAAGTTCTTTAAAAGCGAATTTCTTGGAATTTTTGTATACCTCTCTAACTCTTCAAGCGTAAGCGAACCTCTTTTAGCCAATACCAACAATATCTTTTGTTTCTGAGTTAGCTCTCTTTCCATGCGTTAAAATTAAGTAAAATCTCCTTTAATAGGTTTACTAACTAAGTAAGTTACTTAGCACGTGCTAAAAGTTGAGTTAAGAAACTCTTTCCACTAGGTTTACTAAAATGGTAATATTATTTCCGTTAACGTGAGAGCTTACTCTTATAACTAAAAAATCAGGGATCCACACAGGATTAATTACCTTGAATTTTTGTAGAGTAAACTTGAGAGTTTATTGAATTTTTCTAACGAGAGTAGAAAGCCGGGATCCCAGTATAAGTGCTTATACTGCTTACTTAACAATTTTTCAAAATTCAATAAGAGAATTCGATTAGCATATCGTTTTAATAACCTCTGTGAGAAGTTTATACATATGAGGAGCGGAAAAGACGGAGAATATTACTTCGTCACAATTGAAAGTGATGAAGAATTAGAGAAGTTAAAGGAATTAACGCTTAAGAAAGTTAGGGCTAGAAACGGTAAGCTTTCTTATGCTTCCCAATCCTCCAAATGAATACAGTACAATTTTTTGGCTCAAAACTATAGACTATCCTTATATCTCCAGTAACTTCTATAGAGAATAAAGGCCTTCCGTCCTTATCAGTTTGGTTCTTTAATTTCTCCCTGGCATACTTTTTGGGGTCTTCTCTGAGCAAATACAATTTATCAAAAATTAACATTACAACTTCCTCATGAGGAAATTCCTTAGCTAAAAATTCCGATAATTCTTCAAGATTAGTTATCCTCTTCCTAAACAAGAATTTCAATTCCCACTTCTCACAAATCACGACAAAAGATATAGAAAATGTATTTAAAAATCTTTCTCTTTTCGTATATTATCCCATTAGGAATAATAGTTGTAATAATGATAATAGTGGTAGTAGTAATCATAGTTGTGATTATGTATTGCTGCAAACAGCATTATAACTCCTGCTATTATTGCTAATCCGTTGACAATGGGGTTATCATAAGAGAAGTGTGCTAAAGCTATTCTCCTCCACCTTCCGTTAACCTTGTGGTAAATTCCTCTCTCAGTGAAGACGTCTAGGAGCATGTGAGAAGGGCCTACTATAACCCCGTCCAGGATGGTTATTAAGATAAGTTCGGTAGGCGATAGGAAATACAAAGCGAGGACTATCGGCACTGAAGTTAATAATCCCCAACCGATACTCCTGGGTAGTGTGTGAGTTCTGGGAGTTCTTGAGACGTATTTTCCCCTTATTTCGTGGCCCAGGTAATCAATAACGTTGTTTGCGGTTACGGAGATAATCCCGGCGATTATTATAACTTCAAGGAAGTCACTCAGGAAAAGGGAGTCAAGCAATGATAACAAGCCTAAAGAAAACACGTAATGTGTTCTTAACTTCATCACAATAATTATTCTTATTAATATTTGAACTTTGCCAAGCAACATTTATAAGTAATAAAACTATATAGCATACCGTGACCTACTGGCTAATACCGATTCAAGAGGACATGTGGGATACTATTCGTTACGAAGGAGTTTATGGTTATAAGCAAGACTTAAGCCAATATATAGCAAAGGGAGATTATTTAATAATCTACGTAAGTAAATATTACGCTAAAGTTTACGGAGGGAAAATAGTAGGCATAGTAAAAGTTTTGACAGAATGGTACCACGATGAGACTCCAATTTTCCCAGAAGAGAAGGTGAGGAATAGAGCACTCTTTCCTTATAGAGTTAGGGTAGAGCCAGTAATAACTGGAGTCTGTGATTTCAAGTCAATACTTGATAAGATAGTTTTCATAGAAGATAAGGCACAACTAGCCAAGTATCTTAGGAACGCTCCGGCTAATTTAAAGAGACCTATACCAGAACAGGATGCAAAACTGATTGAAGAATGTCTTAATGGTCATATATAGTAAGTGTAGTAAGCCTTTAGAGACCTAATAAATGTAATTATCATTTTTTGTTTTTATTAACTTTCTATTCATTCTCTAATATACATAATCTATATAGCACTATATAGTTTATCGTATGTATATAGGTAATATATATAACCTAGCTATCCTATAGTAGCTTGAGGTTTAATGAATCGATCGCCTTTCAGCAGCATTGACAGCTTGAAACTAACTTTCAATCACATAAAAATTTGGTATACTTCAGGAATGGGATTTTTTACAGATGCGTATGATTTATTTATTATAGGCGCAATAATAGATATTTTCGAGGCGTACAAGTTACCGGGCTTTCAATTAAATTCTTTTTATGAGGGAATCTTAGCTTCTTCAGCAATAATAACTGCCGTATTAGGTCAAATAGTATTCGGAATTCTAGGAGATAAAATAGGCAGGAAAAAAGTTTACGGAGTAGAGGCAAGCTTGCTATCAGCAGGAGCTTTCCTTAGCGCCTTTTCTCCTAATCTACTATGGTTAATAATATTTAGAATGATCATGGGCGTTGGAATTGGCGGGGATTATCCCATCTCCGCTACAATAATGAGTGAATACGCGAACGTTAAAGATAGAGGGAAACTTATTGCATTAGTCTTTGCTAATCAAGGAATAGGAACATTAGTTGCAGTGGCAGTAGGAGCAATCTCTGCCTACACTTTGCCTCCTGACATTGCGTGGAGAGTTATGGCAGGAATTGGTGCAATTCCTGCAGCAACTGTAATATACTTGAGGAGGAAGGTTCCTGAAACTCCTAGGTACGCTGCCTTAGTAAAAGGAGATTTGAAAGAAGCTGAAAAGAGCGCTTCATTTTTGGGTGCAAAGTTGAATTTAAGTAAAATAGAAGTTAGAAAGATGTCCTTCTCGGAGTTTTTGAGCAAGTACTGGAAACTATTAATAGGAACTGCAGGGACGTGGTTAATACTCGATATGGCATATTACGGAACAGGAGTTTATTCTGGTCCTATAGTTTCATCAATTCTAGGTAAGCCTTCAAGCGTAGGTCAAGAAATAGTATTTGCAGGTATTCCTTTCATGGTAGGTTTCTTTGGATACTTTACTGCAGTAGCTTTAATGGACAAGTTAGGTAGGAAAGTTATACAAACTCAAGGTTTCATAATGATGGCTTTAATTTACGTTGTAGTTAGCTCCATCATGATAGTAACTAACAATAAGGTTGCAGGATTCCTAATTTCGTCAAACGAGGCCTTAGCAATTTACGCAATGAGCTTCTTCTTCATAGACTTTGGGCCAAATACTACAACTTTCGTTATTCCTGCGGAGGTTTATCCTACATCTTATAGGACTACTGGTCACGGTATTTCTGCGGCAGCAGGTAAGGTTGGTGCAGCGATATCCACTTACTTATTCCCTACTTTGCTAGCAACAATAGGTCTTAAGGAACTTTTGGTCATGCTGTCATTACTCAGTATACTTGGTGCAGCAATAACTATCGTGTTTATAAAGGAGCCTAAAATGAAGAGCTTGGAAGAAATAACTGAAGAATTAAAAGGAGAGAAAGAAGAAGTAAAGGCTTAATTTTTGCGTTCTATTTCTTATTTAAGGTGAAATTTTGCAATATCAAATTATAGGCGACGATATACAATACGTTAAGGTTTTCTTAAATCCTGGAGAGAAAATTTATGCCGACGCAGGGCATATAATGTCCAAGAGCTCTTCTGTAACTATTCAAGCAAAAATGAGGGGAGGAATTCTTTCTGCAATAAAAAGGGAATTAACAGGGGCAACGTTTTTCGTAACTGAGCTTATGGGTCCTGGGGAAGTAGATATTGCAGGCGTTTTTCCAGGAAAAATAGTGCCAATACAACTTAATGGTAAAGGAATTCTTGCAGAATCTCATTCATTTTTATTCGCAGAAGATTCTGTCAATTACGACGCTAAGCTTGCTCCTTTAGCTCCGGCAATTTTAGGAGGAGAAGGGCTATTTCTTGCTACATTTAGCGGCGTAGGCCAAGTTTTTCTGCATGCTTATGGCGGATTGTATGAAATCAATTTAATGCCTGGGCAAAGCATAGACATAGAGGCATCTCATTTACTTGCGTTAGAAGAAGGAATGCAATTCACGGTTACTAGAGTTGGAGGATTTAAAACGATGCTATTTGGAGGAGAAGGTTTATATTTCGTTAGAGTTGTAGGACCAGGAAAGGTTTGGATTCACTCTATTACTGCACAGCAGATGGCTTCCGCATTAATGCCCTTCCTCCCTGGAGGTCAGAAAGGAGGTCTACCGTTCTAAATAGATCTATATAGCTAATAGTAGGATATATTTATTTTTCCGTTTTAGTATATAGTCACATGCCTTATGCAATATCAGTAGATTTGGGCGAAACGCTTGTAGGTTTTAGGCCTAGGTCTTACGAATACATGCTAGGAATACTTAAGGATTACGGATATAAAATAGATGAAAGGTCCTTCTTTAGGGCTTTAGTCAAAGTTCTAGGGAAGAGCAACTTTGCCAATGAGGAAGGATTAAATCCCCTTAACCTCCACGAGCTATTTTATGAAATAGGTATTCATCCTTGTAGGAAAATAATGGAGGAAATTGCTAACAGGGACAAGTACCAAGATTATTTCCTTTATGAAGACGCTATTGACTTTCTTAAGGAAGTCAAAAAGAAGTATAAAGTTGTTATAATTTCAAATTCTACTAAGAGAATACATAAAATTGTAAAGGAATTTGAACTAGATAAATACGTAGACAAAGTAATAGCTTCTTGTGATATTGGAATAGTTAAACCAAATCCTAGAATATTTGCTTATGCTAAAAGGTATGTAGGAGATATTCTTTTACATGTGGGTGACATTTACGAACTTGACGTAATGGGAGCTAAGAGAGCGTTTATTGACGCCATACTTTTAGATAGGTTTAACTTTTATCCTGAGATAAAAATTAAGGCTAAGACTCTCTATGACGTGTTAAGGTACATGGAAATTAAAGGTATGCTTCAAACGTCATAAATCTTTGCAGCATTATCTTCTGCGATCATTTTTATTATCGTCAAGGAATCCTTCTCGTCAATAATTTCCTCATTTTCCATCTCTTCTATGATTGATATTATATATTTTCTAAATAATTTTGCAGAAACCCAAGCTATTTCTGGAATTTCAAAAGCATCAGAGCCATACATTACTTTATTCGCTGGAGCTATTTGTAATACCTCTCTTAAAACATCTTTTCCTGCAGTCGTAGCAAAGGGAAAGATTTGGGATACGTCTAAATATACTGAAGGAAATAAGTAACTCATCCATGCACTTTCTCTATGAAATGGAAATCCTGCGTGAACCAAAACTATTTTTCCTTCATATTTTCTAACCAACTCTGTTAAGTACGAAGGTCTTGAAAGCTCAAGCTTAATATCCCTATCCCCTGCCCCTGTATGAACTTGAAACGGAACGTTCAATTCTTTCGCTATCTCCATGGTTTTACAGAATAAGTAATCTCTAAATCCCTTTGCTTTTCTTCCGAACCATTCTCTTTCTTCATCTAGAAAGTCGTTTCTTGCAAGGTTCTCGTCGCAGATAATCTTTAATCCAGTCCTGTAAGCAATTATTGACTTAAAGCCTGCGTAGTTTTCTTCCTTTATTTTGCTCCTCAATGTCTCTTCAAAAACCTCTACAGCTTTTTCAAAGGGAAGTGAGAAGAGATTTTCGTTTATTATACTCTCTATTCTAAAAAGTAGTCTATACTTTACTGGTATTTCTTGTTCTTTTTTACCGAATCCCTCATCGATAACGAATGCTCTTATTTTAGCATCTTCCATTAAAAATTTTACATAATTGACTGGATCGTCTTTTATTCTTCTATTCCTCTCATCTATAAAATTCTCTCCAAGTAATTTTTTCATATAATTTCTTAGCATTAGATAAAAAGGTCTCCAAGAGTTCATTGAAATTATTCTATCAGATAAGGAAGGTAGTTCTTCTTCCCTCCAAGATTCTGAAGAAGCCATCATGAATTGTTTTTCGTCCATAATCTTTGCTGAGAACCAATGAGAATGAGAATCTACTATTTCAAAGTTTTCTATAGACTTCATATTCCCAGTCCGTTACATAACTCTCATATTCTTCTACTTCTGCAGTCTTTACTTTTATGAATTCGTCGATTATCTTATTTCCTATTTTCTCCTTCAAGGTTGAATCCTTATTTAGCTCGTTTAGTGCTTCTCTTAAGTTTCTAGGTAAATCCTCTATGTCTTTCCTATAGTAAGCATTCTCATTAACCGGAGAAGGAGGCTTTAATCCCCTTTCTATTCCGTCCATTCCTGCTTGTATTATTGCTGTCAATAGTAAATAAGGATTAGTAGAAGGATCTGGAACTCTATATTCTATTCTCCTGTCAATTGAAGGCATACCGGGGTATGGCGTTGGAATTCTTAACATGGACGATTTGTTATTGTAACCATAGGCAATCTTCGTTGGAGCCCAAGATCCTGGAACTAACCTTTTATAAGAATTTATGGTCGGTGCGGCAATTGCAGTTAAGGCTTTGGCATGTTCAATGATTCCTGCTATAAAACTGTAAGCTATTTCACTTAAACCAAGCTTATCTTTATCATCAAAAAATAGGTTAGAATTTCCTTTCCAAATACTTAGATTTAAGTGAAGCCCAGAACCGGCAAGTTTGTTGAAAGGCTTAGGCATAAAGTTTGCTTCTATACCGTGTTTTGTAGCTACTTGTCTAGCTATTTCCTTAAAAATTACAACTTCGTCCGCACTTCTTAAAGACTCCTTATGAAGTATGTCAAATTCGTATTGACCCGGACCGTATTCTTTAATTATCCTAAGAATATCTATTCCATTATCGTCAAGCAATTTTGCAATTTCTGAAACCACAGGGTTATTGTAAAAAGCAGAGGGATCAAAACACCTTGCGTCATCATAAGGTTTTTTATCTTTTACCAAGTAAAATTCAATCTCAAAGGAGGATTTAAACTCGTATCCATACTCTTCTCTAATTTTATCAAGCGTAGACTTTAGAGTTGACCTTACGTCGTATTCCCAAGGTTTTCCATTAGAGTAAAGATTACAGATTACTATTGCAGAAGGTGGAAAAATAGATAATGTTGAGAGATCCGGAACTAAGAATACGTCTTCATCCTCTGGCCCGAAGGAACCGTAAGGGGATAAAGTATCCATAGGCGTAAAGCTGAACATTGCCTTAGTTAGCCCTATTCCTGTTTTAACCATTTCGTCCACATGATCTACGTAAGCCCCTTTTGCCCTTATATAACCGTCTAACCCAACCCAAGTAAATCTTAATATATCTATTCCTTTCTCTTTTAATTCCTGTCCTACTTGCATAAAATAATTTATTTCTACAAGGTAATATGCTTTAATTCATAGTTATCTGTTCTAGAAATTAACGTTTGCTGTTACATATTATTTAGAATGAATTTATTATATCACATTCATTAAACCTCTCCACATGAATATAGAGGAAATTGCAGAAAAACTTTTGAAAGATAGCGAGAGTATAGAGAATGACGTAATAACGATTAGAAGAATATTACACGAGAATCCCGAATTGCCGTTTCAGGAGACTAATACGTCAAGGCTTATAGAAGAAAAGCTAAGGTCTTTAGGAATACAGACAAGGAGACTTTCTACTACAGTAATAGGTTTAATTGATAGTGGAAAACCTGGAAAAACTGTAGCATTAAGGGTTCAGATAAGTGCATTGCCTATAACTGAAAAGACTAATTTACAATTCTCTTCGAAAAGTCCCGGCATTATGCACGCTTGTGGCCACGACGCTAACGTTGCTATGCTTTTGGGAGCTGCACAACTGCTAGTAAAGAATAAGGATTTATTATCTGGGAAAGTTAAGCTCATTTTTCAAGCTGGGGAAGAGGAAGATCTAGGAGCTAAAGAGGTTATTTCTAATCACGAATTGGATGATGTAGATTACGTATTCGGTTTACACGTATCGCCTTTTATTCCTTCGGGATTTTTTGCTACTAGGAAAGGAGCTTTAATGCCCTCATCTTCAAATTTTAAAATAAGAGTTAAGGGATTAGGAGGTCACGTATCTTCTCCTCATTCGACTTTAGATCCGATTTTTATTTCTGCACAAATAGTTAACCTTTTACACGGATTAACTTCCAGAATTGTTAACCCATTGGACGGGTTTACTCTTTCAATTACTTCTATACATTCTGGGACTAAAAGCAACATTATACCGGATGAGGCAGTAATGGAAGGTACAATAAGAGGTTTTGACGTTTTTACTATCGAGAAAGTTAAATCGAAAATAAAAAGCTTAGTAGACTCTCTCTGTAAAAGCTTTAATGCAGATTGCGAAGTTGTCTTCAGTGATAATTGTCCTCCTCTTATAAATTATCCAGAGGTAACTTCTAGGGCTATGGATATCCTTAATAACTTAAGAAGGCCGATAGTTGAAATTGAACCGGTTATGTTAGCTGACGATTTTTCACGTTATCTTCAACTAAAGCCTGGTTGTTATATCTTCATAGGTACTAGAAATCTGGAAAAGGGATGTATATATCCTACGCATAGTCCTATGTTTAAATTAGATGAGGATATTCTAAAATATGGCTCTGCGGCTCTAGCTTTGTTGGCAATTTCATTCTCTAAAGAAGAAAGTATATTTAAATAAAGGTATATGAAAAATAATAAATGCAATGGCTAAGATTAAACCTTTTATATCAACTGGTATTTTAAGACTATTTAATAAAAATAAATTACCAGTAATTGCAGGGCATAAGTTGCTTTATTCGTGCAATCTAAAATGCAAAATGTGTCCTTTTTGGAGAAGAAAAGATGAGAAATTACTAACACTGGAAGAAGAGAAAATGATGTTAAGGAAGCTCTCGGAACTTGGAGTTATTTTTATGGGCTTTGAAGGAGGAGAACCCCTTCTAAGGAAGGATTTGCCTGAAATTCTAAAAGAGTCTCATGAAAGGTTCCATACCTCGCTGGTTACTAATGGTTTACTACTGAAAGCAAGGTTTAACGAAATAAAGAAATACTTGGATTACCTTTTCGTATCTCTCGATGGAATTGGAGAAACTCATGACGAAATAAGAGGTGTTAAAGGCTCTTTCAATAAGGCTTTAGAAGGCATAAAAATTGCAAAAGATGAAGTACCTTTAGCAATTTCTACGACTTTAACTAGAGAAAATCTTGATGAGGCGGAAAAAATTGTTAATTTAGCTGAGGAATTAGATGTTTTAGTCAATTTCCAAGTCGCATATGATTATTCTACAGCGGATAAAATGAGTCCGGAGAAAGAGAAATTAAGGAAAGTCCTAGAGAGGCTTCTTTATCTGAAGAAAGAAGGTAAACCAATAATGAATACGAAAGAGTATTTTGAAGCTATACTCAATTCATGGTATAAAGGCATTCCTTGGACTTGTAAACCTTGGCTTACCATTAATATAGATCCTCAAGGTAGGGTAGTTTTACCTTGTTATGTCCTTAACGAGTACACTGGTAGCAAAAGAATTTGGGAAATAGATATTAAATCTCTTTGGGAAAGCTATGACTGGAAAAAATACGAAAGTTGTAATAAATGTGCGCTATCTTGTTATTTAGAACCTTCAATATTTACGTGGAGTAACTTCTCGATAGTGAAGGAAAGAATAATAGATGGAATGATATCTATCATTTCAACTTCATTAGGACTTTGATCTTTTTGATAAAATAATGAATAATATATGAAAATTAATTAAATATTGAGTTTTATAATATATTTCTTTTGTTATTAAATTATAAATAAGACATTATTTTTATTCATAATACTATATAAATATTCATTAAAATTTTATTTATAGTTTGAGTCCAAGCAAGCTCTTCTTTGCTTTTTTATCTTAGATATGACGTTCTAGTTATTCTAGGACTGACTCCTTCCCGCCCTGGAAGGGCGAGGGTTCCCTCCCAGAGGGCTCATCGTTCCCACCATCGGTTCGGGGCTACATCCCTCATTTGGTGG
>OGCG01001658.1_pt1 | contig 10633 bp, 11 predicted proteins | sample 1570061 | NCBI WGS metagenome assembly OGCG01 (sample SAMN06268698, study PRJEB24515) | hot springs metagenome | isolation source: Joseph's Coat, Yellowstone National Park, Washington, USA | place: USA:Joseph's Coat, Yellowstone National Park, Washington, USA
CAAGCATGTACGCAAACTCCCTGTTTGACTTGCCAACAAGCTGCTTTATGAGGAGTAGCTTTACCTTCTGTTCAAGGGTGAGGGCAGATGGCCTTCCAGGGCCTGAATCATCAACGTGTATTGCTGACACAGCTTCATGTATCAAGGGGTCTAGCGACTTTATTGCATCCCTTATCCTCTCCGCATCCATACGTCCTCCAGTCCCTCTTCTTCTCAGGCCTGCTTTTCAGCTCATCTTTTATGTGATCATCTATCGCCTTAAATGTGTCGCTGATGTCCTCATCCCTTATCATTACAATGTTTCATTATGAGAAGTCATATATAATCTTACATGAAAGACATTTTATAAAATATAATGAAACATACAATGTTAAATATGCAAATCGCAAAGAGGGGTTAACTGGCTATAATGCAGACAATAATTCTGTCCCACAATCAATATAAAGATTATATATAAAGTAATATATAAGAAAACAAAAGTGAAGATTAGTGATAAAAAAGCTATTACGAACTAATATAATATGGAGGTTAACTGGATTAACGTATACAACAGCAGTTATAGCAACACATGGAAGCTACGTTTCAAAGGATGATTATTTGAAGGCAGGAAAAAATGAAATGGCCGTCTTTTACCCATACTTTAATTCCACGAGTACAGTTCTTGAATTTGGTTGTGGTCTCGGGAAAAATTTATTTGGAATCGCGGATAAGATAAAATTTGGTTATGGTATTGACGTGAATGTATTTTACGTAAAGATAGCAAATCATTTAAAACAGCATTATGGTATTAAAAATTTAGAATTTATAAGCTATGATGGCACTCACTTTCCAAAGCTTCCAAAGGTAGATATAATTTTAGAAAAGGGCGTTTTTGAAAGAATACCAAAAAATCAAGTTAAAAAATACATCAAAGAACTAAAGTATAACTATCTTACTGAAAATGGAGTTGCAATTCTATACTTTTTAATGAATAGAGCTAAGGGTAGTGAGTTCACTAAAAGATTAGGAGATGAAGCGTATATTTTTTGGAATGAATCTGAAATAACTCAGCTACTTAAAGATAGTGGGCTTTATCCAATTAATATTATAAATACAAAATTTGCAGATTTTTATATTTGTAAATAAGAATACTTACCTTGTTGCATAACTGTTTTGTTCCCTACATTTGTTTATCGATATTTGTTTCAATAAGCTGTTTTAGCTTATCCTGTTCCATTACGATACGCCTCAACCATGTTGTATATGTAAACCTTTGTCAGGACTTAGCACAATATTCCCGCCTTCAACACCGAATTCACATATTCGCCCAGCATCCTCTTAAATGAAGAAAAGACCAAGGCTTTAGAAAGTGATAACTTTAACGTGCTAAAACAGAAATGAGAGAAGATATTAAGAAAAGATTCGTTAAGAGGAATTACCAATTATTTTTAGCATGCTGTTTTGATAAACAACGCACCTGCTTGTTTTTTAAAATTACCAAAAAGCGCTCATAACCTTACTATATCATCCTCTTCCAGGTACTCCCCAGTTTGAACTTCAATTATCTCGAGTGGCAGCTTTCCTGGGTTCTCAATCCTGTGCCTTTTCCCCATGGGCACGTAGAAGCTCTCGTTCTCTGCAACTATGTTCTCTTTATCGTCATATGTCACCTTTGCTGTTCCCTTAACAACCACCCAGTGCTCAGCCCTGTGGTAGTGCATCTGGTAGCTGAGGGATTTTCCCGGGGCAACGAACAGCTTCTTTACCTTGTACCTGGGCCCCTCTTCAAGTATCGTGTAGTATCCCCATGGCCTGTACATGGTTGGAGACCTTCTTGCCTCAACCCTTTCGCCAAGCATATTGACTATGTCCTTAACCTTCTCAGAAAGCTCCAATGGTATGACAAGGGTTGCGTCCCTTGTCGCTATAACCGCCAATCCCTTAACACCATACGCAACCGTAAGCTTGTCCTGGGAAACTGTGAGGGAGTTCTCTGAGCTTACAGCAAGGGAGTTGCCAAGGGCCGCATTGCCCATGCTGTCCTTTTTCTGCACCTGGTAAAAGCTCTTCCATGAACCTATGTCCCTCCACTCTCCGCTGTACTTTACAACTGAAAGCTCCCTGTACCTTTCAACTATGCCCTTGTCAAAGGATGTTTCCTTCAGGTCCTCATACCCCCTGCATTCATCCTCAAACACGATCCTGTAAACTTCCGGCAGTAGCTCCCTGAATGCATTTACGCCAGTATCCCTCTTCATGTAGAACATGCCCATGTTCCAAAGGTAGCCCTCATTCACGTACTTCTCAGCTGTTTCCTCGTCAGGCTTTTCCCTGAACCCTTCAACGCTTAGCCTTTCACCAACAGCCCTTCCTGGCTTTATGTACCCGTATCCCGTTGATGGGCTGTCAGGAACGTGCCCAAAAAGCACAATTTCATTTTCTCCAGGCTTCACCTTCCTTACAAGCTCAATGAACTCTTCACCAAGGAAGTGGTCAGATGGGATGAATAAAATGTCATCTTCCTCAACCCTGGACAGGGCATATGCTATGGCAGGGGCTGTTCCCCTGGGCGCAGGCTCCCCGTATATCCTTTCCTGTGGCACTCCACTGACTTCATAGGAAAACAATGGATGGAGCGACCTTGAAGTTATTATGCTAACTTCAGATATGCCAGAAAACATGTCAACTGTCCTCTGCACAAGGCTCTTGCCGTCAAACACCTTCATGAACTGCTTTGGGTAGTCCTCCCTGCTCATGGGCCAGAGCCTTGTTCCTCTACCTCCGGCAAGAATGATGACCTTCATTGCTCATCATTCTCAACAGTGAAAGATAAACTTTTCACCCAGAAACGGTTATTAATGATGACAGCGAAATTGCTCACATGATACTGACAAGGGAAAGGATACTTGAGCTGATCAGGAGTGGAAGGCTAATGGTGGAGCCCTTTGACATATCACAGGTTGGCGCTGCATCGATTGACCTATCTCTTGGCAACCTCTTCAGGACATTTAAGAAGTCAAGGAGGGTTGTTGAAATAAAGGAGGATGCTGACTACCATGAGCTCACAGACTATGTGGAGCTTGATGCCAGCTACCTGCTGCTTGAGCCTGGGGAGCTAGTTCACGGCATAACAAGGGAGAGGGTGAAGCTTCCCCCTGAGATTTCAGGAAGGATCGAGGGAAGGTCAAGGTTTGCCAGGCTTGGCCTCCTTGTGCACATCAGCAGCGGCTTTGTTGCCCCTGGCTCTGACGGGAGAATAGTCCTGGAGATAGCAAACCTTTCACCGTCAACTCAGGCAATTTACCCGGGAACGAGGATATGCCAGCTCATACTTGAAGAGGTAAGCCCACCTGCAGAGTATTCTGGAAAGTTCAAGGGGCAGATGAAACCTTGATTTCGGAAATAAGGAAATGTAGCTCACTCAACCTCAGCGTAAACTGGGGCATGGTCAGAGCCCCTTACATCGTAAATTATTCCAGCTTCCTTCACCCTCACACCGCTTGAAACTATTATGTAATCGATGCGCCACCCTATGTTCCTTTCCCTTGCGTTGAACCTGTACGACCACCATGTGTAATGCCCACCATCCTTAACGAAGAGCCTGAAAGTGTCCAGGTAACCAAGGCTCAGAAAGTGGGTCATCCAGTCCCTCTCCTGCTTTGTGAAGCCGGCATTGTTCACGTTGTCCTTTGGCCTCGCTATGTCTATCTCTTCGTGAGCAACGTTGAAGTCTCCCCCAACCACAACAGGCTTTTTCAATCCCTGCAGGAACCTCTCAAATGCTGCATTGAACTCAAGCTTGTAGTCAAGCCTTGTCAGACCATGCTGAGAGTTCGGGAAGTAGGCGTTGATGACGTACATCTTTTCAAACTCTGCAGTTATAACCCTTCCCTCACCGTCAAACCTGCTGTCACCTATGCCGTAAGATACTGACAATGGCTTCAGCCTTGTGAGCGTAAGCGTTCCAGAATAGCCCTTCTTCCTTGATGATGCATTGAGGTATGCGGTGTAGCTTTCGTCAAATCCAAGGGGCACGGAATCAGACTTCACCTCCTGCAGCATTATTACGTCGTACTTCTTGGAGTTAACAAGGTCAAGGAGCCCCTTGTTAATGGCGCTCCTTATGCCGTTGACGTTCCAGGCAACAACCTTCATGTTATGCCATTGGCGCGTTTGTCTAATAAACCTTTTATCACATGTAGCCGTACCTTCTGAGCCTCTCCATCATGTTCTCCTTGTCCTGTGACCTGCCAACCCTCTCCTGTGTGTGCTCTAGGTCCTGCTCCCATGCAGGAACATCGGACACCTTCTTTGAGTCCCTCTTTCCGTCAATGGACCTGTAGCCCTCCCTGTACTTTGGATGCACAGGCAGGTCATGCTTGAACATGTAGTCCCAGATGTCCCTTTCCGTGAAAGTGAGTATCGGGTGAACCCTATAGTGAGCCGGGCTCTCCCTCCTGCTCACGAAAACTTCAGTTGACCTTGCAGGGTTCTCGTCCCACCTTATCCCAACAACCAGGCTGTCAAACTCGTACCTTTCTATGGCTTCATTTAGCGCAACGGTCTTCAGAAGGTGATTGCCAACATCTGTTTCAAGCGAATATTCGATCCATTCTCCTGTGAAGCCTAGCCTCTTTGCCTCCTCCTGGTTCCTCCTGTTCAGCTCGCTTATGTATATTTTGTTGTCCCTTACATGTGAAAGGACATCCTCATTTCTCGCCATTATCACTTTGAAGTTCCACTTTCTGCTCACCTCGTCAACCATTTTGAGCGTTTCCTCATAGTGATCCCCGTGGTCAACGAAGATTGCCGGGGGCATTTCCTGGCCCAGCTCATCCACCACCGTCTTTAAAAGGTGAAGGGCAACTGTGCTGTCCTTCCCGGCGCTCCACACAACAGCAAGCCTGTTGAACCTTGCAAGTGAGTCCTTTATAACTATCCTTCCTATGTCTGCCTTTGCCTGTAGTGTAAGGTTTTCTCTCCTAACTGTTTGCACAGCAATAACTTTTCGCAACGAAGTAATAAAGTTTATCTTGATGGATGAGTTGGGCTTAAACAATTTTTTCACTGCAGTAAGCAATGCACTTGAGCAAATAGCTTAAATCTTCGCTGATGCACTGCATCACTGTGAAACAGCCAAACATAATACTTGTAGTCCTTGATACCATGAGGATTGACGGCCTTGGATGTTATAATCCCAAGGTTAACACCCCGAACTTCAACGCCTTCTGCTCTCAGGCTGTAGTTTACAGGAACGCAATTGCCCCATCCCCATGGACTGTGCCGTCTCACGCTTCAATGTTCACTGGCAAGTACCCCTCTGACCACGGCGTTCACGAAAACATGAACGAAAAGGTTTACCCTAAGATATTTGAAACCATGTCGTCAATGAACTACAGCACTCTGGCAGAGGAGCTCAGGAGGGCTGGCTACAACACGTTTGGGCTCACATCAAACGGCTTCATAATGCCAGGGACAGGGTTTGACAGGGGCTTCAGCCATTACTCATTCAATGCAGGACCTATTGACACCCTAGTGAACGAGCTGAGCAGAAAGTTCAGGCCAATGATAAAGCAGAAGTACGGGAGCACCTCAAAGCTGATCAGGGGCATGCTAAGCCCTGGGGAGCTGATTGGCGATTTTAGGAGGTACAGGGCAATGAACAGGGAGCTTGAGAGCCTTGGTTATCCGATGAACAAGGACGGCGACAGCCTGGTGCAGCAGGTAAGCAATTCATCATTTGAAACGCCTCTCTTCATGTTCCTCAACTTCATGGAGATGCATGAGCCGTACATGACCATGTACAGGAGGATGAGGAGGTACAGCAGCGTTGGGCTCTGGATAACTCTGCTGAATCAGATGGGAAGGCTTGACCAAAAGGTCATTGAAAGCACAAGGAAAGATTACTACAAAGAAGCTGAGCTTCTTGACAGCTACTTTGGCAGATTGCTTAAGTACCTTAAGGACCAGGGCATTTACGAGAGCTCACTAATAATTGTAACTTCAGACCATGGGCAGAGCCTTCTTGAGAGTGGCTTCTTTGGCCACGGCATTTACCTTCACGATGAGCTAGTTAGGGTGCCGCTCATCATCAAGTATCCGGGAGAACCTCTTCCAGATGATGGTTACTTTAACATCAAGGACATATTCAGGCTTGCACTTTCTGCTTCCAGGTCAGAACCTCTTCCGGAGCTTCTCAGGGACGTTACCTTTTCAGAATCCTTTGGCTCAAACGTTGACGTTTCGGACATGGAGGGCATGACTGAACAGCAGAGGAACGCTGTCATGAAGATGGCTGCCCCAAGAAAGGCTGTTTTCAAGTCAGGTTACAAGCTTGTGGTGAACGGTCTAGACGGAAGCATCGAGGAGTTCACCTACAACGGAAGGATTGCTGACCGTAAAATGGCCAATGACCTGATTGATGAGCTAAGGGTTTTCAGGGGCAGGCAGAAGTTTGTTCTACAGGGATAGCAATGAACGCATTCAGGCCAAGCTTAGCCACAATATGCTCATGAATGTGTTGAGCAATGGGCATTCAGGCTCCTGATGACATTTTGAACCACTTCAGGTATCTGGCAAGCACAGTTCTTATGAGCAGCCTGACCCTTCCTGAAATTGCCGCACTTGAAACGGCATAAACCAGCGTGGTGATCACAAGCAGCACAGCAAGGCGCGCCAGTCCCATGATCGCTGAAACAGTTGGCTCAAAAACTATCATCAAAGGATATTTGAGGACATAAAGCACCGCAGATGCAACAAGCAACGGCGCTGCATAGTCCCTAAGAAGGCTCTTCACTGGAATGTATTCTTTGATTTCTGGGTACTTCTTGGCCCTTATGATGATTGCAAGGATTATCGAAATCCAGCTGGAAATTATGACGCCGTCTATTACGTACAGCTGTATATGAATGAACTCTGCAAAGAATATCATGGGCACTATAAGCGCAACATAGCTTATCGTGGATATGAACTCTGCAATGTTTGCAAAGAACACCAAGCTGTTCCAGTATGTTGAAAGTCTTATTTCGCTTTCCATGTCAACCCTGTCCACACCCTGCATGACGGTTGATATGTACTGTGAAACAGTGTACGCCACATTCATGGTTGACCATAGCACTACCGGAACAAAGAGCTCCCCTATAAGGTAAATGTCTGTTGGCCTGAGGAACTCAATGACATTGGGCTCAAAAAAAATCAAAAAGATGGCGATGTCGGTGACAATAAAGATGAGGTACAGAAAGTCAAGGTATACCCTCTTAACCCTTGACTTAACCTCCAACAGTTCGCCGTAGGTTATGTTTATAAGCGTTCCCCTGAAAGCGTAGACGGAGCCCATTATGCTCATGACCTGCCAAAGCGCATTATCGGCTATGCCACCTATTGCAGCTATGAAGAAGCTGTCCAAGGCCCTTATGTTTGATGATGCATAACCCAGCAGTGAAACCCATGAGCCGCTTGCGAACTCCCTTATCGTTGTTCTGATCCTGCCAAAAGTTTTAATCAGCTGCCTTGCGTTGACTATCACATATATTATACCTGAAAGCGATATTAAAAATGATGAAACCATTACAGAGATCAGTGACCAGTCAGAGTAAAAGATGTAAAATATGGCAATAAGTTTGACAATGGATGTGACAATTGACCCAAATACAAGGCGAGTTCTGTTAAATACTGTGAGGCCACCTGACAGTGGTATTCCAATCGATGAAGAAAATATGCTTAGAAATGTAAGCATGAGTATGGCATAATAGTAGTTTGCAGGAATTTCCCTGCTTATCCCAAAAAGAAATATCCCTGACACTGCCATGCCCACTGCACCAAATATAACTGAAACGATTATCATGGTTGCCTGCACGCTCCTGTACCTTGCAGCAAGCCTTGGTGACATGAATGTCGATACCCCATTTGGGACTGAGCCTATTATTATTGCCGCAGTAAAGATGTTAAGCAGGCCCAGATCCGTTAACGGCAATTTTCTGGTAACTGCTATGGAATATGCAAAGCTTGCTGCTATTGTCAGAACACTGCTCAATATTGCGTAAGATCTGACCCTTACCCTGCTCAACTACATTATTACCCATTCATTTTTAATCCATATTCCATCTTTCAAAGTCATCAAATACTTTAGCTTTAGACAAATCTTCATCATCGCATTCATCACGATTATCTATCAGGTCATTTGTTTTTGGGTCATAAATCCACTCGCAACAATCCGTTTCCTTAAGATAATCCCAAGACATGCCTTGGTATATTTTTTTACGCTTATTGTATTCAAAAAATTTTTTCAAATCTTCTTCTTTAACGCATACTCTTTCAATTGTAATGTTATCATTCCCTTCTGCTATTACTAATATCCAACTTTCACTCATTAATCCCACCCTCTCAAATATATAAATGCCAATGTACAGTAGTCACATTCAGTTTTGAGCTTTGAAACATAGATTTCATGTACAGCCGAAAGCCCTTTTACCAAATTGTCTCTATACTGCCAGTAGATTATGGCGCCCATCGGCTCCTCATCACCTATATCTTCCTTTATTTTCCATACGTAACCATTTAAGTTTCTCATCAACTTCTCCGCAAATTCAATCGGCGCTCCGTATATAATTACATCATTATCACGGACTAGTTTTTCTATTTCTTCCGCATTTGGCTTTTCCTTTTCCCATAAAATTTTTATTTCTTTATTTTCACTCATTCATAATGCACCATCTTTCTTAGCGCATTTGGGATGTTACGTTCAACATACCGTTTGGCATCAGCCATATCTTTAGCACGATATAAAACATACTTTCCTAACATAACTTTGACCTTTACTGACTTTGTCATGATATATAGATCGAATTAAAAGAATTTTTATTATGAAACAAAAATACGCAATCAGATAAATTCCCCATCATCGCTATTGTTGTTGTGCTTGTCATCTGTTTCTATTATGTCAGTGCTGGCAGGCTCTGGTACTGACGTTTTGCGTTTCTTTGAGTTTCTTTCCCTTTCTGGCAAGAACGGCTCATAGATGGGCAACGGTCTTGTTGAAGTGCCTATGTCATTGAACAGAGTTGGCACATAGTTCCAACTTTCAAGCGCTAGCTTTGCCTCATTGAATTGGTCCCATGAAGACATGCCTGGCATTTCACTTGCTATCGGCGCAATGGCTGACCTCACAACATCAATCTTTCCTTGCAGCATATTGACCCAAATGAACCAGTGGTAAGGATCTGCCCTAATTTCGCTTTGCTGAAATAGATTTTGCACACTCTCTCTATCTCTAGAGCTTTTTGGGATCCTCTCAAGTATGATGTCTATATCCTTCTCTTCGCCAACATCAGCTGCAAAGACATGAGATACCTGAGTTCTTATGCCAGCTGAAAGCATTTTGGGTCTTTGGGTGGCAATAAAAAGAGAAATGCTTAGCCCTCTTGCGGTCATCATTAGGTTTACCGAGCTTTCAGTAGCCATCCCCAGCGCCCTAGCAAAAGTGTATGAAGGCATGTTTCCTGCACCAGCGTAAGCCTCATCGATGCCAACAAAGGTGGGGATTTGTTTATTCTGCATTCTCCAAACTCTGAAAGATTCAATGATAGTCCTAAAGACCCTAGCAGTGGACCTCATATCCCCTGTATAGCGAATGGCAAAGACCTTCTTTGGAGCCACGATCCTTTCCCAAGGCAGATGAAACGCATCAAGGCTTTGAACGTACAAAACGCGGTCAACTGCTGTTGGCTTCACTGGGACCATATCCAAGTCTGACTTTTTTTCAACCACCATTAGGCTGATAACGTTTTCAGCACCAATACCTATTGGGCTTAACCCTTCAGCTCTCAATGTAGCATAAGCTGGATGGTTTTGATTAAGCTGTAAAGCAAAAAGCTGAGGTGTCATAGCATCACGCATATCTATCTCAAGCCTGAGCGCAAAGTTTCCGTTCACAAGGGCATAATAAGTTAGAGAATTTAGCAGAGTCGTTTTTCCTGAACCTGTGCTGCTATATATGCCTCCCGAATGCGGCTTGCCTTCAGTGGCAACTGCTGGGAAGTTTGGTCTGTATAATGAAATTGTGCCACTGCTCTGTGGGGATCCAGAATACCAAGCGTTTCTATCAACTATGAAAAATGGATAGTATGTAATCATTTTTGGATAGAAATACCGTATGTATTTTTCCCCTGAGACCTCTTCAAGCGATTTGATGGCTTCAGCAAGCGAAGTCCTAGCAGAATCAAACATTTGGTTGAAGATTACAGAATAGTATAGTGATTTGCTTTCAAACTCTGGTCTTCTGTATATTGGTCCTGTCTGTGAAAGCTCTTTATACGCCTGCTCTAAAAGTGCATACTTTATAGTTTCAAAAGCATTATCCTTCTCTTTGCCCGTAAGGCATGAAATAAGAGAAACCATCATAGCCATGAACAGATTAGTGGAAATTGTTTCTGGTGGGGTTGTTACAGCTGAAAGGCTTACAATGATAGGTTGGAGCACCTGCCCTGTCATGAGTTGAGTTATGTTCACGCCGTAAACATCTTCAACCTTTCTGGCAGCTGAATAAAGAAATCCAAAGAAATCAAGGTATGTATCTAGCATTTCGCTGTAATAAGTCAGCACTGCCTTTGTTTTTGTCATTGGAGGATTGATATGTATGTTTTGTAATGATGACACT
>OGCG01001660.1_pt1 | contig 10622 bp, 9 predicted proteins | sample 1570061 | NCBI WGS metagenome assembly OGCG01 (sample SAMN06268698, study PRJEB24515) | hot springs metagenome | isolation source: Joseph's Coat, Yellowstone National Park, Washington, USA | place: USA:Joseph's Coat, Yellowstone National Park, Washington, USA
CTTGCGTAGAAAAGGCAGGGTATAGGTTCGGAATTACTCTAACCGACCAGCCCTTCACCCTAGGTTTACCTACGTCGTCCTTTGCTTCGATATAACTACCGCCTTCTCTAATCAACAAGTAGTTCGCAGGCGGTGTCTCGTCTTCTTTGCCGGCGCAAAAAGGGCATTTCGCGCTTTCGTGCTCAGTAGCTGACGCCACCTTAAAATCTGAGGGCCTCCTACTACGAGTGGGCGCAAAAACTACGTACCTGTCAATCATGTAATCGCGGCGTATTTCAACTGACATAAGATTAAAATAGTTTAAAATATAAGATTAAACCGCGCCTACACTGGCCTTTTGAAGAAAGGCGCGAGGGTCTTGACGGGACCAATTTCCCCTCTAATCTTCGAGTCATAGATCGCCCTTAGCGCGCCTAGCAAAGGGCTGCACAGTAAAGGGCCTTCTTCAAACTTTACCCACGCATCAAGCGTAACCTTGCTCTTGAGCGGGCCTTCCGCTTCAAGCCATATGTAGTAATGCCGCCTATCACCCATAAAATCTACCGGTTCGACCGCCCCCATGAACACTGATTCCTTATCCTTAATCAGTGATAACTCATCCTTTCTCTTTTTTTCCCTCAATTCCTCGCTTAATTCAGGGCCGCCTGCGCCTATTTCGTAAGCCGATAACGGCACGAGGCCTTTTTCCTTGATTGTATTTAACAGCCGGTCAAGGACTTGCGATGCATCTAATTGGGCAATTAGGTAATCGCCTGCCATGGGCAACCGATTTTCCTTAAAAACCTCAACGAATTCTTTGCTCGACTGCAACCCTATATTTAAAAGGGCCGCGTGAGCAGTAATGGCCGCGCGCGCGTATTCAGTAAGGGGGATGCTCGGGGGCAAAAACGTAACGACAACGTCTGGTTTCAGATCACTGATAGAGGATAAGGATTCATTACCGCTAACCAGCAACCCGCTTTTAACTCCCAGGGCAAGCTCTCCTAGGTCCTGGCCGGAAGACTCGGGATCAACTACCTGCACCAAGGAAACGTCCGCGTTATTCTCATTGAGAAACCTATAGAAATCTACGTAGAAAGGCTTAGTCGATATTAGGGATAATTTGATTGACATAGTGTATGGTAATAAATAATATATATGCATATAGTTTTTGCCCAGCATAAAGCAAAAAAAGTACCGAGCATTGGCTACATGGCAAAAATCCATATAGATATTCTAACCCCCAAGTACGCGCTTTTTATGAAAGAGGTTATAAGAAAACTCTCCTTGAGAAACGAGGTAATGGTCACTAGCAGGGACTATTCCGAACTGAACGAAGTATTAAAAGAAGCGGGGATCAAATCTTTAATCGTAGGCAAGCATGGGGCCGAAAAAGCAGAAAAACTAGAGAATAGCCTCGAAAGATCGCTTGCCTTAATGAAGTTGTACGATGGCGTCGACGCCGCGCTAGCGCAGGCCGCCCCCGAGACAGCGAGGGTAGCTTATGGACTTGGCGTGCCCTACTTCATGACCCATGATTCGCCTCACGCCGAAGCGCAGAGCCGGCTTACCGTCCCTTTAGCTAAAGCTGTTCTAACGCCTTTTCCAATAAAAGTAAAGCATTGGAAAATTTACGGCGCAAAGGAGGTGATAAAGTACCACTCGTTAGACCCGCTGGCGTGGATTGGTTGGGCATCGGCGTTGCCTTCTCCCATTAGCGGCCTCGAGTCTAATAGGAGTTTAATCGTAGTTAGGGAAGAGGAATATCAAGCCTCATACCTAGAGGGAAAAAAGGCTAATACTGCCGCCTTGGCAGCAAAATTGAGCGAGATGGGCTTTGAAGTGGTCTTCTTACCCAGGTACGGGATAAAAAAAGAGGCCGGAAACGCGCTTGTAGTAGCTACTCATCCAATAATGGCCCCCCTGCTTAAAGCCGCCGACGCCTTCATAGGGGCGGGCGGGACGATGAACACTGAGGCGGTATTATTGGGTACGCCGACGTATTCGGTTTACCCGGGAGAGCCAACAGATGTAGAAAGGTACCTAATACAGAGGGGGTTAGTGAAGAGGGTAAGTGAAGACGAGTTAGTATCGCACTTCCAGAAAAACGGGTACGACCTGAAGCGTGAAAAAGCGCGCTTTTCAAAAATTGCGGCTAAGATGAGGGAAAACATGGTTGATCCAACTGACTTCTTAGTGAAATTCGTAGAAGAGAGCCTCAAGCGGACAGCAAATTAAAAATAAACCGCAAAAAAAGATACCAAGCGTATATCAAAAAGATGCCGACCGCGAGGGCAAAGAAGAACTTTAACATCCCTCCGTAATACCCAAGGTTTAACGAAACCAGTTCGGCAGTAACTAGAAGAAAACCTAATAAGCTCAAAAGGGACACGCAGAGCAACGCGAAAGCCGCTAGGAAGCCCTTGATCAAATTAATCACCAGTGCAAAGGGACCCCGAAGAATGGCACAAGCAATAACGCGAAAACCGTTGCTGCTACCTCGAGAAATGATAGCCCTAAAAATACTTGAAACTCGGTTAAGGGCTCAGGCACTACAAGAAGTCTCACCAGCGAGATAGCCCCTTTCTCCGGATAGGATGCAATCTTTCCTTGCTCATTAACGTAAGTTATCCTGATTTTTTGCCTGTGATGCTCATATATTTTTCCCACCGACATAAATTTAGCGGCGGCGTTAATTATCATGGGCAATAAAGCCACGAAAAGAAACGACTCGTTATAAGAAACTATGGCCGCGGCAGCAATCGCGGCGCCCAGAGAAAAACTCCCAGAATCGCCTATGAACAACCTTGCTGGGTACATATTAAAAATAAATAAAACAAAGGAAGAAGCCGCTATCATACCGACAATCGTAGCCAAGCCTAGGTCTCCCCTTAAAAATAGAACTACTCCGATTGCGGCCGCTATCAGTGTTGCGGAAAAAGTGGCGCTCCCGTTAACTACGTCATAGGAGTTAAGCGAATTAGCGGCGCCCCCGATTAAAGCCAATGCCAAAAAAGGATAAGCCAAAGGTATCCTTACTGGTCTCATAAAGGGGACCAGCAATGGGTGCTGGAACGGATTTATAAATAGAAATATGGGAAGTCCTATTAATAGCGATAAAGAAAACTTTGGCAGCGCGCCTAAATCTAATATGTCGTCGATAACCCCCAGCAACCAAGCGCCACCGGCAATTGCTACTATAAATCCAAACTCAAAAAAGTAGCGGGCTGAAGTAATGTAAAGTGCCAACAATCCCGTCAAAAGTGATGGCAATATAACCACTCCTCCCATCTCGGGAATTTTTGGCCTTCCCCTCTTGTGAACATCCTCTCCGAGCACACCAAACTTTTTTGCTGCGCGCATCCAAATCTCAACGCCTATCAAAGAAGTAAAAAAAACAACTATCACGGATAGATACGCGTACAAAAAAATTCCACCGCTTATTTTTGTTCTTGTTTTTGCTGTTGTGTACCTGCCCCAGATTCCGACCCACTTCCCCCTTGTTGACCTCCCTGCGGTTCTTGAGCAGGTTTTTCCGGCTCAAGAGGGGGAGGCGGAGCTGTAGTAATTATCGTCCACCCAATCCAAGCCGCTATTACGGTTAAAGCCGCCACCGCAAGCCAAACCACGAGTTCAGCTATGAATGCAGCGTACTGCGAAAAAGGTGGTACCCACATAAAAACGGTTACAAGTATAAGTACCACAACAGCAATTATTAATATTCCCCCGCCTATCAGCTTGTCGCTAGCCAATTTCGTAATAAACTGCTGGTTACATATAAAGTTTTCAAGGAGGAAGTTGCCCAGGCTACAATAAACATTTATTTACAGAGGAAACATTATCTTATGAAAAGAAAACTTATGGCCGCTCGCGCGGACCTGGTCGAAAGAATGGCGGACCTAGCAAAAAGAAAGGGCGCGACGCTTTACTCTTATACAAACGAAATCCTTGAGGGGGTATTAAGCCTAGAGGGAGAGAAATCTTTTCAAGACTACGTTGAGTTTAACAGCGCGCTAGAGCTCGCAAAAACGCTTGGTCTCGTGCTGGCACCCCTAAGCCTATGGTCTAAAATTGGAAATTTAGAGGACGAGGCAGAGAATTTAGGCACTAACGCGGCAATTTACATAAAAAACAAAGAACCAGACCCGAAGAACCTCGTTGACGTATTCTTAAGAAATCTTAGCTGGAATGCGTCGCTTTTTTCTATTCGGTTTGAGGAATATTCAGCCCGCCTGGAAATCGTAGGGCGCATGATGACCGATGAACAAATGGAGTTCATCCTATCCGTTGCCAGAGGCGCGTTAAACGCTCTGGGGTATCACGAGGCTAGGAGGTCGATGAATACTGGCATTGCCATTGTGCACTATACGAACGGATAGCTCTATCAAGCGTTAAAAAATCAGAACCTGATCTTGTAGTATTTGAAAGCGATTATCTTTATTGCGTCGTTCAGGAACAGAGTCGTCAATACCGAGTATACCAAGGCTACGGCTAAGGCCGTAGGGCTAATCGCTGGTATTAATATGCCGAAAACGGATATCAATGAAATTGCTACGAAATCTGCAATGGAAGAAGTTAAAAGCCAATTACTGGGCCTTGAGTTCCAAAATACTTTCCTCTCCCTGACAACGTAAACCGTGAACTGGCCGGAGAAAACTAGTATGTCGAATATAAACGTCTGAAGTGCTAGCAGGGGAAGACCCATATAATTAGCTATGTACATACCTCCTATGAGCTCAGCGATCACCGCAACCGCAATTATACTAGCCGCCCCAACCAGATTGTTAACGTTCCATTTTTCCGGGAGCTTGGAGTACCTTACCGTATCGGTCGCTATGGACATGGTAACGAAGTCATTAGCAAAAAGCAGTAAGACAACGTCAAAAGCGGTGGTCGCGAATTCTTTAAAGATTATAAAGGCTAAGCTAATGAAAACGATGATTTGGAAAGCTTTAATTATTTTGTTCATAGTATAGGTTATCATGCGCTGGTAAATTTGCCTACCAATCTTAACCATATCAACGATGTTGGCTATACCCTCTTGAGTTAGCACCGCGCTGGCAGCGCTTTTTGCCACATCCGTTGCGTTACTCACGGCGATTCCTACCTCAGCCTGCTTGAGCGCTGGAGCGTCGTTAACTCCATCACCGGTCATGCCTACCGTGTGGCCAGCAGCTTGTAAGCCCTTAACTATGGTATACTTATCTTCGGGGTAGATTTCAGCAAAACCATCGGCTTCATCGACCAACTTAGCCCTATCCTGAACCCCTTTGTTTTCAAGCTCTGATATTCTAACAACGTTTTGACCAATACCGACCTCTTTGGCCACTTCTCTGGCTATGGGCAGGCTATCGCCGGTAAGCATTTTTGGTTTCAGCCCAAGCCCGTTTAACTCCTTGATCAGCTGAGGGGAATCCTTCCTCGGCCTATCGTATAGGGCCAGAAGACCGACGACGTTAATTTTTTCCTTACCGCCAAACGCTTCAACTGGTCCTTCTCCGACGGCTATTACGCGGTAGCCCCTCTGCGAGGCTTCGTCCACGTAATCTTCAAAGGCCTTTAATTGTTCGCCGTCCATTTTTGAAAGCGCGGCGAGTATTTGGGGGGCTCCCTTCATCACTACAAATTGTTTTCCATCGCGTTCTACAATAGCCTCAGTCCTTTTCGTAGACGGGTCAAATGGGTGAAATGTTTTCTGTGAGTAACCATCTAGTTTTATAGAGTTTTCCTTAGCATAATTTATTATCGCTAAATCGATCGGGTCTTGGCTTGCCTCTTGCGAGGCGAGGGCGCCGTAAATTATCGCCTCGTCTTTACTGTAGGATGGAAGAGAATTAACTCCCGCTACCGTTAATTTATTTTCCGTTATAGTACCAGTTTTATCCATGCAGACTACGTCCATTGAGGAAGCATCTTCTACGGCATTTAATCTTGTAATGAGAACACCAGCCTTGGCCAGTTGCAAAGCCCCCAATGCCATACCTATGGTAAACATGGCCGGTAAAGCAACGGGGATTGCAGCAACGAGCAGTATTAATGCTAACGGCAGCACATCAAGAATGCTGTAGTGAGCCAGCACCGAATCGGCCAATAGAATTGCGATGAACACGGCGTCCATTACTATCAGGTAATCGACTATCTTCATAATTACTTGTTGAATGTGGAGCTTTGGTTTCGCGACTTGAACCAGCTGGGTGGTTTTGCCGAAATAAGTCTTTCCAGCAGTCGCCACTACTACGGCCGTAGCTTCACCCCTCCTGATCACAGAACCGGAGTATATCATAGAGTCTTTTGAGGCGTCCACCGGTAACGACTCGCCCGTCAGCGCAGATTGATCGACAGAAATTTCACCCTCAATGATCTTCATATCGGCAGGAACGAAATCGCCAAGTCTAATCCTCACAACGTCGCCCGGCACTATTTCGCGGGCCGGTAATACTTTCCACTTACCATCCCTGAGAACCCTAGCGTTAACGGTGAGCCGCTTCTTGAGCACCTCAACCGCGTTCCCCGCTTTATATTCCTGAACGTAGCTTATAATTGAATTAAGCAGTAATAGAGCAAGTATTATGTACATGTCCAAAAATTTATGTAAAACGTAGGTAAGTACAATTGTAACTTCTAGCATCCAGGGGACGAGCCCCCAAAACTTTTTTGCAAACTTTAGCACGGGATTTTCTTTTTTCTCTTCAATTTCGTTATAGCCGTATTCCTTAATCCTTTTTGAGGCGTCCTCGGTGGTAAGTCCTGAAGGAGTAGTCTTTAATCCTTTCATGACGTCTTCAACGTTTTGCTTCTTAACAGTTCCAGTTGAAGCCAATTTAATCAACTAATTATTGATGTCACCCGTAAAAGGCTTGCCCGATAGAGGGAATATCTAAAAAGGCTTTTGTCCTAACGCATGAATCCTTTATGAGCTACCTTATAACCGGGGGAGCAGGATTCATAGGCAGGCATCTGATAAAACAATTAGGTAGTGCATCCGTAGTTGATCAGGTAAAAATAGACAATCCATCAATAAAAGAACTATACTTAGTGGATATAGCCTCTGAATCGCAAAGAGGACTTCTCGAAAAAGCTGCAAAGGGAAAAGACGCTATTTTTCACTTGGCCGCAAATCCAGAAGTTAGAGTGGGAGACCCAAAAACCCACATAAACGTAGGGTTAATTGGTACGTATCACGTATTGGAAGCGGCTAGAAAAGCTGACAGCAAAACCTTCATTTACGCCTCTTCTTCTACGGTATACGGAGACGCTAACCTCACGCCTACGCCAGAAGATTTCCCCCTAGCCCCGATATCAACATACGGGGCGGTAAAAATGGCAGCCGAAGGACTAATATCAGCTTACGCCTCGTATTATGGGATTTCTGCCGCTTCCTTAAGGCTAGCAAACGTCGTGGGGGGAGACGCGCCCCGTGGAGTGATACATGATTTCATCGATAAATTAAGTAAAGATCCCAAAAACCTAGAAATCCTCGGCGATGGCACGCAGACAAAAAGCTATTTTCACGTAGATGATTGCGCCGTGGGGTTCGCCATGGCGCTGCGTTGGGGCACAAAAGGAAAGAATACGGCTTATAATCTGGGATCGCGCGATGCAATAGATGTTTTGACCCTAGCAAAAATCGTGATAAATGAGGTCGGCCTTGATGAATCAAAAGTCAACATTAAAACAACGGGAGGGATTGAGGGCAGGGGATGGCCAGGAGACGTAAAATACGCATGGCTTTCAATAGAAAAAGCTAAGAGGGCTGGTTGGAAACCAAACTTGCCGACCAGTGAGGCAGCCATTAGGAAAGCTGTCAAAGAAATACGCGGTCAGCTTTAAAAAGCGCTTAGGTTTTTACTTGCCGGGGTGGCCGAGTGGACAAAGGCGGCAGCCTTGAGAGCTGTTGGCCCTTCGGACCTCGCGGGTTCGAATCCCGTCCCCGGCGCTTTTTGGTTTGGAGCGAAAGGGTTAAAGGGCCCTTTTATGTTAATATGAAAGTTGGCAAATTCACCTAGTGGTCTCTTCGCGGCAAGAAAATTAATCAGGAGCAGAAGGCACTTTATGTGGAGCAAGGAGAAAATCCAACGCAGAATAACTGGACTTAGATATAAAACGGATCCCTTAGGGGGTTCACCCCAAGCACGGGGGATCGTACTTGAAAAAGTTGGTGTCGAATCAAGGCAACCAAACTCAGCAGTTAGAAAGTGCGTTAGGGTACAATTAATAAAGAACGGTAAGCAGGTCACGGCTTTCGTACCTTGGGATGGAAGTCTCAACGTAATTGATGAGCACGACGAGATCGTCGTAGAGGGAATTGGAGGATCTAGCGGAAGGTCGATGGGAGACCTACCTGGCGTAAGGTGGCGCGTCTCTAAAGTTAACGGCATAGACCTTTGGCAGCTGCTGGTTGGTAAAAAGAAGAAACCAGTAAGGTGAAAAAAATGTCAGAACAAACAAACCAGGTGAAATTCAACGTCCCTAAGCTCTTTGGCCGTTGGGACATAGTTGGTATAGATATCAAGAACAAGGGATTAGCTAGGTATTTGAATTTGAGCCCAACATATATACCGCACAGTTACGGTCGTCATGTATCTTCCAGATTCGGAAAAGAATCCGTCCACGTAGTCGAGAGGCTTACGAATGATATGATGAGGCACGGCTATATGGGAGGAAGGAAGGAAATAGCAATGGGTATAGTTTACCAGGCTTTTTCGATTATCGAGGCAAAAACCGGAAAAAATCCAGTTGAAGTACTGGTTAAAGCGATAGAGAACTCGATTATCCTTGAGGGGACAACCAGGATAATACACGGGGGTATTAGGTACAGAGTAGCAGTGGATATCTCTCCTATGAGACAACTAGATCTAGCGCTGCGTAATTTAACGGAAGGAGCTAGGACTGCGGCAAAAAGTAGCCCAAAACCTATAGATGAATGCCTTGCCGACGAAATAATAGCCGCATCTGAAAACGATGCCAGAAGCTTTGCAATCCACGCAAAACACGAAGAAGAGCAAATCGCTATGGCTGCGAGGTAAATTCCATTTCATGATGCCCAAAAATCAAATCTTAAATATCAAGCAAAAAGGAAAGTATGGTTTCTCCTTTCGGAGAATTTAAGTCGCAGGTAAAAAAATATCTAAGCGAGATTGGCTTACAGGAACAAGTGGAAAGGCTTGAAGTACCATCGGACCCAAGGCTTGGCCACCTAGCACTTCCACTATTTCACTTGCACGGGAAAGCGATTAATCTTGTTGAACCTTCTGGACTCATAGCAAGCGTTAACATAAACAACAACTACCTGAATTTCAAGTGCAATATAAAAAAATTATCAGAGGCAACGTTTAGCCAGATTAATGAAGCTGGCGAAAACTATTGCAACAATCCGGTTCAAGGGATGCAAGTAATAATAGAGCATACATCAGCAAATCCGCTCCATCCCATGCACATAGGTCACGCCAGGAATGCATTTCTCGGCGATTCGCTGGCACGCTTGATGAAAGCAAGAGGGCACTTCGTGAAAACACATTTCTATGTAGATGATATGGGCCTACAGGTAATGATCGCTACGATCGGATTTAAAAACTCCCCAAAGAAACCCGAAAGCGTTAAACCCGATCACTGGATAGGATTCGTATACGCGGTCGCTAATATAATGTACGAAATAGCGGGCATAAACTCAAAACTAAATGGAAACGAGTCGGATTACGCATCTTTAGTAAAGAAACGCGATGAACTTATTGGGTATGCCGCGTCTCTTCGTGAAAAATTTCCCAAAGAATTCGATGAGCTTTCTTCTTCCCTTTCAAAAATGTCCCTGAGCGAATGGGAACGCGTCATATCAACGATGATACGCGGGATGGAGGTAAAAGATCAAGCTACTTTAAAATCAGTGCAGGATTTAGTAAACACGGCCCTTTTGGGATTTAAAGAAACACTTGATAGAGTAAACGTAAATTTTGACGAATGGGACTGGGAAAGCCAACAGGCATCAGAAGAAGATATAAAGGAGTTAGTAGAATCGGTGCAAAACTCTCCGTTCAAAATGTTTTACAAGGGCGTCTTAGCAGTTGACTGCAACGCCGTAGCAAAGTTGCCCGAGGCATCTAAAGACTTAACCCTAATCGAAAAAGCTGGAAAAGAGATCCCTCCTATGCTACTCCTAAGAAGCGATAATACTACTCTTTACCAAACCAGGGACGTAATTTATTCAATCAAAAAATTGGCTTTAGCGGATGAAGTTTATAACGTAGTGGGAGCCGAGCAAAGCTTAGCTCAGCTTCAAGTTAAGCTCGCTCTCTACGCAATTAACCACCCTAAAGCATCTCGCCTTCATCACGTTCCTTATGAAATGGTTAGATTACCAGGAAGAAGAATGGCTGGCCGCTACGGATCCTACGTGACTTTAGATGAAGTCATAGACTTAGCCGTTTTAATGGCCTCTAATGAAATAAGGAGAAGGAACCCTCAAATGGATGAACAAGCGTTAATGAAATCTTCTGAGGCTATAGGTATAGGGGCGATTAAGTACGCTCTTTTATCCGTAGGCGCGCAAAAAGTCGTGGAGTTTCAGGTAGAGCGCGCCCTAAATTTTGAAGAAAACTCCGCGCCATTTATACAATACGCGGCAGTAAGGGCCAACAATATACTTTCTA
>OGCG01001666.1_pt1 | contig 10592 bp, 10 predicted proteins | sample 1570061 | NCBI WGS metagenome assembly OGCG01 (sample SAMN06268698, study PRJEB24515) | hot springs metagenome | isolation source: Joseph's Coat, Yellowstone National Park, Washington, USA | place: USA:Joseph's Coat, Yellowstone National Park, Washington, USA
GGAGGGCTTGCAACGCCTGTCCAGTGCGTGCGCTACAGCGCAAAACGATGACAAAACAATGAATCCAAAAGGCTGGACAGAACGACAGGGAATCCACCCCTAGACGGCATACCACTGGTGCCGCACGGGTCGCCTCCTTGTCCCTCGCCGCCGGCCAGGCCGCCTCATCTGGTCGCCAACCTGGAGAGCTCCAGTCGAGTGGGCGGGACGAGGCTGCCATCTATGCCCGGGCCTCTTTTGTGGTCCGCAAAGGAGGCCCAGGCCGCCAAGTCGCCCGCTTGGTCTCTCCGCCACAGAGCGCGGCAGAAGATCACAAAGGTCCTAAGATGAGGTGGCCTCGGCGAGAGGTGGCAAGCGGCGAAGGTTCTAAGCTCCTCTAGCGATTCCGAGCTCCAAGCATCTGGTCGAGACCAAGGCCGCTTCGGCGCTGGCTATATCGAGGCCGCACTCGAAGCAGAAGTCGTCTCCTGGCCATAGCCGAGCGCTTTAGGTAGAAGACGAGCTTCTTCGGATACGACGGAGACCCTTGCCTCGCTATGCGCAGGGACAAGGCCGCTTTCGCCAAGCGAGCAAAGGAGGCTAGCGAAGATCTTCTTCCGAGCAAGGCGGTTAGCCAAGAACTGGGCGCTTGCTCAGATCGCCCAGGGATCCCTGGCAGCTGGAGGCGAAGTCGCCTCCAGCTGGGCCGAGAACTCTAAAAGAGGCTTAGCCTCTTGGATCTAGACGCCTTGGCAGCCCGAAAGAACTTGCGGTATTAGAAAGAGGGCGTCCAAGGGAAGTCCCCTCCGCTTTTCCCGCTTTTGAGTCCAAGCGCAACGAAAGAGGCGCGTTTGGCTCACGAACGACACGATGCGCCTTTGTCCGACCGAGGCCATATCACCCTGGCGGTGATGGGGTCCCTTCGAAGCAAGAAGAACACCCGCCGCATAAAGTGCCACGTTGCCAAGGCCAACGCCCACATCTTCTCGATGGCACTCTTGGAACGCTGGGGCAGGCTCTTTGTCTCGGTCCATGCGCAATCGCACCAAGGTGGCTAGCCCAACTGGAAAAGACCTGGACATATGGGCGTTCGAGCAGGCTCGAGGCGGGGCTTGCTTCCTTGCCAAGCTCAGATTCCAAGGGAGTTTGCTATTGGTTCTAGACCAGCCCCTACAAGAGATGCCCGCCCAGCCGGAAGGGTCTTAGGAAGCTTTCTAGACGCATCTCTGGCTCTAGAGGCCACGAGCAAAAGAGCCAAGCTTGTCCCTGGACCGACTCCGTGTCCTTCCGCCAGAAAGCATGGCAGCAGTTCAGGTGGCGCCTGGTGAACACCCATGGAGAGGTCTTTATTCGGGACCTCGATGTGGCCGCGATGAAACAAGACATGGGCCGTCGGGCGTTTTGTGGGCGGTGTCTCATGCATCGCTTGGGATGTCTGCCCCATGCTTTGCTAAAAGGCGCAGGCGGCAAGACCAAGGTCGTATCGCCGAGCGCTTTTTTCCTCAACTACAAAGCATCACCGCTCGCTCGCGAGCTGGTCGCCAGAAAGGCGCTCGATGGCCACCTGGTCTCTCCTGGCTGCGCCGCGATGAATCCCAGCGATTGGCCGGGTTGTCCCAATCCTCGCCTAGTTGAGGCCAGCGTCCCGCATGATCTGGACCACCGAAGCGTGGCAGCCACGGCGGGCCGGATGTTTGATTGACCGAGCGCCTGGCGAGACGGCATAAGAGCTTGCCCGCCAAGGCGGCTTTAGGTGAGCCGAGATGCGATGCCCGAGATGCGCTCGGAGCAACCCCGAAAGGGGTGCATCTGGGTGCGTCGCTACGACTCGCTTGGGATGGAGCGGTACTTGGGCTCAGATGAAGCGCGACTATTGCGAGGCGGAGCTATCCTGGAGGACCTGGGCTCTAGAGGGTCGGTGTCCTGCCTGCCCGTGCAATCGGAAGTAGGCTCGGCGAGCTGGAGCCCTGGATGGGACTGGGGATCAAGACTGGGGGGCTGAAGCGACCAGGGAGCTGGGTTCGAGAGGCCGGGGGCATGGCCTAGAGGTTTGTTCCAGGCCCAAGGTTGGCGCGCCTTGGCTTAGGGCGCAGACGAGGCTCTCCTTGGCGCCGGCCGGCGGCCTGGATTTGGAGCGACTAGGAGAATGCCCCGCCGCAGTGGTCCTTTGCCTAGGCATGCAAGCTCATAATCCTCGCTCAGGTAAGGGGGTTTTTGTGCCGACTGAAGTTGTCATGCGTAGGGAGAACACCGCGCCATGGCTCAACGACTGATAGGCGTCGACATAGGAACCTCGGCAGTCAGAGCAGCTGAGGTTTCGGTTCGCAACGGAGAGGTGATTTTGCACCGCTTCGGACAAGTGGGCCTGCCCCCTGGTGCGGTTGAAGCCGGCGAGATAGTCGAGGTGGACGAGGTCGCCGCGGCGCTGAAGCGGCTCTGGAACGAAGTGGGTTTTTCCCATCGGCGCGTGGCGATGGGAGTCGGGAGCCCTCGCTGCTTCTTGCGCAGCCACGAACTGCCATCAATGCCGGCTGACGAGATGCGCAAGGCCCTCAGCTTTGAGGTGGCGGACCTCTTTCCGATGGGCGAGGAAGTGAGCTACGACTTCAACGTGATTGCCGAGCGCTCCGACGATGCCGGCAACGCCAAGGCGGAGCTTTTGGTGGTGGCCACCCACCCCGAGACCCTGAGACGGCTGATTGCAGTGGCCCGAAAGGCCCGCCTCATCCCCGTGGTAATAGACATGGTGGGTCTGGCGCTTCTGCGGGCACTCGCAACCCCGATTTCCCCCGAGGGGCCCCAGTTGTGTGAGGCGGTTGTATCGGTTGGGGCGCAGGTGAGCGTGGTGGCCATCCACCATGCGGGGGTCCCTCGGTTCGTGCGCATCTCGCCGCAGGGTGGCGAGAGTCTGACGAGGGACCTAGCAAAGGCGTGGGACGTGAGCCTCCAGAAAGCGGAGGCGGTGAAGCGAGCACAGCTCTTGGTAGCAGATGGGGATAGCGAGGATCCGGGTCGAGTTGCTGTACTCCAGCGGGTAAGCGCCCTGGCAGAGGAGATCGCCAACACGATCCACTTCGGCACGAGAGGTCTTCCGCCTCTGGACCGGGTCGTGGTGACCGGCGGAGGAAGTAGGAGCCCTGGCTTTTTCGATGCCCTTGAGTCGATGCTCAGCATGGGGGTCCAAGCGGGCCGGCTGACCCGTCGGATCAAGCTTGATCACAATTGTCGCTTGTCTCAGGAGGACATAAGGCGAGCCGAGCCGCTCATGGCAGCCGCCATCGGCCTGGCGTTGGCCCAGGCCCAAGGTCAGTTCAAGCCTGTCAACCTGCTCCCATCCACCTTCGTAGAGCAAAGGACAGCCAAGGCGGAGGCGCTCGCCGTGGGCGCCTTGCTGGTAGTGGTGGCCGGAGGTCTCCTTTGGATCTGGCATCGCCAGGGGACGACCCTCTCCCAGGAGGAATCGCAGCTGGCCACGGATCAAGCAACCATAGCGAGCCTTCAGGTCGAGGTGTCCAAGCTGGAGGTCCTAGCTCGGGATGTCGAGGCAGTCATCCAGAAGGAGCAGCTCGTATCCCAGGCGCTCTCGGTGGATGTGGACTGGGCCAAGGTTTTGATCGACATAGCTCACGACATGCCGCCGGACGTTTGGCTGACTTCCTTCTCGGCGACCGCGCCATCTTCTACTTCAGCGGGGGCGGTGAACATGTCTGGGGTGGGATTCACCCACAACGACACCGCTGCCTTCATCATCGACGAGGGCAAGTGTCCCCTCCTCCGCGGTCTTTTTGTGTCCTCTTCGAACCTCAACCCTTCCCAGCATCTAACCACCTTCTCGGCTACCGCCTATCTAACCCCCGAGGCGCAGATGAACCGCCTGGCACTTTTTGTGAACGGAAAGGCGACGGCCAAATGAAGAAGCGACAACAGGTGATAGCTGCTGGAGCGGCGGTCTTGGTGATCATGGTTGTGGCCTGGTATTTTGTTCTTTGGCGGCCCAGGCAAAACTCAATCAGCTCCTACAAGGCACAAGTTGCCACTGCCACCGCAAATATTCAGCAGCTCCAGCTGGAGCTGGCCGAGGCCAGTCACCAGCGCAAAGAGCTGGCCGAGGCCAAGGCGGACCTTCTCCGCTTGAATGAGGCGATCCCCGCTGACTATGGTCTGGCCTCGCTCATCTACTACGTGAACGACGCCGCGGCTCAGTCGCAGGTGCAGTTCCTCTCAATAGCGCCCAGCTTGCCCGTTCCTTATGCCGCCCCCTCCTATCAGGGGCCCTCCGGGGCGTCTGCCTCCGCGGCGCCCAAGTCCCCCCTCGAGGAGATGTCGGTTTCGATCAGCGGCTCAGGTCCCTTCTTCAGCGTGCTCAGCTTCCTTACCCACCTTGCCAACATGCCGAGGCTCATGGTGGTGAACTCGGTATCCCTCACCCCGCAGAACCCGGTGGCCAATGGGCCCTCTCCCACCTTGAGCTTCAGCATCGGGGCGGAGGTCTTTACGACAGCCAAGCCCCCGTCGCCACAAGGAGGCGCGTAGATGGCCAGCTCTGAAGCGTTGAGACGGAACGACGAGGATTCCACCAGGCGAACCTTACTGATTGGAGGGGTGGTTCTGGTGGTGGCGCTCGGAGGACTGCTCGGCTACAAGGAGCTGCACAAGAGCCAGACCCCAGCTGCGGCCCCGACGGCGCCTCCCCTGGTGATACCGCGTCTCCCCAAAGTGAGCGGGGGTGCACCGCCCCTCCCTAACGTCTCTGCCAGGGACCCCTTTATCCCATTGGCGGCTCCCCCAGTCACCGCGGCTCCTTCTAGCCAGCCCGGTGCTGGGTCGTTTGCTTCGAATCCGCTCGCCTCTAGCGCCGCTACTTCCACGACTGCTCCGCGGATATCCTCCGGCCAGACGATGCCACCAACGCGTCCTGCGGCATCGGAGAAGCGCCGGGGCAGCTCTCCCAAGCACTGAGACAAAGCCCGGTCGGCTCGGGGGAGGTCCCTTGCAACAAAGCTTCTAGGCTTGGGCTTGGCCGGCCTTGGCTATGATCGGCGGCCAGCGCAAATAGGAGGCCAATGGGGGCGGTGTGGCCGGAATGGGGTATGTGTCATGGGGCATCTTTTGGTGGTCCCCTCCGGCTCTGAAAGATGAATAGGCCAGCTGCCTGGTTGGTCGGGCTCTTGGCTCTCGCGTCGGCCGCGGGGGCTCTCGGATCTCAGGCGAAGTGGCGCTGGAGCGGCCCTTGGCGGGCGGATGACCATAGGGTGATCGAGGCCGTCTCGTGTGCCAACCAGTCGTTGTGCATGGCGGTGGACCAGGATGGCTATGTGGTGAGGTGGGATGGCAGTTCTTGGTCAAGCCCGGATCGCCTGGACAGAGAGGGGCCTTTGGTGGCGGTCTCCTGCCCGGAGCCAGACTTCTGCATGGCCGCGGACTACTTCGGTTCGGTCTTCAGCTGGGACGGCAAGGAGTGGTCCCGTCCATATCGCGTCGACAGCGCCCCATTGGCCTCCCTCTGGTGCGACAAGGCGCGATTCTGCGTGGTGGTTGACTCAGAAGGCAGGAGCGTCTTTTTCGAGGACGGGCGCTGGTCGAGGCCCACCATCGCCTACCGACAGGGGTTTTTGTCCACTGTCGCCTGCCAGAGCCGCGACCTCTGCCTGGCGGCAGGATCATTCGACCTCGTGGTCTGGAACGGCCACAGGTGGACCACCGCTGGGTTTCGAGACCGCAAAGGCTATTTCACGTCGATAGCCTGCGGCCGGCGCAGTTGCGTCGCCGTAGATGCCCATGGTGACGAGGCCATCTGGTCTGCCTCCAAATGGTCCGGTCTTGCCCGCATTGATCCGGAGGGCGATGGGCTCGTTTCGGTGTCCTGTGTAAGCGACCGGCTCTGCGTGGCCGCTGACGCGAGGGGCGGGATTTTGATTTGGAACGGCAAGGCTTGGTCTTCCCGCATGGAACTGGCCCGGGTCGTCTTCAGTTCCGTGGGGTGTTCTAGCAGCGGATTCTGCGCGGTGGGGGACCGAGCAGGCGAGCTCTTTCTGATCGACTTCTAGGTGTCGGCTCCGGGCAACGTGCCGGTTGAATAGCATCTCCAGCTGTGTTGCGATTTCTCACAGCCGGGGAGTCCCACGGCCAAGGCCTTGTAGTGATAGTAGAAGGGCTGCCCGCTGGCCTTCGACTTGGCGCCGAGGACTTCCAGGCAGAGCTGGCCAGGCGCCGGCTCGGCTATGGACGCGGTCCAAGAATGAGGCTGGAAGCCGACGAGCTCGCCATCCTTTCTGGGGTGCGCCATGGAAGGACGCTCGGCTCTCCGGTGGCCGTCCTTATTCGCAACTCGGAATGGCCTAAATGGCAGGAAGAGATGTCCCCCGAGCCTGGCCAGCCCTCCAAGGTGCTGACCCAGCCGCGTCCGGGGCATGCTGACCTTGCCGGAATGCTGAAGTACGGCTTTGGAGATGCTCGAGACGTCTTAGAGCGGGCCTCGGCACGGGAGACTGCTGCACGGGTAGCCGCAGGGGTCTGCGCCAAGGCAGTGCTTGCCTGCGTGGGTACCCGAGTGATAAGCCACGTGATTGCGATCGGCCGGGCGGAGGCCAAGGGCCCGAGGCCGAGGCCAGAGCACCTGGCCGAGGTGGACTCATCGCCAGTGCGCTGCTTTGACAAGCAAGCCGAGGAAGCGATGGTGGCTGAGATCAAGGCTGCGGCCAAGCAGGGAGACTCTCTTGGCGGTGCCGTTGAGGTACTCGCTTATGACGTGCCGGTTGGCTTGGGCAGCCACGTTCACTGGGATCGTCGCCTGGACGGGCTGATTGCCCAGGCTCTCATGAGCATTCAGGCCGTCAAGGCGGTCTGGCTTGGAAGCGGGCTCGATACGTTCCGGATGCTTGGATCCGAGGCTCACGACGCCATCCATTGGGACCAAGCGCAACAGGCTTACTACCGCACTACTACCAAGGCCGGGGGTGTCGAGGGGGGAATATCTGTAGGCGGCCTCCTGGTGGCTGGGGCCGCTATGAAGCCACTGGCGACTCTCAACCGCCCTGTGCTTGCCACGGTCGACATCACCACTAAGGAGGAGGCGAAGTCTTTCAAGGAACGCACCGATGTGACTTCCGTCCCGGCCATGGGGGTGGTGGCCGAGTCCATGGTGGCGTTGGTGCTCGCCGCCGAGCTGCAGAGGAAGTTCGGCGGCGACTCGGTGGCCGAGCTGGTCCGCAACCACCAGGCCTTCATGGAGCACTTAGGGGAGGTCACCTCGGGTCCCCTCCAACATGAACCCCTGCCAGCCGAGCAATGATAGAGATCCAGGTCCAAGCGCCCAGTAGTTGCTACCCAGTCCTGGTTGGCCGAGGTGTCCGCCATCGGGTTGCAGAGCTCCTACCAGCGCGCTGCAGCAAAGTGGCGGTAGTCTCCCAGAAACAACTTCCCTGGGGGGTCGACCCGGGGAGGCCTGCGGAGAGTTTTCTTGTGGGCGAGGGTGAGCTTGCCAAGTCTCTTTCCAGCGTGGAGGAGCTCTGTCGCGGCTTTGCCCGCTTCGGGCTCTCCCGGGCCGACGCGGTCGTGGCGGTGGGCGGTGGGCTTGTTACGGACCTAGCAGGCTTCGCGGCCTCGATCTATCACCGGGGGATTGCGGTCTTGCACGTGCCTACGACCCTGCTCGCCCAGGTGGATGCAGCGATTGGCGGGAAATGCGGGGTCAATCTCCCCGAGGGGAAAAATCTTGTCGGCTCGTTTTGGCAGCCGATCGCGGTCTGCTGCGACACAGAGACCCTAGAGACACTTCCGGCTAGGGAGTGGTCGAGCGGACGGGGAGAGATGGCCAAGTATGCCTTCTTGGGCGTAGACGGCCTGGAGAAGCTGCCCCTCGAGGAGCAGGTCGCTGCTTGTGTCCGATTCAAGGCGCAAGTGGTGGCCAAAGACGAGCGGGAGACCACAGGTAGCCGCCAAATTCTGAACTACGGCCACACCATGGGCCATGCAATTGAGGCCGCCTGCTACAAGCGGGGCATCGACATCCGCCACGGGGAGGCCGTCGCAGTGGGGATCTTGTTTGCTGCCCGCCTTGCGGAGCGGATGGGCCGGATAGATCGCTTTCGCGTTGGCTACCACGAAGAGGTGATCTCAGCCCTTGGCCTGCCCAGTCGGATTCCTGCCGGCATAGAGGACAGAGAGCTGCTCACCTTTGTCCAGCGGGACAAAAAGGCAACTGGTTCCATAACCTTCGTGCTCGACGGCCCCGCCGGCCCGGAGGTGGTGAGCGGGATCGACCTGGACTTGGTGGCAGAGGTTCTCTGTTCCTTCCCCCATGAGGGCCGCGTCCCCGCTTAGTCCCAGACCGGGCCGGGGAAGGCGGCCTCTGCCTTGGCAATGAGCTCTCTATGGCGCCGGCGGATCATTACCGTTGCCGAGAGCGCGCCAACCACAATGAGGCCTCCCAGGACGGCCGAGATTATGAGACCGACATGGCCTGCCCTGGCGGTCGATCCAAGCGCATAGGAGCCAAACGCCCACACTGCAGCCCAGGCAAGACCGCCGGCAATGTTTGCCAATGAGAAGGAGTGGGGGGGCATGAGGTTCGCGCCCGCCAGTATGGCAGCGTAGCTGCGGAGTATGGAGACGAAGCGGCCCAAGAAGACCACGATGGCCCCGTGCCTGGCGAATAGGTATCGGCCCAGCTTGATGCGGGAATCGGTGAGCCGCAAAGCCTTTCCGTATCGCTTGAGGAGGGCTCTTCCCCCAACTCTGCCTATTGCGTAACCAATGAAGCTCCCGAGTATGCCAGCTCCGGCGGCCGTTACCCACACGGCGGCAATGGAGAGCTTATGGGTGCTGCCCGCGTAGATGCCGGCCACGACGAGAATGGTCTCACCGGGTAGGGGAACCCCCAAGGACTCGGCCGCCACCAACGCGAAGACGGCAGCGTATCCCCATGCCTGGACCAGGTGGTTCAGACTGGACCCCCCGAAGAGGCCGACCAGCACCTCCGGCCCGCCTGTCACAGCTTGCTCCACCACGCTAGGTTCTGGGCGTTGAGTGAGGACCGCTTTGCGCAGATGGACACTTCGGGGAGGCTAGCCCGTCTCTTGGCGCTGCTCAACGCCTCCGGTTTGGATGCCCTGGTGGTGAGCTCGCTTCCCAACATCCGCTACCTCTGCGGCTTCGGGGGATCTGCTGGGGTGTTGGCGGTGGGCGAGCGGTCAGCCTTGGTTGTCGATTCCCGCTACGAAGAGCAGGCCGCAGAGGAACTGGCCAGTTGGGGAACAGACGTCGAGCTCGTGGTCGAGAATGGACGCCGCCAGATGGACGCGGTGGCAGGGGCTCTGGGCGGGGCGCGACGGGTGGGGGTGGAGGCTCGCCGAGCAAGCCTCGAGTTCGTAGATAGCCTCCGGCGGATGCTTGGTGATCGGGAGGTGGTGCCCTCGGCTTCTCTCGTAGAAGAGCTGAGGGTTGTGAAGGATCCAGGCGAGCTGGATCGAATCGAGGCAGCATCAGTTGCTGCTGCTCGAGCTTTTGGCGAGGTTGCAGCCTTGATTGCAGAGGGGATCTCTGAGGCAGAGCTTGCGGGGGTGCTCGAGGCGGCCATGCGTCGTGCTGGCGCCGAGGACAGAGCCTTCGAGACCATAGTGGCAGCAGGACCCAATGCAGCTCGGCCGCATCATCGCCCGACGTCAAGGCGGATAGAAGCTGGCGAGATGGTCGTAGTCGATTTTGGGGCAAGAGTAGACGGCTACTGCTGTGACGTGACCAGGACGGTCGCGGTGGATGAGCCCAGGCCAGACGAGCTGCGGATGGCCATGGCAGTGGCTAGGGCCCAGCGAGCGGGCATCGAGGCGCTCCGCGGAGGCATAGCCGGCTCGGAGGTGGACGAAGCGACCCGTCTAGCCCTCGCCAGGGAGGGGCTCGAGTCGTTCTTCGTTCACGGCACGGGGCACGGAGTGGGGCTCGAGGTACACGAGGCGCCCGCGATATCCTCTTCTTCTTCAGATGTCTTATTGGCGCAGGCGACAGTGACGGTGGAGCCTGGCGTCTACCTTCGAGGCAGGCTGGGGGTGCGCATCGAGGATACTCTTGTGGTCCAAGATGAATGCTGTCGCAACCTCACCGCCCCAGTCACCGCCTCGGGGCGGTGCTGGGAGGCTCGGCTTAGCGACTAGTGCCCTCGGAGAAGGGAGATCATGTCAGTCTCGACGAACGACCTGAAGAACGGGATGACTCTGGCGCTTCCTGATGGGCTGTTCGCCGTCCTGGAGTTTCAGCACGTAAAGCCAGGCAAGGGCGGCGCCTTTGTGCGAACCAAGCTCCGCAACCTAAAGAGCGGGGCCGTACTGGAGCGCACCTGGAGGGCCGATGAGAAGCTCGAGCAGGCCATCATTGAAAAGCGCGAGATGCAGCTTCTTTACAGGGAAAATGACAACTGTGTCTTCATGGATGCCACCACCTACGAGCAGATGGAGGTGCCGACCGAGGCGCTGGGGTCTGCTGCGTCTTACCTAAAGGACGGGGATACGGTGGTGCTTTCGTTGTGGGAGGGCAACGTCGTCGGAGTTGACCTGCCAGCCGCCGTAGAGCTGGAGGTGGTGGAGACGGAGCCCGGCGTCCAAGGGGACCGGGTCTCGGGT
>OGCG01001667.1_pt1 | contig 10589 bp, 9 predicted proteins | sample 1570061 | NCBI WGS metagenome assembly OGCG01 (sample SAMN06268698, study PRJEB24515) | hot springs metagenome | isolation source: Joseph's Coat, Yellowstone National Park, Washington, USA | place: USA:Joseph's Coat, Yellowstone National Park, Washington, USA
TGCCGGCCACAGCCAAGGCCCGCGGCGTCACCTCGGCCACGGACGCCCAGATCTCTTCGGCATCGTGCTCAACCCAGCCGGGCCGGGGGTAATATTGGGTCAATTCACGGCTGGCACTGCCGAGATTGCGCCCCGCCGCATCGTAAACCACCGCCCGAGTGCTCGTAGTGCCTTGGTCGATGGCAAGCACGTAAGCAGTCGTCATGTCGGGGAACCTCCAATCCGTTTTCAGAATTTCTGGGTTCTATTGCAAACGCCAAACGGAAAACGGAACTATAGTTGAGCAGGGGTACTCACCATGGCCATGGTTTGTCCACAGTGCCGCACCACCTATGAGCAGCGTTTGCAATGCCCGCTGTGCGCGACGCGCCTGCTCTTTCACGATGTTCGCCGCCTTCCGGAAGTTTCGCCGCAGCAGGCGGTGCGTTGGCGGCAACGGCCAGGGGGCCGAATCTTCCTCGGCCTGGTTTTGGCCCAGGGCTTGTTCTATGGGCTGCACCATCTGCTAACAGCGGGGTTGCTGGCGCTCCAAGGAAGGGAAGCGATCCAGCAAATGGAGACGACGGCCACAGGCGTTCTTTTGTTCCCGATCCTGCGAATGGCGGCGCTTTTCGTCGCCGCTGTTTTGGCAGGAGGGGGGCAGCGAAAAGCAGTGCTCCTTGGCATTCTCATCGGCGCCTGCAACGGTGTGTTGTCGGTGCTTCTTCGAATTGATCTCGGACAAGTACGGACGCCGATCGCTCTCTTGGGACAGCCGCTGTGGCAAGCAGGGGTAGGGGCCGTGGGCGGTTGGTGCGGCGCTGCTTTGTGGAAACCGCTGTCTGCAACAGACACCCTCTCCATTGTGGAAGCAGAAAAGGAGGGGCCACGTCCACGCCGCTTCTTGCGCCGCAACTTGAACTTCTTCAGCGGGCCAGTGGCTTGGGTCCGCGTGGCCGCAGGCGCGATCTTGGCCGTGACCGGCGCCCTGGCAGCGACATTGCTTTTCGAGCAAATCCTCGACCTCAGCCACGGAAAGCTAGCAACCACCGATGAATGGCAGGATCATCTCATCATCTTAGAGATCAAAGCCCTGGCCCTGCTGAGCGGAGGCCTTCTCGCCGGCGCCACCACGCGCAACGGACTCAAGCAAGGTTTATGCGTCGGCTTGGCTGCCACCGTGCTTCTCCTCGGCATCGAAAGAAACGCCGTCAAAGATTGGAAAGATTGGCTGCAAATGGCGGCCTCTACTGCATTGGCTGCCTTGTCCCTCAGTTTGGCCGGCGGTTGGTTCGGCAGCCAGCTCTTCCCCCCTCTTGTCCGAAAACGCCGTCGTCCAAGCCGTACAAGCGGTTTAGTAGAGTAAATAGCCCAAGTTGCAGCTTTGCCCCACTACGCTGCCTATACTGCTTGGGCAGCTTTTTCTGAATCTACCCCATCTCCGCCGTCGATAGAAACGGAGTGAGAAACTCTTGGCGCACTCTTCTGTTGCTTTGCCTGACCAGTGGCGGATGGGCCTTCGGCTTTGGCCTGGGCGCGCCACTGGCGGCGCTCTGGCTGCGCGATGCCGGCCATAGTGCAGGCGTTATTGGACTGAATACCAGTCTCTATTATCTAGGCGTCGCTTTGGCTGCTTTGGCTGCACCCTCCTTGATGCGGCATCATTGTCGTCTCTGTATCGTGGGCGGCATTGGCGCCGATGCGCTTGTCACCGCCCTTTTCCCGTGGGCCGACAACTTGTTCGCCTGGTTCACGCTGCGTTTGTTTGGCGGCATGGCTACTGCTTTGAGCATCATTCCGATGGAAACGCTTGTCAATCACAACGCCTCGTCGCAATGTCGGGCGCGTGATTTCGGCTTCTACGCTTTCAGTGTCGCCCTGGGCGTCGCCCTGGGTTCGCTGATCGGCTTGCCGCTTTATCCGCTTGCGCCGCGCGGGGCCTTCGCCTTGGGTGGCCTCGTCACGTTGGCGTCGGCCTTCGCGGCCTGGTTCGGTTGGCCGCTCCTTGCTGGCGCAGCGGACGGGTGTGAAACCCTATCCGAAACCCCATCAGCTCGAAGCGCCCACAAGGGAGTTCTCTTCAGCTACGGCACGGCTTGGGTCCAAGGTTTCTTGGAAGGCGGCCTCCTCACTTTTCTGTCGATCTACCTACTGGGGCGTGGTTACACAGAGGGGGAGGTGAGTTTTCTGGTGGGCGGACTGTTCGCCGGCGTGATTCTTTGCCAAGTGCCGCTGGCCTGGCTGGCCGATCGTTTTGGCCGAGGTCACGTTTTGCTTGGCTGTCACCTGGTGTTGATGACGGCGCTTTTATCCGTGGGCCATTGTCCCGGCGCGCCGCTATTGGCCGTTGCCTTGTTTCTCTTGGGAGCATGTTGCGGAGCGTTATATCCTCTGGGTTTGGCCTTGTTGGGAGAGCGCGTGCCGTTAGGTGGATTGGCTCGAGCCAACGCTTATTATCTGGCGAGCAATTGCGTGGGCAGCCTATGCGGCCCGGCGCTGTTAGGACTGGTCATTGATTGGTTCGGTCAGTCGTCGCAATTTCTCGCTGGCACAATTGCGGTCGGCGTCGTTTTGAGCTTGGGCGCCCTCTGCCGTCATCCACCAGCGGCTTCGGAGATGCTGCGACGGAAGGCGGCATGAGCGGTCCTTCTTCTACGCTGGTAAATCTTGTCCCTGTGTCTCCGGGGCGAAAAACAGCAAGAGAACGCCGAGGGCAAAAAGCCAACTCACCAAGGCCGCCGCATTGCTCATACTGAGGCCCAACTCCGTCTGCATCCAGCCGTTGAGAGCGAGAATAGGGGCGGCAAGGAGGCGACCGACGTTGAAACAGAAACCGCTGCCGGTGCTGCGCAAGCGCGTGGGAAACAGCTCCGGGAAATACACGGCATATCCCGCATGCATACCCAGCGTCAGAAAGCCAAAGATCGGCAGGAGCAAGGCGATCGCTGTCATTCCAGATACTTGTTTGAACAGCACCAGCGACGCTGCCAAGCCGCCGAGGTGGTAAAACCAAAAAGCGCCACGTCGGCCCAGTCGTTCGCAGATCGGTCCAAAGGCGATCAACCCCAAGCCGCCGCCCGTTGTGACCAGGAACATGCCAAGCATCTCCACACGCTTGAGCGTCGCTGGATCTTGAGGGCCGGTGTCGCGCCGATACGCCTGCTGCAAAACGTCTTTGCCGTAAATGTGTGTGCCCCAGAACGTCGCCAGCCCAATGGTGGCCAAGCCCACGCCGATCAAAGTTCGCCGCAAGAGGTTGCTCTCGAACAACTGCCGCACGGATGTTTTCGTTTCACCCACCGCGCTGGCTGCCTTCACCCAACGTTCCGGTTCGCGCAAACTCACACGTACCCAAATGATCAGCAACGACGGCGCAATGCCCAGGAGAAATCCCAAGCGCCAGCCGGTAAGAAGAAAGTCGCGGCCGAACAGCGACAGCGTCCCCGTCAACCGCGGATTGGCGACAATGAAGGCTCCAGCCGCTGCTGCCAGGAACGTTCCCAGCACACTCGACGCATGGAAAATGGATTGCGACCAGGCGCGAGCGCGCTGCGGGAAGACTTCGGCCACCAGGGTGCTAGCCACCGCCCACTCGCCGCCCACCCCCAAAGCCACGAGAAAGCGATAACCCGCCATCTCCCACCACTTCGCCGCGAACGCTGACAGACAGGTGAAAAGCGAATACAGAAGAATGGTATAAGTCAAGGTCCGCTTGCGGCCCAGACGATCGCTGAGCATGCCAAACACGACGCCGCCCAACGCGCCGCCGAACAAGAAAGCCGCGAAGGTGATGTTGGTATACAAGGGGATGTTTTGTTTCGCCTCTGCAGGGGTCAAGGCGGGCATCGCTTCGTTCATGCTGGCGACGAAGATTTGCCCCTCGAACACATCGAACACCCAACCCAGCGAAGCCACAATCAGCACCAACCATTGATAGCGGCTGACTTCGTGATACCAAGGCGTCATTTCGGGTCGTGGCTCATTCATGTCGGTAATCTCGCGACGGAAAAGGGTTGGCGGAGTGTGGACTTATCCTATAAATAAATACTCAAGTTGGCGGCGAGAATATGCGAATGAGGAATGTCCTAGGAGACGAATCCAGTAATGTCGAGAAGCGTTGAGCACGGCCGCATCCGTTTTGGGCTGATTGGCTATGGCGCCTGGGGCAGCCATCACGCCCGCGCTCTTGCCGCCACCGCTGACGCCGAATTGGTCGCCATCGCTGCCCGCTCCGAAAAAACACGCGCCGCCGCTCAAGCCGATCATCCCTCGGCTCGCATCTACGCGGATTATCGCACTTTGTTGGAGCGTGAACAGCTCGACGTGGTAGACGTGGTATTGCCGACGTATTTACATTATGAAGTCGCCAAAGCAGTGTTGGAATCTGGGCGGCATTTGCTCTTGGAAAAGCCGATGGCGCTGCGCGTGGCCGAGTGCGACGAGTTGATCGCCCTGGCCGCAGCGCGCGGTAAATGCCTGGCGATTGGCCATGAGTTTCGCTTATCGTCGCTATGGGGTAAGATGCAACAAATGGTGGCGGACGGCGCCATCGGCCGGCCCTTATATTTGCTGATCGAATTGTGGCGGCGGCCCTATCGCACAGGTGCGGAAGGCTGGCGCTATGACATTCACCGCGTCGGCAACTGGATCCTTGAAGAACCGATTCACTTCTTCGACATGGCCCGCTGGTATCTCGCTTCAGCCGGCGATCCCGTTGCTGTCTATGCCCGTGCCAACTCCAAACAACAAGGCCATCCAGAATTGCAGGATAATTTCAGCGCCCTGCTCACGTTTGCCGGCGGCGAATATGCCGTCATCTCCCAGACCTTGGCGGCCTTCGAGCATCATCAGGTCGTCAAGCTGACCGGCACGCACGGTTGTTTGTGGGCCAGCTGGAGCGGCGCGATGGATCGCGATTTCCACCCCACTTTCTCCCTCCGCTATCACGACGGCACGAAGACGGAAACTATTCCGATCACGAAAATCACGGGCGAAGTTTACGAGTTGGAAGAGGAAATGGCCATGATGGTGCGCGCCGTGCGCGATGGAGGGCCGATCGCCGTCACGGGCGCCGACGGTAAATGGGCGGTAGCCTTGTGCCTGGCCGCGCAGCGCTCGGTCGATACCGGACAGATCGTGTCCTTGGCCGATTTCCTGCGTAGCGGATGAGTGGGCGCATCTACCTTCCCCAACCATTGCGAAGCGGTCATACAACTGAGCACTGGAGTCGATCGCTTAACGCAGACAGCGGTTATTGGGTCTTTCGAATCTCTTCCAAAATAATTTGCTCCACGATTTCCGGGCGTGCCGTGCCCTTGGTTTCGCGCATCACGGCGCCTTTGATTGCTTGGGCAGCCTTGGTTTTGCCGGCCTTGAAATCGGCAACGGCCTTGGTGTTGGCAGTGAGGACGCGACGGACGATTTCGATCAACGCTCCCGTGTCGGCCGCCGGCTTGACGCCCAAGGCGTCCATCGCCTGCTTGGCGCCGCAACCGCTTTCGAGCATGTAGGTGTAAACTTCGCCGGCCATTTGTTTGTTCAGACCGATCGTCTTCTGCTCTGTAATCAACTCCGCTAGGCGCTCTGCGGTTAAGGGAAAATCTGTGATCGCGATTTTGCGTTCTTTCAGTGAAGCGAGCACCTGATTGGCGATCCAGTTGCACGCAGCCCGTGCGTCGCCGCAGCGCCGGGCCACCTCCTCGAAATAGGCGACCAGCGCGCGTCCCTGCCCGACCAGTACGCCGGCATCATAGGGCGACAACCCGTATTGCGCAACCAAGCGCACGCGCTGGGCCGCTGGCAGTTCGCCCATCTCGGCCCGCGCGCGCTCCAGCCATTCCTCTTGGACAATCACCGGCGCCAGATCCGGTTCTGGGAAATAACGATAATCCGACGCCTCTTCCTTGCGGCGCTGTACGATCGTCATGCCGCGCGCCTCGTCCCAGCCGGCTGTCGCCTTCGACATTCGCCCCAAACGATAATTAGCATCTCGCAAGGCTTCTTCATACTGCCGCTGCGCTTCGTATCTCATAGCCCGTTCGACGGCGCGGAAACTGTTAAGGTTTTTGACTTCTGTGATCGGCGTCTTAATGATGGAACCATCGGCCTGCGGTATGTGAATATTGATATTGGCGTCACAGCGCAAGCTGCCTTCTTGCATCTCGCAATCGGAGACGCCGATTTCACGCAGCAGTAAACGGAGCTCTTCGAGATACGCTTTCGCTTCCTCCGGTGAAGTCAGCTCGGGTTGGCTGACGATCTCCAAAAGCGGCGTACCGGCACGATTGAGATCGACCAAGCTATCCTTGCCGGCGCCGTGTTCGTCGTGCAGCATCTTGCCGGCGTCCTCTTCGAGATGGACGCGAAGGATGCCGATGCGTTTGCCGCCGGCCGCCGTTGGGATTTCTAACCAGCCGTCGCGGCTGAACGGCAAGTCGTACTGGCTGATTTGATAGTTCTTTGGCAGATCGGGATAGTAGTAATTTTTGCGGTCCCATTTGGTGAAGCGGGCGACCTGACAATTCAGGGCCAAGGCAGCGCGGAGGGCCAACTCGAAGGCGCGGCGGTTCAGGACCGGCAATACGCCTGGCATGCCGATGCACACGGGGCAGGTCGCCGAGTTGGGCGGTAGGCCGAATTGCGTGCTGCAACCGCAAAACAGCTTCGTCCGCGTCAGCAATTGCACATGAACTTCCAGTCCGATAACCATGCGATAAGGGAGGTCCGCCATGATCGGTCCCTGCGAATACGGCTCGGTGAAAATGTTCAGTGTAGAGCATGGTTCTGGGGAAAACAATGGCTCGCCAGCCACTTGCCAAGGCCGAGCACTTGACAATGGGGCCGATCGAAACTACGCTAAGGAGCTGTTGGAGTTGATTTGCTTTCGGATGCACAACTATGCAAACTCCACATCGTACACTTCTGAGAACAGCGTCGGTCTTGACTGCGCTGCGTCCGGGATTCACCTGACTTGCTCTCTTCTTCTAACGGCGTGACCGCTTACTAGGTCTTGATCGTTCGGGTTCCGCCCGTTTAACCCTTTTTTTCACACTTGCCGTCTGATTCTGTGTCCGTCAGCCGGGCCTTCCGGCCCAATTACCAGACTGCGGACGGCAGAGTCGCAAGCGGCACATTCAGAAAGGAAGATATTATGGCTCAACGTCGAGGATCGCGCTGGGGGTTCACCTTGATTGAATTGTTGGTCGTCATCGCCATCATCGCCGTGCTGATCGGCTTGTAGCTGCCGGCGGTGCAGAAGGTGCGTGAAGCGGCCAACCGCACGCAATGCCAGAACAACCTCAAACAAATGGGGCTGGCCATCCAAAACTATGACGATGTTTACCACGGTCTGCCGCCCAGCCGTATGGGGCCGCAGCACGGCACCTGGGCCGTCGCCATCTTGCCGTACATGGAACAGGTCAATCTCTATCAACTGTGGAACGTCCAACTGCCATACTACCAACAAGCGGCGAACGTGGTGCAAACAGGGGTGAAGAGCTACTTCTGCCCTGCGCGTCGTATGCCGCCGCAGCTGAGCAACAACAACGCTACGGGTGATGTGCCGCCCGGCGGGGGAGCGCCCTACCCCGGTTCGCTGGGAGACTATGCCTGCGTCTCAGGCAACCTCCAGGCGGCGCCGATAGATAGTCCGAGCAACAGGGGGGCTATAGTTGAAGGCAACTGGCAGATGGGGCCGGGCAATATTTGTGAATTCTGTCAGTCCCGCACGCGGTTGGCCTCCATCACGGACGGCACCAGCAATACGTTGTTGTTGGGCGAAAAGCACGTGCCGTTGCCGGTGTGGGGACAAAGTCAGGGCGAGGGAGATGGGTCCATTTACAATGGCACCTATCCACGTTCCTATGCGCGCGTGGCCGGTCCTGGCCTTCCCGGAGAAGGGCCTTTCCCGCTCGGACAAGGACCACACGACATGAGCGCTTTTTATCATTGCCGCTTCGGCAGTTATCACACCGGCATTTGCCAGTTCGTCTTCGCCGACGGCCACGTCTACGCTTTATCCAACAGCACCGATACCAACGTGTTGATGTTATTGTCCGTTATGAACGACGGCCAACCGATCCCTAATTATTGACCGTCAACGAGCACACGGCAAAATCATCGTTTCGCGCGAAGGCACCTTCGCGCGAAACGATAACTCGCTTCATGACTTGCATCTCACAGAATGCCCGCGCCGAAGCCTTCGGTGCGTTTGTCCTCACGGCTGCCGACGGAACTCGACGTCTCCTTGCGATTGCCACCGTTGCCCCGGTAGCCGCGCGATCCGCTCATTTCGCTGACGATCTGCGTGTAACTGGCGGCACCGTCGTAATCGCTGTCGTAGTCGTCGTAGGTGCAGACGTAGCCGGGCAGCTTGGCGCGTTCCTTTTCAGCCTGGAACGCCTTCAAGACCGCTGTTTGAATGACTTCGCGGCAAGCCGAATTGATCGGATGCGCGATGTCGGCGTGCAGCTTGACGCGGCCGTCGGCGTCGCGGGTGGCGCGATCCTCGTCGAGCTTGCTACCGCATTGGTTGCAGAAGCGGGCACGCAGATGGTTTTTGCAGCCGCACGCGGGACAACGATCCGTCAGTTTGCGGCTAGGCATGGCCACGAACGAGCCTTTGGTGCCTTCGATGATCTTCAAGTCGCGGATGACAAAGGCGTCATCGAACGTCACCGAGCAGAACGCCTGCAAGCGCTCGTTCTCGTTACTGTCTTCCATGAGCTTGATACGAACTTCGGTGATAACCACAGTTGTTCTCCTTTTTTCTGTGGCACACTCAATGGCAACTCCGAACGACAAAAACACGCGCGCCGCCCAGCTCATCCCGTGCTGACGTCAGGGCGCGTGCGAGGGACAGGGCCTCGCCGGGATTGCGACAGAGGGCGAACACGGTACTGCCGCTGCCGGTCATCAGCTGGCCCGCCGGCCCTAGGCTGACCAGTCGGGCAAACAGGTCGGCCACAGCAGGGCACAGCCGCTCGGCCGCTGGCTGCAAGCGATTGTGCAGCTGTCGGCCGAGTTCTTTCACGTCTCCTGCCGCCGCGGCTTGGCGAATGGCCGCGCCGGATCGCGGCTCGTTGGGCACCGTCACGCCGCGAAACACCTCCGCCGTGGACAGACCCACCGGCGGAGTTATCAAAACCAAATCGAGCGTTCGGCCTAACCGCAGCGGCTCGATTTGCTCGCCGCGTCCGGTACACCAAGCCGCCGGCGCAGCGAAAAAGAACGGTACATCGCTTCCCAGTTCGGCGCCTAACTGCATCAGCTTGCAGCGGTCCCAGCCCAAGCGCCATAGGCTATTCAATCCAGCAAGCGTGGCGGCGGCGTCGCTGGAACCGCCGGCCAATCCCGCTGCCACAGGGATGCGCTTCCATAAGCGAATACCCACGCCATCCGATCGACCCGACGCACGCCGCACCACTTCGACAGCCCGGCAAATAAGATTGTCTGGCCCAGTCGAAAGAGAGGGAGCATTGCAGCGGAGCGCCGTCACTCCTTCCTCGTTCCCAAACGCTGTTGAGGAACGCTCTTCTGTGAATTCCAGCGTGTCATATAGGCTGACGGCCGTCATCAAGGTCGCCAGCTCATGGTATCCGTCGGGCCGCCGCGCCAACACTTCCAAAAACAGGTTCACCTTGGCCGGCGCCCACACGCAGATGCCCCGGGCCGAGCGTTGCATCAACATGAGGTTCACGGGGAGAGAGGTGTCCGTCCATGGATGGTTGACGAGTCCAGCGGCATACCCGAAGTACATTCCTTTCCACAATTTGAAGGAGAGGCAGGCGATCCGCTTTCTCTCGCCTTGCCGTCCTTCCTCAAACCGAAGATCGATAATACCGTCGCTCCCTCACAGCGTCAAGCCGGCTCTTGGGCGTAATTGGGACCAGCTGGAACAAGGGATTCCAAGCCTCTCCATTTCCCTTTAGGCCAGGGTTGAAAGGGCAATTTGGGGATGCCGGACAAGCCGCCGCCCTACCTACTGGGCACGGAGAGATCTGACACCTTGGCGAGCGGGGTTGCGTTGGCGCCCCGAGAACGGAGCGGGGTTGCGTTAGCGCCCCGAGCGCGAAAAATACTCGGGGCGCTGACGCAAGCCCGCATGTCGGATATTCCTTACCTAATGGCCTCGTCCGAATCGCGTGCGATATTTTGGAGTATCTTTCGGCCTTTTATACTGGCTTGTACAGCATTTCTGCTGTTACACAGTCGGTCGTTGCTCGGCCCGGTACTTTTTTACGACGACTTTCTAATTCTCGCTCAGTCGCGGACGTGGCAGCGTACCTGGGCGGGTCTGTGGCTGCCCCAGAATGAACACGCTATGCCGCTGGGACGACTGTTCTGTTTCGGCTTGGAAGTCTTGGCCGGCCAGCTGCCGCTACTGCCGTTTTTCACTTGTTGGGTAGGACCGCTGGCGTTGCTTGTAGGGCTTTGGCTACTTTACATTTTCGTTCGCCGCGAGTTGGGCCATCCGTTTTACGCTCTATTGGCGGTCATTTTGTTCGCCGTCACCTCGGTTTACCATCAGACCGTGTGGTGGTTCGCGGCCAGTTTTTTCGTTCTGTCGTTAGACATGATATTGTTGAGTTTGTTGGCCGTGCAGCGTTGGC
>OGCG01001671.1_pt1 | contig 10556 bp, 12 predicted proteins | sample 1570061 | NCBI WGS metagenome assembly OGCG01 (sample SAMN06268698, study PRJEB24515) | hot springs metagenome | isolation source: Joseph's Coat, Yellowstone National Park, Washington, USA | place: USA:Joseph's Coat, Yellowstone National Park, Washington, USA
ATCTTTCTTCAGCACATACCTTACTTTGCCTTTTTCCCTGACTTCTTCAACGTAACCCATTGCTACTAATCTCTTAAGTCTCCTATAAACCCAGGTTTAGGACAAGTATTAACTTTGAGAAGCAACTAATTGCTTCTTTTATGAGGTGATTTTTGATCTACTGAAAAAATAAGGCTTTCATTTTTGTACTCCATGATCTAATTGGTATTTTATTTTTTAATAATGTTATTATTTTTATAATTCTTAAAAAATCAGCAAAATAAATAAAAATATTCTAACTTGGTAAATTGTGAGATAGGCCGCATTTTTTCAGTGTATCACGGGATTTATCGGTTAGAATTACAGTAATAATTCTGACTATTGACTGAACTATAGTAAAAACTATAATAAGGTAAAACCCTTGAGGGATATTAAAACAAATATATCTCTTATTATTCCCTGGTTCTTCTCTATCATAGAATCCGGGATTGTTACAAACGCTTCTTATAGCGTTCATAATGACGTTCTCATTTATTCCTCTGTTTCTTAATAATTGAGAATGCTTTCTAATTCTATCCAACGCGTGTTGGCTTATTTCACAGTTTGGAATGAGCTCCATGAAATCATTACGCAAGGACTTCCTCCCGAGTCCCTTAAATCTGGATAAACTACTAAGTTAGTAATCTCTAAGTAAACGCTAATTCCTTTACCCTCTACGTTTATTTCTACTTCAGGTTTCCTAACAACGTTGACTTCCTTAGGCACTACGCCTCTGTGTAGCATGATATTTTGCGGGCTACACTGTTCCCCGAATTTAGGGATATTAGTATCTACAGAAATTACTGCATTTACTTGCACGCTATAATTTTCACCGCTCTTAATTACGTGAATCGGAATAGGAAAAATTCTAATCTTCAGCTCTTCATTCTCTACTTTAATAATTAAAATCCCAGGTTTAATAGCTATTAATTCATAATCTGCAAGTGCTATCATTTATTATCGTCCTCGTAAACTATATCAATTGAGACTATCCTACCGTCTTTATCCCTCCAAACTTGAACATTAGCGTCATGATATTCTACATAGTAAGGGGAACCGCCAAAATCTATTAAAATACCGTCATTATACTCCTTAATGCTTGGAATAATCATATTTGATGAGAAGTTTTGCACAGAAGCATTATAAGAAACGTTTTGCTGATTAAGGAACTCTTCATACATATATTAAAATGTTCTTATACAATATTAAAAGGCTTTACTACTAGGTTAGATTAAGGCTATGGGATTACAGACACGCTAACTGTCCTATACGTGAAACCTTGTTAATGCTTAAAATTCAACAGCTTTATATCGCAACATGATAGTTATAACATCGAGTTATACTTCTTGGACTTTAACGTAACGTCAAAAATTATTAACGACTAGCTAATGCTTATAGTTCCAATAAGTTCCTACATAATTCCTACTTAACTTCACGTTATTTATGTAATCATTAATACTTATTCAATATTATCGCTTTATTATCTAGTGTTTAAGATTTAAAACAACTGAATGAACTGCTTTAACATTTGAATAGTTTAAATTTTAAAGTTTTCCTACACTGTCCGTCAGTATTAAAAATGTAATTTTTCGTTAATGCGAACTTATAAAGTACACAAGTCAAACCATTCTCTATCTATAAAAATATGAAAGTTTGTTCATATCTTCTACTTATATTCTTATTTAAAGCTAAAAAGGAAAAAATATATAAATAATCTCCCATAATATAAAGCAATGTATCCACCAGAATTCGGATATTACAAGCCGGAATCACTTGCCGACGCCCTAGATTTCTTAAAAGGAGGTAACGTAAAGCCGTTGGCCGGAGGGCAAAGTTTAATCCCAATGCTAAAGTTTAGAATATTACAACCAAAATTCATCCTTGATTTAAATCCGTTAAAGGAATTATCTTACATTAAGCCGGAGGAAAATACTGTAAAAATAGGGGCATTAACTAGGTATTCAGAGATGGTAAAAAGCGGGATTGTAAGGAGAGACTTACCTTTACTCCACGAGGCATCCGGAAAAGTGGGGGACATGCAAGTGAGAAACATGGGAACAATAGGAGGTAGCCTATCAAACGCAGATCCTTCAGCTGACTTACCTGCAGTAGCTTTAGCTTACGACGCTAAAATCAAGTTAATCTCAACTCAAGGGGAAAGGGTCGTCGAGGCAAGGGACTTCTTTAAAGGGCCTTTCACTACGGAACTTAGGGAAGACGAAATACTAAGTGAGGTAGAGTTACCAATACTCAAGGGCTATAACCATAAATACGCAAAGATTGTGAGGAGGGCAGGAGACTTCGCGTTAGTAGGCATGGCAGTCTTAGCAAAAGTTGGAGAAACAATAGAGGACATAAGGATTGCTTACACTGGAGTTTCAGATAAGGCTTATAGGCCTTACGAGCTAGAAAAGACTTTACTTAACTCTAAACCTACAGAAGATTTGTTGAGAAAGTTTTCTGAAGAAGTAACAAAGGAAGTCAACCCTCCTTCAGATTCAAGAGGGTCGTCTGATTACAAAAAGAAGGTTATGAAAAACCTAACTTTTAACGTGTTAAAGGAGGTGATATTACGTGCTAGTTAGGCCAGGAGAAAAGGTAAAAATAAAAGTAAAAGTTAACGGAATATGGTACGAAAGAGAAGTAGAGCCAAGAAAGTTACTAGTTCACTTCTTAAGGGACGACTTAGGTCTTACAGGGACTAAAATAGGTTGTGACACTTCGACTTGCGGAGCCTGCACAGTGCTAATGAACGGTAAGTCAGTAAAATCTTGTACATTGTTAGCTGTGCAAGCTGACGGTGCAGAAATAACTACTATTGAAGGAGGAGACGGAAAACTTCACGCAATCCAGGAGGCGTTTAAGGACAATTTTGCCTTACAGTGCGGTTACTGCACTCCAGGGATGATAATGCAAAGCTATTACCTCCTAAGTGAAAATCCTTCGCCTTCTGAGGAGGAAATAAGGGAGGGACTTCACGGCAACATTTGCAGGTGTACCGGATATCAAAACATAGTTAAAGCAGTTCAAGACGCGTCAAGGAGGTTGAGAGCATGACTTACGTAGGAAAGCCAATAAAAAGGTTATACGACGATAAATTTGTCACTGGAAAATCGACTTACGTTGACGACATTCAGATAAATTCTTTATATGCAGGATTCGTTAGGAGTCCTTATGCCCATGCGAGAATAAAATCTATTGACGTAAGCGATGCATTAAAAGTTCCAGGAATTGTGGCAGTGTTTACAGCAAAAGACCTCCAAGTTAAGGAAGGCATTGGAATTTGGACTACTTACGAAGATCCCAAGCAGTGGAAGTTCCTTCCTAGAAGGCCTTTAGCAGAGAAGGAAGTAAAATACGTAGGAGATCCGGTTGCAATAGTTATAGGTACTGATAAGTATAACGTTAGGGATGCAATAGACAAGGTTAACGTAGATTACGAAAAATTGCCTGCAGTAATTAAAATGGAGGAAGCCCTAGAAGATAAGGTATTGGTTCATGAGGAGCTTAAAACTAACGTAGCTTTCGACCAAACTTTCAATGGAGGAAACGTCGACGAAGCCTTTAAGAACGCGGATAGGAAAATTGAGGTTGAGGTAACTAATAATAGGTTAATTCCTAACCCAATGGAACCTAGAGGAATAATATCAAGGTATGAAGGTGGGTTCTTAACTATCTGGTATTCAACCCAGGTTCCCCACACTGCGAGGGCCGAGTTTTCAAGAGTGTTGGGAATTCCGGCTTCAAGAATAAGGGTAATAATGCCTGACGTCGGAGGAGCTTTTGGAAGTAAAGTTAACATATTGCCGGAAGACGTAGCAGTAGTTCTCTCATCAATAAAGCTAGGAAGGCCCGTGAGGTGGACTGCAACTAGGAGTGAGGAAATGATATCGTCTGAAGCAAGGCATAACACCTTCAAAGGAGAAGTGGCATTTAAGACTGACGGGACTATCCTAGGAATAAGAGGAGAGTTGATAGTCGACATGGGGGCTTACTTAACTTACACTTCACCTATACAGCCTGTAATCATTCCGTTAATGATCCCCGGGCCTTATAAGATACAGAACATCAGCGTTAGGAGTAGGGCTGTTTACACAAATACTCCGCCAATTACAATGTACAGAGGGGCAAGCAGGCCGGAGGCTACTTTCATCATAGAAAGGATAATGAGTAATGTTGCAGATGAATTGGGAATTGACGACGTGACAATAAGAGAGAGGAACATGATAACGAATACTCCTTACGTTAATCCTCTTGGATTGAAATACGACAGCGGTGATTATCTTGGACTGCTTCGTGAGGGAGTGAAAAAGCTTGAATACGAAAAGTTGAAAGCCTGGGCTAAGGCAATGAGGGAAAAAGGAAGGAAAGTCGGCGTAGGAATGGCTTTCTATCTAGAGATGAGCGGCTTCGGTCCGTGGGAATTCGGAGAAGTTAGAGTTACGGAGACTGGAGACGTCATAGTCACCACAGGAGGTACTCCTCATGGCCAAGGAGGAGAAACGGGCATTGCTCAAGTCGTAGCAGACGAATTGCAGATTGATATTGATAGGATAAAAGTAATCTGGGGAGATACGGAAGTTGTAGCCTCAGGAATGGGAACTTACGGTTCAAGGACTGCTGCGGCAGCTGCAAGTGCCGCTAAAGTTGCAGCAACTAAAGTACTAGAGAAGATGAAGAGATTTGCAGCAAAGATGCTTAAGGTAGACGTAGAGGAAGTTAAGTACTCTTCAGGAGAATTCGAAGCAAACGGGAGGAAAGTTTCGTGGAACGAAGTTGCTGAATTTGCGTATAAGAGTGACGAGCCAGGGGTTTTTGAACAATTAATATTGCCCGGAGACGTTACCTATCCTTATGGAGTTCATATAGCAGTAGTTGAGGTTGACGATTACGGAATTGCAAAAGTTAGTGAATATAAAGCCTACGACGACATAGGAGTAGTTATAAACCCTGCTTTAGCTGAAGGTCAAGTGCACGGAGGTGCTACACAAGCTGTTGGGCAGGCTATACTAGAGGAGGCAATAATAAACGAGGAAGGACAATTAGCTGTAACTTACGCTGATTATTTAATTCCTACAGCAGTTGAGGCTCCTAAGTTTGAGAGTTACTTCGCGGAAAAACCTCATGCATCTCAATATCCGAGCGGTGCTAAGGGAGTTGGGGAAGCAGCGTTGATAGTTGGGCCTGCAGCAATTGTTAGGGCTTTAGAAGATGCCACAGGGAAGAGGTTTAACCATACTCCAGTTAGGCCGGAAGAATTAATAGAGTAATGTGATACATCTCTTTCTTATTTTTTAATTTAATGAAGGTTAACTGTTCTGCTGACTCCTCCATGCCTTGGAGGGCGAGGCTTTCAATCTTTTGTAAACACAAAATGGAGTTCATTTTTATGTGCTAGATTCTTCTTCTCTTTTGGAAAAAAGTGAAAATTAAAGAAATTATACTGTGTCTTTACGACAAAACTTATAATTTTCTCACCAAGAATAAGAATATGAAGATTCATTTAAGTGCAGTAGGAACTTCGTTATTAAGGAATGCAGAAGATAAAGATCCTAAAATTAAAGATAAGCTCATTACTTTACGTTTAGAAGGATGGTATAATTTATCGTTAGATGATAAAAAGCAAATGGTAATAGTTCAAAATAGATCTGAATTAAAAGACATTCTAAGAAATTTTATTAGAGAAAATGGGGATAAGGCATCGGCAGAACTTTCATCACTTTTGAAAGCATTTAAGAAATTCAACCATGAACCTAGTGATACGAAGGTTTTTCTTTATTATACTAAATCCGAAAACTCAAGATTGGCAGGAGAAGTAATCAAGGAATACTTTAGAGATCTAGGATATGATGTCGAGCTTGCCGAGGTTAGTAAAATAAATTCTGAGGAGAATTTTTACGAAGGACTTACTGACTTATTTGATAAAGTAGTAACAAAGTTAATAAAATGGAGGAACGAAGGCCACGAAATATTCATTAACGTAACTCCAGGTTTTAAAGGAGAATCAATATTCCTTTCTACCGCAGGATTAATGTTGGAGGCTACGTTATATTATCTTCACGAATCCTTTAACGACATTGTAGTATTACCTTCACCCCCTATAACAATCAAACCTAATTACATTAAAATTATAAAAGATTTAGAAAAGGAAGGTTATGTCATATCCATGGATCGCGCAGAAAAAATACTGGATAAAGATACTATAAGGAAATTAGAGCATTTAGCAATTGCAGAGGAAAAGGAAGGAGCTATTACTCTTAGGAGCTGGATAAAAGAGTTAATGCAATACTTTTACGAAAGTCAAGAGCAAAATAGGGGTTATAAAATAATTACAGAAGACGGAAAAGAAATAGTTGTAAGTAACGGTGAGGAATTAGATGAAGAAATAAAGAAACTGGGTAATAAGAAATATACAATAGAACCGTTAGGGATTATAAAAGTGAGATAACTTGGAAATAGAAGGAGAGGTAGAAGGTAGGAGAATTAGGTTCTTAATAGATACTGGCTTTGAAGGGGAGTGCGCTCTAAGTTTTGAGATATTTAAATCTATTAATACTCTGGAATTTAGGGGAATCTCTTTTGAAACAGTGTCAGGAGAGGTTATACAGACTAAAGCAAAACTAGTCACGTTAAAGGTGTTGAACAGAGAAGTAAAGGCAATTTGCAATTCTTTTGAAGGAATGGATGAGAATTTATTAGGAGAAGAAGTTCTTAGGCGATTAAACGTTGTGTTAAACTATAAAGAGAATAAGATAGACGATCCTTAATGTTTAAAGAGAGATAAATAGGACAATCAAATTCGTTAATTTAATTAACATTTTATTTCATTCATATTTTACTCAATTACATATACATGATAGCCTTTTGTTAATGAATGGATATTAGTGTTTACACCTCTATCCTTTTAGGAGAAATCAACTAGAAAGTTTTCTATGAGAGAAATGTTATAATAGGTGTATGCAGTGAAAGCTAATGATAAGGAAAAAGTATCTGATCTAGCAGAGGATATTATTAACGCGGGAACTTTCTTCATCGCATTTCCTAAAGATCCTTTAGCTTCTACTTCTAACGTTATAAAAACGGAACTTAGCGTGAAGGAACTAAGGAATTAGCTGAAAGAGAAGCTGAAAAGGATGCGTTGAACAGATATCAGAGGAGAAGCTAATAGAATATTCATCTTGAAGACAAGCTGAAAGATGCAGGGAAAGCTCTTTTAAAACTAGAGGATAACTGACTGTAATAGCCAGCAGAAAGGCATTCATGGGATATATTACGTTTTACGTAACATGAGCTTGTTTATCCAATAAAATTATGAAAAAGATCATTCCTAATATTGAATGCTACTAAAGACGCTGACGGAGTTTGGGCTTCATAGGATTTCATAATATTTAATATCAATCCTCAGCCCTCTAGCCTTATCAGATTCACGGGAAACTTGTTACTCCTCTTCCCCTTAATACAGTTAGTTCACCTTAGGTAAACTGTTTCATCTCTTACTCCTGCCTCTTTAAACGCTATCTTTCTGGCCTGGCACTGTGAGCAAACTCCGCAGTGGTATTTATGCCCTAATAAGCAGGAATAAGTTTTCTCAAGTTCTATTCCTTGTTTGACACCCATCTTGACCAGTAAAGATTTACTCAAGTTTACGAAGGGCATTGATAACTTAACTCCGTAAATTTCAGCAAGCCTCTTCATTGTGGAAATTATGAGAGGTTTATCTTTCTCAAAGAGACACTCTTCGCTTGCGGTAGCAAATATTACTTCGTCATACTTCCTCTCCTTTGCGTAAGTTAAGGCAATTGACAAGAGGATCACGTTCCTATGAACTATTGGTTCGTTTAACCTCATTCCTAGCCCGTCGTAAAACGCCTTTCCCAAAGAGGGTATGTGAATTTCTATCAATTTCTTTCCCAGCTTCTCACAATGATATTTGGCCATTTCTCTTTGCATCCTTGCAGACCTCTGGCCGTAATCTATGAAAAGGCAATCAACAACATCCTTGAATTTATACAAAGCAACGGTAGAATTTATTCCGCCGGAGTAAAGGAGGAGTTTCATAAGATTAGACAAGGTTTTTAGTTTATCAAATTATTTCGTAAGTTCTCTTCATTTAAACTCTATTACCATTTTTTAAGATTCTAGATGACTCGTATAAAACTTTTATTAAATATTTTGGAAAAAAGGTTAATTAAATTTATCTTATTAATTTTTAACATGGACTCTAACTGGACAAATACACCGGTCGAAATTAGAGAGGGAATAAGGTATCTTTCCGCACATTTTTATCCTGAAGGAATTATGGAAAGGTGGAGTGAACTTAAAAAGTTATCATTTAACGCTGCTAAAATGATAAAACTTTATTCCCTGCAACAAGTCATTGAGGAAATAGAGCATTTTGATTTCTTTAGAGATTATTTTAAAGAAGAACCTTTAAAGGACGTTAAATTACCTGAATCATATATAGAGTTATTTGATGGACTTGTAGAGGACTTTAAAACTCCCAAGTGGAAGGATAATGTGGCTACGAGATTTCACATGATTACTGAAGGCATTCTAGCAACTGTAGGGTTAAGGATACTTAATGAAGTGTCTAGGAAATATAATCTTAAGCAGTTCAATGAAGGAATAAAAGTTATAATAGAAGATGAGGCTAGGCATGTGAACTTCGGTTTTTCTCTCATTGATGATAAGGAGTACGCTATAAAACGTATAGAGGAACTCTTTCCTTTAGCTGTTAGGATAGTTAAAGACGGTAAAGAAAAGATAGAGCCTTTAGGATACAGTTTGGGTGAATTAATAGGTTTAATGGAGGAACTAAAAAATGCAAGAATTGAAAAACTTTCTACTATGAGTAAATGAACTTTATTCCGAATCTTTTCCATTTTCCAAAGAAATTAAAACTCCGTCTTTAAACCTCCTAAACTTTGTTGAAAGTTACTTCATCGCCTATGTCCAGCATCTCCCTCCTGAGTATTGTGACTTTATTACCTCCTACGTCGCAGAATAAATAAATGTTTTCTCCCATTGTTTCGATAGACTCTACGACTCCTTTAATGTCATTCCCTTCCTTTACCCATTCCGGTCTGAAGCCAATTTCTACTCCTTCTTCTCCCATCATTTTTCCAGGGAGGAAATTCATGGGAAAGTCTCCTATGAACTCGGCTACCCACTTAGTTTTAGGGTATTCGTAAAGCTCCATTGGTTTGCCAATTTGCTCGAATTTGCCCATGTGAAGAACTGCCATCCTGTCTGCTAAGCTCATTGCTTCCTTTTGGTCGTGAGTTACGTAAATGAAAGTTCCGTTCAACTCCTTCTGTATCCTCTTGAGTTCACCCCTGGCGATAAACCTGGTCCTTGCATCCAAGTTTGAAAGAGGTTCGTCAAGGAAGTAAAAGGAAGATTCTCTAACTATTGCTCTAGCCAACGCTACCCTTTGTTGTTGACCTCCGCTTATTTTAGTCACGTTCTTGTTCAGTATGTCAGTTATTCCCAGAATTTTCGCTACCCTCTTTATTCTTTCATCTATTTCCTCCTTTTTCATTTTCCTCATCTTCAATGGAAAGGCAATGTTATCGTAAACTGTCATATTTGGATATAATGCGTAATTTTGAAAAACCATTGCTATATTCCTCTTTTCTGGAGGTAGGTTTGTTATATCCTTTCCGTCCACAAATATTCTTCCAGAATCAAGCTTTTCTATCCCTGCAATAACTTTCAATAGCGTTGATTTTCCTGCACCTGAAGGGCCTAGTATAACAAAGAACTCTCCGGATTCTATAGTTACAGAAATTCCGTTAAGTACTGTAAAGTTTCCGTATTTTTTAACTAAATTTTGTAACTCAATCATGCTTTAATCCCCCCAGTTAAATATTCTCCCTTTAAATATTTTTGTAGGAAGAGAGTTAAAACTATTACTGGAATTGTGAAAACCAGGGAAAATGCTGATGCAGCCAGAACGTTTCCTCTGGTTATGTTAATGTAAATTTCCACGGGTAAAGTGGGGTGAATAGGAGATAATATTACCGCATAAGTGAATTCGTCCCAAGAGAACATCCAGCTTATTAAGAAAGCTGACGCAATGCCCGGAGAAGCCATTGGGAGGAGTATGTTAATGAAGTAGGACAAAGTTGATGCACCGTCTATCTTAGCTTGATATTCAATTTCTCTCGGTATTGCTGAGAAAGTCCCTTGTAATATGAAAGTTGCTAAAGGTAAAGTGATCAACTCTTGTGCAAACGCTAAACCCGGTATTGAGTCGAATAAACCTAACTTTATGAACTCCACGCTTATTGGAATTGCTACTACTAATCCAGGGACCATGTTTGTTATTAAAAGGAGTACAAGGATGGGGTAAGATACTTTTGCTGAAAGCCTGCTTAACCCGTAACCTGCTGGAATTCCTAGAAGTAAGGCTAATATCCCAACTAGAAAAGCCACGAACAAGCTCTTTAAGAAAGGATGTATGAAGTCGTAATTGTAGAAGGCGAACTGTAAGTTGCTTAGTGTAAATGACTTGAAGTATAGTAATGGGTAAACTC
>OGCG01001677.1_pt1 | contig 10518 bp, 25 predicted proteins | sample 1570061 | NCBI WGS metagenome assembly OGCG01 (sample SAMN06268698, study PRJEB24515) | hot springs metagenome | isolation source: Joseph's Coat, Yellowstone National Park, Washington, USA | place: USA:Joseph's Coat, Yellowstone National Park, Washington, USA
ACTATTACCTCAGTTTCACCTTTAGCTGGAGGGGTTGGTTTCCTTTTCGTTTGCTCAATAGCAATTGGTACTGGAGTACCAGATTTAGGTGATGCACGGCTCATTAAGACCTCCTTTACCTTACTCACTGGTATAGATAGTAACGTATTGTTAACTGGAATGTAAGCAAACTTAGACTTAGTCTTTTTAGCAAACGCTAGAGCCTTCTTTAAAGTCTCTGTAGGAATTTTACTTAACTCTACTTCCTCACTCTTTTCAGCACTCATCACACCTTAGCAATGTATTTATCAAATCATTTCTTTCTCTTTCTGAAACCAAACGCCTCCAAACCCTTTGATAAAGTCTCCTTATAACTCGGTCTTGAAGGAGAATTAATAAACCCTTCTTTAAACTCCTTAATACCCTTAGATAACACACCTTTAATGTTTTTACTCTGTGAAGATTTCTTTGAAGTAGACGTACCCTTAAATCCGAACTGTTCAAGACCGCCATACAAAGCTTTCTTAGCTCTTTGTTTAAAGGAGGGGTCTTCAATGGCTGAAGGGAATTTCAATCCCATCTTCTTGTACATGTCAATGACTCTAAGCATCTCATTAAAGGGTATACATAACACAACACCTTTGCGTATAATAGCAAACTCATAATTCCTAATTTCCAGTGTGTAACCGTCAACGGTTAACGTTTCTCCACGCTTTTCCGGGTACTTAAACCCATTAACAATTGTGAAATTAATCATGTAAGAGGCTAACTCTTTAGGTAAAGCATAGGTCTTATTGCCTAATACTAAACAAAGCGTATTACTGCATGGTAAAACTTTAGGGTACAGACACATGTTTATCACTTTACTCAAAATTAGGTAAAGGTAAACCTAACCTTTTGTACATGTTTATCAGTTCGGCTATTTGTTTATAGCTTATGAAAAAGGTATGGTCATCAAAGCACATAAAGTACCCGTACCTTGTAGGTGTAATTTTATAAACACCGTTTATGGTCACGGGTATACCTAAACGATTAGGTTCTTTGTACAACCCTTCTTGATAGAAACCGATTAAATAAACAGCCACGGCGATAGGTAAAGTGTACGTCTTATTACCTAATTTTATACAAATTGTGTTCTGACACGGATAAAGCACGGCTTTATTCGGCATAACAACCACCTATCTGACAGCTCATCATTATCTTACACGTCTTTAAAAGATTCACCTCCTTATAAAGCGGTACATTTGATAAATCAGTTTAACAAAATACTCAAAGCTTATTTCCATGAACTTACCTAGACCTCTGGTCACACGGACAAAGATGAAGAAAAAGAAGCGGAAGAGGTACTTTATAGCCGTAACAATTATCTTTGAAAAGACATTTCCCAAACCCACAAACTGAGCCATAACCTCACCTCTTTATTAAATGTTCTATGTGGTCAATGAATTGCTCAAAGTACCGTAAAGTGTCAAATAAAAACTTAGTAAAACCCTTCAACACGGTCTTAATGAAGAAGGACGTAATCTTAGTGACAATGCTGATGAGCTCAGTAAGTAAGTCTGAGAGGAAATCAGCAAAACCGAGGAATTCAGCCATACCTTAACCTTACATAAATGTTTTAGGACTATTACCGCCTTCTTGGTTCTCCTCCTCATCACTCACAACAGTTAATGACCTAACCATCTGGTCTAGTAAGCTTTCAAGTCTGATAACCTCAAAGAGCGTGAAAAGAGTTGACGCCAAATTAAAACCTACCAGCGTGTATAGTAATTCCATAACTTAACATTACATAAAAACTATCCTAACTTAATGCGTATAACTTCAACACAATTATTCTCCTTATCGCATTCCACAGTGAGCTGTTCTTTACCGCAAAGCATGTAATAAAGAGTATAAGTCTCAAGTTCGTATTTCTTAATGACCTTACAATTACGCAAAAAAAGGTGAAATTTCTTTAACTTGGGGGGATACCCGTTAGTGGGGGGTACCCCCGCTTTAGCCTCAGAAGTCATAAAAGCCTCCTAAAGTCCTACAAGTTGTCTGAACTCACCAATCCTATTTTCCATCTTGTACTCTCTTTCAAAGAAAGCCCTAGCCTCCTTAGCATACTCCATGTACTTCCATTCCGGCATCTTATAAGCACTACCGATAGCGTCAACAAAATCAATAGGGTCTTCTTCAAAAAAGTAGAAGTTCTTCATTCCGCGGACGGTCTTAAAGCTAACAGCAATACTTACACCAATACCTATGTGCATAAACTCATGAGCGTCTAAGTAAACAGCCGGTGTACCGAAAGCATAGGACTCCAGCAAAGGTAAATGTGGAGTCTCAGCGTGAGAAGTGGCTAAGTACCATTTTGTCTTCTTATACAAATTGTACAGTTCATCATCCGGGATGTTATGCAATGACTTACCATAGCATAAATTCATACAGACACGTACTGATTTGAACCCCCAAACTTCAGTTAGCCAATTCCAGTAGTGTCCTTTGCGGTCAAAATCCTTTTCGTTGATGCCCACCGTTAAAAAGTCAAACTCCCTTTCGTTCTTAGGTAGAATTTCTCCATTAGGGTTCGGGTCTGGAATGAAGTGGTTGACCAGCTCAATGTTTATACCGAAACTCCTAAAGTTATCAAAGTTGAAGTGTGAGACCGTATAAATTTTGTACCCCTTTTGGATTAAACTACCGATTTTGAGGTAAGGTATTGTGATTAATGCACTGTCAGACAAGAAAACACTGTTTTCCGGCTTTAAATCGTAAAGGTGGATGAGGGTAGGGATAACGTTAAACGTGGAATAGACTACAAACCTTTTTCCGTGAACCTCCTTTTTAGTCATGTGAGCTGATGTTATAACCTCACTGGAGATGCCATACTTCTCGAGAACCTTTTGTTGTCTCTTTGCTAACCTATCGTAAGAACCATTATTAGTAGTAGTCAGAAAAGTTAAGTCTACCGTCACATGTACCCACCGGGTCTACTGGTAGGCTGTTGTACGTCCTCAACTATCGTAAAAAACATGGGAATGTCAAGTATAGTTATTTGCTGTTTCTTATCAACATCATAAACACTTACATTGTAAGTTACGCCGAACTTATTAAGCAAATCTATGTAAGCGTTTATAGCCTCAACAACCCTTTTCGTTAACCCGTTTAACCCTATCGCCACCTTCACGTCTCCACTTTTATCAACAAAAACTATTGCGTAATCAAACCCGTACCTTTGAGCCGTGTTTAAGACCTCCTCCACAGAAGGCATAAGTGATAATAGAATTAGAAACATAAAAACCTTCCATAAGAAGAGAAGCTTTTTTGATTTGAAATGAAACACCTATTATGCCACCCGGTTCACTCCTTCCCCGTGATGTAAGGAAGAAGCTAGGAGTATTCGAAAAATTTGCACCAAAAGACGTACTCGAACAGTTAAGAATACTAAGTGAAGCTGAGAGAAGTTTCGTGATACCCGTAAGGATAATTCAAGACGGGAAAGAAAAGTACCTAATAATCGCCGGCATGCTTTTGAATGAAAAAGTACCGGTATCAGTCTCATTTGATGAGACTGACATACAGCTAATAGAATACGCGTTAGAAAAAGCGAAAAACGCATTAGCACAGAAAGCCAATCAACCAAAAGAAAACGGGGAAGTAAATGAGTGAAAGGTTAAAGAAATACTTCACAGAGGAAGAGCTAAAGTTCATAGAGGAGTTAGCAAAACAAAAGGGTCTAAAACCAATTGACGTTGTGTATCTCTTAGCACGAGAAATGATACAGACCTACAACCTCAAATTCATTTCCGGTCAGCAAGTTTTAGCACTACTTGACCTACTATCAATAAAACTTCCTCAATGGTTTGCATTACAGCTCAACTTGATAGGTCAGTCCTCACTACAAGTAAAGACATTAAGCAAACAGCTAGCCTCATTAGACCAGCCGTCATTGCTAGACAGAATAATAGAGTTACTCAAATCACCGGAAGTAACAAAGCTAATTTCCAGCTTCTCACCGTTCTTATCCCTCTTCCTAGGAGGCAATAAAGAAGAAGGAGAAGAGAAAGAGGAAAAACCAAACAATAATGAAGGGGAATGGCTATGAAAATCTACAGATTCGGTGAATACGTGATAAAGATTTATGAGAATGAGGATGAACTTAATCAATCACCGCTGATGGGATACCGCTCACTATGTCCTAACAACATTGGAAAACCGGTAGGAATTGAAATAATAGGTTCTGACATGCCCGCATGCGAAAAAGAGTGGGCTTTCTGTCATCTGATTAACAGCATAAATAACGATTATAAGCTAGTACTAGAAGAGGTGAAATCATGAACAAACAGTGCTTAGAACTGTTAGAAAAACTTGATGATTGCGTAAAAGACCCGGACTTTCAAATAATACTTATAATGAAATTCCTTAGGACACTTCAACCTTATCTGAAAACATTAGGAGAAAAAGGTGAAGAAGATGAGCGAAATAATAAGCGAACTGGTATGCGAACCACCGTACCTAATTAATCCGAACACTGGAGAAGTCATTGATTTATGCATTGAGGCTAATGAAGTAACACAAGACAAAGAACTTGAACACTACAGCATAACACCACCGGTACCGTACGTACCGGATAAGTACCGTGAGAACATGAAAAAGTACAACAAATGGTTAAAGGGAAGAGAAAAGTACATAGAACTCCTTCAAAGGTTTGCGAAAAAGATAAACTACATAAAGGGGTTAGCGTGTTGAGCATGAACTTAAAAGAACTAGCGAAATTCCTACAAAAAGTAGTTGAAGCAATAGCCGAACTGGTATTAACCAAACCTAGACTGACATTAAAAGGGTCAACAATCAAAAAGTACATACCATCAGTAAGTGGTTTCTTATTCGCTGACTCATTCAAACTTGACCTAGTAAACTATGCACCAATAATAGATGAAGAGGAATACACGGTAACCGTAACAAAATACGAAATTGAGATAAGAGACAAAAACGGTACGTTAGTTCAAAAAATCATCGGCGAATACATAAAAGAGGATAAGACATGAGAAATGAAGTAGTTTACGCTAGCGGTGAGGAGATTAAAAAACTAGTAGAACCGTTAAAAGTGATGGTATTCAACGGGTATAAATACTACTTAACGGATGAAGAGCTAGGTAGACTTGAAGACACTAAGACTTACGTCATTTTCCAGCGTTACGGCATGCTTTTCATAAAACCACTTCACGGTGAAAAAAGCGTAATCGTAAAAAGAGGGGAAAAGATACCTAAGAAAAGGGAATAACGTACCTAAAGGTTTTTAAACCCATAAGTCTAATACTTTTTTGACCACCTATGAAAGTAGGACACTCGGTCTGGAATGCCACAAAAGTTATGGGTTCAGCCCTAAAGTCACTCATTTTTTCTAAAGAAGGCATCCTTGTTTTCGAGGGAAGAGTCTTAACTTTCGTTTCATGCCCAGACTTCAAATCTAAAACCCTAAGACCTACAACATTCCCCGCCGAAAACAAAGCCGTATTCATTTCCAAGAACTTTGACATGGTGAAAAACTTAGAGGACAACGTGGAGTACATCATTTCATTTGACGGGCTGTTTTTGAACGTGTACAAAGAAACAATTTACAACCACGTAATGTCTATCCCCGGTGAGAGTTTATGAGTGAAGAAATGACAATTGCATGTAAAATGAAAGGCAAAGACATAATCGATTTATTGTTTGCTGACGCCGGCATCATTAAGTATGAAGGCAATACACTAACCTTCATTGACCCAAAGACCTTAGAGACAAAGAAGTACATCATGTGTAACCCCATTTATGTAGGCAAAATCATTTTCGTTTACAACCACTTTGAGCTGAAGCATTTGCTAGACCCGGAAGAGGTATACAGAATCATCTTTTACAAAGACTTCCTCTACTTTGAAACGTTAGACGGAAGGTTAGACGCTGTATTTCACGGCATGGTTCTGTAAGCAAACCTTTTTTTATTTACTTCCCCTCTTCTTCTGATGCACATGTTTAAGAAAAAAGACCTAATTGTAAGGGGTTTTGACCTTAAACTCTTAATCAGCTCAAACAAAGGTGTAATGATTTTCAAAGGAGATAAGCTCATGTTCGTACCGTATGAAGACCCGATAACCCTCTCACTGACCGGGCTAAACACAAAAGCGAAAGAACCGGTAGTTTTCATAAGTGAAGAATTTGAAAAGCTCAACGCATTAGAGGATGACAAAAAATACGTACTTGACTTCAAATGCGGTGCATTAGAAATTTGGGATGAGAAGCACGAAAACTTGATTATGGCAATAATGGGTATCACAGTCTAACTTTTATTTCTCAGTAAGCTATGAGCAATAAACTCTCATTCTGTCTCGTAACCGGTGAGGAATTAAGAAAGTTAGTTACCGGGCAAAGAGGGTACTTGATTTTCGGTGACAGTGAGCTAATCTTTGTTGACATCCTAAACGAAAGGATTAGGAAAATTAGGAATTGTGAACCGGAAGCAAAAAGGTTGTACATCTTCTATTCCGAAAAGTTCGGGGCTGTTGAGTGGGTAAAAGAGGACAAAGTATACCAAATAGTTTTCGGGTACGGTGACAAAGTGTTAATAGTTGAATACCCCGATAAAAACGAAACAATTGAAGTAGAAGGCTCACTAATACCTATAGAGTAAGGTGATTAGCATGTACTGTTTCGTAACCGGAAAAGCGTTAAGGAAAATAATCAAAAGTACATACGGTGCATTAATAGTAAGGAGAAACACAATAGCCTTTTATGACCCCGTATTTAACGAAACGTTAGCCACAGAAGCATGCAAACCGTCTACCAAAGGCTTCTTGTTTGTGTCCTACAGCTTTGATAGGTTGAAAAGACTTCCGGAAAACGGGATTTACGAACTTGAAGCGGAAGACACAGCACACTTAAAAGTAACAGACTACTACACCGGCAAAACAATTGACCTAGTACCCGGAATCCTAGTTCTCCTACCCTAAGACAACCTTTTTTTATTCAGCTCTCTCCTTATCCTATGAAAGTCAAAGGTAAAGTCCTAAAACAATTTTTCACTTCAGATAAAGGAGTCTTAATTGAAAGAGACAACATGTTTGTCTTCATAGACTGTGTAAGCGGTAAGTCAAACATTTTGCCTAAACCGCGTGAAGAACAAATACCAGACATGCCTAAAGCGATAATTTACAGCAAAGTATTTGACGCCGTTCAAACACTTGATGATGAGAAAGAGTACGATTTAGAAATAGTATTCAACAACGTTTTGTTTACCACAGTAACTGAAGAAGGTAAATTCTTCACAGAACTTGTCATTACCGGCGAAAGGTATTAATCAGCTGTTCTCTGAACCCTTATTCTTGTAAGTAACGTAAAGGTAAAACAGAGCTGTAGTTACGGCTGTAAGAATTAAAGCGTCCTTCAGCGGAAGCTTTTTGCTGAAAAGCATAAAGAGGTTTATAACTAGGTCTATGTCTAAGAGGACGTCAATTAAATTCATTAACACACCTCACTTAGCCGGTGCTTTAAAGTTCTGAATCATCTTGAACAGCTTTTTACCTATTATGAAAATAATAAATAAGGAGATTATAGCAAAAATGAACAACGCGATAACTCTTCCGGTGATTACCATACCTTAATGATTTTAAAAAGGTTGACTAACAATGATTTTTGAAGAATCGTTAAACTTCTCTATCAGCTCTTGTATAGCACCGGCTAAGCCCTCATAATTCATTGAAAAGTAACTCCCTACTTCATCCTTAACCCTTTTTTCAAGTAAGTTGTAAACGTCATTTACAATCGTGCTAACATAAGGAGGATAAAGAGTAGTCCTCAACCTTTTATAAAGCACAAGTGAGACATAGGGAAAAAGAAAGTAAAAGTATTTAACCTTATCCTCTTTATTAAGTAATTTGCGTTTGTAAACATCCGTAAGACCTATAATCTTTGCCAAAAGGTCAGCATTCTCGTTATAATCAAAAGGAGTAACATAAACGTAATAAGGATTAGGTACCTTAGTATTCAACTTAAAAACTTTAGCACCGTTAGGCGTAAAGACAAGAACAATGTTATCAACAACAGCCTTAACACCACCTCTGTAAACATACAAAAGCTGAGTTGTCAAGAAATCGGGCAAATGAAGGTACTCATCCTTATTAACATAACCTATTTTAATCGTTTCCTTATTACATTCCACATTAAAACACGGGTTAGACTCAAACTCTTCTTCATTCTTGTAAAGCCTATGACCCTTAAAAGTAGTGTAAGGCTGTCCTTTAATAATAAGCTCTGTATTGGTGGTTAAGTATAAGTCATCATCAAAGTAAACAGAACCTATGACCGGCTCATACCTCAACGTACACAAATACTCCTTTTCAGCTTCTCTAATAATCGTGTTCAGTTTTGTGCTGACAACTGACTCCACATCTTTTAATAGCATACCTTAACGTTACTTAATTACCATAAAAATTTATAAACCTAATAACCAATCATTTATAGGGGAAACCATGAGTCTCAAATTCGTTGTAAGAAAAATCGTATTACCCAAAGACGTACCCGCGGTAAAAGTTGAAAAAACCGAACCTACTCTCGAGAATACCATTAAAAGCGTCCTTTCATACTGTAACGCATTCCCCACACTATGCGTAATTGAACAAGTACCGGAAGACTATTCAAGTCAAAATGAACTAGTTTTTTATTTTGACACCGAAAAGTATAGGTTTTTTGATGTTGTGAGTCCTACAAGTCTGTTTTACGGCGTACGTTATGGTGATGAATTAGAAGTTAACAGACTTTACTTCTCAAGGCTCATAAGAAGCATGGTCACACTAACTAAAGCGGAAGACCTCCTCAGACTAATGAACATCCAAGTTGAATACATGCAATCATTTGTTGAAACAATGTACGAAAAAGTCAAAGGTGATGAGGATGAGCAATAATTCTCAAATCAACCTTTCAAATGAACTTTATACGGAATTAACAATTGATGAAAAAGACAAGTTCAGCGGGTATTGCATACACGTAACAGACCTTTTGAAAAGCGAATACAGTGACCCCACAGAACAAACAGCATTAATCCGCGGAAAGCTATACCATTTCGCTATAGAGTCTCTTCTAAAAAGACTCGAGGAGAAAGGAAAACTGAAAATTCTTGAAATGGAGAACAGCAAAAAACTTACTTATAATGTAAGAAACAAAGACTTTCCGCTGTGCTTTACACCGGATGCCATAATTCAAATGAATGATAAAACAATCCTCCTTGAGATTAAATCTACAATAAAGAGCCGTGACTACGCAATCCTTCAAACCTCAATCTATAAATACCTCCTAGAGACGTTTTACAACTACAAAATTGACCAATGCCTACTCGTAACCGGTGACCTACAGACCTATAAACTAGCATGTGAAAGTGATACCGGAAAACAAATCCTTGATGATAGGTTAGGTAACAGCCTACTCCTTTTCATGTAAGCTATTGTTTTTTATTTCCCAAAGCCTTTTAAACCCTTTCTTACTTATTTTTACACATGCAAAGAATCAAAGTTATCAACCCCAAAAGCTTCCCCTTAGACATTTTTTTACCTAACTCAATTTTACGTATAGGAAAGGTAAACGTACCGGAAGAGAAAGAGGAGAAAGAAGAGGAGAAAAAAGTAGGCGTTTTTGACATTGAAAGCAATGGGAAAGAGTTGTTGTTCGGCTTCTATGACGGCAATGAATACAAGTGGAAAGTAATTAGAAAAAGTAGTGACGCATTAGAAGTCTTGAATTGGCTAACCAGTGTTGACATCTCTTACTTTTACGGTGACTATGACATCCCCGTAACCCTATCACCATTCTTAACATTATCGCATCACTCCTCTCTTAGAAAGAAAAACATGGGGGATAACATTTACGTTATTCACGCTGACAAAACATACGTCATTACAAAACTAAAGAACATGTACAAAATCATAACTGATGACAAAGAGAGCCTATCAATCAACTTACTCACCTTTTACGCCGGAAGCTTATACGATTCCTACACATCATTTTACAACATAATCAAAGAGACGTTCAAAGACAAAGCGTTTGATGAAGAGACAATGAAGTTATGGAAAGAGGATAAAGGCAAAAGAGTAGACTTTGAAAACGTCAGAATGGATGACCCGGAAGTGATAAAATACAACCGCTTAGATTGTATTGCCACTTATCAATTAGCTCTCATTCTTGACAAAATCTTTCCAATGCGTGTAAAACTCACTTTGCCGTCAACAGCAATAAGTTACATACTATCAAGAACGAAAAGTGAGTATGTGTACTATTACTTCAAAGGCGAAAAGTATTACGGCGTACCTAACAATGACATTGTAATAAACGTATTAAAACACCTTTACAAAGGAGGGCTTTTTGACTCAAACTATCTAGGTGTATTTGACCACGTTTATAAGTATGACATCAACAGCATGTACCCGTTTATGATGACGTATTTACCAGAACTTGAACTAATTAGGATTAGTGACAACCCAAAAAGCTTCACCATTGATGAACCCCTCTTAAACGGTACTTACTTCA
>OGCG01001678.1_pt1 | contig 10514 bp, 10 predicted proteins | sample 1570061 | NCBI WGS metagenome assembly OGCG01 (sample SAMN06268698, study PRJEB24515) | hot springs metagenome | isolation source: Joseph's Coat, Yellowstone National Park, Washington, USA | place: USA:Joseph's Coat, Yellowstone National Park, Washington, USA
CTATCTCCTTATTGGTAAACTTGCCATTAACTTTTGCTTTTATTATCCACTCTATTTGTTCATTGCTAAGTCTTCTCGTCCTGTATTTCTTAACAATGCTTATTCAAAAACTGCTCAAATAACTTTTATTTTTTAAATATCTAAGGGTATGTAATAATTTCGGAATAAGATACCATGAAATAATTTCCAGATAACAGAAAAGAGACAGAAAAGAGCACACAGACAAATTTATAAATATCCATATTTTGGACTAAATCAGGAGATGGCGTTCTCCTAGGATTAAATCCTGAACTGCATATGCTAATGACGCCTGCCAATCAAATGGTGTTAAAAAATGTCATTAGAAATCATAGAAGGCGCCGTTATACAGGTTTTATTTACTGTATTTTCTGCGCCATTGTATGTAGGTATTTTTGGTAAAGCTAAGGCGATGATAGAAGGCAAACAGGGTCCAAGTATTCTGCAACCATATTATGATATATTCAAATTATTAAAAAAAGAAACCTTAATACCAGTTGAAGCCAGCCAGATATTTATAGCTGCTCCCTATATTATATTTGCAATTTACATACTTATTTCGTTTGTTATTCCTGTTGTTATTCCATCGCCCATAGCCTTTACAGCAACGGTAGATTTTCTTGGGGGTGCTATACTTTTTACTCTTGCATCATTTATAAAAATCAATGGTGCATTGAGCAGCAGGAGCAATTTTGTGGCTTTATCTGCTGCCAGAGTTACATCCTTTATGTTTTTAAGCGAAGGTACCTTGATTTCGGTTTTCTTTGCGGTTGCATTAATTACAGGAACAAACAATCCTTATATAACTTTAAATACAGTTAGTAAACCTGAAAATTACCTTTTGCTAGATCATTTATTTGGCACGATAGCATTTTTTATGTTATGGCTGTTTGAAAGTGGCAGACTCCCAGTAGAAAGCTCTGGTTTATCTGAAATGGGGATGATTGATGAGGGGCTTAACTATGAATACAGCGGGAAGCTCCTTGGGATTTCAAAGTGGGGATCTTATATGAAACAATATCTACTTGGTTCCGTCTTACTAAATGTATTTTTGATGCCTTTTTGGTTGTTTAATGGGCAATTTGGCTACCTTTTAGACCCAGCTGTTATGTTTTTAAAATGGTTAATTCTGATAGGGATATCGATTATAATTGAAACATCATTAGCAAAATTAAGGCTATTTAAAATTCAGGATTACCTTTCAATAGCTTTTACAGTGTCTTTACTTTCATTAATATTTACAATAATTGGTGGAGGAATATGATTCAATACTCTTTATATGAAATAATTTTAATGCTGGTACTTTTAAATGCATTTTACATTCAGGGACAGGCCTATATAAAGCCGGCAATTACTGGGTTGGAAATTGAATCGTTAATCATTGGGGTTATGATACTTGCAATAGGTTTCTTAGAACCCAATTTGTATCTGATCGAATTTGGATTTCTGGTAATAGTATTAAGGGCTATTGTTATTACACATATGCTAAATAAATCTCTTAAATTTATTCCAGAGCTAAAAAGGGAATCCCTGAAAGGTGTAGCATCGTCTCTTATAATAGATCTTGTCATGACCATGTTTGTACTTGTAATATTTCAATTCTTCTTTATATCGTATTTAGAATTAAACAATGCACTGCTGCTTTTTGCAGCTGCACTGTTTTTCCAAGGCCTGTTTCTTATAGCATCAAGGAGGAATACGCATATTCAGATAATAGGTTATGTGGAAGAGGAAAATGCACTTGTGCTGTTTGGCCTTTTTATAATAAGCCTACCGCTTCTTATTGAAGCTAGTGTGCTTCTCGATGTTATAGGCCTGGTCATAATTTCTACCGTAGTTGTAATTGAAAAGGAAGAGCACTTCCCCATGGAGGAATTAAGAGGTTGATAACCATGTTATTGCCTACTCTGATAATTATGATGCCGGCTTTGGCTTCACTTTCAGGATTTACGCGGTGGTACAAGCAAACATCTATTGCTACATCTTCTGTTGACCTTCTGCTTTCACTGCTACTTTATAAGCACTTGCAGGTAAATTTTTATCTAATTAATAAAATTTCATGGTTGTTTGTTATTATGATCGTTTCAATTTATCTGTTATCTACGATCTATTCCTTGAATTACATTGCTAATCCTTCACTTTCTGAAAATTTATACTATGCTTTAATTGACCTATTTGCAGCATCTATGATTTTTACCGTTATGGTCAATAACTATGGGCTTATGTGGGTAGGTATAGAGGCAACAACCATCACTTCCGCTCTATTGCTATTTATGGAGAAGTCTGAAACCTCGCTAGAAGCTGCATGGAGATACATTGTGCTAGTTTCTGCCGGTGTCGCTGTGGCTTTTATTTCAATTATACTTATTTATTATTCGTTGGGCACGCTGACAGTATCTACGGCCCTAGCGATCACTAAAAATTCCAAGGTTCTCGCACTTGCCGTAGGAATAGCTCTTGTCGGGTTTGGTACTAAGGTAGGGGTTTTCCCTGTACACACATGGCTTCCTGATGCTCATAGCGAGGCTCCAGCCCCAGTAAGTGCCATGTTTTCTGGAATACTGCTCCCCACTGCGCTTTACGTGCTTTATATGGTTTACCAGCTTGATCCCGAAATGGTACTTTTTATTGCATTCGGAATGATGTCAGTTACCTTTGCTTCAATAGCATTGCTCAATCAAAAGAATTTCAAGAGGATGTTTGCTTATTCCTCAATGGAAAACATGAGTATAGCATTGATAGGATTTGTTATAGGCGGGCTTGGTATAATTGGTGCCGTGATTTTGCTCATAGCCCATGCGTTTGCGAAAGCAGGTGCATTTTATTCTTCTGGCATAATAAACCGCAAGTATGGCACAAAAAATATCGATGATGTAAACGGTGCCCAAGGATTAAGATTTACATCATCATCATTGATACTTTCTTCACTTGCAGTTACAGGAGCACCCCCATTTGCAAACTTTGTAGGAGAATTCCTTATATTGATACAGCTTTTTAAAATTGGACTAACGTATGAGGCAATATTTCTTGCCTTGATCATAGCTCTGGCATTTATATCAGTAAACTACAATGTAACAAAGATGGTATTTAGCGGAAACAAACGGCAGTCTGATCCAAAAATTATGGCGGCAGTAGCAGTTATAGCATCTTTAGTGCCTCTAGTATTAGGATTATTTTTGGTGATTTATATATGAATAGAGGTAGAAAAATTGGAAGACTGGGCGATTATGTGCTTTTTTCAAATGGACTAGAAAAGGCTGAAGTAATAAGCCCTGAGCCCATTGTAGAACAGGAATATGGGACGTTTAATTTTATGTATGGTCCTTCTGCTGGGGGGTTAATAGAATCGATTGGATTTAACATACATACTTCTGGAGAAAAAATATTGAAGATAAGGCCAATGCTATATAAGGATAGAATTTTTACGATATCTGGCATGAAGGTCAAAGACGCTCTTGCAGTAGTGGAGCGCATAAATGCCAACTTTTCAGCGGCTCATCGCGCTGCGTTTCTTATTGCGTGTAGCAAGGGTATAGATTATGATATGAAGCTTGATATGATAGTTAGAATTGAACTAGAAAGGATAAGAAATAATTTACATGTGATAGGCCGAATGGTTGAAGCATCTTCTCAGGGGGTTGCATCAAACATGCTTTTTTATCTTCGTGAACTTATAAACAGAGCCATAGATGTAGCTTATGGTCATAGATTTTTCTTTAACAGCGAAGTTGGTAAATTTCAAGAACTAAGGGGTCAGCTTTCAATTATTGTTAAACAGTTTAATGGAATATTTAATGACCTGCTTGATACTAGAATATTTCTTGATAGATTGGACAAAAATGGTATCATAAAGGATGATAGCTTAACTGGACCTGCAGCTCGTGCAGCAGGCTTTAACCATGACGCGAGAATTGACGCTGACTACTTACCTTATAGCGATCTTGATTTTAAAGGCGATATATTACAAGAAAGCGGTGATGCACTTGGAAGGTTCATGGTCAGAGCTTCAGAAATAGAAAAATCTGCAGAAATAATTTACAACGCACTTGACATAATCAAAACCAAGTATGTGATTACGCCGCCAGTGATTGACGGCGATGGGATTGGAAGGGTGGAATCGCCATCAGGGGACCTGGCATATTTTGTAAAAATAATTAATGAAAAAATAAAAGATGTTTATTTGCTTTCGCCATCAGAAATCAATTTAGATTTTTTTGCAAAGTCAATGGTGGGCAATATATTTACTGATTTTCCATTTAACTGGGAAAGTTTTGGAATTTGGTCGTCTGAATTGGGGGTGAAATTTGTATGAACTGGTTTTTAAAGGGATTAAAAAATGGAATAAAGACTGAAAGATTTCCAGTGGGTAATCAGGAATATTTGCCAGGTTGGTCAACCAGAATCACGGGAAAGGGCAATAGCTACTGTCCAACTGGTGCCATAAACGAAGGTAAATGGGATCCTGAAAAATGCATTTTTTGCAGAATGTGTTTTCCTAATTACCAACCAACAGGTGATTCCAGAATAGGAATTGTTAACAATTATAATAAAACGTTTAAGAAATCTTTGTTCATTTATCCAATAGATGTTGGATCATGCGGTGGATGCAATTTAGAATTAAATGCTTTGACAAGTCCACATTATGATATTAGTAGATTCGGGATTTTTTTTGTTAACACTCCGAAACACGCTGATGCCCTTATAGTCCTTGGGAAGTTATCAGAAAAAATGATAGAACCATTAGTAAGAGCATATGACTCAATGCCTGAACCAAAAATTGCGATAGCTGGTTGCAGTGGTGCCATTATGAACAAAATGCCCATAAAGTTTGATGCCGTGGTGCCCGGATGCCCCCCAAATCCATACACATATCTTTACACCTTGGTTAAAATAAAATACGGTGAAATGCAATGAATATTATCATACCTACATTATTTTTCTTTTCGGCCATATTGGCTATAGCAAATAGAAAAACTGGATATTTTGCGCTAGTCATTACTTCGATTTTTATGGCGGCAGTAGCAGTTTTTAGCTTTAACATATTGCACCTGTTTTGGCTTATAACCAGCGTATCTTGGGCAATGATATCAATCTATTCGATTTCCTATGACAGATATGGCAGGTGGCTTTCTCCTCTGTTTGCGATTATGTTAGCTGGCATGTCGTTGGTGCTGACTTCAGGGAACTATCTGATATTTTTGAGCGGCTGGGAAATAATGAGTATATCTGCATATTTTATTTTGGGTATACATAGGGAAAAGAGCTTTCCATCATTTATTTTTATGGCGTTTAGCGAACTTAGCACTATATTTATACTGCTGGGGTTTGCGCTAGCATATTCGCAGACAGGCTCAATTGCCTTTACTCGTCTTACGTCGACGCTTCCATTGGATTTAACAGTAATAGGCTTTCTATTAAAAATGGGGGCATTTCCATTTTTACTTGTAGAATGGCTGCCAATAGCCCATAGCAGTGCACCGGCAAACGTTTCTGCAGCATTAAGTGGAACAATGCCACTCATGGGTGTTTATGGAATAATTAAAATGTCAATGCTTAGCCCAATTGACCCCGATCTGGGGTTACTGCTTATAAGTGTAGGCGCATTTACTGCATTTTTTGGCGCACTGTATTCACACGCTTCAGATCATTATAAGATGCTTCCAGCATATAGTTCAGTCGAAAGTTATGGGTCAATTCTTCTTCTGCTGGGGGTTTCACTGTTTGCCCCTAATAATACTATTGCATTATTTTCTGTTATAGGTGTTGCCCTTTTCAGCTTGGCCCACTCTTTTGCAAAAAGCGGAATATTTATGATAAGTGGGCTTGTAAAAAGCGAATATATGTCAAGTTCAACCGGAATAAGTTCTAGACAGGTTGATGTGGGCAGGCTTCTTTTTGCATCGTCACTTTCAGGTTTGCTTCCTAATATAGGAGGCGTTGCAACCTGGATGCTTCTCGAGATAATGTTCATGTCAGCATTCGTTGAAAGAAATTCATTATTTGGTCTTCTCTTCTTATTTGTGGGAACGATAATGGCAATGACTGAAGGTTTGATCACGGCAGTTATGATTAAATTCATAGCCTTTTCGGGTGTATTTTCTTCATCAGAAAAAAAGGGAAACTTTTCCATTTTTATAATGGGTCTAATCGTGCTATTTTCTGGCATGATCTCTTCAATAATAGTTAATGCGCTTGATTCAATTTTTACTAGCTCTGCACCAAATCTTTTTACATATTTCATTATAATCTCCCTTAAAGAATCTGGGTCAACTTTTGGTGGAATTTCGCCTTTATATGTAGGCCTTCTTATAGGCTTGTTCACATTAGTGACATATTTTGCATTTGGAAAGAACAAACTTAGGAGAGTACCAGTTTGGAACAATGGAGAAGCAATTCAGGAAAAGTATACACCAAGTGCATTTAGCAATAACCTAAAACTTATACTCAAATTATTGTATAGACCCAATGAATATACATATGCAAGAAACATATTCTGGGATTCGCTAGTCAAATTTACACTGACATGCAAAAAAATTGCCAAATATATATCATATTATGTAATGAACAGCCAAATAAATATATACATAATATATCTAATTATAATGTTTCTATTTATTATAATTTATATATCTAGGTTTTAATGTAAAAGCTGAAATGTAATGCTTATGCATAAATAAAAATATTAGTCTAAAATTAAGCGTATTTACATTACAATGAATCTTCATAAAGCAACCATTAGCAGCCCCGCGCAAAACCTGAAAAATACGACTAATAAAAGAGCAATCATGAGTATCCTCCAAAAGTTTCTTAAATAAAACATTAAATTAAGCGAAATGAATTAAAGCAAAAATCACTCACAAAGAAGAGGAAAGGCTCTTATAGGATGTTAGGGGGTTTTTGGGAAGCAGTAAAACTATGACCTTCAGAAGATAGGATGTGTTAGAAATTAATCTTCTTTATTATTTCAAGAAGTTCATCCAAGCTGTGTATTATGTAGTCTGGCTGCACGCTATTTGTTTTGCTGTACTGATCCCTTACAATGAGTGCTGTAAGTGAACCGGCCCTTTTACCACCTATTATGTCATATTCTCTGTCTCCCACAACGATGCACTCCCCAGGCGTTAAATTCATATTTTCAAATGCCTTTAAGAATACGTCGGGCTCTGGCTTGGGGTTTTTTACGTCTTCACCGGTAACCCAGCAGCAGACCATCCTATCAAGGTTAAAGTGCTTTACTATTTCATCAATCATATCCCTGCCCAGGCTTGTTGCTATTGAAGCATTGACTCCAATATTCCTTAAATTTGACAGGCAGGAAACAGCATCTGGAAACACCTTAATTCTATTTATGTTTTCTATAAAGTACCTTTTCCTTAAGCTCTTTATCCTTTCTAGATCATCATTACTCAGGTTGCTTATGAACTTTGAGACAAGCACAGCTGGTGAAAGACCAACATACTTTCTTATTTCTGATGGCTTTACATCGTGCCCAAACTCTTTTAAAGCTTTAGACCATGCTATCGTAAGCGGTTCTGCACTATCTATCAGCGTTCCATCAAGATCAAACGCCACGCCTGAAATCATATCAAGCCTTGAATATTTGAAGATTTAACTTTTTAGGGGTTTTAAGGGGTGAGATTTCCAGATGAGGTTGCTGCTAAGTAAGTATGTAAAGCTTCTGAAGTAAAACAGAATCAAGTTGAAGAAGTTCTACGGTAATGGTTCATACGATACAAACAAAACACTTAACGCAATAGTAGAAGCAGAATCTGCTGTTAAAATAAGGGACAACACAACAACTTATAGCTGTAGAGGTAGCTGGAGAAGAAGACAGGAAGTTAGGAAGTACATAGAGCTTGGATACAAAAAAAGGGTAAAGAAAGACAACAAATTATGGCCTTCGATGGCTTATAGAAGGTTTATTTTCTTCTATAAATATGAAGTTCGCTGAAGACCTTAGAGCAAGAAGCGTTATTGGGTTACTAGGTGAAGCTATGCAAAAGGTTTTGGCATACGATGCAACGGTTAGCTTCTGTAATAGCTGCAATAATACTCTGCTAGTTATGGGAAGGGAGTTCAAGAGTTTGATCTAGCTATACTTTCAATTTTTCATAAAATATTTGTCCCATATCTCTAACGCATATCCTGACTGAACAAAGCCTTGTACTAACTTGAACGTTCTCGTTCCATCTTTTAGCCTTTCAGGGGTTAATAGAACTGCCTTATTTTTATTATCTTTAATAAAATCATATATGAAGTCCTGCAAAAACGTAACGTAGAAAACAGTTATTTTGCTATCTATTAGTGCAGATACAACTTGTCTAGCTACTACGGATGCCTCAACCTGGTTGGTTGTTGAGAAGCTTTCGTTCATTAAAACATAGTCTCCAGCCTTCAATGATTCAATTATTTTTCTGAACCTTATTGTCTCTTCTTCAAATTTTCCATATGACAGTGTCCTTTCTTCCCCTCTCTGAAAATGAGTGAGAACAGTCCCCGATGATGGAATTATTAAATTATTGGCTGGCACAAAGAGCCCGGCCCTTGCAAGCAGTATTGCTTGACCTATAGCTTTTAAGAATGTAGTTTTGCCGCCTTTATTGATCCCACTTATTATGAATGCATTTATGTTATGGACATCAAGAGAATTTGGTACAGGTTTTTCATTTATTGATATTGCCAAGGAAAGGCAGTATAGATCGCGAAATGATATTGTACCTTCAGAAAAATCTGGGTAAGCCAAAGGCAGTTCGGTCTTTTTAAAGAAATCGTAAAGGTTTATGGCGCCTACAAAGAAAGCCAGTTGCGTATGTAAGGTTGTGAAAAACTGCAATAAATGCTCATAAGCCTTAAGCATTGTTGGAGCCAAACTACTTAAAACCCATTTATTAATACTCCCCAAAATTTCTGCACCTCTTTCATCCCGCGGGTCCAATCTAAAAACGTAATCATTTTTCCTGCTAATTATTCTTTTCATTACGCTGCTCTCCTTTTTATGAGTTAAAAATACAGGGTCACTTAAAGTGTTGTTCATGCCGAGCCTGACAGAAAATTCTGTGCCACTTCTAATATCAAGAAAACCCATTAGTTCGTTTGAGGAAACTATAAAATTATCATCTATGTTCTCTTTTATGGATCCTATCAGTTCCCGAAAAGCTTCAGATGAGAAGCTCGATCTATCAAGAATGTCTTTTAAGTCTTTGAACGCATCTATCATTACCCTTATCCCATTTGCTGTATCGTAAACTATTGACTCTGGGTTATCGTACGTAACAATAAATGCCGCCCTTATTGTCCTATTTATGACCGCCCCCGTAAATTTGTACATATTTAATACTGTATCTCTATTCTGAATTGCATCTTTAACAGCTTCCTGTCTGTATTTTATAGAATAGATATCGGCTTTAGATAACAAAAGTACATGGTTCCATACCTTTACTACCAGATCATCCTTTTGGGCTATTATTTCTATTATTTTCTCCAGCTCTAAATCTTTCTTTAAATTATTTTTATCTTCAATTTCAGGGCCATCACTTAGCTTTAGAAGGTCAAACTGAATCATCCAAGATCACTTTTAATATCTTCATAAAGTAGGCGATGCTTAGATGCTATTTGAATTGCCATATATTTAGAAATATGATTGCTTTCTATGAATTTGAAAGTCGGTTTCTCATCTTGAATTTGTGCTACAAGACTGATAACGTTTTCAACTGCGGCTATCTTTGAAATAAAAGTTACATAAACAAGATATGAACCTTTGCTTGTTATTTTATCTATAAAACGCTTTGCTAGTTCAAAGCCTTCCTCTGAGGTTGTGGAAGAGAAAAGCTCGTTAACTATGACGAGCGTTTTATTATCAGCTGTTTTTAAAATGTTGTGTACTCTAACTACATCCTGTTCTAACCTGCTTAAGTTCTCCAATTTATCCTCTTCTATTGGAAAAGCCGTCATTATATTAGAAAACAAGCATATTTTGGCCTCTTCTGCAGGGATAGGCAAGCCTATTGAAGAGAGAAATGCTAATTGTCCAAAAGTAATGGCAAACGTAGTTTTTCCCCCGCCATTTATGCCTGTTATTATAAACACCCTTTTATCACCTGTAGTATGGATGTCATTAGCTACAGCAATATTCTTCCTGGCCAATAACAAATTATAAAATCCTTTGATGTGCACTGACCCATCTTCGGTAAATTGAGGTATCGAAAATTTGTATCCATTGGATTGAATGCTTTTCATATATTCGATGTATTTAAGATAGAACTCAAACTCCTTTGCAAACGATTTGATACCTTCATCTACTATGTCGGGGAATACGTCTTTTAATTTTTTCATAATGTTAAATTCTTCTTTAAAGATCCTGTAAACACCCTTTAATATTGCAGCATGTATATGAGTAATTTGCTCATAATAACTAACAAGCTTAAGTTCACGGACCTGCTGCCCTTTAAATTTCGAAAACAACTGTTCAATCTTAGATGTTAAATCTTCTCCGTTTT
>OGCG01001679.1_pt1 | contig 10512 bp, 11 predicted proteins | sample 1570061 | NCBI WGS metagenome assembly OGCG01 (sample SAMN06268698, study PRJEB24515) | hot springs metagenome | isolation source: Joseph's Coat, Yellowstone National Park, Washington, USA | place: USA:Joseph's Coat, Yellowstone National Park, Washington, USA
AATGAAGGTGGCGTAACGATATTCCTCAACGGGCAAAAAGTCGTTGAAGTCTTGGGTGCACCTGCTTGCGCCAAGTCCTGCTGGTCCTATCCATACTTCTGTAGCTGTACACCGCCCGACCAAACCTATACGGTGAACATAACAAACCTGTTCCAGCCTGGGGTGAACGCCCTAGAGGTTAGGGAGGATATTGACTGTGCAATAAGTGCGTGGAATTTAACAATAACGGTGACGGCAACATACGCTCAACCGGTTGTCCCAACAACAACGGTTACATCATCTTCGCCAACCTCAATAGTAATATATCCACAATCCCCAACACCTCCAACAACACCAACTAAGGTCAGCTGGACACCAATAATAATTGGTGGGCTTGTGATTGCAGGCATAGTAGCCGGCGTGGCGGGCTATATGTCGGCTTCCCCAGAGACCAAGAGGAAGGTGCAAGAAACAGCCAAGAGGACAGCAAGGGCGGCGGGTAGAGCAACTAAAAAAGCTGTAACCAAGGGCGCAGAACTCACCAAGAGGGCGATCGCTAGGATAAGAGGCGAACAAGCATGAGCAGTTGCCCAGCCGGCTTCAGCTACGTGACAACCACGCAGGTGGACAGCCAGACAATCACAGTGTGTAGTAACTATCCACTGAACCAGTCTGCTCCAACCCCCTCTCAATATGTTGTCGATGTGTACTTCTCAGCGCCAGTGGCTGGGATAGACACGAAGCAGGTGGAGCAAGCGGTGGTTAATGCCTTTCAGCAGAGGGGCTATAACGTAACGGTCCTCGCAGTGACGGTGGTAAACCCGCAACAGCTTGAGCTCTGGCTCCAAGCTTCATCCCCGGCTCCCATAATCGTTGGTGTCATCGTCGCCCTGGCCCTAGTAGCCATAATTGCGGTGGCGATATATCTAATCACGGTAAACGTGAAGCAGATACTCACGGCGCCAAGCCCAACAGCGAAGGAGGCAGTTACGGCTGGGACAATAGCCCTACTCATTGGCGCCGTTGCCCTCGCCGCCTTCGGCATTGGCTACCTTATCAAGCAACTTCGGGGAAAAGGTGTGTAGGGACCATCTTATTGCTCCCTCAACGCCATCTATATTTTTGGTGAGCAGTATGGACCAGTTCTTCTCCAGCCTGTATGCCCTCTCCCTCATGAGCCCCTGGAACGTGAAGTAGAGGATGTCGTCCCAGAAGTCAATCACAAGCCCAAACCTCTTCCCCTCCCAAGGCCTGAGCACCCTCCCAATCCTCTGGAATATCCTGACCGGCGAGGTGCTACTCCCCATCTTGACCAGCGCCCTGAGGGGCGGTATGTCCAACCCCTCATCACCGACCACTGTCGTGACTATGAAGTCCAGCTTCCCCTCCCTAGCCAAGTCGAAGACCTCCTTCCTCAAGCTACCCTTGACAGAGCCCGTCACCAAATAGGACGTGAAGCCAGACTTCACGAGCACGTCGTGCATTACGGCGGCGGGCATCCTCTCCTTCATCATGAACATTGCGGGGGTCAAGCCGTACCTCTTCAGCATTGACGCTATCCTCAGCGCATCCTTGTACCTATCCTCATCATACTTGTAGAGGAACTCCTTAATCAAGTTGTACTCAATGGTCGCTTGGAGCTTCCTCTCCTTCAATGCATCCAGTTTGTCCGGGTGGAACGTCTCCACGAACTTGAGGAAGGAATTAACATCAACCCTTCGCTTGTACATGATGATGACGGCAGGGACCAAGTAGCCACTGCTTATCAGTTCACTTGACGTCACCCGCCTAGGGATTATCTCCCCAGCAACGGCGTATATATGCATCGTCCAATCATCAGCGCGCCATGGCGTATTATGCGTAATGAAGCCGTTAGCCACAAAGTTGTGGAAGCCATCCACACTCATGTCGTAAACATCCTCGTTAGAACCAACCTCTTCAACATCTGTTACTAGCTCGTAGCCAATTGTTACACCTGGGATTTGAGTTCTTATCCTCCCACTTGGTGGATTAACAACAAGAACCATCATCTTTGGCTTCAGCTCCTTCGCAGGAACCCAAGGAGCTAACCTTCTTTCAGCAACGAAGAATGGGTGGTCCTCTGTAACGAGGACCTCCCGCCCGCTTTCAGTCCTTATGCGGTATATCTTTCTATCTCCAAGCTTCGTCCTTAGGACAACAGCGGTAGCAAACGACAAATAAGAGCCTGGAATGCCATTGAAGGCTAGGGTGGTGATCTGCTTGCCTTTGAGCTCCTTTATTTTCCTCCACACAATTTCTCCTTCCTCAAGGATTGGGACTAGGGTATCGCCAGTCACACAAGCGCTTAGACCAATTCTCACGGAGTAGGGGTTGGATAGGAGGGTGTAGGCGACAGTTCTCGCCGCTTCGTGCTGTATCTCATCTACAATCACGAGCATCCTGCACTTGTTTATGCCCAAGTCGAGGCATAGGTAGTGCTTTGCCAGCGCTACCTTCTCCTCTGTCGGGAGCTTCACGCCCTCGTTGTACTCCTTCTCTATCTCCTCTTCCTCCTCCATTGCCTCCAGTATCCAGTAGAGGAAGTCCTGGCTGTGGACGGATGCGTAGTACCTCCTGTCTATGAGAGGAAAGAACTCGTTGAACTCCTTCATGGAGATTTGCATTGGCACGCCTATGTCCACGGTGGTCTGGGTCTCGTAGAGCGCGTTGAACATAGTCTGGACGGTAGCCACAGTTACCTTTCCAAGGCCGAACTCCTCGTGCGTCACAACGCCAACGTCATTCACACCCCACTTCCTTATCCAGTCAGCCATCTGGAGCACCAGGTCTATGGATGGGGCGAGGGCGAACACCCTGTCCACCTGCTTCGTGTCTATGAGGTGCTTGATCAGCGCCCCAATCATGTACGTCTTCCCACCGCCAGTAGCCATCATCACAGACCCAGCCCCAGAGATGCTGAGCCAATCGACCAAGGACCTCAAGACCTCCACTTGGTAGTCCCTCAGCCTGCTGAGTATGTCTTGGCTGAAGTCTGCCGTGAACCTCACGGGGTATTTAAGCTTCGGTTGCTCGTACCCAAGCGACCTCAAGAACCCATAGAACCTCTGGGTGAACCCCCTAGGTATCAGCAACCTATCAACACCAGCCTTCTGGTACAAGCACACGGGCGTGTCCCTCACGGGGAAGCACAAGTTATTAACAAGCCACTCCTTCACCTTATCCTCACCAACATCCGATAACAAGCCCTGCACGTCCAGATAGTTCCCATACCAGCCAATCCTTGCCACGCTAACCCTTTTAAACTAAGCAAAAATAAGCCTTTTGACCACTATGGGGCTTGCACCAATCATGTTCACATGCATACCCCAGTCCCAGAAGACTGACGGAGTATGCGTCCAGGACAACTGCCCACCAGGCTACTGCGTAACCCAAGCTGTAACTCCCTCTGGAACCCCAGCGGCTGGTGCTCCAATAAGGGCTCCACCAATCCAAACCCCAGTTGGCGTTGTAGTCGCGGCAACCACAACTGGTACAACCACGCCGACCCAGACCAGCGGAGCAGTAAGCTTGGCAATAGGCTCAATACTGCTGGTCGCCGGCATAGGCTCAATAATCTACGAACTAGGACTACACAAGCACCCAGTCTTTGGCAGGCCCATAACCCATTTTTTCAGAGCCTGGCGACGCTAGCAACAAGCCAAGTAATTAATACAATAGCATCGAACATATCCTAAAAACATTTTTATTTTAAACCCTCACATATTCTCTTTGTGGCCATCGATTACCGCAGGTTGAAGCCGGAGAAGGGCTTTGGAGGGGTCACTCACTCGGAGGACGTCTACAAGCTCGCTTTGGAGAGGGGGTTCATCTCGGAGAGAGATTACGAAATGGCATCTAGGTATTGGGAGCTCTCCGAGAGGGGCTTCTCCATGAGCCAGATAGCTAGGGCTCTGGGGATGAAGGACGAGAGACAGCTGTACCGCAGGCTGAAGAGGATATCCAAGAAGGTGGCGAGGATGTGGTTCGACCCATACGGGGGCGAGGAAAGGCTGGAGAGGGAGGGCGAGGGAGAGACAGGAGAGGAGGGAGGCAGGGGAAGGAGGTTCGGCTTCGGGGAGAGGAGGCCGGATGACGAGATAATTGACGACAGGCTCCTTGACTTTGCCCTGAAGGGAGATGCCCCAACCCTGCTTGAGGAAGCCCTTGAGTATAAACTCTTGCTAGAGTACTTAGCACAACAAGAACAAGCCGAGGAGGGAGACGAAGAAGGTATTGGACAAGGAGAGGAAGAAGAACAAGAACCAGAAGAGGAAGAACCATCTACTGAAGAATTCACAGAAGAGGTAGGCAATGAAACAGAGAACGAAGACCTAGAATGATTTTACGACCTGTTCGTAAAATTCATTCCACTTGTTTGGGTGTAGGTAATCGCATCCAGCCCTCTGGGCGTTGATATCATCGCCTGGGTTGTCGCTTATATAGATACACTTATGGTTTGGGTACCTAAGCCTAGCGCTCACAAGAGCCTGCAACCTATTGCCGGGGACAATTACCCTAGGCAGGGGAAGGTTGGCGCAGTTCCCGCTCTCGCTCACAATAACAGCCACAAAACCCCTGCTCATCAAGAAGTTCAATTGCTCCAGTTTCACCGGTCCAGGTGGTTGTCCTGTCTCTATTGTACCATCACAGTCGAGGAGCAATAGCATCAAGAGAGGAGAAAGTGTTTTAATTTAAATCTGTTATTATGGTTTGATGTCCTCACCAAGTGACGAGGAGAAAAAAGATAATGAAGGGAAGCAAGGGAAGGAGGAACAGCCGGAGAAGAAGGCTGGGGAGGAGAACTATGAGGTTCTACAGAGGGGAGTTGCAGGCGGTGGTGAGAAGGCTGGGGAGGAAAAGGAGGCGGGGGCTCCTCCAAGCGCTCCTGGTGTGAGCCCAATCGAGGTGGACGCTGAGTTCATTAGGAGGATTTTGATGGCTCCAGGCGACACGAGGAGGACGCTTGTAAACCAGTGGATTTCTGCACATGCGTATTGGAACCAACTAATACTGAACCTGGGCGTAACTGTCTTTGACCTAGGTCTCTCAATTGTTGGGAGGAAGAAGCTGTCCGCCGGCGAGGACATTGTGGCTTGGGCAAGCGACCCAAACAACGTTGTTAAGGACATAGTCAACTACATTTATGACTTGAGCAAGTTCGTGGATGAGTACGAGAAGTACCAAGAGCTCCAGAAGACCATGGCGTCATGTGAAGCCTACGGTAGGCTCCTTGAGCTACAGGTCGAGAGGATAGTGCAGAGGTACAACGAGCTCCTCGGCTTTGCGAGGTACCTCCAGAACCTGCTGAGGCTTGCCCTAAAGGTCATGCCGAGGTCATCGCTTGAGAAGTTCGCACTGCTCATACCCCTCAACGCACCGCCCGAATTGGTTGAGGAGGTGAGGAAGGAGCTGGGGGAGGGACAACAATGAAGGTCCTAGTCTTCTCCACACAAATCCTCCCAACCCCACCGCCGTATTACGGAGGTGCTGAACTCGTCGCCTTCACAGATGCCCTCTGGCTCGCGAGGAGGGGGCATGATGTTACCCTCGTCGCTACAAAGCACTCCAAGGCATCAGCCTTCTACCTAATGGGTTTTGAGCCACCCTTCAAGGTGGTCGAGTACGGGGAGCCGGGGACGGTGGACAACAAGAAGCTTGAGGAGGAGGCGTGGGAGAGCCTTGAGGACAAGGACTACGACATAGTCATAGACCACAGCTGGAACAAACCAACCTACAAGTCGAAACTGCCCGTGCTTGGCGTTGTGCATGGGTTGAACCCTCAACCACCGTTCTGGAAGCCTAGGGATAAGCCTTGCTTGCTTGGCGTCAGCAAGTTCCACGCGGTCTACCTAGCAAACTACTGGCTGGTGAACGTTGCTCACTTGCCGAACCACATAGTTGTTGAGCCATACTTAAAGTATTCAGTGGTGGACGAGAAGGAGGACATGCTGGTCTTCCTCGGGAGGGTGGACCCGGGCAAGGGCATAATGTACTTCATACAGCTGTGCGCCCAAGTGCCTAAGTACAAGTGCGTAATCATTGGCGACGATTCCCTACTGGTAAATCATGACTACGTGAGGAAGGTCTACGAGGTCGCGATGAGACTACCCAATGTGGATTGGCTGGGCATGCAACCCTTTGATGCGAAGGTGGACTACATAAGGAGGGCTAGGGCTGTGTTCGTCTATCCCGTCCCACCCTATGCGGAGGTGTTTGGGCTGTGGGCATTAGAGGCGTTTCTCATGGGTACGCCAGTTATAACGAGCCCCTATGGGGCGATGCCCGAGTACGTAGTCAGCGGGTACAACGGATTTATAATTCACCCAGAGGATTTTGCTCAGCTCCCGAAGCTTGTGGAGAGACTCCCAACACTGAAGCTCGCAAGCCCAAGCGAGCTGAGACTCTATGCGCTGAGGAACTTCGGGGAGGAAGCAATAGCTCCAGAGCTTGAGAAGTTGATGAACTACTGCAAAAACGAGGGGGGGTAATCCCTTTTTCTCGCAACCCTTTTAAATCAAGTCCTTCTCTTAGTTTTGAAGGCTATGTCCATTTCATATGAATTTGGGCCCAAGTTCGAGCCAGTGGCACTGCCGGGGATGTACATCTCAGTAGATGGGCAGTTGTTCAAGGTCAACCACATCTATCCAATACCATCACTTAGGCTACCATTCGCCCCGAGGACGAACCCCGTCATACAGCAGTTGAGCGCCACGGTTAACCCGCTTGCCCCAACGTATACATCAATAACGAACCCAGCCGAGCTTGTGACAGCCTACGGCGCCCAGACGTATAATGTATTGTTCCAGCTCTGGTTCAAGTACATAAACTTCCCAGTCATGGTGCAGGTGGCAATAGACGGCGCCCAGAACAGCCTTTATAGGACGTCCCAAGTCGTGACATATATTGACTGGGAAACACCAATACCAGAGACGCAGTTCTTCATAGGGCTCGGGCACCAAGTGACGTTTAACGTGTATAACCCATTCCCATTCCCACTACCGGATGGGGCGCACATAGGCAACATCTACGCAGTCTTGTTCGGCTATAGATACGACTTGGAGCCGGTTGAGAAGGCGCCCGTACCGCCAGTCCAAGTGACGCTGACGACGCCGGGCACCGGTAGGCCAATAACAATGGTCACCGTAGGGGGTGGTGGGCCATGACAGATCTCGAAACACCAGTGGAGAGGTTGATAAGGATACCAACAACACTCCTCACTCCGAGCACGCAGAACTTGATGTCCAGCCCATTCACTAGCCAGTACGGAGTGCCGGTCAGCCAGCTCAAGCTGAGGGAGTTCATGATAGTAAATCCACTGAATACAAACGTGCTGGTGACGCTGTACGACATCGTCTATACATCCCCATCATCATACACGTACTTCCCAGTGATCCAAGTGCTGGTCTCGTCAAGCCAGACAACGGTCGAGTTCAAGTATAGGGAAGATGAAGCATATATCTTCGGCGGAGGCTTGGCAGCATCGTCACAGTTCACGGGCGTGTACCTATCAGCAGTTGTTGAGGTGGAGTGAAGGTTTCCTCCAAAAAGCTTTTTAAACCAATAATAGCTTTTTAAGCGAATGGCTGATCAAAATACTGCCAATCAAGGGCAGGAGGATGACATTAACAAGTTAATAGACTCCTTGCTCCCAGAGCACAGGGATAGGCTTAGTCGTGTCTTCCAGCTTGTGTCCAGCGCCCCGGAGGACATCAGGAAGGGTTTGTTTGAGGACAAGGAGTTCTCGGACATATTGAAATACATAATGCTTAGGGACTTGCTGAAGGAGGATAAGGATAAGGATACACTTTACAAGCTCATCCTCAAGCAACAGCTTAAGCCAAGCTCGAATAGTGGGTTGTCCAAGAAGGACGTGAGGAGGATAGTGAGGAAGACCATGCTGGAGCTCGGCATGAACTCGCCGGTCGCCTACGTAAAACAGGTGGCGAAGCAAGCGAAGGAGCTACAGGACGCCTTGAACGAGCTGAAGAACGTTGCTGGTCTCCTAACACCCGAGGATGTGGAGGAGCGCTTAGAGAGGATAATAAAGGAAAACCTCAGCGAGAAGGCGGCGGAGAAGTTCGCAGAAGCCGCGAAGGAGGAGATAAACTATAAGTCGAAGGTTGCAGAGACCGTGTTGAGGTTGGTCGATAGGTTCATAGACAAGGGGCTGGACTGGTTCTCCACGTGGCTCTCCCAGAGCTTGTTTGCGCCTGCTCAACAGCAAGGTTTAAATCAGCAACAAGCCACAATAGCACCTGATGAAGCGCAGAGAATCCTGGAGGGATACATTGGACAAGGTGGCTCAAACGGCGGAGGCGGTGTTCGACAAGGTAACATCCAAGCTCCTGCCCAAGACAGCAATGAAGTTGCTCCAGCGCCTGTACAGCGACCTGCCGGTAATTCTGTTCAGGCGGTCACAAATGGTGCAGGGGTGGGTGGCCCAGCTGGTCCAGGAGCGGGGAATAACGGATCCACAACAAGTGGGCCAGTTCGTGTCTCAGCACCTCCGAGAGTTAGTCTGGGAGGCGCTGGAGTCCCACTGGCAAGAATGGGACGAAGAATTAGTGTTAAACCAGCTGACGCAGGGGAAGGGCAAGGACCTGCTCCCAATCCTTCAGAGGTTCATCCTTCCGGCGGTCCTTCCCCTCCTGGATGAGATCACGCCTGACATAACGAAGCTTGAGACGGCGGAGGAGCTCGACTATGTCATTACGAACAAGATGAAGGAGCTAATGATAGATGCGGACAAGGACCAAGACCTAGCCAACTTGATAAAGGTTTGGTCGAATATGAAGAACTTCTACCCACACGTCTACCAGAGGCTCCTCAATATAGTCCTCATAATTATGCAGGGCATCAGCAGGGAAAGAAAAGCTTAAAAATCACTAATGGTGAGCCAGCAAGATGAGCGAACTCAAGCTCCTGCGAGAGACGGAGCTAACCCGTGAACAAAGGGAGGACTTGCGGGACTCCATAGGCGCAAGGGGGGTCCTTGTACCAATACTGGTCTCAGAGGACGGGTATATAATTGATGGGGTCAAGAGGTGGGTGATAGCAAAGGAGCTGGGAATAGCGGATATACCAAAGAGGGTCATCCCGGTCAGATGCGCTGAGAATATGGACCTATGCAAGGCCTTGAGGGTCGTCTCAAATACCGTCAGGTGGCCGTCAGTGACAATGGAGGAGAGGAGGAACGTGGTGCTGGTCTACACCAAGCTGTTCCTTGAGAGACAGCCCGAGGACGTGGTATTGAAGGTGAGGGAGAGCTTGAGGAGGGGCGAGGTTCCAAACGTGCTGAGGGATTGGATAGTGCAACAGACTGGTCTTCCAAAGAGCACAATATATGACGACCTATCGGTGCTCCTCACAATACCTGACGTGAGGAGACTCCTGCTCGGGGAGGAGGAGAAGGTGCCGGCTGTTGTCCTTGCAATACCGGCGACTGCACGTGAGGAGTTGCAAGAGTTGCCGGAGCCAGCGAGGGAGGAGGTCATCAAGGCAGTGAAGGAGGGGAAGGTGCCACCGAAGCAGGTGAGGAAGGTGATAGAGACAGTGAAGAAACAGCTTGCGCAACCTGAGGTGAAGCCGGAGGAGGTGAGGGAGGTAGCAAGCGAGGGCGTTGTAAAAGGAGAACTCCAGAGGATACACGAGGAGGCAACCAAGAAGCTGATAAAGTCCAGCGACGACTTATATGATGACATAAGGAACGGGAGGGTAAAAAAGGACGATGTGGTGGTATTGTTCAAGCCTGCGCAGATGTCGAAGGCGTCATACCTATCCTTCATGACGAATATGCAACAGCTTGCACTAAACATAGGGTTCAGCAATGAGTTCCTGGAGGCGGTAGGTAGCGCGGTGGTGAAGCTACCTCCGTATCCCACTAAGCTGGATGTAATCCCGTGGCTATTTACATTCGTCTGTGAGGCATCGAGGAATTTAATTTCAATTGACGAGGAGCTGAGGGCGAAATACGGCGAACTAATTGACAAAGTATGCGTGAGGAGAGAAATACCAGAAATCGAGCGCTTGCTCCTTCTGGTATAAAGGCTTTGAAAACTTTCCAAGCAAATATTTTTAAATCGATTTTTAAAATGATTTCGTAATTTTCAACGAAAATTTTAACGAAGCATAATACTTAAAAAACAGGTTTTAGAGGAGGGGCTGTGTGGAGCTTTTACGACAAAGACGGCAAATTCCTGCCACCGAGGAAGCTCCTGCTACACAACGGCGAGGAGGTCGACCAAGCGGAGCTCTGTGAAAAGCTCGCTGACATGTGTGAAAAAGGTGGCATCTGCTCCTTCGTCTCCGCCGCCGGCACGGGCAAGACCTTGATAGCCCTCTGCGCTGCGGTCTCCATAGCTCAAGACGGGATCGAGAGGGGCAAGAAGATAGCCCTCCTTGAGCCGTATAAGCTCACGGAATCATCATTGAGGGACACGCTTGAGAGGGTCGCTAGGCTCCTGCTCAGCGGAGTTCACGTGAGGCCTGTCGACATATACGGGAAGGACGAGT
>OGCG01001680.1_pt1 | contig 10510 bp, 7 predicted proteins | sample 1570061 | NCBI WGS metagenome assembly OGCG01 (sample SAMN06268698, study PRJEB24515) | hot springs metagenome | isolation source: Joseph's Coat, Yellowstone National Park, Washington, USA | place: USA:Joseph's Coat, Yellowstone National Park, Washington, USA
TGCGGCGTTCGTCGAGCCAGCCTTTTTGCGCCGCCGCCTTGACCATAGCAAATTCGCCGCTGACATTATAAGCTGCCACAGGCACAGCAAAGCGTTCCTTGACGCGACTAATGATGTCCAGATATGCCAGGGCCGGCTTGACCATGACGATGTCTGCTCCCTCGGCCAGATCCAACGCGACCTCGCGGAGCGCTTCCTCGCTGTTGCTGGGATCCATCTGGTAGCTGCTGCGGTCGCCGAATTGCGGCGGCGATTCAGCGGCCTCGCGGAAGGGGCCATAGAAACCAGATGCATATTTGGCCGAATAACTCATGATCGGCACATGCGAAAAACCTGCCGTATCAAGGGCGGCGCGGATGGTGCCAACCATGCCGTCGAGCATACCACTGGGTGCGACGATATCCGCGCCGGCCCGGACATGATGGAGGCATTGTTCGGCCAACAGCGGCAGCGTCGCATCGTTGTCGAGATCAAGCCGTCCCGTAATATCCGTAAGCACTCCGCAATGTCCGTGATCAGTATATTCGCAGAAACATTCATCGGCGATCAGCAAGGCCCGCTCGCCGTATTGCCTGCGCAGAGCGCGGAGAGCTTGCGGCACAATGCCCTCGGGATCGAGGGCGCTGGAGCCGGTGGCGTCCTTGTGCGCCGGAATGCCGAAGAGGAGGAAGGCATGCACACCCAAATCCAGCGCGGCGCCCACTTCCTCTACGAGACAATCGATGCTGAGCTGATAATGGCCCGGCATCGGGGCGATTTCTTTGCGGATGCCGCGACCGGGCCGGACGAACAACGGCAGGATGAGATCGTCAATCGTGAGAGCGGTTTCGCGGACCAGAGCACGGATCAGCGGATGATGACGTAGGCGGCGGAGGCGGATCGTGGGGAAACCACCAGGTTGCTTCCCAGCAAAATCCGCAGGATACGCCATACGATTCATGCTCCCGTCAGGTAGACCCGGTTCGCTGCTGACACGCCGGCGCCCGCTTGTACCTTGATTCCTTGACTTGCTAAGCATTGTTCCAATGCCGCCAGGAATAATAATACCACTTCCGGCCGGCTATTGTGCCCCATCAGGCCGATCCGCCACACCTTGCCTTTAAACTCACCGAGGCCGCCGCCGATCTCGATATGGAATTCCTTGAGCAAGCGTCTTCGCACAGCTAAATCGTCCACGCCGGCCGGAATGCGCACGGCGTTGAGCTGCGGTAATTGGTGTTGTGCATTGGCAGTATACGCCAATCCCAACGCTTGGAGGCCCGCCTTGAGTGCCTCATGATTGCGGCGATGCCGCGCCCAGCGCGCGGGCAGTCCTTCCTCCAGTATCAGCCGCAGGCCTTCGTGCAGGGCATAGATCATGGTGATCGGGGCTGTGTGATGGTAGAAGCGTTCGTTGTCCCAGTAGTGCTCGACAAGGTTGGCATCGAAATACCAGCTTTGCACTTTGGTTTTGCGCTTGCTGAACACTTCAACAGCCCGCGGGCTGAACGACACCGGCGACAAGCCCGGCGGACAACCCAAGCCCTTCTGCGAACAACTGTAAATCGCATCGATCTGCCAATCGTCCACGGCCACCGGAACACAGCCCAGCGACGTGACAGCATCGACGAGCAGCAGTGTATCAAATTCGTGGCATAAGGCGCCAAGTCCTTCAAGCGGCTGCCAGGCGCCGGTCGAAGTCTCGGCATGCACGATGGCGAGCAGCTTGGGCCGCACTTTCTGTAGCACCGCGCGAATTTGCTGCAAGTCGAACACCTCGCCCCAGGGCCGTTCCAGCAGGGTCGTTTGCGCGCCGACGCGGTCGGCGATTTCGACCATGCGCTGACCGAAAAAACCTGCGACGCAAATGACCACGCGATCACCCGGCTCGACGAGGTTGACAAAGCACGTTTCCATGCCGGCCATGCCGGTGGCGCTGACGGGAAACGTCACGGTGTTTTGCGTCTGATAGACAGCGCGGAGCATCTCCTGCACGGCGTTCATGATCTCCAGGAATTGCGGATCGAGATGCCCCAACAGCGGTGCAGCCATGGCGCGGAGGACGCGGGGATGAGCATCGCAAGGGCCGGGACCGAGCAACAGACGCGATGGCGGATTCAACGGATCGGGAATGTTCATGATTCATCCTTTGTTTTCATACGTTCTTGGATCAACTGGCTAACGGCCTTGAACTGGGGATGGCCGGCGCTGCCGATCCACTCGAAGACACACATTTCACTCGTCGTCAAGATGGCGCCTGCTTTTTCCAGCCGACGCAAGGCAATCTCATGATCGAGGCGGGAACGGGAAGCCACGGCATCGACAGCGATATAGACCCGAAAATCCAGGGCCAGCAGATCCAGGGCCGTGTGCAACACACACACATGCGTTTCCATGCCGCACAAGACGATTTTCGGTCGAGCTTCGCGGTGAAACGTCTGGACGACGCTCGGCACGGCGCAGCTACTGAAGGCGATTTTCTCGGCTCGTTCCGGCAGCTTGGCAGCCAACTCCGGCACAGTCGCACCTAATCCCCGCGGATACTGCTCCGTACATTGTATCGGCATATTCAACAGATGGGCGGCGTCGAGAAGGAAGCCGGTATCAGCGGCGGACATTTGCGTGGCATGCGGCATGGTGCGCTCCTGTGTCGGCCCGAATCTCTCTGTTCGGGATGCTACTGCCTATGGAGGAGTGCGTCAAGGAAGCGGCGTGCTGCCGTCTACACTCCGAGGGAATTAGCCGGGAGGATGCCCTTCCTCGGCCCGGTCTTCTTGACGGTTCTCCACTTCGCCCGTTTCTTTGCCCAATTCGCCTAGCGAAGAAACGCCAAACCATCTTTGCCGATACCATTCGACGGCAGTGCACTGAAGAGCATCGAATTGCTGTTGTGTAAGAAGGCCGTCTTCATGGAGCTTTTTCCAATTCTCGATGTTTCTCCGTAACGCCCTGGTCGAGGAGAAGTAAGGAAAGAAGGAGCAATAGGAAGAAAGGAGCCGAAAACGAACGACAGCCAAGGATCACCGCCCCAACTGAAGGACAGCAGACCAAAGGCAGCCCCTGACGAGAGTGAGCAGGCCGTAACAACGGACAGCCTCCCGAAGATTATCTGAAGAGCCAGTCGGAGGTTCCTACTCAAGCTCTCAATTCCTAGACAGGCCCGACAAACGCCCACAACGCCATTCCCACCGTTGGAACGACGAAGACGAGGAAGCCAAGCCAGGCGGGCCCGACAGCTAGCAAGGAAAAAGCTGCTGCGCCATACATGCCGGCGAGGAGCATTGTCGGTACTGCCGCAAGCCATTGTTCAGACCGCAGCCACAACAAACTCAGCCGTTTTGAGTTCGCGTAATCACCAAGAAGCAGCAATAGGAGGAGGAATTGTGCCATGACTCGCTACTCTGGCAGTTCAAGGATTGATTTGCAACTTGGAAGTACCGCCTCATTTTTAAGGATACGGTAGGGCATCCCGGTATTCAAGAGTCTATTTTGGTTTGAGTCATTGGATCACTCGATGCGGTGCTTGGCCGGGTGGCCGAGTTGGCGACGCAGGTTCATGATGGTGTTGATGAGTCCGACGTGGGTGAATGCTTGCGGAAAATTGCCGAGCAAACGTCCTGTTTTTGGATCGTATTCCTCGGAGATCAGCCCGACGTCGTTGCACAGGCCCAGCAAGCGCTCGAAGAGCTGCTCCGCTTCCTTTTGTCGTCCGAGCAAAACATAATTGTCCGCCAACCAAAAAGTGCAGGGCAAAAACACACCCTCGCCCGGCGGCAGGCCATCGCCCTCGGTATGGGGTTTGTAACGTTGGACGAAGCCTTCGTTCAGCAACTCGCGTTCGATGCAGGCCACGGTGCCGGCCACGCGCGGATCACTGGCGGGCAGAAAACCGACCAACGGGATCATCAGCAGGCTGGCGTCCGGTTCCGTCGAACCGTAATATTGCACAAACGAATTCTTGTTGCGGTCGAAGCCCTTCGTACATACTTCTTGGTGAATGGCGTCTCGGATGGTGCGCCAGCGCTCCACAGGGCCTTCGACGCCGAATTTCTCCACTGCCTTGACGGCGCGATCGAAGGCGACCCAGGCCATGACTTTGGAATGGGTGAAGTGTCGTCGCGGCCCGCGCACTTCCCAGATCCCTTCGTCGGGCTGTTGCCAAACCGTCTCGAGAAAACCGACGACCGCCCGCTCCAGGTCCCATGCCGCCTGCTCCGGTTCCAGTCCGACACGCCGCGAGAGATACATAGCGTCGAGCAATTCGCCATATACATCGAGTTGGAATTGCTTATACGCGCCATTACCGACGCGCACGGGACGCGATCCCTCATACCCCGGCAGCCAATCGACCTCCCATTCCATAAGGCGGCGCTCGCCGGCCAAGCCGTACATGATTTGCAGCTTGTCCGGACTGCCGGCCGCTGCTCGTAATAACCACTCGCGCCAGGCACGGGCTTCGTCCTTGTAGCCGGCTGCCATGAGGGCGTACAGGGTGAAAGTGGCATCGCGGATCCAGCACAAACGGTAATCCCAATTGCGGACACCGCCCAGTTGCTCCGGCAACGACGTGGTTGGCGCGGCTACTATGCCGCCGGTCGGCGCGTAGGTCAGCGCCTTGAGCGTCAAAAGCGAACGCTGCAGCGCCTCGCCCCACGGACCGGCGCAGTCGCCGATCTGTGACCACTTGCGCCAGGAACTCTCCGTTTTGCGAAGGAGCTTCATGGGGTCGCCGGCCGGCTGGCCCTGTTCGTGGGAGGGACGCCAAGAAAGCAGGAACGGTATTTCCTGGCCTTCTGATATAGTAAACTCCGCTACAGTGCTATAGTTCTCGCCGCGCAGGGGGACTTTGGTTCGCAAGCGAAGCGTATCGGGACCGGCAACGGCCTTAATTCCCCCTTCTTCCAACCGCGTCACCCAGGGGACGATAGAACCATAATCGAAACGAATGACCAGGTGCAGGCGCATGGGTACTTGACCGCGCTCGCCGCGCACACAGCGGATCAACGCAGGGTGGTTAGCGCGAACGGCCATGCCGTCAATGAGTGTTACAGTTCCTTCAGCTGTCTCGAAAGTGGTTTCAAGAATGAGGGTACCCTGGCGATAACGCCGCGAAACTTTGCGCACCTCCCCGGCAGGAGCAATGAGCCAGCGGCCGTGCTCCGGCGTGCCCAACAAAGCAGCGAAGCAAGCCCCGGAATCGAAACGCGGCAGACACAACCAATCCAGCGAGCCGTCTTTGCCTACCAGACCCGCCGTCTCACAATCGCCTATCAACGCATAATCTTCAATCCGCAACGGCATCGATGTTCTCCGGGCGATTTATCTCAAACTCAGGCGAACGGAGCAAGTTCGGTGCCAGGTCGGCCATCCGGACCGCGAGCGCAAGAGCAAGGCGTTTGACACCCCTTCGCATCTGCATCTATAATCACAAAACAGCCCCGGCAAGCGATCGCCTCCTCTCGCGTGGTTCCGCAAGCTGGACTGTCCGTGGCGAGGTGCCGACATGACGGCCAACTTCTTAATGCAGAGTATTTTCCACCCGTCCGCAGTGCCCCCAAAGGCATTGCTTGGCAGCGCGGCAAACGGGTGGATCGCTTTCTGTATCGGTTTGTTGCTGCCTGTTGCATTGCCCGCTCAAGAGCGGCGCAACGCCGGACTGGTCGCGCCCATCCCTACGACCATTACTACCGAGGCCACCAGCCGCTTACGCAGCGCCCTCTACGGTCCCCTGCGCCGCTATGAGGACGAACGTAATCGCGATCCTAAGGGAACCGGCAATTTCTACCTCCTCTGCGATTTTAATGCGGGCGGCCGCGACAATGCCAGTGACGATCCCGGCGCTTGCCAGACTTTGGCCCGCTATCTGCGTGATTTGCAAAAGAAACAGGGCATTCAGGTCGTCGCTTTCGTGCATGGCAAAGTAACCCGACATGCGGTTTTGCCGGTGTTGGCTTGTTCTGAGATCCTCATGTCGCAAGCACCGCCTGCATATCTCGGCAAGGTCACCGACGCCCAGCACCCGCTTGAACGCCTCGATCGTCTGGCCTACGACGATATTGCCAACAAACGCTATCCCGCCGTTCTCATCCGCAAGATGTACGATGCCAACATCGAAATCGTCAAAGGTCGCGATGGTTTGTACCACGACGCCGACGAAGTCCCGCCCCCCAGGGGCGAGCCAGTCTCCGGACTCAGCCGCGGAGAGACGGTCCTGTATTCGTTCGAGCAGGCCAGCAAGCTCGGTCTGTGCCAGCCGCTCCCCTGCAACAACCTCGACGAGGCGCTGGCGCGCTATCGCTTGCCGCGGACCAGCCTGTATCCCGCGCTGGACCACCTTGTTGCCTGGCATATCGTCCTCAAGGGGCCGATCAACGGCGAAATGAACGAGCGTGTCAAGCGCCGGGTCCGCCAGGCGCTGGGCGCGAAAGCGAATGTGCTTATTCTGGAACTGGCCTGCGGCGGCGGCGATAACGAGGCGGCGCACGATCTCGCCGTCTTTCTCAGTGAACTGAACGACAGCCGTCGCGAGCCGGTGGAGACCATCGCTTATGTCACCGGCCGCGCCCGCGATACCGCTGCTTTCCTGGCCTTTGCCTGCAACAAGATCGTCATGCAGCGCAAGATCAAGCAGAACGGTCGAGTGGTCCAGGAAGGCGCCGTGCTGGGCGGCTTCGAACGCTACGTTCTCGCGCATCCGACATTGGAAGCGAGGATTCGCAGCAACCTCGCCGACATTGCGGAAAAAAAACACTATCCGCGCATTCTCGCTGAAGGGATGCTCGATCGCAGCTTGTGCATCCACGCTGTGAAAAGTACCAAGGAGGAAAGCGCGCGCAAATATATCAGCAAGGCTGAACTGGAGGCGGACCAACAAGGCGAACAGCGCTGGCAAAGTGTGGGCGTTGTCAAAGAGGAGAACCAATATCTCACCTTGACGGCGGAGCAAGCCCGCGACCTTGGAGTGGCCCGCGAAGTCGTCAACAATTTGGAGGAGTTGTGCGAACGGGAGGGCGTCAGTCGCAGCGAGGTGCGTACAGCCGATTCCGATTGGTTGGATGGACTGGTTGATTTCCTGCGCGATCCGTGGACAAGTGTAGTGTTGATCATGCTCGGCATCACCTGCTTGATCCTGGAAATGAAAATGCCCGGCATCGGCCTGCCGGGCATTGTGTCGGCGATCTGTTTTTTGCTGTTTTTCTGGTCGCATTCGCAGGTGAGCGGGCAGATCGTTTGGCTGGCGTTTTTGTTATTCCTGCTGGGGTTAATTTTGATCGGTCTGGAAATTTTCGTGGTCCCCGGCTTCGGCGTCACCGGCATTAGCGGCATCATTCTGGTGCTGGGCAGCATTGGCTTGGTCGCTTACGGTCATTGGCCGCGCAGCTACGAGGAATGGGTCGGCTACGGACAGGCGTTGGGGCCTTTCACGCTGGCCATCGCCGCCGCTATCGTATCGGCCTTCCTGCTAGCTCGTTATTTGCCGCACATTCCCTATGCCAACCGGCTGATACTCAAACCGCAGGAAGAGAACGGTGAACTCGGCGAAGAAGCGGCGGAGACGATTTATCCAGAGATGACAGCGCTGCTCGGCGCCATCGGCGTGGCGGCGACGCCGTTACGTCCGGCGGGCAAAGTGCAGTTCGGCGACGACTTCGTCGATGTGGTCGCTGAAGGCAGCTACGTCCCGCCCGGTACGCGCGTCCAGGTCGTCGAAATCGAGGGCAATCGCATCGTCGTCAAGGAACTTTAACTACGGATTATATAGATAACGCGGACAAAAAGATACACAGATATAGAAAATAAGAGAAGACGAGGATTTTTGCTCATTGCTGATCCGTGTCATCCGTGTTATTCGTAGTTAAAAAGAACGAGAAAGTTGCATGGATTTCAATATGCTGATCCTGGGCTTTCTCCTCATCGGAGCCGGCTTTTTGCTCCTGGTTGCCGATTTGTTTTTGATGAGCGGCGTGCTGGCTGTACTGTCTCTGGGGGCCATTGTCGTTGGTGTGCTTTTGACGTTTGTGGGCGGCGGATTTTCCGTAGGTGGCATCACGGCCTTGATTGTTTTCGTGGCTCTGCCGTTGACAATTCGCTTGCTCTTGTATTTTTGGCCGCGAACGCCGCTGGGGCGGGACTTTTTCTTGACCAGTCAGCCGGAAGATGCGACCGTCGCCGCCTTGCCGGCTAATCAGGAACTGGAACGTCTGAAAGGACGCATTGGCCGCGCTTTGTCCGCGTTGCGACCGGCCGGCATGGTCGATTTCGACGGCCGCCGCGTGGACACCATCACCGAAGGCATGATGGTCGAGGCCGGCCAATTGGTCCGCTGCATCGACGTGCGGGCTGGCAAGGTAGTCGTGCGACCGATTGACAAACCGGATCTCGGCGATCTGGAAACAGCTATATTTAACTAAATCGTCCGTGGTCAGTTGGCAGTGACGAAGATCGGGTTTATCCTCTCTGACAACCGACAATCGACGACGGAAACGGGAGACATCCATGAATGCTCTGTTATTCGCTCAAGTTCAAGCCCAGCAGAACCCAGGTTTTGTGGCCGATCACCCTTTGTTGCTGATCGCTTTGCTTGTTCTCGGTCTGGGTTGCATTGTCGTATTGGTGGTGTTTTTCAGCTTTGTGCAGCTGTGGATTCAAAGTTTCCTGACAGGGGCCAGAGTGGGCGTTATGGACATGGTCCGTATGAAGCTATGTAAAGTGGACTATGCCATGATTGTCCGGCAAAAGATTGCGTTGGTACAGGCGGGCGTCAAAGTTTCCACGCAGGAAATGGAGGCGCATTACCTGTCGCGCGGCAACGTCCAGCGCGTGGCCGCGGCCGTCATCGCCGCTCACAAGGCCGGCATGGATCTGCCCTGGCGCGTCGCCGCCGCCATTGATCTGGCCGGGCGCGACATCTATGAGGCCGTCAAGCGCAGCGTGGATCCCAAGGTCATCGACTGTCCCGATCCGAGCAAAGGTCGCGCCACCCTCGACGGCGTGTGCAAGAACGGTATTCAGCTCAAGGCCCGTGCGCGTGTAACAGTGCGGACCAAGCTCGATCGCCTCGTCGGCGGCGCCACCGAGGAAACCATTATCGCGCGCGTCGGCGAGGGTATTGTCAAAGCCATCGGTAGCGCCGAGGACCATAGGGACGTGTTGGCTAATCCCAACCTGATTTCACAAGCGGTGTTGCGCAATTCGCTCGATTCCCAGACCGCTTTCGAGATCGTGTCGATCGACGTGGCCGAGATCGACGTGGGACAGAACATCGGCGCCAATCTGCAAGCCGATCAGGCAGCCGCGGACCTGCGCGTGGCCCAGGCCAACGCCGAGAAACGCCGGGCTTTGGCGGTGGCCTTGGAACAAGAGATGCGGGCCAAAGTCGAAGAGAACCGAGCCCAGCTCGTGTTGGCCGAGGCGGAAGTACCGCGCGCCATTGCTCAGGCACTCCGCGAGGGCCGTCTAGGTGTTATGGATTATTACAGTCTCAAAAATCTGCAAGCGGATACGCAAATGCGCAGCGCCATCAGCGGCGTCGGCGGCAACGATCGCGGCGAACGCAACCTCGTCTAAAAAACGGTTTCCTCAAGTCCCCCTATGGTCATGGAGGAACTTGAGGAAACCGTTTCTAAACAGGAGCCACTCATGCATTGGGAAGTACTTGTTGTCCCGTTGATTGCTTTGGGCGTGTGGATCCTCGGCACGCTCTTTAGGAGTGAAGACGAAAAGGCCAAGAAAGGCGTTGGCCGTCGCCCCTTTTCGCCTCCCCAAGGCGGGCGGGCGAGAGGCGGCAGTCGCACGCCGGAGCACCGTGTGGTGACAGATCTGGATCGTTTTCTGGAAGAAGCACGCCGCCGCCGCGAGTCAGAAGAACGTCGCCAAACGCCGCCGCCGGTTCGCGTCCCCCCAGCCCGTCCAGCTTTGCGGGGACGCCCAACGTCGTCGCAAACGCCGCGCCCTGCTGCACTTTCTCCTACGCCCCCAACAATGGAGAAGACAAGGAGGGAAGAACCGACCCTCGCCCCGCCAAGGAGGGAAGAACCGACCGTCGCCCCGCCAACGCCTCCTCCTCTTGCATCGCCGCCGACGCCCGAACGTTCTCCCACCTTCCCCTCTTCCAAATTGGAAGAGGAAAGGATAGGCACGTCCTTGGTCCGGGAAACGCCGTCTCCTCCGGCGGCCCCCGCCGTGCGGCCTGCTCCTATTGCACAACAAGTGCGCTCCTTGTTAAGCAAGCCGCAGACTGCCGCACTCGCATTCGTATTGCGTGAAATTTTTGATCGGCCTTTATGCAAACGTCGCCGCTGAAACATAATTTCTCCAAACCCACTCCCTTACACGAGATGGGCTTGGAGATCGTTTTTTGCAAGAGGTGGACTTAGAGGAATTCTTTATTTATTATTGAAACCGCTTGCAAAGGGTTTCAACACCACATTGTAGCAGCCGCGAGGGACGCCCTTTCCCGTGCTGCAGGTTGGCAAGGGGCGTAAAATATCCTTGTCGAGATAATCCCTTGCATGAGTATCCGCAATGAACC
>OGCG01001683.1_pt1 | contig 10487 bp, 4 predicted proteins | sample 1570061 | NCBI WGS metagenome assembly OGCG01 (sample SAMN06268698, study PRJEB24515) | hot springs metagenome | isolation source: Joseph's Coat, Yellowstone National Park, Washington, USA | place: USA:Joseph's Coat, Yellowstone National Park, Washington, USA
TATTCAGGGTAAGCTGTGCACTCAGCAGCAAGGGGTAAAACCTCTCTAAGGAATTGCGATAAAGGTACCCTTTCAACAATCAATTTATCTTTCTCCTCTACTTTAATTACTATCGGTATCGATAAGACTTCTGATTGTTTAAGTTTAACTACGGCCTCAGCTACATAGTAATTTGCTTGAATATTGTTGCATAGTACGAAAGGCTTAGCTTCTCTAGCCCTATCTTGGACTACTTTGTTGAGAGTATGAATCAACAGCCCTATCCTAGACTCGTCTACAGACCTAAGGTAACCCCCTACTTTTATTTTACTCCCTTCTATGGAACCCCCAGATAAAATTACTACTCTCTCTAGAAGTGAACGCACACTTTCCCTTAGCTCTTTTCTGTTCTTAAAGCCTGTTAACATCCTAACTTTTTCTATATCTGAGAGGGCTTGTCCCCTTAAAGGCTCATACAACGCGAACTTTTTCATTGCGTCCTTTATTACTTTAATCCTGCTTCCTATCAATGCTACAATGTGATCCATCCTTCCGTTTACTGCTGCCTCCCACACTTTCAGCGGCGTTATTCTTTCCTCATCCTTCTTCTCCCCCTGTCCGTTGTAAGCTAAGTAAACTGGTATGTCTTCCTTTTCATCACTTAAGTTAATTACCGTTTTCACCTCACCGTTATATATGATCGCGTCTGCAACGTTTACTTGTGACCCGGTTTGTATTGTTGCTGTTAACAGTTTGTTGTAGTAATTGTCTAGAATGGCCTTTTCTATTTCGGTGTTCAGAGAAATGTAGTAAATGTAAACATCCTTTTTCTGTTTTAACCTCCACACCCTCCCGTTCCTTTGCTCAAACTTTACTATACTTAACGGGAGTTCGTAGTGAATCAAAACGTTAGCAGCTTGTAAGTTTAAGCCCTCGGAGGCCACGTCGGTAGCGATTAAGAGCTTGAACCCCTCTCCTTCTAACCACTTTTTTATATCCTCAATAGACACTCTACCCTGCCCCAAAACGTCGCTAGTTATTAGCTTAACCTCGGAATCACTTAACCTCAAACCTTCTTTGACCTTACCGTATATGTAGTTAGCCGTGTCCTTATATTCCGTGAAAACAATTATCTTATCCCCTTTCCTTTTGTGTATATCAACTAGGTCGATTAGTGCCTTTATTCTGCTGTCCACCTCTATTACTTTTTTCGCTAGATCCAGTAAGCCCGGAATTAGATCCTTAAACCGCTCTAGATACTTGGCATTAAGACTCATGAGGTCTTCAGTTATCTTGTCAACTTCCACTACCTCCTCTGTCTCCTCTTCTTCTGCGTATTCTTCAGCTATCTCCTCTGCGTTCTCGTCCACTTTTTCAGCCCTACTCTCCATCATCCTCTTAAAAGTCAATAGTCCCGCTTGTGGGCTGGATAAACTCCTCCTACCTATCATAAAGGCTAATAACTGCAACGCTTTAGGTTGCTCTCCCTTTTGGTTATAGTAGTCCTTAAGAATTGCTAATGTTAGTTCCCTGATCTGAGTGTAATAGTTTTTCTCGTCCTGAGTCGGTTCAATCACGTACTGTATAAACCTGGCAGGTGGAAATATCTGCTCGTTCTCATAGACCTCGTTAACGTTCTTCTTATTCCTCTTTAACACTATCGCCCTAACAGCGTCCCTTATTACTCTCTCATTTTCCTCCCTTAAATAGGGGTCTACTAATGCTAACCTTTTGAAGTAGTCCTTGTCATTCCCCCTATGGGGAGTTGCCGTAAGACCTACGAAGTTAGTGTCCGGGTTACTCGCAACTAAATGACTCATTACTTTGTACCTCAAGTTCTCTTTACTCCCTACAAACCCTATCTTATGTATCTCATCAGCAATAATCAAATCCCATTTTACCGAAAAGAACTTCTTTTTATGTTGTTCTAATTTCAACGTGTCAACACTTACGACATAAATTCCATCGCCTGAAACATCTCTACCACTATCATACTCAACCACCTCTAATTTCCACTCCCTCGAGAACTTAAGCAACTCATTTACCCACTGCTTCACCAACACTCTCGGCACTACTAGGAGTATCTTCCTAGCTCCCCTCTTCTTTATCATTTGGTCTATTATCATGATCCCTTCTATAGTCTTTCCCAGACCTACGTCATCCGCGACCAGAAACCTAACCGGTATCCTTGGCAACAGTCTGTAGAAGACCTCAGCCTGGTGAATATACGGTTCATAATCACCATCAGTAAGCATAGGGTACCGGAAAAAGGGGTGAGACTTCGCTAACTCGTCGAAAACGGACTTCAGGAACTCAAATGTCATAAAGGTCCCTGAATGCCCTTCCTACTTTATAGGTGTCCACTACGTTCTTCCTCTCTGTGTAACGTGTTACAAATTCGGAGTACCAGAAGTGAAGGGAATACTCTTCCATTGTGACCAGAACCTTACTTAAAGTCAAGATCCTACTCGGAGACGTATACCTCATGGTTTGCCTGACTCCGGAATACACTACGGAGAGCTTGAACAACCTCTCTGAATCCGTAAACATGCTCTTTTTAGTCCTCTTGTACTTTAAGTCCGTCCTCTTGTAAAGTTGTTCAACGAGTTCATTTAAGCTCAGCGTAGCTTTAAACGTCCTAAACGTCTTCTCGTTCCTTGTTTCGTAAAAGTAAAGCCTTTCCCTGCCTTCCGATTTCGTTTCCCTGATTTGGTATAACACAAGATCACCTCTTAGCGTATACTCTAACGAAGTCCTTCTTTACTAAATACTCTAGAACTGCTTTGTCCTGAACAGGCTTAGGGTCAGTGAAGTTTACCGTAATTTTACCGGATAAGTTTAAGTTATTCCTACCTACAAGACTGGATGCTGAGTTAAGAGTAGTTATGAACTGATCGAATTTCATGCCCTTAGGCTTTACTGTGATGCTTAACGACTCCATATTGTCTAGAGTGACTTCACCGGTGATAGACTTTACCCCGGGTATAATCCTCACTTTATTCACCACGTCCATAATTTCGTTAATTTTTAAGGACGAATTTACGTTTATTTCAACTCTGGTAATAGTCACTCCCTCAGGTATTGGCAAAGTGAGGGAAGTCTCAGACGGTGCTTCTTCCTTTTGTACTTTGACGGGGATTAAAACCGTCTTAACTTTGCCGTCAAATTTAACACTCAGCCTAATTTCCCCGTCACTTACAACTTTACCTTTTAATGTAGCCTCAAAATTCGGAATCCCTGACTTCGGAGTAACTTCGAATCCATCACACTCCAGTTCAACGTTACCGTTAAACTTACCCTTCTTTAACACTCTCACTTTGACTTCAACTTCTTCCCCGGCTTTTCCTATTACCTCTCTCGGTATCGTCTCTATATCTATCCCGCTCTCCTCTACGACCTCTCTCCTTTCAAGCCTACCCGTAATAAACAGATCTAACCACTCACTCCTCCCTCTCAACTCCCTTAACGGAATCTCTTCCCCATCTCTCGTAATTAACACGTAGAAGATCTTCCTAACTCTCTCCCCCTCATCGATCTCTTTCTCAGTTTGCAGCAGTGAGTCTATTTGCTTCTCAGCAGCGAGACTAGGCGGTAATATAGTCACCGTATCGTCCAGTATTGTGGTGGTATATTCAGGCTCACCTTCAAACCTCTTGAAGTAAACGTTGTTCCCCTTCATTACACCTATGTCCATATGATTAACACCGTTTACCACAGCCTCTTTTAGTCCCTCATCTGGCACCCACGGTAGGTTAGAGTTAGTATAGAACATCCTCCTCAGTTCTTGATAAGAAAAGCTCCTCTCTTTCAAGTTTATGTTAGTAGAGGACAAGTAGTAATCAAGTGAGTCGAAGTCCAACTCGGTTATAAGCTTCCTTTCTTCCTTTAACGTCTCCTCAACGTTACCTAATATCGTCTTTTCAGTTGACTTGTTCACCTTTACAGAGACTCCGTTATTTTCGAAAGGAAAGGCTACAGTGTCGTAATACTGTAACACCTTATTGTATATTGCTGAAATCAGTGAATGTATGTGACTATTCAACAATCCCTCGGCTACTTTAAGGCTCACGTCGTCTGTGGAATACTGTCGCGGGTCTACTTTCTCACAAGAGATTAACTCCTTCGTCTGGTTTAACAACACATCACGGTAGACTCCACGTAGGGAGAAGACTACAGCTATACTGTTAGCGTTACGCCTCGGTGTATACGAGTTCTTTCCTGCCATCCTATTGTAAATGAAACGCCTAGCCTTCTCTTCCGCCTTCCTCAGGGCTGTTTCATCATCACAGTCTCGGCATGCCGGTTCCCAGATAATTACAGTCCTATAAACCTCATCGTCTACGTCTATTAAGTCGTCAAGGCTGTCCACTACACGTTCGTAGGGCTTAAACACCTGGCTCCTAAACTTCTCCTTACTTGCTCCCCTCTTTTCAACCTTGTCTATTGGAGTATCAGCTAATTGTGAAGTGAAATACTTCAGCCTTTCCTCAGCTTCAGCATCGGTAACCTTGTCTTTACCCTTCCTGCATATAGCTATTGGATCTAGAATAGAGGTAAACCAATACCTCCCGTCGGAAGTTATCAGGTAAGTCACTTTCTTCTCAGGGTCGCTTATTCCGCTTATGTCGTCCAGCCTACCCCTGACGTCGGAAGGTGTTAACTTTGAAGTTTCAAGCAAGAGCGGGTCTAGGACAGAAGTCACTACTCTCTTGGAATCTGGTAAGACGTCTTTGAACTGCGTGGGGTTAAGCCCCAACTCGTACATGTAGGTGGAGAGAAACACGTAATCTGACAAAGCGAAGTAAACGTAAAGACCTTTAGTTTCATTTTTCATTACGTCAACTACCGGGTTAAAACGCGGATAGTCTTTCAAAAGCAGAGTCCTTATGTTAGGGTCACTTACGTCGATGTCAGAAGGTAATATGAGACTCCTCACGGGCTTCTCGTTCCACAACTTCCTGACTAAGATCCTAGTCAGTCTAATACCGTCCCTCGTCTTCTGTAGCCTAGCCTCTTCTAACAGTTTCCTCAATGTGTTAATGTAATAGGGGTGGAACGGGTAAGTCTCGTTCAATTCCTTCACAGCTTCGCTGTCCACGTACTCGCTGTAGTTATCCGTTAGCTCTTTGAATTTAGCTAATACTTCGAGCTTAACCTTCTCGTCTATTTGTTCAAATATCCTCCTCTGCAACACCTTACCTAAGTCCACGGGGGTTTCGATAGGGGCTCTGTATACCTTACCTACCCTGAGGATCCTCTTGCTAAGTTCGGTCACCTCGTCTCTGTAGCCTGCCTCAGCTTGTACATTACCCGTCTCGTTGATCTCTCCGGGTATTGTAACCACAAGGACTACCGGGTATTGGTTTGTAACACTCGCCAACACCTCGAAAAAGCCTAAACATTGGTAGTAGTAGGAAGAGAAAGCACTGTGTCTCAACCTCTGTAAGTACCAAACTATCTCGTCTACTAGAATTAAGACTTTTTCACCTTGGAATAGCTTTTCTAACACGTCCTTAGGTGGCGTAGTCTGATCCTCGTCGTATTTTTTTACTATATCGTACTTCCCCAACATTTTCCCGATGTAACCCCAAAGGGTTTTTACGTCCCCTTGAGTATCAGGGGAAGGAGCCGTATTTGAGTCCTTACCACCAATAACTATAACTTTAACTCCTTCCTCGACTTCTACTCTGTAACCTCTCAACTCGGGGTTCTTGGAAAGGAATGACTTAAACACGGCTGGATTAGAAAAAGCGTGGTAAAGCATGATGAGGGAGTGCGTTTTGCCACCGCCAAAGAAGGAGTACAGAGGTATCGTCATTCCCTTGCCTTCCTTAAAGGCAGTAGAGATGTCGTTGATGAGTTGAACCATGGAATCAGTGAAATACGTAACAGAGAAGAACTCCTCCGGGTTAGTGTATAGAGACCTAGCTTTCTTGAGGTAAACGTCACTGAGCTCCGGTGCTAATTCGTCGTCTAACTTGGTATCGAATACGTCTTTCCTCACTTTGTTGTTGTATAAGGAGAGATCTGCCATCACTCTCACCTCATGAGGTGAACCTGAGAATTCCCTCTTTCTTACCTACTATACGTTTGCACGGCTCTTTTTCAACGTCATTATCGTTGAGCACTTCCGCGAAGATTTTCGCCATTGCTATTGCGTCATCTACGAATCTAGTCTTGTTTCTCAAGTCGTTTACTATCTGCTGAAGTTTGTCACCGTGCTTTAAAGCCTCGTATTCAAGGTAGTGTAAGAGTTGCACCGGAGTTTTGAATTCGTATTTACCGTTTATTGCGTCTCTTACGTGCGGTAGCTTTTCAAGGGAAGCTAATGTCGAGTTCACGTCGGTACCGTCATTTTCAGGTTCGTTTAATATGACCCCATCTTTCTCTTTCTCAATTATTTCGCTCTCCTGAAGCTCGTTTGCGTCTATGTTCCCAGTAATGTTAAGGAATATGGTGGTTGTTGAGTCCATCTTCCTCCTCCCTCCTCTTTTTGGGGGGAGAAGGACTTTTACGAGTGTATAAAATACCGCGTGGGGGTCGTTAATCTTCGTTCCTACCCCCTTTGCTAATCCTTCTACTAACGCTTGTGCAGTGACGGGGAATGCGTAGTTTGTTATCAAGTTCTCTACGGCTTCAACACCTTCCCCCTTTAAACCGATCAACTTCTCATATTTTGTCAAAGTCTCGAGGACCTTGCCTAAAACTTCTATGTAAGCGTCTATTGAAAGTTCGATGATTCTCTCCTTTCCTAGAAGTCTGGTGGAGACCCACGTTGAGGCGTAATTTAGTGCCTCCTTAACGGCTTCTTGGATTAGTTTTTGTCCCTCTGCTTTTTTCCTCCATACAATAACCATTGATTTGTTTAATGACATAGTGCCTCTGGCATTAACCCTGTTCTCGTCCTCAGTAGTTATTGCGTGAATCGCTGATATTTTGAATTTGGAGTAGTACCAGCCTCCATATAAAAGTGAGATCCATGCGTCTGGAGATGTGTGATTGTAAAAGGTAACCATTAGTCCGTCATCCTTTAAGAACTGGTCAAGCTTTGCAAATGCTTGGGCTAATCTTTCCCTGAAATACTCATATGTACCGATGTTGTCACCAAAGACTTCGCCTCTAGGTTTTTCAACCGCAATATCCTTTGGTACAAGCTCTTCCCATTGTGTGTTATATGGTAATGGGATAATCCTCTTTAACCACACATAATAGAAGTCACTTATCTCTGGATAAGGTACGTCATTAGCGTAAGGTGGATCTGTTATTATAACGTCAACTGGGTCTAAGTTTAACTCGTTAACATCGGAATTAACTATATCGAGAACAGATGTAGAGTTAGTTTGTGCTAAATATTCTAAACCTTCAATCACATGATCTAGGCTTCTTGAAAAAGAACCAATAACGTTGGCTAATGGAGAAACCTCTATCCAATTCCATTTAAATGAGACCCCCCTAAATGATAAAGCATGAGCAATAAATGTTCTGCTTGGATGAACTGATGTCACAATGCAATTATGTCTTACATAATTTAAGAACGTTATAGCCAAGTATGTGATCACCGCGTCTTTATGTTTATCATCAAAATCAATCTTCTCCTTTAAATCGTTTAGTTTGTCTAAGATTTTACTGAGAATAATCAATTGCCTTGCGTTAAATATTTTGAAAAATTTATCTAATCCCCATGTCGTAAACCTTACGGTCCCGTATGGAGCCACTTTTTCTGTCGGTATTTTACTAATGTCAACCTCTTTTAGCATTTCAAAAGTTTTCCAGAACATTTCCTTATCTACTTGATCTATTTCTTCAAATTGTAGCTCTTTTCCTTCTCCCTTAAACTTCACTAAAATGACTGGTCTAGCTTTGGCGTTTTTTAAACTGTCTAGGTCGATTTCTCCGTTCAAGTATTTCTCGTATTTTTCGTTCCAGTCTCTTATTGCCTCTTTTACGTACCAATTATCGCCTTTACCGGGCATGATATTGTTGCAAAACAAGCATTTAGCTAAAGAGTTCTTAGCCACGATATTTCCTTCAGGAACTTGGTATTCTTTTCCATCTACAACTACTTTATCTTTTGCCTTCTTTGCTTTTAGCGACCTTTTACCTAGCTCCTTGTTTAGGTCAACTACTCTTATTCGTAACTCTTTCCCTTTAATCTCAGGTTTCATGAATACAAGTCTCTTAAACTCGCCCGATCTAACCTCTTCTTCCTCTTCCTCACTCTCTTCTTCTTCCTCCTCTTCACCGCCTTTAATTGCTAATAACCACCACTTATTAACGAGTGGAGTGTAGTTACCGCAATGAGGACATTTCACTTCCCATGTCCCAACGAAACCAGAAGCGTCTCCATAAAGCTCCTTTACGTCCTCCTCAATTGACTTTAGCAGTTCCTCGCCGTACTTTTTCACGTCACTAATGAGTCTCTCCCCGTAATTGGGATACTCCAGCACTGCTTTTAGGAAGGCGTAAGCGGTAGGTAGAAGGTCCGATGCTATTACCTTTCCAACTCCTAACCTCTTAGCCTCTAGTGGGATAGAGCCAAACCCAGCGAAGGGATCCAATACCGTGAACTGTTTGAACTTACCGTCGGTTATGGGCTGATATTTGTGAGGGTTATCTTCACTTAGTCTAGTTATCCTCTTGAAATCCACCACTGACGTGTTTTCTGGTAATAGTGCAGCAGCCGTAAATGCTCTTGCTGATATCAAGGGTTTCCTAGTCCACCAGAAAATCATTTCCCAGTAAGGGGGTCTTCCCGGTCCTTTCTCCTTTTTAGCCTTTTTGTCAATTTCAGGAATTAGTGAGGCGAAAGTGTCACTTTCTATGAAACGTTTGGTCATAGAAAAAAGTAAATAGATCACATTTATTTTTATTTCGGTTGAGAGTTTGTGTACACTGTAAAGTGGAGATTTTCACGTAGCTATCGTGTATCTAGTTCAGCCTGATCAGCAATGGTTATTAATGTATACATAATACAGTAATTATAATGATAGAAAAAAGATGCCACGAGAGTCATGTAGCCACCTTATTGCGTAACTTAGACGAAGCATTATACAATGCTTACGTAGACTTAATTCGAAATCTAGATGACGTGTATGAGGACGACTGCGGAGAATATCAGAAGTGCGGTAAAACATTATATTTCTTTAGGATAGAAGACATAATATCACCTAAAATACTGGGGAGAATATTTTTTGGTTTTTATAATGATCCTTTAAAGTCTAGTGTCACTTTCGCCCCGGCATATTCACCGTATTTGGATAGAACCCTAACTCTAAAATACTGGGGAAATTATCATGAGCTATTTCATCGTGAACTATTTGGAAATAGTATTTCGTACGTCTTAAGGTTTGACTCCGATGTTATATCTAGGCCATCTGGAATCATGGACTTTGGTAATAGCTCTCCCTCTATAATAAACGATTTGGAAATAAGGAAAACACTAGGGATATATTGGACTCTTTCCCTAGGGTTGCCCTATGACTTAAAAAACCCTTTTCTGGGAAATCTTTTTCTTAGAGTAGGAGATAATTGGATAAGTATATCCAACATATTTCACACATACGTCACAAAAAGTAACGGACATATAGAATACTTAGACCTAAACTTTGACCTTAAGGTGATAAAGCGTGAAGACCTTGAGCCCAGATTAGATCAAGATTATTTTTCTTATTTCTTTATAAAACAATATAATCTATACCTAGAGGCTGGAAGTCCTAAGAAAAGAGAGACCGTAAAGGTCGTAGGATATGATTCAAGTAAATTTAAGGATATCGGAGTTAATTGGGAGCATAAGCTAGTGCTCATGGTGTTGAGGAAAATGTTGATTCAAAGGCGACTGGATGACGAGGATGTCATTAACATAGGAAATGTTAAAGAAATATCTCGCTGTCTTAATACGTTGTTGCAGCTGATATCCAAAGAAAGTAACATACCAGTGAAGTTTAACGTAGGTAAGATGTTGGATGAAGTAGTTGAAGGCTTAGGATCTAGAATGAACGGCCGTGAAGTTAAAGTATTTCTAAAGGACAATAATAACGATATAATATTCGTGCACCCTGCTTTATTCGCTAAAGCATTCGTAGAGAAAGAGATGAATGAAATATACGATAGTTTAATTCATAACGTATTCATAGACTCGCAAAAAAGGAAGAAGTTTTTAAGGTTGGTTGGTAAGGCCGTCACTGATAAAAAACCCACTCAAACCCATTCTAGGAATAACATAAACGTACATAATGTAGATATTATTGTAAAGTATTATCCAGACTTGAAGCAATTACTAGGTTATGACAAGTTATACTATGATGAATCTAGAAAAATGCTAAAAGTATTTAAGTATATTTTCAACTCCATAAAGACGCTAAATGTTAACAAGGTCTAAAATACTGTCACCCTTTTAGGACTATTTCATAACGAGAATAGGTTCACGATTCGGACGATGATTATATCCATCCTGAATCAGAATAATTAAGGCTAACAAGTAGAAAATTAAACGCATCTCTTATACGCTT